>Ga0307373_10000241_pt1 | contig 101080 bp, 84 predicted proteins | sample OX2MG_FD_202534 | JGI IMG/M metagenome (GOLD analysis project Ga0307373, IMG submission 202534) | Soil microbial communities from Risofladan, Vaasa, Finland - OX-2 | ecosystem: Environmental > Terrestrial > Soil > Coastal area > Acid sulfate soil | place: Finland: Risofladan, Vaasa | collected... | reverse complement strand
CTGACAAGTGCCGTGTTGGAGCAAACGGCGGCGGCATTACACGCTCAACTGATCTAACCGCTCGCCTGCTTGGAGCTTCTGGGATCGGCTTGGTTCCACCTTGGTTCCAACAAGTGCCACTGTAGTGTGAAAGCGGGGGTATCCTGGCGTCTCACCAGATTTCACGCGCCGAAAGAAGGCTTTCATCGCCTTGTCCACACGGCGTAGCACATCCTGTAGTACCTGAGAATGGATATCTTTGTATTCTTCCCTGATATCTTTGATTTCGGGCAATTGGTTGGCTTGATCGTAGTAGGTGATGCTCTTGTGTGCCATACGGTAGGCATCACGGCGTTCCTGCAAAGCGGCATTGTAGAGTTCGCGTGTGCGGTCAAGCGTCCACTGCAAGGTACGAGCTTGTTTGCCAGTTGGGTACAGGCGGTACTTAAAGCTTTTCACGTTGCTCCTTTTGTAAGCGTTCAAGCTCCTGTTTTGCCAACCGATCGAGAATGGTAACACTGGTTTCACCGGTCATGGCATGGATGAAACGCAGCGTTTGTAGTGTCCGTTCCCATATGTGGGTTGTTCTGTAAGTGTTTGTATCCATGCATATATTTTACTACAACTTGCGTCAACTGTCAAGAGATATCCCGACCCATCACGCCCCACAAGGTAGGCCCTTGTATCCCCCGCTTGAAAGGCGGGGGTTTTACGGGCCGACGACATAAAATGATACTGGTTTTCACCTCTTTCTGAATGTACACGTTATCTTCCCGAATGAGAGCGTATCCCCATCTGCAAAAGGCGTTGCGATATTGGGTTCAAGTGATTGTCCGTTGATGCGCGTTGCATTGGCGCTGTTCTGATCGGTTAACGTGCAACTATCGTTGGCGTATGTGATAACAGCGTGGTTGCGCGAGACAGTATTGGCATCGGGCAAACCCGCTAGATTGATTTCCGGTCCGCCGCTTTCTTTATCCTGGCTGGAGCGCCCGACAGTAATGGAATTGCCTGTGAGGGCGATTTGTTTCTCGTCACTAAAACTGAGATATCCCCACGGCATATCGGCAGCATCTGGTTGGGCCGAAGCATTGCCCATACGTACTGTACGTTCCTCTGTATTCACGGAATTTGTATGTGCGGAATTCACCGGTGTGCCGCATTTCGCGCAAAATGTAGCGTTGGGTTTGAGCTGCGCACCACACGAAGCACAGGTCGGCTGTTGCTGTACGAACGAATAACCGCAGTGAGAGCAAAATGTATCGCCCGTGTCATAGCGTGTACCACATTGTGGGCAGAGCAATGCTGACGGAGGCGCAGCCTGTGATTGACGCACTGGCGGCTGTTGTGCGGGAGGTTGATAGTGCGGCATGGGAACTGGTGGCGGCTGTTGTGCGGGAGGTTGATAATGCGGCATGGGAGCAGGCGGCGGCTGTTGTGCTGGCGGCTGATAATGCGGCATGGGAGCAGGCGGCATCTGCTGTTGTGCTGGATATTGTTGCGGGACGGGCGGCATAGCTTGTTGATATGGCGGCGGTGGTGGGGGTGCAGGTGGTAACTGTGATTGTTGATATGGCGGCGGCGTAGATTGTGCCATCTGTTGTTGTGCCTGGGCAATCATATAATCGGGTGCCAGGCTCACCTGCACGTTGCTGCTTTGTTGGCGCACCAGGCTATCCAGCGTGTTGAGTACCTGTGAGGCGAGATTTGATTGTCGTATCGCACCTGCACCCGCGGTGAACGCGAGCGGCCAGAGAATTAGCATGCCAACGGCACCCGCCGCTGCTTTGTCTATCCATTGCTGCTGACCGATAACGGCAAGAACGCCGCCGGATGTGCGGTTCATCGTCACTGTAAGCGCGGCCTGCATGCCTAATAGTGCTTGCAGCTCTCCGCCTTTTTTCAATTGCACCATTACCGAGTCGCGGTTGCTAAAATGTTGTGCCTGGTAGCCTTGCATCAAAAACATGTTGCTCATGTCATCAGCAAGCTTCTCCAGGTTAATGCCCTGTGCTTGATAAAAGCGACTTTCCATCTTTTATCTCCTTTGATCAATATCACAGCGATGAATAGCGGAAGGGTACCGCGATACGGCTTTGCCATGTCGCGGTACCCTTCCGCTATTCATCGTCCTATTTATGCCTTTTTAAACGTGCAAGTGACTTTACCGAAGACGAGGGTATCGCCATTATTGATGGGCGTTGCCTTATCGGGTTCCAGGCGTTTGCCGTTGACCCGTGTCGCATTAGTGCTGTTCAGGTCAGTCAAGGTAAAGGTGCTGCCGACATGTTCAAACGCGGCGTGAATGCGCGAGACCGTATCTGATCCCTGCGCGTTGCTCAGGTCAACTTCTGGCTGCATACCGCCGATATCGTGGTCGTAGCGACCGACAACGTCACGTTCACCTCTGAGAGCAACCTGTTTGCCATCGCTAAACGTGAGTGTTCCCCATGTTGCATTCGGGTCGAAAGCGGGCTGTGCCGTCGGTTTCGCCACGATGGGCTTAGGTACTGGTTGCTTCTGCTTAGCTGGCGGTTGCGGATTGACCGGCGGCGTATACAAGGGAGCCTGGGGTTGTTGAGGTCCCTGCGTACTCGAAGGCGGCGTATACAAGGGAGCCGGTTGCTGTTGTGGCCTGGGCTTCGGCGTATCCTGTTTGGGTGCGGGAACAAACGTCACCGTAGGCTTGGGTGTGACCGGTAGGTCCTGCGGTGTTGGCGGCACATACGGTTCCGGCGGCAATGTCGGCCTCGGTTTGGGCTGTGATGGCGGAGGCGTGTAGCTTGGCGCGGGTGGCGGCGTATAGGCCGGTGTTGCCGGTGGCGTATATGTTGGTGCTGGTGGCGTTTGCTGCGTTGGTGGTGTGTATGTTGGTGCCGGTGATGGTGGCGTCGCAGCCAGTGTTGAATTTACAAAGACCGATGAGCCACATTTTGGGCAAAAAGCGGCGTTATCCTTGATCTCCGTATTGCAATTGGGACAATAGGTCTTAGGTGGTACCAGTGATCTACCGCATCCTGTACAGAAGGTATCGCCGGTTTCAAAGGGCGTGTTGCAACTGGGGCAGCGCATGCGCGTGCGAGGCGATACCGGTGGTGGTGGTGAATACGTCACAGTTGGTTGAGGCGGCGGCAACGAAACCACAACGCTCTGCCCTGGCGGCAGATATTGCGGAGGTGGCGGAGCCCAGCGTTGCTGAATCTGCGGCATAATCTGTACCGGCACTGGCCCAATCATGATGCCTGGTTTTTGCTGGCGCACCAGGTTATCAACTGCATTCAGTACCTGGTTGCCAAGGCTGGCCTGCCGGATAGCGCCCGCGCCAGCCGTAATCATTAACGGCCAGAGAATGGGGGCTGCGATGAGGCCGACAGCACCCACAGCGGCTTTGTCCATCCATTTTTGCTGTCCAATCATGGCGAGTACGCCGCCGCCTGAACGTTGAATGATGACGGTGAGCGCGGCCTGCAAGCCGATAATGGCTTCAAAATCACTGCCTTTTTTCAATTGCACCATTATCTGGTCTTCGTTGCCTATTTGCTGCGCCTGAAAGCTCTGCGCACGATACATATTCTCCAGTTCATTTGCCAGTCGCTGAATATCTATTTCTTCTGAGTTGTAAAAGCGGGCATCCATCTTTTAATCCTTTACTTCTTTAACCGTCCATTCCCTCGTGTTATTGTTGCATAGTGAATACCTTGTCAACATATACGGCTGTACATGATGAAAGTTAGAAAAGAATCCATCTTTGGCCCCTATAAGTATACCATTTACAGCACGAAATGGGTATGTGGTTATGGCTGGGCGTGAGGTGGCTGCTATGATATAATAACTGCCAACACATACGATCACATAACAAAGAATCGAGTCTATGCAAGAACAACTTGACGCTGAACCTGTGGAGCGCGACGACCAGAACGGCGTGTATACGCGCAACACGCTGCGCTATATCATCCTGGGTTTGCTGGGTGCGCGACCAATGACCGGCTACGATATCAAACTGGCCTTCGACCGGGCGCTTGCTAGCTACTGGAATGCCGGCAATAGCCAGATTTATACCACGCTCAAGAATCTAAGTACCGCCGGGCTGGTTGAGTCCGAGGTCGTCGTACAGAAGACGCGGCCCAACCGCAAAGTGTATCATCTCACAGCCGCCGGGCGGGAAGAACTCGACCGCTGGTTGCAAGAGGACGTGCCGGAACGCTTCACCAAAGACGATTTCTTGACCAAACTTTTTTTCTGTGGCGAGACATCCGACGAAGTGACGCTCCAGCACCTTATGGAACACCGGGCGAGTTTGCTCAAACAGCTAGCACATATGGAGTGGGCTCGTCAGCAATACGCCACTCGTCCATCGCGTCGCCCGCGCCTACTTGAATACCAGATGCTTGTGCGCGAATACAAAGAAGCTGTCCTCAAAGCCGGTCTGGAGGTGACGGAACGCGCTATCGAGCGACTACAAAGCCAAGATGACCCGGTATAAAAGTCATGAGGCTGGCTATATCGTTGACAGAGATGAGCAACCTTGTTATGATTTGTGTAACAAAAGAATATTCATATCTTACGAATGCTTCCATAGCACTGCCAGGCATGGATAGCAGGGAGATCAACGATGAAAATAGGTGTCCTGGAAGATGATCCGATGATTTGTAATGTGCTTACAGAAATTCTGGAATTGGATCAACATGCTGTCTCCGTCTATCAACGTGGATGGGAAGTCCTTGATGCCATTTTTTTTGAAGAAGCAGTCGCCAATCCCTTGCCGTTTGATGTCCTCCTCGTAGATTTGCTCTTGTAGGGCGAGATATCAGGCGTGCAGGTGATTGCGCAGATGTACCGATCTTTCTCCAAACTGCCCGTCATCGTTATCTCCGCCGTTTCGTCGCATGACCTGGAGAATGTCCATCGCATGTATCCCCACGTCCAGGTGATTCAGAAGCCGTTCTCTGTTGATGGCCTCCGTACTGCCCTTGCGATAGCCGCGAGCTATTCTTGAGCTTCTTCGTCTATTGTAACCTTCTCTTCGTTCCGTTATACTGTACGGCATGTAAGCCCCTATGCGTAGGGGAACGAGAAGATGGGAGCCGTACAGCGTAATGAGTAGCCCGGAAGCGTTTACTGAATTTCTAAGCAGATTCTTCGGATTATTTTCGCAAAAAACATTTGGCCGTGTAGATTATCTTACCTATCTGGAACAAGGGCGGAATCATGGCGGCGATGAAGCTCCCATTGTGGATACTGCTATCATCGGTCCGCTGCTGGGTCTGCTGGGTTTTAGTCCCGCCGAGCGCGTGTATAACCAGCAACGTTCAGATGAACGGCCCGATTTTGCGCCAACCGACCCCGTGTACGGCATTTGTTTTGTCGTCGAAGACAAGAATACATCGTTAACGCTCAATTGTGATGTGAGCGATCCTGAGAGTCACCTCTCGCAACTTGCCCGTTATGTGCTTTCCACGGCGACTTATTATGGCTGGCTGACCAATGGTCGGCAAATCATGGTCTGGGACTTTCACAATCGCCAGCATTCGCACTGTATTATTGATATTGACCTTCCTGCTGCTATCCGTGAATGGCGTAGTAGCCAGCCTCCCTCGCTCTCGCCTCCTGTTGAGAAATCGCTGCATGACCTGTACGACATGTTCCGCAAAGAAGTCTTTACCGACCCGCAACGGCTCGAAAATGATCTTGGTTGTAGTCTTGAAGAATGGCAAGCACAGGCCTTGCCGTTGGGAACTGGCGCGGGATACGAGACAGCACTCGTCGAGATGTTGCAAACGTTGGTGATGGAATTGCAAGGTGATGCACGCCGCACGTTGACGTATCACCTGACTCGTGCCACAGAATATAGCGAGCATGCCTCTCGTCTGGAAGATAATGTTCCCGAACTCGCAACTCAGAAACTGCGAGAATTGCGCGGCAAATGCATGTCCACTCTGATTGAGAAGTACCAGTTGGGCTGGGGTTTGGAAACGGAGGACATTAGCGGTATAGAAGCGGTGCTGCTCAGGTTGGAACAAGAATATGATGCTTTCTTTGGACCAAAAGAGGTTCTTGCCGCTCTGTTACCGATAGTCAATGCGGCTCGCAAGCGAAAGTATGCTGCTACGAAACCCAAATTTGCGCAGCCTATACCCAATTTTGATGGTGAGCCACCATTGCACGATGCCTTGCAACTCTATACCGAAACGGTCTTTGCCTGGCACCGGCGGCGGGCTTTGCTGACCCATGACTACCGGGACGACCGCTATATCCACGATGAATACAGGACGTGGGCGACGATTGTAGAGGAGACCACACTCGGTGGGTTAGACGAAGAACAGCGCCGCGATGAATTTGCGCTCCAGGCTGCCTATGTTGTCTTCATTCGCCTGTTGCTCATTCGCGTGTGCGAAGATAAAGGCATTTTCCCGCAGCGTTTCATCTCAGATGGTGGGTTAAAACACTGGCAGGAGGACATTGAACGCTATTTCGTCTTTGCGCAGGGCAACCCCTATGATCCTTTGCTGGATATGGCCTACAAGAACGCGCAAAATATCTACGCACACTTTTTTACCGGGCGCGAACTGTTCAACTGGTACCGTCTCGACCGCGAGCATTTTGTGATGGCATTGCACCGTCTGAGCCGTTTCAACTTCGCGGGCGTTGACTCCGACATCATCGGCACCATTTACAACACGTATGTCAGCCGCAAAGAGAAGCGTGAAAAAGGGCAATACTATACACCAATCGAAATTGTCAATTACATTCTCGACAATGTTGGCTATAGCGGCAAGGCCGTGATTGGTTCACAGAAACGCTTGATTGACCCTGCCTGTGGCAGTGGCTCGTTTCTGGTTGCCGCCGCCAAACGCCTGATTACCGCATATCAAAACGAGCATGGCAAAGTCGAGGACCCGGTTGCTACCCTGGAGCGCGTGCGACAAAACCTCTTCGGTTTCGATCTCAACCCCTTTGCCTGTTACCTTGCCGAAGTCAACTTGCTTATTCAAGTGCTGGATTTAGTCAAACAGGCCCACGATGCGAAGCAGAGACCGACGGTGGAGCGATTCCATATTTACAACGTAGATGCTCTGACACGTCCGACCGGCAGATACTATTACACCCATTTCAATACACTGTTAGCGGAAGAGAACGACTATGTCGAGCAAATCAAAAGTCGTGCTGCCGATACTCCCTATGCCAACGGCTTTGCCTTCGTCGTCGCCAATCCGCCTTATGGTGCCACGCTTAGCGACAGCTACAAAGAAACCTTGCGCACCGATTGGGCTGACGTGTTCTACGGCCAGCCCGACACCTACATCTTTTTCCTGAAACTCGGTACCGAGCTGCTGGCTAACAACGGCAAACTCGGCTTCATCACCCCCAATACGTACCTGATGGGTACAAATACACCTCGATTGCGCAATATTTTGCTTAATACTGGTCGTGTCGAGCAAATTGTGGATTTACCGCAAGGTATCTGGCAAGATGTCAATGTGGATTGTGTGTTGCTTTTCCTTGCCAGAGAAGCCGATGAAGACAAACGCAGAGCGCAACAGGTTCGGATTCACATGTTGGGATTGCGTGACACTCTGGATAAGCTTACAGAGCGAACATGGACTGAGCTATTAACGCAGTCGCAATCGCGCTGGATGGATGATGCACAGAATAAAATAAATATTCGTTATGACGCATTATTGCAACATATTGAGGAGGTTTGCTGTATTAAGGTGAATGGTGGTTCTGCAACAAAAGTGTTGCGACTGATTGATGTGACTGAAAGTACTCAAGGAATAATACCTTATAAGACTCAGGACGAGGGGAGGTTAAACAGGTATATTACATCACAACGCGATATTCCAACCGGTGAAGATGATTGGAAGCCATTGCTGGATGGCAAAAGCTTTATAGGCCGTTATGAGCTATATTGGGAAAATCGCCTTTCTCATATAAAATATGGCGATTGGCTCTGGTGTTCACGAGAGTCAAAGTATTTTGACTCCCCCAAACTTCTTGTACAGGATATGCGCAATCGAGCGTTAAAACGTCGTCTTGTTGCTACCTTCGATGAGCAGAAATTTTATAACCGCCACAATTTCAGTGATATCATCGCGAAAGATGCCAGCTATGACCTCAAATACATTCTGGCCCTGTTCAATTCGTCGCTGTTAAACTACTGGTTTGCCCGTCAATTCGACAACGTACATATCAATCCGTCGTATTTCCGCCAACTTCCGATTTACCCGGCGGACGCGACGACGCAAGCTCAATTTGTGACGTTGGTGGATGCCATCTTAGCAAAACAGGCGACGCTCAATATATTGCGTGAGCAGGGCTATACGATCAAGACACGGCGCGATGGAACATATTTGATAGAGGTACCATACGATGGCCTATTGAGCGAATTGCAAAAAGCCAGGCACAATTTTCCGGTTGTGACGCTCTTTGACGCACGTTCGCTGGGTCTATTTCAAATACCAGAGCGATGCGATCTCAATGCTGCCATTGGTAGCAATGTTTACATTCCAGAGAAATATCCTACCAGTCTTGTCCTACGCCATAATAAACTATGGTTTGAGGTGCGGGACGACGATGTACGCCGTTACCTCTATGGCTATCTCAAACGGTCACACTGGCAGGGAAAGACGTGGGACGACATGAAAAATGCCGCGCTTATACCAGAAGATGCTGGTTCACTCAGCACATTTTTTGCTCTTGAAGCACAAAAAATACGCGATATCACCACATTGCTGAACGATATCAAGCAAATTGACAGGGAGATTGACGAGCGCGTGTTAGACCTGTACGGCATCACCGATAGCTTGGATAGGCAGCGTGTTCTGGGTAGCGCACCAATAGAGGAGGAAGAGGTGGGCAGTGAAAATGTTCCAGAATTGTGAATGGAAATATCACATCATTGTTCCCCGCAAGCGTTGCCGACAAATAACAAACCCATCAGGAAAGGAGCGCAAACTGATACGCACTATACTACGTGATTGCTCCGACAGCCATTGTTGTACTTGCTGTTCCGCGTCCTCCGCGGAGAGTGCATAAAACGTTACCAGTTGATGCGCTCCGCCCTCCTGTATTTGACAGGCCAGCATCCACAGCGTTTTGTCCTGTTCAGGCTGATGGGGTTGCGAAATCTCCGCGTTCTGCGCCACCTGTTTTTCTATACTCGACATAATCTATCTATCTCTTTTTAACCATAGAGCATTGCCAGCATTCTGCCAGCATCCTGCCATGATTCTGCTAGAATGCTGGCGCGTGTTCTCAAAGCCACTCCGAAGGCACAATAGCAATCGGGGCGGTAAAGCGTTCGCCAGCGAGTTGGTACACCGTTTCGCGAATAGCCCGCGCTTCGCGCAATTTGATTGGCACATCATGCGAGAGGTGCCAGACCGGCAGCAGACGCATTTTGCCCGCCAGTGCCACATCCACAATCGTCAGGTGGTGGGCGTGGAGAAAGGCGCAAAACGCAGGACCGCCCACCAGCGGCTTGATGCGTGGCAGAATCAACGTATCCTCATCGCTCTGCTCGTGTAACCGCGCAATTGCGCTTTGGTTTGTTTGCATAGTGTCCCCTTTCTCATTCATGAGTAGTCTTTGTTTCCATGATAAACACTATAGTTCCAAAAATGTAGCGTTCTATTGCCCGCTTGCTTTTGGATATATCCAGTGGTAATTACCAATAGTGTTTTTCTACAATATACACTGGTAATTACCAGAAGTCAATACCAAATGGTGGAAATTTAGGTAGATCGTGTTACAATATGATAAATTTCTGGTATGTCTCTGATAGCTACCAGAAAAATCCAGTAACTAAAGGCTGTCAAGAACTTATGTCACCAGAAAAGGACACAAAAATCGATGAGATCGTGGAGGAACTAAGCAAGCGTGTTGCTCAAGGGCATTATGTAGCAGGTCAACGCTTCCCATCAGAACGAGAATTAGCAGAAGAATTGAATGTCAGTCGTGTAACTATCCGAGCGGCTTTACTGAGGCTTCAAGCAGAAAATCTTGTTGATATTGTTCCAAGAGGAGGTGTCTTTGTACGCTCCCCAGGCACAAAAGCTATCATTGCTAGTGGACCTGAACTAAAACAGTCAGGCTCATTTATTCGGGCTATGGAACACCAGGGAAGACAAACATTTGTTCGTTTCATTGAACCATCTTCAATTGTTCCGGCTGGAAACGAGATAGGCGCAAAAATGAGTACAGACCCAAATACACTCGTTTTACGTCGTTACCGCATTCATCTTGTAGAGCGCGTTCCCTACCGCATCTTAGATAGTTATTACCTTGCTTCTCTGCTCGGTGATTTGCTTGGTAAAGATGAGGGGTACATTCCACTCTTCAAATGGTTACGGGAACACACCGGAGTAAGAGCGACACATGCGAGAGAACGCCTCAATTGCCGTATGCCATCTGCCGAAGAAGCCAGTCTCCTAAATATCTCAAGAGGGCAGCCTATTGTTGATATGGATCGTCGGGTGTGGGGAGACGATGGAACGCTGTTCGAGTACACCCATATTGTAGCTAATAGTGCTTTGCATGAATTTGCTTACGCATATGATCTGGATGAGGAGGCCAGTCAATGACACATCTCGATGAAACAACTCGTACAGAACTGGTACGAGAAATCGCGCTTACCCTGGCAAAGAAGCAACGACTCGCCTTTGCCTCAGATTTTCATAGCTTTGCAGAGGGAAGACCCCTGATACTAGCAGGCGTTACATTTGAGACGTTCTCCAAAGGACCGAACACTAAGCGAAGCGATGGCGATGTAGTTGCACATGCGATTGTGATGGCACTGGCAGCAGCAGTTAACAGGGGAGATATCGATGATTGGTTTCCTGACAAAGGGGAAACGGGCGCAAGATCAATTGACTACCTTCCCGAAATGCACCGTCGTCTCATCGTCCCAGGTCATTTAGTTCTCAATACGATAGATGTAACTATCCTCTGTGGAGAACAACCACGCATGAAGAAACACCTTCCCGAAATGCAACGAAATATTGCCGAAGGGTTAGGAATAGACCTCGATCAAGTTCATGTAAAAGTAAGTAGCATGGACGGGCAAGATGAGATAGCCAGACTAGAAGGCATTGAAGCGCGTGTATTAGTCAGTCTGTGGGAAGGACTGTAACCCTCTCTTTAACCCTGGATTCCTGCAATAGGAAGAAGAAAGAAATACTCAAGCAATGTTTTCCCGATGCGAAACTGAATGCACCAACCATCATTCAACTAACGAACGGGCGAGATGTCACATGGTATGGTAGTGGATCGACAGGAATATTGGCATGTCTTGAAGGATTACTGGCAATTGCATCACAGTCGTACAGCAGAGGATACTCTTCATAAAATATTGATTCGTATGAAATTGAGTTCTTACGGAAACAACCCGGAGGTGGCGCGATTGGGGTTGAAGCTCAAGCTGAGGTAAGAGAGTGTAGATATAGTTTGTTGATTTCATACGATCAGGATGTATGTAACAGGGGAAAGCTGAGAAAATAATGCCGACTACCTTACAAGAATACCAACAGTTTGAAATGGATGATAAAAACCAGTCACTTTCAATTGCTACAAAGTCTGGCCGCGTATGGCCTTTTAGCTTTTAGCCTTTTAGGCTTTTAGGCTTTTAGCCTTTTAGCACAGCCTATTGACAAGCAAACAACAATATGCTATGCTCCAATTGTAGGTTTATACCCTTTTCTGTAAGGAAAAGAGACAACTCACCTACAGATTCCTTGACAACTGAAATGGCGTTCTGGCAGGGAACCCGCTGTCCCGGTATCTCCAGTCGTTGACAACGTTTTTTGCTTGCAAGTGGTACGGCCACGGTGAGTAAGTAGGGGCTATTCTATTGCCAGAAGCTCTGATGTGTCAGTCGATGTAGCTAATGCTGTAAAACCGCTCTCATCACAGATTTGCCAGAGAGGCGAGCGGCATACAATCGTAGCAGAAAATTATCGTAGACGCAGGAGGTGATCAAGTAATGGCGCAAGAAGAAGAGGAAATTTCAGTCTCCGAAGCACAGATCGCTGTTCACTGGCGAGAAGAGGAGTACTACCAACCCTCTCCGAAGTTTATTGGGCAGGCTAACGCGAACGATCCAGGTATTTATGAACGGTTCAGTGAGAAACACTTTCCTGAGTGTTTCAAGGAATACGCGGACCTGCTCACCTGGGACCACTACTGGCATACGACGCTAGACACCAGCAACCCCCCGTTTTGGAAGTGGTTTGTCGGCGGTCGGCTCAACGCAAGTTACAACTGTGTGGACCGCCACCTGGCGACCAGCAGCAACAAGGCCGCTCTTATCTGGGTGCCTGAGCCAGAAACAGAAGATACAAAGGTGATCACGTATCAGGAACTCTACATGAGGGTAAACGAGTTCGCTGCACTTCTCCGAGACTTTGGCGGGGTCAAGACTGGTGATCGCATAACCTTCCACCTGCCAATGGTTCCTGAATTACCGATTTCCATGCTGGCCTGTGCGCGACTTGGCGTCATCCATTCCGAGGTTTTTGGTGGATTCAGCGGGACGGCGTGCGGAGAGCGAATTGCCGACTCGGGAAGCCACATCCTGGTAACAATGGATGGCTACTACCGCAATGGAGAGTTGATCGACCACAAGGCCAAAGCCGACGAGGCGATAAAAGTGGCTCATGAACAGGGTTTTGAGGTTGATAAAGTCCTGGTCTGGCGACGCCATCCAGGCCAGTACGCCTCAAATAGCCAGATGGTCGTCGGTCGGGATTTTTTCGTTGACGACATACTGAAAGATTACCACAGGAAAATCGTCGAGCCGGTTTCCATGCCTGCCGAAGCCCCGCTTTTTCTCATGTATACCAGTGGCACGACCGGTCACCCCAAAGGGTGTCAGCACAGCACAGGTGGCTACCTTGCTTACGTCGCTGGCACGTCAAAGTACTACCAGGATATTCATCCCGATGACACGTACTGGTGCTTCGCCGACATCGGGTGGATAACCGGACACTCTTACATCGTCTACGGTCCATTGTCACTTGGGACGACAAGTGTTATGTATGAAGGTGTACCGCTATATCCCGACCCTGGTCGTCCCTGGCGGATTGCCGAACAACTTGGCGTGACCATCTTCCACACCGCTCCTACGACGATTCGTATGTTGCGCAAGCTCGGTCCCGACGAGCCGAAGAAATATAACTACCATTTCAAGCACATGACTACCGTGGGAGAGCCGATTGAGCCGGAAGTCTGGCGCTGGTATCATCGTGTTGTTGGAAAGGGCGAAGCAGTCATCGTTGACACCTGGTGGCAGACCGAGAACGGCGGTTTCCTGTGTAGCACTATGCCAGCCCTGAAGGCGATGAAGCCCGGCAGCTGTGGTCCAGGCGTTCTTGGCATCTACCCCGTGATCTACGATGAAAAAGACAACGTGGTCGAGGCCGGAAGCGGACGGGCCGGCAACATTTGCATCCGCAACCCCTGGCCTGGCATCTTTCAGACGATCTGGGGCCAGCCGGAGCGATTTGTACAGACGTACTATGAGAAATACTGTCGGGACAAGGCGAGTAAAGACTGGCGTGATTGGCCGTACTTCGCCGGTGATGGCGCTGTTCTGGCCGCCGACGGCTATTTCCGCATTCTGGGCCGCGTTGACGATGTAATCAACGTGGCTGGACACCGACTGGGAACAAAAGAGCTTGAGTCGGCATGTCTCACCATTGATGAGATTGCCGAGGCCGCCGGGGTTCCACTGATGGACGAGCTTCGTGGCCGGGTGGTTGAGATGTACGTTGCATTGAAGCCAGGCTTTAGTCCGAGTCGGGACATTGAAGAGAAGGTTTCCAGGGCGATTGAAAAGGAGATCGGGAAGATCGCGAGGCCGAAGAATACCTGGATCGTTGCGGATATGCCCAAGACTCGTTCTGGCAAGATCATGCGTCGGGTCCTTGCTTCAATCTCTAACTTCGCCGATGTTGGAGATACGACGACACTGGCGAACCCGGAGATCGTTGAGAGTATACGCCGTCACGTCCAGAGTGAGAAGCTTGCACGGGGCGAGGTTCCTCGCCAGCTAACGGACATCGAGACCGAAGAGATCAGGCTGTTTGGAAGCGTTGATTAACCACTGAAGCTCGCCAGGAGGAGCAAGCGGTGGAAGTCGAGGAAGTGGCCTTCTCATTGGAAATATGGAGCCGATAGGTCTTTGAGGAATATCTATTATTCCTCAAAGACTATCTAAAAATCAGGCGAACGGGCAAGGTTCGCAACCTTCATGTGGTTCTGGGATGAGAGCCTGTGCCACATGTGGCTTCCTTTCGTCTCCGTAACGCGCATTCACTTGGAACAGTTCCGTCGGAAGAGAGAAGACAGGTGATGGGCAGAACAGTCAGAGGCGTACAGGTTGATCTGCGTATGCTCCAGGTCGCGGAGCGGCCGTATCGGAATGTGATTCAGGCGATTGAGCCGGAGGCGGAACGATTGCTGCTCCAGAGAGGCGGGAAAGTCCTCAGAGATCAGGAGGGCTATCTTTACGAGGAGTATCTGGCTTGTCCAGCTCCTAATCTGGTCATCTATTGGCCGATCCGGACTCGTTTGGTGTATCTGGCAACATGTGGGCAGGAGGATAGCTACATAATTTTCATGGTCGCGCTACTGCCAGAACTGCTAGTAGAATTGCACCTGACCTACGATTATCGTCTCCAGGGTCCCTTGTTCGGTTCGTTCGAGGAGTTTTTTACGTTGCGAGTGGCCCAGATGCGAATCTTCGTTGAGGAAGCAAATAACTGATAAAGCCATACTCGTGCTGACTCAATTTGCCAGAATTTGCCAGACAGAAAAGAATCTCGTTGCATAGAATTTCTACGGTTGCCACCTGTTCTTCCTGTAAATCTGCAACGTTTGTTGGTCGCCGGGGACATAGCTGACCATTGAGTATGTGGAGACTCCTGTGAAGACGGTTGTGGCCGTGCGTAGTGCGAGGCGGCCTAACTGGCTGTGTTGCACATGGAAGACGAACGAAGGGTCAGGGCGTCCTATAGGAGAAACGGCGGAGGCGATGCGGCGAAATTCCGGCAGTTCGCGCAGGTGTTTCCACAGTTCTTTATATTCTGGCAGGTGTGTCATGGTGCGCGTATTGTACTGGAAGTCGCTGACCAGGCGGCGTGCGAGATTCTCCCAGCCGTGAAAACGACGGCGCAGGTGCGGATCAAAGACAAATTCCAGCAGGTGCAGATGGGCATTGTGTGCCACCTCTTCCTGCACCTCAAACAGCGTGATTGCCGCGTCATTCCACGAGTGCAAGTACCAGAGCCTGTCGAGCGAGTGGGCCGGGTACGACGTATTGTGGACGAGCAGGCGTGCCAGTTCCCCAAAGTCGAGCAGCACGCTTTCCACCTGCTCCACGTCAATGTACTGGCCCGTTAGCCTGTAGTATGCCATGAAAAGCTGTCGTTTCTCCGTGCTGTGCAAATCAAGCGCACGTGCAATGCTTTCCACGACATGCGCGGAAGGATTGGTACGCATCCCCTTTTCCAGATGGTAGATGTATGTGCGCGAGAGACGAGTTGCTTGCGCCAGTTGTCCTTGTGACATGCCGCGTGAGAGCCGAAACTGGGCCACCAGTTGTCCAAAGTCGGATGCCTTGCTTACTGTCATACTTTCTCTCAAATCCCTTTATTGTGTTAGCTACAAATACATTATGCACCATTGTTTGTTAGCTGGCAACGTATCATTCTTTGTACCTACACCATATAATTAAGAAAATGGGAAGCTTTTAACTTGTAGGCGCGACTATGGAAGTCGCCATAAGGTGTACAGGGCATTTATATAGTAGGGATACGCAATGCAATGAGCCAGGGTACCCTGGCTTACCTTATGATATGAGAGGAGTTTGTACAGTATGTCTGACCCATCGGTTATGAAAAACTCTCAAGCAGATGTCACAGGCGACGGAGCTGCGAATACTTCTTTGGCGAGCGAGGAACTCCTTGTTGCCCGTCCGTGGCTTCGTCATTATGAGCAGGGGGTGCCTGCTCAACTGGATATTCCCGATCAACCGCTCACATGGTTGCTCGATCAAACTGTCAGTAAATATCCCGGTCGTACTGCTATTGTCTATTATGGCACCCGGCTGAGCTATGCACAACTCTCTTCTTTAACTAATCGTTTTGCGATTGGACTGCAAAAGCTAGGGATATGCAAAGGTGATCGTGTAGCGATTGCGTTGCCCAATATTCCACAATATCCCATTGCTTTCTATGGCGCGTTAAAGGCCGGTGCGGTGGTCGTGCCCACGAATCCCCTGTATACTGAGCGCGAGATGGAGCATCAGATGGCGGATTCCGGCGCTCGCATACTGGTCATGATGGAAGACTTTTATCCCGTCGTCCGCAAAGCGCGTGCCAAAACTGCTCTTGAGCATATCATTCTCACCAGTCCTGCCGATTATCTGCCGCCACTGCTGCATACACTCTATCCGCTCAGCCAGCGCAATGCGAAACATCCGCAGCCGCGTCTTACCGAAAAGGAGCGGCGTGGGGATAGCACGCTGCATTCTATGAAGGAGATGCTGGAAGCGCACAGCACGAAGGGCATTGAAGTATTCAATTTGCCGGTACCCACAACGGGCCATGATCTGGCGGTGCTGCAATATACTGGCGGCACGACCGGTCTGGCGAAAGGTGCCATGCTTACCCACCGCAACCTGCTCTCCAATGCTTTGCAGACGCGCTACTGGATGCCGAAAGCTATAGTTGCTGGTGAGACAACGCTCTGTGTGGCTCCCTTCTTCCATTCTTATGGCCTGACCGTAGGTATGAACCTCTCGATTCTGGCGGCTGCTACTATGGTCTTACTGCCATTGTTCAAGGCGAAAGAAGTTGTCAAGACTGTTCATCGCTATCATCCAACGCTTTTGCCTGGCATTCCCACCATGTACCTTGCGATTATGCGCGAGGTGGGCGCAAACGCCGATCTGGTTCGTTCGATCAAGTATTGTATTAGCGGTGCCGCTCCATTACCGGCCAAAGTGCGTATAGACTTCGAGGAGATGACACGTGGCAAGCTGGTCGAAGGGTATGGTCTGAGCGAAGCTTCGCCCGTGACGCACTGTAACCCGCTTAACGGTGACATTCGTAACGGCAGCATTGGTCTGCCCTTCCCCAATGTTGAAGCCGCCATTCTCAACACGCTGACTGGCGAGATGTTGCCTGTCGGCGAAGAGGGCGAGATTGTGGTCAAAGGGCCAAATATCATGCGTGGATACTGGAACCAGATTGAGGAGACTAATGCTATCTTCGTTAATGGTTGGATGCGCACCGGCGATATTGGCAAAATGGATGCGGAAGGCTACTTCTATGTCGTTGACCGTGCTAAAGACCTGATTATTGCCAGTGGCTTCAACGTCTACCCGCGCGAGGTCGAAGAGGTACTGTTCAATCATCCAGCGGTACAGGAAGCGGCGGTAATTGGCACGCCGGACGAGTATCGCGGCGAAACAGTTGCAGCTTTTATTGTCCTCAAACCAGGGAATGCGCCAATCGAGGAGACGCGCCAGAGCATCATTGCCTACTGCCAAGAAAACCTTACCCCGTACAAAGTACCAAAAGTTGTCGAATTTCGTGAAACCCTGCCCAAAACCCTCGTCGGCAAAGTCCTGCGCAGGGAATTGCGCGTACCCAAAAAATAAACGTATGAACGCAATGATGAATTTATCACAAACCCGTAGGGGTGGCAAGTATTATTGCGCATTAAAAAGGAGAACACTACACCCATGTCAACAACCATGAAACCAACTGAGAAAGGCACAGCGTTTCTCACCACACCTGTCAGCGAGAGTGCGGACAAAATATTCACATTAGAGCAGCGCGACGAAGAGCAGCGTTGGATTGAAGAGTCCAGCTCAACCTTCGTTGCTCGCGAAGTTATGCCCAAAACCGAGCAGATTGACCACCAGGAGCCAGGACTGATGCCGAGCCTCGTGAAGAAAGCGGGCGAACAGGGTCTGTTGATGATTGATGTACCGGAGGAGTACGGCGGCGCGGAACTTGGCCTGCTCACCAGTTCGCTGGTGGGCGCAACATTGCGCGAGGCTTCGTTTAGCGTGGCGTTTGGCGCACATACTACCATTGGGACGCTGCCCATCGTCTTCTATGGCAACGAAGAACAGAAGCAGAAATATTTGCCGAAGCTAGCCTCCGGCGAATGGATTGCTGCCTATGCCCTGACCGAGCTAGGTGCAGGTTCTGATGCGATGGGATTGAATACTCGTGCCGAACTGTCCGCAGATGGCAAATACTACATTCTCAATGGCACCAAGCAATGGATTTCCAATGCTGGCTTTGCCGATGTGATGATCGCCTTTGCGCGTATCGGCAACGAGAAGCCTTCCGCCTTTATTGTTGAGGCAAACTGGCCCGGTGTTTCGACTGGCGCGGAAGAGCGCAAAATGGGTATCAAAGGCTCTTCCACCCGTCAGGTCTACTTTGAAGATGCGAAAGTTCCTGTTGAGAACCTGCTGGGTGAGATTCACAAAGGCTATAAAATAGCATTCAACATTCTCAACATCGGACGTTTGAAACTGGGTGCCGGGACCGTTGGCGGCGCACGCGCCGCTCTGGGCATGGCAGCAGCTTATACAACCGAGCGCAAGGCTTTCGGCAAATTCCTCAGCGAATTCGGCATGATACAGAAGAAATTGGCGCGTATGGCCGCCGAGACGTATGCCGCGGAGAGCGAAGTTTTCCGCACCGCCGCCAATATTGAGCAAGCGCGTCGCGGGGCCGATACTACTGAGGCCGCCTTCAAGGCCATTGAAGAGTATACTGTCGAAGCTTCTATCGCGAAGGTTAATGGTAGTGAAGTGCTGGCCTATGTCGTTGATGAAGGCGTGCAAATCTTCGGCGGCTATGGCTTTATGCAGGAATACCCGATTGAGAAAGCCTACCGCGATGCGCGTATCCAGCGAATCTTTGAAGGTACCAACGAGATTAACCGCCTCGTCGCCGCCGGAACGCTCTTCCGCCGTGCGCTCACCGGTAAAGTGCCGTTGATGGCCTTGTATCCGACCATTGAAGAGCGCGTCAAAGCCGGAACGCCGCTGAACAACGCTGGTGATGACATTCCCGCTGAACTGCGCGATGCCGTCAACGCCCTTGAGCGTGCGAAAGACGCTACTATCTATGTCGGGTTCAAGATTGCCATGAAGTATATGCAGGCGCTGGAAAACGAGGAAGAGTTTATCGAATACCTCGCCAATCTCCTGATTGACCTGTACGCTGTAGATAGCGCCCTTGCGCGTGCCACACAGGCAACCCATCGTGGCGACGCGGACAGCAGCACACATATCAAACTGGCGCAACTGGCAACATGGCTGGCCTACTCACGCCTGCGCAGCAATCTCGACCAGATGATTATGACCAACTTGAGCGAAGATGAAGTACGGGAAGAGTTGCCCCGCGTCCGCGCCTACGTCGGTGACTACCTGCTGAACGGCGTCACCACCCAACGCGAACTGGCCGCGTTGATTGTTGGGAAACAGGGATACCCGCTGGCTTTCTAACGTAGGGGCCCGATTTATCGCGCCCGACTCGACGAGCGCAGCAATGTCGAGTTCTCCTGGTAAGAGGTGAATATATGCAAGTTGGCGATACAACGGCATGGGAGCGTACTTTTACGTTAAAGGATGTCACTCTTTTTGGTCAGCTATCGGGCGATCAGGGTATTCATCATATTACACCAGACAAACAGGGCCGCGTGATGGTGCAGGGATTGCTGACTGCGACATTGCCAACAAAACTTGGTGGCGATATGAACTATATCGCTCGCGATCTCACATTTGAGTTTGTCCGACCTGTCTATGTGGGTGATACCATTCGCTGTGAAATCACTATCACCCTGTATGAGCCAGGAGAGCGATACCATCGTATGGAATCTACCTATGTCTGTCGTAACCAGCGCGGAGAAGAGGTGCTGAGAGGGAGTTCCACCGGCATCATTCGCGAACCACGTTTGTAGGCTATGCAGAATCAGATTTGAAGTGTGCAGCTTGACACCCACAGGGAGCGTCAGGCTACACGCTATGCTATAAGGAGAAGATATATACATGGCAGAAGCAGTTATTGTGAGTGCAGTCCGCACTCCTATCGGGCGAGCGAACAAAGGCGTCCTTCGAGATGTACGCGCCGATGATCTCGCCGCTCTCGCGGTACGCGCCGCAGTTGAGCGTGTACCTCAGCTTGACCGCTCGTTAATTGAAGACGTGATTATTGGCTGTGCTTTCCCCGAAGGTGAGCAGGGCATGAACCTTGCGCGTATCGTTGGTGCGCTGGCCGGCTTGCCGGAGACGGCGGGTGGTGTAACCGTCAACCGTTTCTGTGCCTCCAGTCTGCAAGCCTTTAACATGGCGGCCCAGAGCATTATGCTGGATCAGGGCGACGTGTTTGTCGCGGGCGGCGTCGAGAACATGTCTCGCGTGCCGATGGGTGGTTTTAACCCCAGTTTCAATCCGCGCCTCGTCAAGTCACGCGATGGCAAAGGACAGAATGAAAGCGACGTGATGGAGTATGCCTATTCAAGCTACATTCCCATGGGTCTCACCGCCGAAAACCTTGCCCGCGAGTACTCTATCAGCCGCGAGGCGCAGGACGAATTCGCGCTGCGCAGCCACCAGAAGGCCATAGCGGCCACCGACAATGGCATTTTCAAGCGTGAGATTGTGCCAGTTCCCTTGCCCGATGGGCGCGTGATGGGAATTGACGAAGGTCCGCGCCGCGATACCTCGTTGGAACGGTTGGCAAGCCTCGAACCCGCCTTCATCAAAGGAGGCAGCGTCACAGCTGGCAATTCCAGCCCCTTGAACGATGGCGCGGCGGCTGTTGTGCTTATGTCTGCCGATAAAGCGCGTGAACTGGGTATTCAACCTCTGGCGCGTGTAATCAGCATGGCGGTTGCTGGAGTACGTCCCGATGTCATGGGCTTTGGGCCGGTGCCAGCGATGAAAAAGGCCTTGCAGCGTGCCGGATTGCAACTCAGTGACATTGACATTGTTGAACTGAACGAGGCGTTTGCCGCGCAATCGCTCGCAGTGGTACAGGCAATGGGTATTGATATGGAGCGTTTGAACCCGCATGGCGGCGCGATTGCGCTTGGGCATCCGCTTGGCTGTAGCGGCGCTCGTCTCATCGCCACGCTGGTCAATGACCTGCAGACAGAAGATAAGCGACGAGGTATTGCCACGCTCTGTATCGGTGGTGGTCAGGGCCTGGCGACGATTATTGAGAGGATTGCATAGCCATGGCATACCAGATACGAAAAGCGGCGGTCATAGGTGCCGGTGTGATGGGAGCAGCAATTGCCGCTCATCTTGCCAATGTCGGTATTCCCAGTCTGCTCCTCGATATCGTGCCTCCTGACGCTGGCAAGGATCGCGATAAGATAGCGCGTACAGGTCTGGAAAAAGCTCTCAAATCCCGCCCCGCCTCGTTTTATAGCAAGCGCGGCGCAGCTCTGGTCACAGTTGGCAATATAGAGGATGACCTGGAAGAGCTTTCTGACGTGGACTGGATTATCGAGGCCGTGATTGAGCGCCTGGATATCAAGCACGACCTTTACGTCAAATTAGAGCAGGTAATGGCTCCCGGCACCATCATCACGTCCAATACCTCCGGTCTGCCCGCGCATATGCTGACGGAGGGACGCAGTGAAGATTTTCGCCGCAACTTCCTCATTACGCACTTCTTCAACCCCGTGCGCTACATGCGCTTGCTGGAGCTTGTCCCCGATGTTGGCACCAATCCCGCATTGATGGAGTTTATGACCCAGTTCTCGACTGAAGTGCTGGGCAAAGGTGTCGTTATCGGCAAGGATACGCCCAATTTCATCGCCAATCGCATTGGCGTCTTCGGCTTCATGAAGACACTCGAACGCGCAATTGACGAGGGTTACACTGTCAGCGAGGTGGACGCGATTCTTGGGCCGAATATGGGACGACCCAAATCAGCGGTCTTCCGCACGTGCGACCTCTCTGGTCTGGACACAACCATGCACGTTGCCAACAACCTCTACGAGAACGCTCCCAACGACGAGCAGCGTGAGGTCTTCCGCGTACCAGACGTGATGCGTGAGATGGTTCGGCGTGGTATGCTCGGCGAGAAAACCGGACAGGGCTTCTACAAGCGCGTCAAAAATGCCGATGGCGCGTCTAGCATCCTGGAACTGAACCTGCAAACGCTGGAATACGAGCCGCAACAGAAAGTGCGCTATCCCTCTCTGGGAGAAGCTCGTAATATCAGCAACCCCGTCAAACGTATGCTGGCTGTCTTGAATGGCGATGACCGTGCCAGCCAACTGGCCCGCGAAACAACGGCTGACTCGCTCATATATGCCGCCAACCGCGCACCTGAGATAGCGGACAGCGTTGTTGCCGTGGACGAGGCTATGCGCTGGGGCTTCAACTTCGACATGGGCAGCTTCGAGGTCTGGGATGTGCTGCTAACCCATCCAGATACTTTACATAAAGTCATGTCCAGCGTCGGGAACCCTGAATTGCCACAACTTGTGCAGCGCGTCCAGCAGGAGGGTCAGGGAACCTTCTACATCGGCAAAGCGGGTCAAGGGCAATACTTCGATTTTCATAGCGGCACGTACAAACCTGTGCCAGTGCCACAAGGGGTGATCGCGCTGGCACCGCTCAAAGCGGGGAACATGGTCATCCGTGATAACGGCTCTGCCTCGTTGATTGACCTCGGTGATGGCGTGGGCTGTGTCGAGTTCCATACGAAGATGAATTCGATTGACGAAGGCATCATTGAGATGTTGCATTATGCCGTTGAGGAAGGCCCGAAGCAGTTCCGCGCCATTGTAATCGGTAACGAGGCAGCTGACTTTTCTGCGGGTGCCAATTTGCTGCTGGTGCTAATGGGGTCGCGCCAGGGTGAGTGGAAGATGTTGGAGAATGCGATCAACGGTTTGCAACAGGCGCACCAGTTGCTCAAATATAGTCCCATTCCTGTAGTTGCTGCTCCGGCTGGTCGCGCACTCGGTGGTGGCTGCGAAATTATCATGCACAGCAGCCACACACGTGCGTATGCCGAGTCGTATATTGGACTGGTCGAGGTCGGAGTCGGGCTGGTACCGGCGGGTGGTGGCTGTAAAGAGTTGTTGCTGCGTTACGGTGCCGACCTGGAGACGCAACTGGCCCGCAAGACTGGCGGCCCGTTCACGCCGTCACGTCGCGCTTTCGAGATCATCTCCTTCGCCACTGTCTCTACCAGTGCGGTGGAAGCGCAAGAGTCCCGTTTCCTGCGCAAAACCGACGCTGTGACGCCCAACCGTCAACTACTGTTGCGCGATGCCAAAGCTGATGCCATTCGTTTAGCCGAAGCCCAGGCTGCTGGTACGTGGCAACCCGCCAGGCCAACCATGATGTTATTGCCGGGTCCCGGTGCGCGTCTGGTGCTGGAGCAGCAGATAGACAATCTTTTGCTAACCGGTAAAATCAGCGAACATGATGGCGTTGTTGGCAGCAAACTCGCCCGTGTGCTGACAGGCGGCGACTGTTCGCCCGTGACGCCCGTCACCGAGCAATACGTCCTCGACCTTGAACGCGAAGCCTTCCTCAGCCTCTGCGCCCTGGAGAAGACCCAGGAACGCATGCAAGCCATTCTGATGACGGGAAAGCCGTTGCGGAATTAGGAGTGAAGAGAGAGAGCAGCAAGCGGGCAGTTGGCATTACCAACTGCCCGCTTGCTATTGTCTCTCAATAAGTTATTTCTTGCGACCACGTACCTCGTATTCAAGTAAATCTTTGTTTGTTTTCGGCTTGCGCTATCTTTTCAACAATAGTCTTGAGGTACTTTGGGCAATATGTATCATTACTGCTTTGCCATTGTGTAAGCCTACTTGTTGCTACGCCCCAAGTACCACCAATGGCTTGCCAATCAAGTTCACCTGCCTCACGCGCCTCTTCAAAGTACCCTAACCAATACATATACGGCCTGAGTTCTCGGATATATGACATTCTATTGGGATAAGGAGGAGAAGTGACAACAAGATCATACTTGCCGTCAACATACGCTTCGACGTGACGAGAATCGCCTTGTACCAACTTTGCATTTACCAGGGGATTATCAGAAGCTGAATTTAGAATGTACTCAATATCCTGTTGGTACATGGTAGCCAATGTGCGAGTGTGTCTCATATCATGCTTTACGCCGTTGGGGAATGCAAACTGGCAAACGTGGGGTGCCCAAATTGGCTAAGATTCCCTCAAGCCCTTGCGAATGTGTGGCAGGTCGGGTACGCTTGAAACGATCATCGTTTGAGCGAAAGGCAAGAGGAGATGCCTGGTTCGAAGCGACCTCGCCGCGAGCGAACGGATACGTGGCAAGATATCAAGCAGTGGATCTTGTGGCCTGAGCAGGAACTCTACGAGCAAATCAGACCCCTCGTCCTTTTCGGGCAGACCGCAGGAGAGCGAGCAAAAGAAATCGATATTCCCCAACGTACACTCGCTCGCAGAGCCGATGCATTTGAACGTTCTGGGATGGCAAGCCTCTTCTCCTCCGGGGAGCAGGGTGGCGCAAGAGACAGCTCAAAGTCATTGCCACCAGCGATCTGCCAGCTCATTGTCGATCTGCATGCAGAACTCCCAACGATGAGCTGGCGAGAAATTGCCGAGGTCTGCTACATTCGGTACGCGAGACGCCCAGACCATAAAAGCGTCAAACACATTGCAACTGCTACGCCTCCGCGCAAACGTGAGGCCCGGCGCTACCAGCCCTGGCATCTGATTCCCGACCCGGCAGAGCGCAAGCTCGCCATCGTCCGGCTCCACAGCGAAGGCTGGTCCATTACGTCCATTGCCCAGTATCTGCAAGCGAGCCGTCCCACGATTTACGCCACGCTCCAGCGCTGGACCGAGGAAGGAGTCGCGGGTTTGGAGGAGAAGTCGAAAGCCAGGAAGGGTCCGCGCAAGGTGACGCTCACCGTCACCAATGAAGTGAGGAAGCTTCAGGAGAATCCCTTGCTGGGCAAGTTTCGCGTCCATACGGCACTCTTGCGCATGGGCATCGAGGTCAGTCCGGCGACCTGCGCTCGCATCATGGCGGCGAACCGGCAGCTCTACGGCCTGGATTCACCCAGGCGCCAACCACGCACCAGGCTGGAAATGCCGTTTAAAGCGGTGAGGCGTCACGAGTACAGGAGTTGTGATGTCAGATATATTGAGGATCATCTGCTTCCCGACCCGAAGCCGGTCTATGTGATTACCGTGTTTGAGAATTTTTCGCGCATGGTCCTCTCTTCGGCCATTTCGCTCACCCAGAACCAGTGGGATTATCTGGCCGTTCTGGTCGATGCGATCCGTCGCTATGGCGCACCAGAAGCTCTGGTCACTGACGGTGGAGGTATTTTCTCCTCCACGATGGCGACGGCCCTGTATGAGATGCTCGGGATTCGCAAGGAACGGATTGAGGCCGGACAACCCTGGCAAAATTATGCCGAAACGTTGTTCTCGATCCAGAGGCGGCTCGCCGACTACAGCTTTTCCCAGGCGCGGACCTGGCCGCAGATGCAGCAGGCGCACCGTACCTGGTGGACCAATTACAATCACGAGCATCATTTCGCCCATCGGACACGCCAGGATGGGCGGCACAGTCCAGAGGAGGTGCTGCGCGGCGTCCTGGGACGGACCTATCCCGATGAGGTCCTCTCCCGCATCCTGTATGCGACCCAATTTCCCCGCCGACTGGATGCTCATGGCTATGCTCATGTCAATAACTGGCGGTTCTTTGGGGAAGACGGCCTGGCGGGAGAGCAGGTCGCTGTCTGGATGTACGAAGGCACGCTCAAGATTGTCTATCAGGCCACCGCGCTCTCGGAGTACACTCTCCACTTGTCGCCCGACCACAGGCGCATAGAAGCGGTGAAACAGTCCCGGCGCATCGAGACACATTTTCGTAGTCCTCAGCTGCAGTTGTGGCAGACCTCCGAAACCGAGTGGCTCTTAGCCTTGCGACAACCCGAACGGCACCAACGAAAGAGCCGTCCTGGGCCCGCGGAGATTGTGCAACTCAGATTCCCAGAGGTGAGTGAGATCGATGCTGCCCGCTAAGACGTGCTTGAGGGAGCTAGGCCCAGGATATGTGTAAAAATTTATCAGAAGCGAGATAGTGATAGATTTATACACATATCCTGGGCCTAGCTCTTTATCCTGAGACCATTCAGAATCGGGTGCTGGTTCTCTCCGAACATGTTACAAAGAAAAGCTTCGCCAAGCCAGCACCCGATTCTGAATGGTCTCCTGGAAGAGTAGAGCACGAGCAGGCACGTCATGAAAAAGCGATCTAGCCTACACTCTATCTTCTCATCACTTCCCAGTCGTGATGCGCCCGATTTTGTTGCCATCGAACTCTGTAAACCAGAGGTTGCCATCAGACCCGGCTGTGATCCCAGTGAGGGTACTCCCAGAGGTAGGGATGAGAAACTCAGAGATGGTTCCGTTGGGAGTGATACGCCCGATTTTGTTGCCATTTGTCTCTGTAAACCAGAGGTTGCCATCAGGCCCGGCTGTGATCCCAGTGGGTTGGCTCCCAAAGGTGGGAGGGGGAAACTCAGAGATGGTTCCGTTGGGGGTGATGCGCCCGATTTTGTCACCAATGAATTCTGTAAACCAGAGGTTGCCATCAGGCCCGGCTGTGATCCCAGAAGGGTTGCTCCCAGAGGTAGGAATGGGAAACTCAGAGATGGTTCCGTTGGGGGTGATGCGCCCGATTTTGTTGCCGCCTCCCTCGGTGAACCAGAGGTTGCCATCGGGTCCGGCAGCGATCGCAAAGGGATAGCTTCCAGAGGTAGGAATGGGAAACTCAGAGATGGTTCCGTTGGGGGTGATGCGCCCGATCTGGTTGCCTTGGGCCTCTGTAAACCAGAGGTTGCCATCAGGCCCGGCTGTGATCCCAACAGGATTGCTCGCAGAGGTTGAGATGGGAAACTCAGAGATGGTTCCGTTGGGGGTGATGCGCCCGATCTGGTTGCCTTGGGCCTCTGTAAACCAGAGGTTGCCATCAGGCCCGGCTGTGATCCCACCCGATGTGATCGCAAAGGGAGGGCTCGCAGAGGTGGAGATGGGAAACTCAGAGATAGTTCCGTTGAGGGTGATGCGCCCGATTTTGTTGCCATCTGCCTCTGTAAACCAGAGGTTGCCATCAGGCCCGGCTGTGATCCCCTGAGGAATGCTCTCAGGGGTGGGGATGGGAAACTCAGAGATGCTTCCGCTAGGGACTATGCTCCTAGTTGGCGCGATGGTCTTAGTCGGCCCGGTGATGGCACTAGTCGGCTCGGGTATGTTCCCAACCACAGGACCATGTGGGAGGTTGAGCCAGATAATACCGCCCACGATAGCCAGAATAACCAGCACCACCAGGGCGATACGCCACGAAGTGTTACGTTTCGCTGGAGCTATTGAATGAGGTTGTATTATCGGTGTGGTCGATAAATGAGGCATCTTCATTGGAGGCAGCATATAATGTGCTTGTGGGGTTACCTCTGTTGGAGGTGTCACGTTTGCTGATAGGACTGTTGGTGCGACGCTGCTTTCACTGGGCGCAAGCGACGTTGGTTCTAGGACATCTGGGGTATGTGAATGTACAATTGGCATCCTCGTGTCGTTGCTCTGTACAGCTTGTTGGAAGGCGTGCGCAAAGGCAGCTACCGAGGCAAATCGCTCGTTTGGCTGCTTGGCGAGCGCACGGAGCAGCACTGCATCTAGTACGGGAGAAAGCTGGGCATTGAGTCTGCTGGGAGGCTCGGGAGGAGTCACATAGTGCTGGCGCATGACTTGGCCGGGGCCACCCAGGAAGGGAGGCCGACCCGTCAGCAGTTGATAGGCCATGATTGCCAGGGCATACTGGTCGGTGGCCGCCACTGGCTGTCCATCCCATTGTTCAGGGGCCATGGAGGTCGGTGTACCACGAATGTTCTGGCTGGCGGTGGTCGTCGCCGACGTGAATTTGGCAATGCCAAAGTCGGCCAGCAAGAGGTCGGGATGGTTGGGATCGGTTGACCGACTGCGAATGAGAAAGTTGGAGGGTTTGACATCTTGATGGATAATCTGGTGATCGTGGGCGTGTTGAAGCGCGTCTGCGGCCTGGGAGACAACGTGTGCGACATCTTGGGGAGAAAGCATCTCGGCAGTGCTGTACTCTTGCAACCAATCCGCCAGAGAGCCTTCTTGCCGAAAAGGCATAACCATATAGGTCAGCTTCGTGCGATTGACGCTCGCTTCGCCGAAGTCAAAGAGCGGGAGGATGGAGGGGTGATCCAGTTGAGCAATAGCCTTCATCTCCCGTTGGAAGAGGCGGGCCGCTTCGGTGCTGACAGGAGCACCGGGATAGGGAGTCGCTTCCTCCCGAATGACCTTGATCGCGACCTGTCGCTGGATGCGTGTATCTTCTGCCAGATATACTTCACCCATTCCGCCGCTTCCGATGGAGCGTAGCAGCTGATAGTTCCCCAGTTGTGTTCCTGCCAGTGACATGTGTTCCATCTCCTTACTATGTGTCTCTTTCTTGAAATCATTGCTGCTCACTCTATTGATAGTGACAACTATTAATCAAGTGAAGTGTTTTTGCTAATGAGGACTGACCTGTTCTCCTGTGAGTGAAGTATATCCTAACTTGAGTGAGAAGTCTAGCAGAGGCGGGCGACCATAAAGGAGACCCTTCAATCTGGGGTGCTGGACTTCAATAGCGTACCCCACGTAGGGTAAAAATCACATTGTAGCGCGTTAGATTACAACCATGAACGCAACACTGTATTTAACACCTGAACAGGTTGCCACGCTCTTGCAGGTCAAGCCGATCACGGTTCGTTGGTGGATGCAACATAGTAGTGGAAGGCCCAGGATAGAGACCGTTGGCGAATTCAAAAATGCCGCTCGTTTTGGGCTTGAGTTCGCATGACTTCAAGCTTGAAAATCGAATTCGCCAACGGTCTCTATCCTGGGCCTTCCTCTGAGGGGTCCTCTGCGATGTCGCACCCACCGGTTGGGCACTGCCTGGGTCGTTCAATCGTGACTCCCTCCACTGCAAACCAGCGTCCCCACCCGCGGCAAAGAGCCAGCAGCTGCCCTTTGCGTGATCTCACCGCCATCACCTGGCCCAGTGGACAGCGCACCCGAGTACATCCGTGGCAGGCTTGCAGCCACAGCGCAGCTTTGATCTCTTCGATATCCGTTGACTGCATACACCCTCCTCATGGGCAAGGAACTGTCAGGGATGCGGTGAGCACAAAAAGCTGGCTGTACGAGGCAGGCGGGCGAAAGAAGGTGTACAGGTCAACCAGGATCTCGGTGGCGAGTTCGACCGCACAGGCGGCATGGTAGACATAGAGGCCGCCATCATCCGAGAGAATGAGGGGATAGGCGGCGAGGGCCAGGGAACAGTAAGAGCACCGTTTCGAGAGACTCTTAATTCCTGCCCGAGGGCGTTGTTCGTCGTTCACGATGAGCATATAGCATTCTCCTACACTAATTCTTGGAAGCTAGCGCGATCCTTCCAGGACATGCGCTTTTCAAGAAAGTGTAAGCAATGACAGGGAAGTTGACAAGAGGGTTAGTCAGCCTGGACTCCCCAACGGCGTAAAGCATGATACGAGACACACTCCCAATGTGCTATCAATATTTGTATCTTGCATCATCAACTGGATAAGCGAATGAGGATTTTTCTCTTTGAAGGACATGGATTGATGATCAAAAGCAGCGTTAGATGTGCGTATCATTGTGCGGCAAAAAGCTACCATGAGCAACGTCCAGCATTGAGAACGTTCAGGCGCAAACGTATCTATACAGTATTTGAGCTTACGGAGAAATTTCAATTCATCTGGGTGCCACCAACGAGCAATATTATGGAGCAGAGGAGTAGGACACATATTTATATTCGCATCATAGCTAGAAAGCAACCTTACGATTTGATAGCCAAGCTCTCGCACTGATTTTAGTTCTGCTTCCCCGTATTCCGCTAATTTTGCCTGACCAAACCAGATCAGAAAAGGGTTGATGTCAATTGCCGCCGATTGATAGCCCAGTGAGGAAGAGCAGAGGGAAGTGGTGGCAGTGCCGGAGAAAGGGTCGAGAACCTTACAATCTTCAGGCCATGAGCGGATAATATCATCAACGACTTTTACTGAATAGGCGGGAGTCAATCGTAGCCAGCCATGCCTTCCATTTGTCGTGTTATGCTGATGTGTGAGGTCTGCTCTTCTTGTAATAGTCATATTATCCGCTCGTTTCTCTAAACTCTTTTATGCTGTTCTGAGGAGTGCTTCCAACACTTTTTCAATCTCTTCACGTAAATATTGGTGGTTACGTTCAAAGAATGCAGCGAGATCGTAACCAACAATATCTCGCATGAACATATTGGATCTATGATGAGCGCAAGATATTGTTTGTCAAGATCGCTTATCACGGCATATAAACCTCTCCTGAATTTAACCCATTCTAACAAGGTATCAGAAATAGGTCAATATGCCATAAGGAGATAAGATAAGAGGTCCAGGTTGGCAGCCTGGACCTCTTATCTTATCTCCTTATGGCTACCAACAACTAATAAATCGCCAACCCTGTATCCGTATCGAACAGGTGGATGTTATCGTTTTCGACGTGCAGGCGGATATTGCCGCCGGTGTGGGCTTTGGAGCGTGGGTCGAGGCGGGCGGTAATGGACCTGCCGCCGGCGGTCACATATGCCTGTAACTCCGAACCCAGGTTCTCGACAACCTCTACAACCGCGTCTATGCTGGAACCGCTTTGCGCTTCCTGTGAGATGAGGCTGATATCTTCAAGATGTTCCGGGCGGATACCAAAAGTGAGGTTTTTTCCCGCTGCGGCCTTTGTCTGCTCTACGTAGAGTGGTGGCACGGTGACTTGCCCGACATCGCCCAGCAAAAGCTTTGTTGTATCGTTATCGGTGGCTACTTTCGCGTCGGGGAAGAAGTTCATTGACGGAGAGCCAATGAAGCTTGCAACAAACAAGTTGGTAGGATGGTCGTAAAGTTCTTGCGGCGCGCCGAGCTGCTGGATGATGCCAGCGTTGAGAACAGCGATACGGCTACCCATCGTCATGGCCTCGACCTGGTCGTGGGTCACGTAAATGATGGTCGTCTGGATGCGCTGGTGAATCTTCGTGATGTTAGCGCGAGTTTCAACACGCAACTTCGCATCCAGGTTGGACAATGGTTCGTCCATCAGGAAGACCTGCGGCTCGCGCACAATGGCGCGACCAAGGGCGACACGCTGACGTTGCCCGCCAGAGAGTTCCTTTGGTTTGCGCTTGAGCAATGCCCCCAGTCCTAAAATCTCGCTTGCCTCCTGCACGCGCTTTTGAATCTGGTCTTTGGGGAAGTGGTGCAGTTTGAGGCCGAAGGCCATGTTGTCATAGACGGTCATGTGTGGGTAGAGGGCGTAATTCTGGAACACCATCGCGATATCGCGGTCCTTGGGGGGAATGTTGTTGACGACGCGGTCGCCAATGAGAATGTCGCCTTCCGAGGCATCTTCCAGGCCGGCCACCATACGCAGACAGGTACTTTTGCCACAGCCTGAAGGGCCGACCAGGACAAGAAACTCTTTGTCCTGAATGTCGAGATTGATGTCGTGTACCACCTCGATTTTGTTGAACCGTTTGTACACATGCTCAAATTGGACACGAGCCATTAAGGTCACTCCTTTGCGCTCTCGTAACGGAACCAATGTACCCGTTACATAACAATAATTGTAGAGCTTCGCTTTATGCCGTCGTTGCAACCGCTATGGGTTGGGAGTCAACGAGGCCTCTTCACGTCCAGTTGTGAGATATTCAACAACAGACGCTAATAGCGACTGTAACATATACTCGGGCTAAAATCAAGTCCTTTGCGCTGCGCTGGCTACTCTATCTTGCTCGAAAATCAAGCGGCGTTGTTACGCGATTACATCAGTTTTGGATAAGAACTGATGCATGTAGGAAAAAAGGCATAAAAACACTGGACAAGATGATGTGTTTTCGTGCATACTATGTATGTGTATTTGTTCTGATGGTATTTACAATGTAATATACATTGTAATAACATCTCGTCCTTGTTTGTTACATTGTATTCATACGAATGGGTAAGACGCTGCTCTGAGACTCAACAGCAAGAAGGAGAGAGGAACCATGCTTGGCGCTCATGAACAACGTAGTGAAGTAGTAAGATTATTAGCACAGATTACCGAGGAATACGAAGCCGCTCAACGTGGTCTCACCGGTGTGGCTTTTGGTACCGCGCAACACGATTTTATCACGGCCCGCATGGAAAACATGGGTCAGCTTCATAGCCAGTTGCAAACAATTGTTGGAGACGCCGCTATCGCTATGATCGCAGAAGAGTTGAACAATATTTGATAAGCAAGTGAGAGCGTAGATGAAAAAGCGGCCTGTGTGCTACTAGCACACAGGCCGCTTTTTCATCTACGCTCTCACTTGCTTATCAAGTTGCGGAGTCGGCGAGTAGTGTATTCTGCGCGTCTTGCAGGATATAGAGGGGTGCGGCGGAGCGTTTATTCCAGACGCCTGAGACGATGTATTCTGTCTCTTCACTGACGAAAGTTTCCTGATCGAGTACATTGTGGGCCTCGTCAAGGAAACATTGTAACCAGTGGGTGACATCGTTACCATTTACGTGTGGCGCTCCCTCACAGACGAACCATTCGGCGATACCTTGCAGGTAGACGCGGAAATCAGCGGGTAAGGGATACTGGCGGCGGACCAGATAACTTTTTTCCTGTACATCCTCGTATCCGGCGTCGCGCAAGTAGGCAGCAAGCTTTGAACCGACCCAGCTATCTTCAAACGCGAATCCTTCTTCAACCCGTACTCGTTCCCATTGTTCGCGTGCCTGGAACACTCGTGTCTGCAAACCACGATCAATGTTGTGGAAGCGCATGGTGCCGAAATCTATATCTTTGATGATGAGACGCCCACCTTCTTTGAGATAACGGCCCATCGCGTGAAAGGTGCCAACAGGGTCCGCGAGGTACTGGCTGACGTTTGCGCTAAATATCGCATCCGCCGAGCCAGGTGCGAGCGGCAATTCTTCCATTGGAGCATATTTGTACTGCACCTGATGGCGATACTTTTTGCCATAGCTGCGCCTTTGTGCCGTGGTTAATGCCTCCTGTGAAATGTCCACGCCGATAATGCGCCCATGTGGGCCAATCGCCCGTGCCAACAACGGCGTCCACAAACCTGGGCCGCAGCCGGCATCAACTATAAGACTGCCTGGTTTGAGTAGAAGATCGTGAATCATCTGCGAACGTTCAGCAATTTTGCTTGCATGATGTGTTTCAAGCCAGGTAATAGCATTTAACGGTAACCCGCATTCGTTGCCATAAACGAGGTTGTCTACCGCCATAAATAATACCCCCATCCCTCATATATACTGTCTTAATACCATCAAAGGTGACTTTGATTGTGTTCAGAGTATAACATCTTAACATGCTAAAAACCATAAAAATGCAACAATGTAGTACTTTGGAGTAACATTGTTAAAGAAAATGTTGGCATGAATATATTTATTCATGCTGGATGTAGCGTGAGAGTTTCTTCTCAGCATGAAAAATGTCGCAAGGGGCGGAATGGCTCCTCCGGATAGCAGCAAGCTTTGCCAAACATGCAGCGAAACATTTTTATGAAATTTTTATACATTAGCATTGCTTTTTATATAAAAATGTCTTTTCAAGGTGATATACTTATGGTAAGTTCTTTTTGTCCAAATAAAATAGCGGTTAGAGCAGAATAGGATGTTTTATTATTGGTACTCGGTAGAGGGATAATTCATGAGCTATGAAGAAGATGTCGGCGTAATACGAAGACAGCGTGGGCGCCCACCCAAATATACTACCACGCTGCATAGGGAAGTGACCGTATTAGAGGGGAAGCAACAAGTACAACATGAACCTGCGCAAGATGGGCATCTTGAAGATGGCGAGAAAGCATTGCCGGCTATGCATGAGCTTGAAGCAGCCGACGGTGCGCTGGACAATATGCGTGAGGTGAAAAAAGACATTTATCATGATGTGCTTGAATTGCTTGCCACGACAGTTGATGAAGAGACGCGGCGCTGGCAAATTATTCTGGCGGTATTTCAATATGCATTAGTGCAAATGGATGCCGAACGCCATGGCATAGCGATTACCTATGCCGCTCTTATGCCTGCACACGCTGACGGTATTCATTCATTGTATGAAGTAGCGATGCGTGGTACCAAACCCTGGCCTTTTTCAATTGAGGGACAGGCTTACCTGGGAAGCACTACCCTGGCGGGTACTGCCACTATGGGGCAACGTATGCTTATCTGGGATAGCCTGGATGAGAGCGTTCGCTGGCAGGTCGAGGTAGACGAGTTCGAGAAAAGCGCCTGTGCCTGCCCGGTAACACGCGCCGGGCGTATCGCGGGCGTCCTTATCATTTCCAGTGTACAGCCCGGCTTCTTCACGAATGACATTGCCAGTCAAGCAGTTGTCGAATATGCTCACCTGCTGGCGCTGGCCTTTAGCGACGATGCGTTTCACCCATACGCGCAATTGCGTCTCGTGCCCATGCCTCCTTTGAAGCAACAGCGTGAGGAGATTCGCGAAACCTTGATGAATCGCATCATGACGCTCGCCCGTACAGACGGGCTTTCCCGTCCAGAGGCCGCAATCAAGGTTCAAGGCATTCTTGAACAAGAATTTGAGGAGCGCATGCAATCCCGGCAAGAGTAGGATTGTTGTGCATCCTCACGCGGTATTCCTGTCAGCCTTCTCATGCACTCATGCGAATCAAACTTGCGTTTCCTTCGTCAAACCATTATACTCTTTTCTGAAGAGCAAGCAATTCAGAATAGAGAGTTATGAAGGAGCATTGAGTGAATGGAGTCGCCCGAACAGGAACCGCTGGCGGAGAACACCGAGCAGCATAATGACGCAGTGATTGAGCCAGAAGTTCAACCCTTGTATGAGTTTCCCCCCGAACATCTGCAAAGCAATAATTCTGTAATACTACCCCTACCAGCGCCGATTACACAAGTTTTGCCCCTGGAAGATGCTGCACAAGTAGCACCGCCAACGCCAGTAGATGAGGATGCTGTACGCAACGGGTTAGTGTATCCACCGCCGCCATCGTTCTATCAAAATATGCAAACTTCGCCTACGCGGCCCACATTGCCACCGATGCCAGCCCAATCATTGCAACCTCCCTATGGGCAGCCAGTGCAGCCAGCGCAACCAGCGCAACCGGCCGCTTTCAAGCGTGGTGCTGTGCCGCCGCAAAGGCAGGGCTACGTGCAAGGTCAACAACTATCGCAGGGGCCACAATCACCGCAAGGCTTCAATCCGCAGGTTCCACCAGGATATCCTCCTCCAAATGTACCACTGTATGAGCAGCGACCACCTGTCAAAAAATCGCGGCGCTGGCTTTGGATTACGCTGTCAATTGTGGGCGCTGTCTTTCTTCTCTCTTGCGGCCTATGCAGTTGGGCTGCGTATAGCTTTCTTGCTCCGGCGGTACAGGGTGTATCGGGGTCGCTCAATACGGTAGATGACTACTATGGTAATCTCCAATCCAAAGATTACGCCGCCGCCTTCGGCGATATCAACACACAATACGAGTTGAGCAGTTTGACGCAGACGCAATTTGCCCAGCAGGCGCAAGCTCGTGATAGCCAGTACGGCGCAATCCTTTCTTATACACCGGGTCAACCTGCCTACGCATCCACCCCCAACGGTGGATTTGATTTCACACGCTTTACCATTTCGGTGGATGTGAAACGGGCCAAACTCAGTTACACGACCACGCTCTACCTGCGCCAAATAGGCAACAATTGGAAAATCACCAACTTCGACAGCATCTGAATGCTCTCCGGCATTGATTGTAGTAGTCTGACCGCCTTCAATTGACGGTTGGATACAGATGCTTGAGTTTGATGCGGGCATCAGCGATGGTGAAGCGCCAATCAATGCGGGCTTGTGCCTGGTCCCGTTGCTGTTGCCACGCTTCCACTCGCTGCTGGGCTTGCTCAAGACTGGGGATGCGCCCAGCCAGGCATTGGCGGGCCAGCACCGAAAGTTCGATTTCAGCCATATTTAACCAACTGCCGTGTTTGGGCGTGTAATGGATCTCCAGCTTGTGCGTCAGTCGCCACGCTTCTTCCGGCGCGAACGCCTCATAAAACGAGGCGGGTGAATGGGTGTTGAGATTATCCATCACCAGCACCACTGCCGCTTCAACCACGGCTTGAGTTCGGTTTTTTTAACACCTGGCGCACCGTTTCATGGCTCACGCTCTCGACGATCTCTAATTTGACCAGTTTCTCGGCCACCAGACGCAGCGTCCATTGTTCTTGCCCGGATGGCGTCTGCCCGCGGAGCAAAGCAATCAGACGGGCTTCTTGAGCTTGCGGGGCGGGGCCGTTCCCGCACTGAGCAGTTGCTCAAGTGACTGACGTTTTAACTTGCTTCCGATAAATTTGGTGTGCTTTGTGGTTGTTCGTCTGCTATACCTTCCACCAACTGTAGGCGCGGCTTTTTCAGGTACAGATCGAAGAAGCTGATCATTTTCGCGGTATAGACTTTGCGGTCAACGAAGTAAGCGCCACAGTGGTCGGCTTCGGGCAAGAGCCATAGTTCCTTTGGCTCATTTGCGGTGCGGTACAGTAGCGTCGCATCGTGAGGATCAACCATTGAGTCTTTGCCGCCATGGATAATCAGGATGGGACGAGGGGCAATGCGCCCGATATCGCGAATTGGCTCAACCTGCCGGAAACGATAGCCGGCACGCAACCACATAATATAGTCCGCCAACCAGACAAAGAGCGTGGAAATGAGCGGGAAGACGTGGCGCACATTGTAATCAACGACACTCCAATGTGTCGCGAAAGCGCTATCTGCCACCACCGCCTCGACCTCTTGATTGCGGGCCGCACCCATAATTGCTATCGCGGCACCCATCGAATAGGCAACAACGCCCAGGCGTGCCTGGGGCGCTTGCTCTTTGGCATAGGCTACGGCACCTAGAAAATCGCTGATTTCACGATAGCCAAGCGTAATCGGCTTGCCAATGGCAGTGCCATGTCCGTAATAATCAAAGATGAGGAGGTTATGACCCGCCTTCCATAGTTGGGCGCTCAAACCTAATAATTCGGACTTTTTCGAACGATAGCCTGGACAGACAAGAATGGTGGTCGTGGCACCTTCACATGCTACATACCAACCGCTAACCTCGTGACCTCCCTGGAGCGGTGGAAATGTAACAGCTTCGGCGGGCAGGTCGAATTCATACGGACTAAAAGTATATTCATCAAACAGATTGTGTTTCCTGGGACGGATGAGGGTCTCTACTACATAGAGCGCTACGGTAAACAGGATTCCAACTATTCCAATACTTCCTCCCAGACTACTTAATATTACCTGTTTTAATGAGGGCCGAAAGTGACCAATTCGCTTTGACATGGCTATCGCTCACCTTTCTAGTATACGATTGGCAAAAGAGGATGCTAACCTACAAAGTATATAACGCTCCAGGCCATCAATTTATGCCCCTGTATATTTCATTACGTTGCAGAGCGAGAAAAAGTCCATTGTTCATTTAGGATGGGCGAAGCAAGGTGCAGAAAGCCTGGGCGGCACGTGAAAGCTGTTTGTCTTTGCGCATCACGAGGCTCAGTTGTGGGTGTAGTTCGACACCCGTTATGGGTATGCGGATGAGATCACCGCTTGTCAGTTCGCGTTGTACGGCAAGGGCTGAGACAATAGAGACACCGACACCACTCATCACCATCTGTTTAATTGCCTCGTTATCGGGCAATATCAGTAGTGGCGCAACCTGTACGCCACGCTGGAGCAATGTTTGCTCGATGATCTCACGGATACCACTGCCTTCCTCGCGTACCACCAGTTCCTTTTCGGCCAGGGCTTCGGGGCTGAGCGAACGCACGCCCCGCCAGCGATGCCGCGCCCCTACTACTAACACCAGTTCATCGTGCGTAAAAACCTCTACCTTCAGGTCTTCGGGTAGATGTGCAGGATCGCTCTCGACAAGGCCAAAGTCCAGTTTCCAATTGAGCGTCTCCTCCACAATCTCATGGGAATTGAGTATTGAGATATGCAACATCACCTGTGGATAGCGTGTACGAAAACGCGCTACAATGGAGGGGAGAAGATAGACTCCTGTGGTTGTATTGGCGGCCAACGTGACCTCGCCAGCATCTACATCACGCAGCGCGGCTATACCCTCCTCCATCTCGCGCTCCAGAGCAAACATACGGCGGGCATAGGCATGTAGGACGTGGCCCGCGTGGGTTAGTACGATGCGCCGTCCATGTCGCTCGATAAGGTCCAACCCGATCTCGTGTTCCAGGTTCTGGATCGTTTTGGTCACCGCCGGTTGACTGATAATCAGTTCGGCAGAGGCACGAGTAATATGCTCATGTTCCGCAACCGCCAAAAATACGCGCAGGTGCTGTAAATTCATGCCTCTGTCCCCTCAACAAACATACTAAAAAGTTATCATTATCATAAGAATCATATATTGTTATTATAACAACTTGCTAGTACAATTGCAATAGGAGGTGTTATTGCATCATTGTGGACGAGGTTGCTGCAACGTATATTATTGTTTTTCAAACATTTTTCGTACTTGATTTTGCTATTACCAACACTGTTGCAACAGCCTTTGCCGCAAAAAATACGCACCTCCATTGAGAAGCAACATGAGCACTGAGATCGAAGAGCGAGGGAATGGTTCCTAATGAAAGATTTTGATACCAGCAAAACAGGAAATGTGGTGGTTGCGTCGCCAAAAGTTGAGGAGCGTCCGACCAGTAGTAATACGGCTTCGACGGAGACCGATGTTTCCGACGCGAAACGGGCATTAGCCGTCAATATTATTGGGTGGACGCTGCAAGTCGGCGTTATCATTAGTGCCGCAGTCATTCTACTGGGTCTCATTCTGTTACCATTTCGACCGGGCGGATTTTCCGCACAGCGATTACTCACCTTCCCACAAAACCTGGGCGCGGTATGGAGTGGATTGCTGACATTGCAACCACAGGCCGTTATAACATTAGGGTTGTTACTGTTGATTGCCACTCCTGTTATGCGCGTGGCGGTCTCAACTGCGGTCTTCCTGGTAGAGAAAGACCGTAAATTTGTAATTATCACGCTGCTTGTGCTGGCAATTCTGCTCTTTAGCTTGTTTGTTGTCGGCAGCCTCGTGCCAAAGGGAGTTCATGGCAGCGTCACTTCCCTGCATTTTTCGCTATTCGTTATCCTGTTCATCTTCATCAGCGCAATAGCGGCGGGTCTGCTGGGGTCGCTTGTTGGCCTCGGTGGTGGCGTGCTGATCGTGCCAATCCTGACGCTTGTTTTCGGTCTACCGATTTACTTCGCCATCGGCGCGAGCATCATTTCAGTGATTGCGACTTCCAGTGGGGCGGCGGTTGCGTATGTACGCGACCATATGACGAATCTGCGCGTAGGCATGTTTCTTGAGATAGCGACGACGACCGGCGCTATCTGTGGAGCGTTCCTGGCAGGTATGCTGGCACCCGAATTGCTCTCAGTCATTTTCGGCGTTATTCTGCTGATTTCAGCCGCGCCGCTCATCTTCAAACTTGGTGAGGAACTTCCGAAAGGCGTCAAAAATGACCGGCTGGCGAACTGGCTCAAGCTTTCCAGCACATACCCGGATCATCACCTGGGCCGCGAAGTTTCCTATCAGGTGTCGCGTACACCGCTCGGCCTGGCGATGATGTATGTCGCCGGTCTCATCTCAGGTTTGCTTGGTATCGGCAGTGGCACCTTCAAAGTGCTGGCGATGGACACGATGATGCGCCTCCCGATGAAGGTTTCCACGACGACGAGCAACTTTATGATCGGTGTCACGGCGGCTGCCAGCGCGGGCATCTACTTCTCGCGTGGTGATATTCCTCCAATGGTGGCGGCCCCCGTCGCGCTCGGTATCCTCATCGGTGCGTTAGTCGGCGCTCGTCTTCTGGCCCATCTCAGCAACAAAACCTTGCGCCTGATTTTCTTACCAGTGATAGCTGCCGCAGCTATCGAGATGATTTTGCACGGCTTTGGCATTGCTTAACAGGTCATAATGCAACATGGCTCACCTGGCATACAGTTATGCCAGGTGAGCCATGTTGCATTATGACCTGTTAATTCATCTGCACCCGTTTCACGTTCGGGTTGTGGCCCATCAATTCTGCCGGTACTAGTTTGCCATTTTGGCGGGAGAGTTTCTTACGGGTATGTATCGTTGGACGCATGGCCCGTTTAGGACGAAAGTCGCGGGCGCGGTAGGCTGAGTGCAGGATGTATTCCGCGATGCAGGCCACTTTGCGGGGAACGCCGTAGAAGCTGGGGAAATCGTTGATATCTACCAGCATCAAGCCTTGCGGCGTCTCCAGCACATCCACGCCGTAGAGGTCAAGGCCGAAGACCTGCCCGACGCGCTGCGCCAGTTTGAGCATCTCGCGGCTGACAGGTATCTCTTGCTCGGCGACCGCACCGTGCAGGGGAGATGATTTGGTAATGGCGTGTACCTCTTGCCCTGTGACGTAGAGTTTGATGTCATAGCCGGTGTTCTCGACATACTTCATAGCGAGATAGTAGCTATCGTCGAGGGTGAGTTGCGCCATCTGCTCCGGTGTGCGCACGAGATGAATATCCTGTAACGAGGTGCCGTTGCTCGGCTTAACAACCACTGGATAGGCTTCGTGTGGCACTTTGACGAGCGCACGCGGATGCCCGACAAAGTAGGTGAGGGGTACTGGCAAGCCATGCGCCTGCGCAAAGGCAGCAGCAACTGCTTTGTCGCGCACCAATCGAATGGCGCGTGAGTTGTTGATGGTGGGTATGCCAATGGCTTCGGCGGCTTCCAGAATGGTGAGGCCGGGGCCATCCGAGACGGTTTTCAGCACATAAGCATCATATTTTGTCAGCGAGAAATTGGTCAGGTTGGTAACGGCGGCATAGGGTTGCAAGACATCAATCTCGTGCCCCCATTGCTGCAACTGGTCGGCTATTACCATCGGCATCGGTTTGCGGTCGTATCGTTCTTCCAGAATAAAGCAGAAGCGCATCTGTACTCCTCCTCCATATTCATCCTTTGGGCTTATTATGAAAGAGTATACACCTCATGAGGCGATGTGCATAGGAACTATTTCACATATTTTTTATGCCGTGACTTTTATCTTTTTTTTTTGACATACCTTTTGGAATCCAATCCAATACAATAAAAATGCAGGAGGGAATTGAACGAGGCAAAGTAGTATATTGTAGTGGCCCCCACAAGTAACGAATGAAAGGATGCTACTTTGCTTTTCTGAAAGAAGACCCTTTTCATGCCAGTCGGTGTATTCCACACATGAAGGTCTTATTTACAATAATGAAGCAAAGCCTGTGACATGACAATGAAAAAATTTTTGAAAATAGGGCCATACAGTATAAGTGCCTTTGCTATTGTGGGAGTTGCTGTTCTGCTGCGAGTCATACTGGATGCCTTTAACTGGCCTGTGACTACCAGTGACGAGGGCAGTATGGGTCTGATGGCTATACACATTGCCTACCACGGTGAACTTCCCCTGGTTTTATACGGACAGTCGTATATGGGTTCGATGGAAGCATATCTCGGCTCGGTCTTCTTTCGCATCTTCGGTATTTCGCTCTTCTCTCTCAGATTGGGCGTGATTCTTCTTTTTACGCTCTTTCTTGTAAGCATGTATCTTCTCACCTGCGCTCCTTTTTCTGCTCGGCGGCTTCTTCTTTGGCATGATGCCCCTGCTCATTTTCAATTACGAGAGCCTGAATGGCACAAATTCTTTCTCTGTCTTGCTGGGACTCTCCCATGGTAGCGGCGAGCAGGCGGTGCATACCCTGTCACAGATATTACACAACATTCTAAGTACCATTCAAGTTAGTGTGCCAATGGCAACAGGAGAACCATTCTGCCCCGTCAATGAATGGCCCTGGATAAGGGGAGACAATAGCTCGCGCTCGACCGCCTGCGCAGTCGCTCACGGCTCTTGGGGCGTTGGCTACCCGCTTCTCTTGTGCGCTGTCATTTTACTGACAGCCAGCGCCATCTGGAAACTACGAAGACAGAAAGGTACTTCTGGTATTGCATTCTCGCGTTTATCTTTGTAGCATTTCTCGCGGGTACTATTTTTACTTTTACGCAGGTATCTGCGGCTCAAAGCACATACCAGCAAGACGAAGCACTGATTCACGATCTCGAACGTATCGGTGTGACACACATGTATACGGAGTTTTGGACATGCAACAGGAGCGCATTTCTGAGCAATGAGCGCATTACCCGCGTGGTTGTTGACAACAATCTCAAGTTGGATTGGTTCCACAGCCGTTATAAGCCATACATTCCGCTCGTTCAGAACGATACTCACGCTGCTGATGTTTGCCCGCTTTTTCTCTCATATGTGGATGGCATGGTGACGAACCTGGAACGGAAAGCCAGCTCGCCCGGTGCGCATTACCAGCGTTACATTTTCGATGACTACCTTGTTCTCGTACCTACCTCGTGAAATAGGCCAAACGTCACAGAGGGAATGAGCTATACCGGGCAATTAACAGACCAAAGTGATATAATATATACAGAGCTATGAAATTACAGCAACAGACAAGCACTTCCAAAACGTATATGCGGCACGAGGTGTGCCGACCCACTGTTGAGCGTTACCTGCTGGCCGCGGGGTAGCGACGTTTCTCCTTGCCTTTTTTACCTTGCAACGGGTCAATAGGCCTGTTTACTTTGATTACATTTTCACGATTACACTATTTTGTCCGTGCCGACGTGTCATAAAATATGATACCATGATAGAGATGGGTCAATTCTCTACCATGCCAGTCCTGGTGAGTGCCGAAATTCAGGTGAGACAAATAGACTGAGCAGGTCGGGCGGACGGGAAGATACGAGGAATTTTTTATGGACTTAATGGATAAGCTGGCAAGCCTGGCACAGCGATATGAAGAACTGAATAACTTGATGGGACGGCAAGATGTGCTTGACGATATTCCACTGCTGCAACGCTATGGGCGCGAACACGCGGAACTGGAAGAGGTCGTTCAGGTGTACCATGAACTGGCTGACAACGACCGGCAGATTGCCGAGGCGCAGGAGATGTACGAGGGTGACGATCCCGAAATGCGTGACCTCGCCTTTGAAGAGATCGAGCGTCTCAAAGCCCACAAAGAGCAGTTGCTGGAACAGGTGAAGATATCGTTGCTGCCACGCGATATTATGGATGAGAAAAACGCGATTATCACCATTCAGGGTGGGGCCGGTGGCGACGAGGCTGCTCTGTTCGCGGGCGAATTGTTCCGTATGTACAGCCGCTACGCCGATGGCAAACGCTGGAAAATTGAGATACTGGATATCAACGAGACTGGTCAGGGCGGTATCAAAGATGTCACATTTGTTGTCAAGGGCAAGAGCGCGTACCAACGTCTGAAGTACGAGGGCGGCACGCATCGCGTACAGCGTGTGCCGGTGACCGAAGCCAACGGGCGTATTCATACCTCGACGGCGAAAGTGATTGTGCTGCCGGAGGCCGACGACGATATCCAGATTGATATCAAAGATACCGACATTCGCGTTGATGTCTATCGTTCCACCGGCCATGGTGGGCAGAGCGTCAACACCACCGACTCGGCGGTACGTATCACGCACCTGCCGACGGGGTTGGTCGTGACCTGTCAGGATGAGAAATCGCAACTGAAAAATAAGCTCAAGGCGCTTACCGTTCTCAAGGCTCGGCTCTGGGATCTGGAAGAGGCGCACAGGCAGGAAGAGTTGAGTAAATCGCGCCGGTCACAGGTGCAAACAGGCGACCGCAGCGAAAAGATTCGTACCTATAATTTTCCGCAGGACCGCGTGACCGATCATCGCGTCGGACTCACACGGCACAATTTGCCCGGCGTTCTCAATGGTGAGATCGACGAATTTATTGATACCTTGATCACAGCCGATCAAGCAGATAAATTGCAGCACCTCTTCGAGGAAGAGGTAAAGGTAAGATAAAAACGCAAGAATGCGGCTGTGGACAGGGGCAATGTTTTACGTGGCACAGAAGGTTGTGGCACGTGCTGAAAGGAAGACAACTTCAATGGCACAGGTAATAGTAGACCGGACAGCCAATCAACAGGGAACGTTGGCTGAGCTTAATCCCACGTATAGATTACTGCTTGGCCCCGGCCCATGCAATGTAGACCCGCGTATCTTGCGTATCACATCCGCGCCGCAGCTTGGTCATCTTGACCCGGAGTTATTTGCTATTCTCGGAGAGACTTCTGAACTGTTGCGTTGGATGTTCCAGACGAAAAACGAGATGACACTGTGTATCTCCGGCTCCGGTTTCTCTGGCGCGGAGGCTGTCTTGAGCAACCTGATCGAAGAGGGCGATACGCTTATCGCTGGCAGCCTCGGTTTCTTTAGCGGACAAATCGTTGAAATCTCGAATCGTGCTGGGGCCAACGTGGTGAACCTTGTTACAGAACTGGGCAAGCCGTTGGACGCGGCAACACTTGAGCGGGCGTTTCAGGAACACCCGGAGGCAAAACTCTTTGCGACCGCGATTGCCGAAACCTCGACAGGACTGTTGCAACCTCTGGAAGAGCTTGAGCGCGTAACGCATGCGCACGGCGCATTGTTTGTGGTGGATGCTGTTTGCGGTCTGGGCGGCGTGCCGATGAACGTTGATGCGATGAAGATTGATGCCTGTTACGCTGGTAGCCAGAAAAGCCTGGGAGCGTTGCCAGGGCTCGCTCCCGTCACGCTCAATGAACGTGCTGTAGAGGTTATCAAGAACCGCAAGCGTCCGGTACAGAGCTATTATCTTGATTTGCAGTATCTCGACCGTTACTGGAACGGCGACCATACCTACCATCACACTGCCTGTAGTAACCTCATTTATGGGATGCGCGAGGCGTTGCGTATCGCCCAGGAGGAAGGTCTGGAGACACGCTGGGCGCGGCACCAACTGCATGGCGATGCTCTCAAGGCTGGTATCAAAGCACTGGGTCTGAGTATTCTGACGCAGCCTGGCTATGAGCTTTCCGTGCTGACAGCCGTAAGTTTGCCAGAGGGTGTGGATGAACTGGCGGTACGTCATGGATTGCTGGAAGAGTACAATATCGAGATTGGTGGTGGTTTCGGCCCACTCAAGGGTCGTTTAATTCGTATTGGTCTGATGGGCTACAATTCGAGCCGGAAGAATGTAGACACTATTCTTGCCGCGCTAGAGCATGTTCTTCCGCGTTGTGGTCTCCAGCCCACCCCTGGTGCCGCGCTTGCTGCCGCCGACGAGGTTTATAAGAGTAGGAATTAATCGTTCAGCAACCATCCTGCGCCCCACGGGGTGCAGGATGGTCGCTGAACGATTAATTCCTACTCGATTTATAAGGATCAGGTGACAATGCCTTTTGACCAACCACAATCCATTCGTACCGTGTTTTTTGACGCAGGCTTCACATTATTACAGCCTCATCCTTCCACACCTGAAATCTGCCGCGAGGTTTGCCGGCGTCTCGATCTGCATATTGACCTTGAGGCCGTTGAACATCGCATGTTCGAGGCGGAAGATTACTATCTCCAGCAGATGCGAGATAACCGGCATACGTGGGGCAGCGAAAAGACCATTTTACAGTTCTGGATTGGCTATTACACGAATTTGTTGCGCCCATTTGTTGCGGAGCATGATGAGCAGCGCCTCTTTCTCCTGGCGAAAAGTGTTGCCGAAGAATTTGATAAGCATACAAGCTGGCAAACGTATCCCGATGTATTGCCCACATTGCAGGCGCTGAAGGCGAAAAACTATACACTGGGAGTTATCTCTGATTGGGGTATTGCGCTTGGTCCCATCCTGAGCAAGCTCAACTTGACGCAATACTTCGATTGCTTGCTAGTCTCTGCCGTCACGCGCTATGCCAAGCCATCGCCACAACTCTATGACCTGGCATTACAGCGTGCTAATGCTATTGCCGATTATACGGTACATATAGGTGATTCTTATATTTTCGACGTGTTAGGTGCGCGATCAGTTGGCATTACACCAATCTTGCTTGATAGACGTAGATATATACAGGAAAACAGTGTTGATTGTCTCCTGGTTCACTCACTAAGTGAACTGTTAGAATTGTTGGAGGTTGCATCGTGACGCTGGAATATGCCGTTGCCCGCAGAGTACTTACTCTGACAGGAACCAGTTTTGCTATTGGCGCTACTGCCGGAGCCATCACTACGCTGAGTCGCCATGTGCGCCGGGAGATTCAGCGTCGCCGCTACCCCACCTGGGAGGATTGTCATTGTGCTTTCAAATCGCAAGACAGCATTTTCCAAGTTCTGTACAGCCGTCATGAGCAACGTGGCGAAACCGTCTTTGCCGAGGAATGGGGTCTGACACTTTCACATCCCCCACAATGGTTGCGTCGTTTGCTGCATCATGGTTCACAAGTTTGCGCGACGCTCAATCCTTCAGATTGCTATGTTGAGCGTGTCTCGCTCAGTCCGCAGGAGGCCAGCAAATTAGCCTCTCTGCTGTTCGCGGCAGCAACCAGCGAAGATGCAGCGCAGGAGTCTGGCCCGCATATTGTCTGGCGGCGTGAGATACTCTACAGCCCGCGCCACTTTTTCGATAAGTGCATGCGCCATCTCTATCCCGCCCATATTCCCGAAGAGCGTGTTGCTACCGCCGAGCCGCTCGCGGCCCTGTGGGACCCTCGCAGTAATCTCCCATTACCCAACGAGGGAGAATTGCTGGAAATACCCAATGGGACGCGCATTGATTGTATTGGCTGGTCGCCCACGCAAATTTCCTATTGTACGGCACGCATAAAAGGGTAGGGTGTAGTGGGTGTAGTAGTTTGCTATGACCTGATTTGTTGCAGGATAGACAATACGTCCATAACGCCCCATTGTTCCACGATTTTCCTATCGGCAAAGCGTACAATGTCTATGGCGTAGAGGGCGACGCTTTTGCCCGTTGGCGGTTCATCCAGAAAATCGCCCAGGTGTGTGCCGTGACCCTCCATACGCGAGACGACTTTATCGCCACTGGCGACGGAATCTACAATGGCAAGGTGGATATCGGGAAAAGCTGTGCGGAAGCCTATGATACGTTGTTTTTGCTTCTCGCGGTCCAACGGTGGTTGTGGGCCGTTCATATAGCGGGCATAGTTGGGAGCCATCAACTCGTCGAGAATGCCCATATTGCCCTTGTTCCACGCCTCGTCGAGGTAGTGTTGGAAAGCGGCTTTCATTTCGTCAGGTGACATGGTAGACTCTCCTCTGTTTTGAGCTGTCTGTTCCTTTTCAAGTATCTTTGCTATAACCCAGACAACGCTCCTGTTCCCGTTCAGCGCCACGCTCTAACCACTCAATGGCGTTCTCATCATCCTTACAAGGATTGACCCAGGTAATCTGTTTTAATACAAATACGTGTATGGCTGCGTTATGAAAGCAATGACGAACAGTTTCATCCATCGAAATGACGATTCTATCTGCTTGAAAAGCGGCCTCAATGAGATGAGCATCTTTGAGCATTGCTGCACGCTTTACGTCGCCAGTTGCTACTACCGTTAACCTGTTGCGGAGTCTGTAATTTGTAGCAGCATCTACTTCGTAAACTTTTCCCTTTTTATACATCGAAGCGAGCCATCTAGTTAAAAATTTGGTGGGATGATTCTGCCATTCAGTATAAATAGCACTCGTAATAACCACTGTGTGTTTAGATTCAAAGACAGCGATGAGAAAATCCTTGCAAATTTTTGGGCGTGAATCATGGGGAAGTTCATCGCCAGCAGCGATTGCAACATCGGTATCAATGACCAATCTTTTAGCAATATGAGGCACACTATTTCCCCTTCAAACGCGTATGTGCTGCATCAATATAGCGACTTTCTGCGTAAAGCGAGGTGCTATCGAAATCTTCGGGCCAATCGCCAAAAGCTCCGGCTGTATCTAAATCCGCGCTATCAATCTTCGTAGACCCGTCCTCTTGTTGCGTAAACCAGTGGAGCTTGACCATCTCAGGTGGTAACTTACCTTCTGCAACAAGTGTTTGAATTCCCAATAGCAACAAAGAACTGTGCGTCTCGACCACAACACGCTTCCCTTCCAACACAGCATCTGCTAATACTTCCGCCATTGCAGTTTGCGCACGTGGGTGTAAATGTATCTCCGGCTGCTCAAGATAAACCAATTGTCCCTGATTTGCTGCATGAAGAGCAACTATTACGGGTAAGGCTTGTGATACACCTAAGCCAACATCGGCGACATTGATCATGTCAGAATTCTGACTATAGTACGGGAAACGATTAACAAGGATTTCAATTTGTGCATCGTTAATTGGATTAGCCATTACTCTACTAGTCAAACCAAGCTTGTATAGGTCACGATTCACCTTATCAAGCTTATTCGTATCATTTTCCCTTTGCCATTGCTCAATAACACTGGCTAAGTAATAGTTAAATGTACCAGCAAATCCTGAAATTCCCGAACCCACCATACCAACCGAATAAGCCCTTTCAGGGTTTCCTCTTAATCCGGGCAGATGGATGATTTGACGGGCGTAAATACCTATGATAGCCTCTCCACGAAGAGGAGCAATAGCAGTATAAGAATCTGTATCTGCAAATCCTACAGTTGGTACTAAAAAACAACGGCTTCTTTCAATTTTAACACTTTCCTTTAGTGGCTCTTTAACATTAAAGGAAGTGGAGATAAGAGATCGGATTTCATCCTGCGACATACCTACATATAAACGGTACTTTTCCTTATCCGATTGGTATTTTATCTCGTCCACTTCAAGCCCTTTGTCCTTGCTCCTTCTAAATCGGGTTGTCACAGAAGTATTTGTTCCTACCTCAACCTCAATAAAAAACGTATCCACTCCTCCTCCATTGTTTTTGCGAGACAGCAGCTGATCAACTAGCGTAAACCGCATAATCGGCCCGTTGAGCAAAAGTGCGCCGGGATCATATGGAGCTTCAAGAGTTTGTTTGAGCAACAATAGAGGTTGCATGATGCTGGATTTACCAGAACTATTAGCACCAGCGAGGATAGTGAGTGGGCGCACTTCGATGCTTTGTTCCTCGACGATAGATTTGAAACCGCCGACGGTGATGCGGGTGATGCCTTCCTTACCACGTTTGGATTGCGTAGGATTTTGTGCTGCCATGATGGTCTATCCTCTCTGTGATTGGATATTTCTGTTTGTGTTCGTATGTTTGATTGTATTATATCCGAAAAGGGGTCGGGCGGACGCGATAAATCGGTCCCTACCCCTCATCCGTATCATCTAATACGTCTTCTTTTTGTTTTTTGGCCCAGGGCAAACCCTCATCTATGGCTTGGCGCATGTTTGCGTTGAAACCGTACCAGTCGGCTACTATGTTGTCGCACTGCTGATGGAGGGCGACGAAGTGTTGCCAGCTTGTCTGGGCCTGTTGATTGATGGTGTTGTAAGTGGTCAGCCAGGCGTTGGCGGCGATGGTATCGGGTAGTTGCCACGATTGCGCTTGCGTCCAGGTCTCGTTTTCGTGTCCAGGCTCGTGCAGGAAAAGGTCGAGAACTTGTGTGAGAGCGGCACTGTTCGGATTACTGGATGGGAGCGTAGAGACGATCAGATTTTTCGCACTCAAAGCTCGTATGCGTCCGTTGAGCGGGCCGGTGTTTTTGACTTCGCCGCGTCCCACGAGTGCTGACAGGGTGAGTCTGGGTAAGCGGGTTTGCGCCAGCACCGCCGAGGGTGGTACATAGACGTTGCCATCGTCAAATTTGGGCAGTCGCGCACGATATTTTATGGCAAACTCTTGCTCAAGTCGGCTGCGTTCGCTCAGCAATGCATCAGCAAGGGTTGCCAGTTGTGCTACCGGCATCGTTTGCGGGTCGGGTATGGGCATACGATCTAACTCATCTTTGCCAACATGGTTATTTGTCGAGAACAGGTTGATTAGATAGGCTGTGATTTTACTGTTGATGAGGGCAAGCAGGGCTTTTCCGTATTCTTCGGTCGCTTCGTCTTTGAGAATCATGCGCCATACTTCGTTTGTAAATGCAATTGGCTCACCCGGTTTTCTCTCAAACCACGTCGCCAATAATCGCTCTCTTGTATTCAACCGCGCAACCTGTCGCAGTACAATACCTCTTTCGTGACTCACAACTTGCTTGATTTGCTGCAAGATTTCAGAAGCGTGAACTGTCTCTCTTGGGATAGCGTCACTATTATTTATCGTTAATGGTTTAGCCCAATCGGAAGGCAGAAATGATAATGGTTTATATCCTTTTACATCTTGCCCTTTGTAAATGGCAATAGCTCCACTAGCAAAACTTCCTTTTCTGGCTCCTAAACGGAGAGGATTCAGGAACGTGGCGTTTATATCACCCTGCCTGATATCAAAAGTATTGTCGAGCAGCATTTTCAAATTTGTAGCAAGATTACTACTTATCTGCTTTGTATGATTCCAGATATCAACGCTTTCCTGACTTTGCGCGACTAACCAGTTGCCTTGCCAGATGTGATTCTGTGGTGCTGCATCTGTTACACTGGCTAAAGATGTGGTAAATTGTACCTTTCGCGCTTCACGAGGCGTGTTGCCACCACTGACGATGATTGAGCCGTCGGAAAGGGTGTGATTGACACGTACCATTGCTACGGCCTGATCTACACCGGGGAAGAGGATATTGCCACGATAGAAGCGCACGGCGGCGGCGGGAATGTAGGGCGGCGTTTTGAGCAGTTGACGCATGGCGCTGGCACTTTTATCGCCGAAAATGGTCAATGGCACGATGTAGACCATTTGCCCGTATGGTGAGAGATAGTAGAGGCCGAGGCGCAGGAACAGCAGGTAGAGGTTGGTATCACCGGAAAGTACGGCTTTGTAGAATTCGGTGAGTTTGAACCAGCGCACATGCAGTTCCTCTTGTCGGCTGTTGACATAAGGTGGATTGGAGATGACGTAGAAGAAGCCTTCGGTATAGTTATCGAGTTTGGCTTTGATGGGGAAGGCTTCGTCAATGATGCGCTCACTGAGGTAATCGGTGACTTGCATACCCACAGGTGTACCGGTTACGTCGGCGCTGTCCAGCACTTCGCGGGGTAGCTCGAGGCTGTTGGTATTGTAAATGTGGAAGCGTTCGATGGGCCGTGCATCGCCCGATTGTTGCAGCAGCGAATAGTCGTCTAATCCCTGGATGAGCAGGTTCATCTCGGCGAGATAACAGGCGAATGGGTTGAGTTCCATACCGAAAAAGAGCGATGTCAGGTCATCGAGGTAGCGACGGGCAAACTCTTTGCGCAGAGCAGGATGAGCGTTAATAGCTTCCTCGCTATCGGCCAAACCATGCTGGTTGCAGAAGAAGGTGCGCAGGGCGGTACGATAGCGGCGGGCCGCGTGGACAAGGAAACTACCACTGCCACTTGCCGGGTCGAGCATGCGCCGACCGACGATGTGCGGTCCTGAGTAGTCGAGCAGGTCGAGCATGTAGTCAACTACGTCGTCGCGGGTCAGGAAATGGCCTTTGCGGTTGCGGGCCGTGCGGTCAATATATTCTTCATAGGTGAAGCCGATCAGGTCGCTGGCGATGTTTTGAAAATTGTAGCGGCAGAGGAATTCCAGCGTCTCCACGAAGAGGAAATCGTCGGGGTTGAACCAGTCGAAGATGGCTTGCTGGAAGAAATGGAGATAGTAGTGACCGGCTTTCCGCGCCAGGATATTGCAATAGTTTTCGTTGAGAATACCGACGCCATCGAGTTCGCGGAAATGGCGTTTGACGTACTCGCTCCAATCGCGAAAGCCGCCATTGCTCATGAAGCGCGGGCGCAAGATAGCTTTGTCTTCCAGTACGCGCACCAGCAACAGGCGCACGAAGAAGACGTAGGCCACTTGCTCGGCGAATACTTCGGGTCGCACATCCTCCTGATCGCTCTGTCGTTCGCTCCAGACTCCGTAGGCTTCGGCAATACCAAACTGCTCCGTCTCTTTGAAGCGCAATTCCAGCAGGGCGTTATTGATGCGCAACGCCCGCGCCATCCAGCTTTCGACATAACCGGCCAATGCTGGGCGCAACCGACCTTTGCCCAGCATTTTTTCGATAGCCTGTCGCACTTTGAGTATTTCGGGGGCCTGTATCTTGCCTATCTGGGGCGTAAGCTTCTCAATCTCCTCCAGCACACGTTGGCTGATGATATCTAGACCAGTTTTGCTGAAGGTGATCTTGTTAATAAATTCGTCCCGAATACGCTCCCACTCCAGACGTAAATTGGCGTCTTCATGAATTAACAGTTCGCGTTGCTCAATCGCCTCCCGCACCTGTGAGAGGGCAGCCAGCCGCAGGTGATCGAGCGAGAGGCGACTGCCATTGATAAATTGCTGCAATGCCGGGGCGTTGTCCAGGGGTATTGCAACCTGCTCAAAGGTCTGCTCATTGACACAGATATTGTTGATAAGCTGCTGGAATTGGGTGAAACGTTCTTTGCCGAAGAGCAGACGAAAGAGCGCGAGGTTGGAGGATTGTTTTTCTCGCTCGTTGCCCAGTAGTTGCTCGATTGAAACATCTACCAGCATCTCATATTTGAAGGTGTCGCCGGGGATAAAGCGCACGGCATAGATGCGGCGCATGTTGCACCAGATGGCGTACCCTGCCGTGCCAACGCAGTAGCGCACCATCTGCCGGAGATGCTTTTCGTCCAGTTCAAGCGTGCTGTTTTTGTCTTCCCAGATAAAAGCGGTACCAACAGTGGCATTTACGGTATAATCCGGGCGATTCGCTTTCTGACCGGCTTGCGGGCGGTTATAATTCCAATCCGCCTCGCCAAAGCCTAGCCATTCAAGCGTATAGCGGGCGAACCGTGCATCAACCGCGTCGGCCTCGTCATTACTCCGGTCAGTAGCGGGCAAAGCGAGGTACTCTTGATAGCTATATGAGCGAGTATCAAGGGTCATGGAAAAACGCTCTATCACAGCTTTCAGAAATGTGGCAACAACCAGCGTTGGCTCATAGGGATCGGCTTTCTGCGTCGTCTTGCCATGCAGCGGCGATTGTACCATAGCGGCAATAATCCTCCATCACGATCTTCCAAGCGATTGTATCATGGAATGGGGTACCTGCATAGCATGTTACAATTATGTTCCCTCTCTCGTTTTAAAATATAGAGAGTGAGAAAGCTCTCGGCCTGTGAGGAACAGGCGAAGTACACACGGAGTTGTTGCTCGTAGTGCGTTTGTTTGTTGGGAATTGCGGCGAGTAGTGCTTCTTGTAGTGTGTTATCTGTAGTGCAGATTACGTAATCATGAAACATTTTTGGGAGTCAGGTTTCCTGGCTCCCTATTTTATAGGGATATTCTTGCCAGCATACTGAAGTTGTCAGTGTCGGGGCTATGACCTCGGATTGGAAGCCTGTGCGAACGTGGCTATCGTCGCAGAAGGGTTTATTGCGTGATTGCCCACAGCGACAGAGGGTAATCTCGTCGTCGGTAATCTGGAACGGGTTGCCGTTGCTGTCAAGCAAAATAAGTCCTTTTGCGTTCTGGATGTAGAGGGGGCCATCTTTTTCTGCCATGATGGTAGGTTCGGTGTTGTCAGTGTCGTCAGCCATATGAAAAAGCTCCTTTGAAGTGGAATACAACGTAGCAAGACGTTGTTTTCAAGCATAGCAGTTGTACAGTATGTCCGCAAGAGATTCGCACCCACAGCAATCTGAACGATATTCAGCGCAAACAGGTAATGTGATCGTTCTACGAGCGGACGCTGTTCATGAATAGGGCTGTTTGCTCAATAATAGATGTAAACGCATTTCTTCTCTCCTCTTTATTTCCGTCTCCTCTCATTTTACACAAGGTTTATCGGCTTTTTGATGGCTACCGTGGTTATTGTATATTGACTTTTTCGTTATTAAATGATATATTAGAATTGATTTCTAATGAAGTAGAAATAATTTAGAAAAATTTGCCATTATTAAATAAATTGGGGAAAAAAATGGGAAATTTTGACACAAGCATCGGTAAAATCAGAGTTTTATTCTTCGCAGCTAATCCGCTGAGTACGGACCGCCTTCAACTCGACGAAGAGATTCGGCTCATTGAGGAGAGGATTCGCTTAACAGGACAGCAGGATTCTTTAGAGCTTATCCGTAAACTTGCTACGCGTCCTAATGATTTACTCCAAGAGTTAAATAGATATAAACCACAAATTGTCCATTTTAGTGGGCATGGAGAATCAACGGGGGAAATTCTCTTGGTAGATCAATTCAGTAACCCTTTCGATAAGAAAGCATTACCTAAGCCCGTGAGTCCGCAAGCTATCAGAGCGCTCTTAGCCACTCTAAAAGACAATATACGTGTTGTCATGTTGAATGCATGTTACTCATATATGCAAGCTACAGCGATAACAGAGGTTGTTGATTGCGCGATAGGTATGAACGCAGCGATTGGAGACCGAGCAGCAATTATCTTTTCCTCTACGTTCTATCAAGCAATCGGTTTTGAACGCTCTGTTCAAGAAGCATTCGATCAAGGTATAGCGGCGTTAATGCTCGAAGGCATTTCTGAAGAACACATCCCAAAGTTGCATGTCAAAAGGGGAGTAAATCCATCATCAATCATAATTCTTGACGCGAAAGCGATTTTCAGTGATCAGGAGAGCCAGAAGTTACTACAAAGTGCGCAGAATGCTTTGGAACGTGGTGATTACAATCTGGCAGGGAAAAATGCAGAAAAGGTACTGGAAATAGCCGATGATGATACACAGCCTGAAAAAACGGCGCAAGCAAGATTTCTCCAGGCTTTAGTGACGTTAGACGGGAAAAGGCCGTTTAGTCAGAAGTTATCTGTCATACGTATCGTTGAGAATATGCTCAGTCTTGCCATCACGCTGAATCCCTCTTTCTCTTATTTGCTCATGCTGGCAATGTGCAAACGTGATTTTGCACGTAATGGCTACCCGCAATTCCTCGCCGAGGCCCACAATCTGATTTTGAGAGCGAGCCAGATGAATCAGACGCCGCAAGATAAAAGGAATCTTGAACTTTTGGCGATCTGCCAACCAAAGCTTACGAATGATTTTTTGCGCTGATAAGTAGAAATGAAAGGAGGGAGAAAACGGAATTCCCTTTTCGTAACGTAATCGTCTGACAAAGTTAGTTATGGAGGTTTATCTTCGCTATGGATATGGGATATCAAGGTCAACAAAATCAAATGAACGACCTGAATCAGCAGGGTCAGTTTCAGCAAAGTCGAGCGAGTGCAGTTCCTCAGTTCCCTCTGGAGGAGTTAAAGAAGTACTTTGCACCCAAAAAAAGCCCGAAAGCAGGAATCACCTTTCTGGTGATCGGTATCTTGTTCTGTGTGGGTGTTCTGTGCAACGCACCGGCTCTTCTAGTTGTCGGTCTACCCCTCATCGCTATAGGTGTTTATTTGCTTGCCAACCTGCAACCGCACTCGAAGATTACTGACGAAGAGTACGAGCGGTGGGTCAAAGCTCAGCTCGATGTATTGATCATCAAAAGTCTTGATAAACTCGACTTGGATCGGAACGAAAGAGGGGAGCGAAAACCGTTAATCTTACGTAGCTTTGTTCTCTCGCCAAGTGGTACCCTTTATACATCTGATAGTGTGCGTTGGAAAATAGGCAAAGATGGCCGTCCTCACTTTAGTGTCAATGTTTTTACCATCTTCTGGAAAGAAGACCACCACCTGGCGGTCTACAGAGGAGATGTTGTCGCACTGAATCCACATGCCCATACAGAGAGGACGTGGGAGTACTTCTATACCGACATTGTTGGTGCAACCACCAATGACGTCCAGGTTTCTATCACCATTGGCAAGAACCAGTACCCGTACCGCCTTCGAAACTTTTCCATGCGGGTGAACAGCGGTGAAAGCATTGATGCTACGGTTGATGCAGATCCGATTGATAATAGGCAAGATTTACCCCGCTTCCATCTCCCAGAATCTGGGGTAGATGAGACGCTTGCTCAAATTCGTTCTTTGCTGAGAGAAAAGAAGCAGACCAAAATGTAAGCGGCCCATTGCTCAACGCACGTAGAGTGGAATACAACGTAGCAAGACGTTGTTATGAACTATAGCAGTTGTCCAGTCTAGCCGCAAACGCAAAAGATGTCTGGCAAATTGAACAACATGCCACGCAAACAGGTAATGGGTGCGTTTCATTTTTTGCAAGGATGGGTTTATTGTGCGCAAAGAGATTTGGATGAGTTAAATCTGTTAAGCACACAATTGTAGAGCTGTGCAAAAAATGAAACGCACCCACAGGTAATTCCTCAATAGACAGGCCAGGGGGTCTATGGTATACTGTAGCTACTTCAATGCAAACTCGCGAGTTTCGCATTGCCGGGACGGTACGTCAGTACTTACTATGACCTGGAATTTTAGATAGACAGAAGGGGTTCAAACACAATGCCAAAAAAGGGTGAACTTTCAAAGACCGCACGTGCCTCGCTCGCCAACCGCGAAGAGGTCAACCATCTGACCAACCGTCTCTGCGCTAAGTGCGGAGAGGCGATTATGCTGAAAGAACTTCAGCCAGTGAAGGTGTTGGGCAAGGGCATGGTTTATTACCATAAGTCCCATTTCAACGTCCAGTAATATACCTCCACAAAAAGAAGCATGCTATAAAACGGGGTATCAAGCCATACGGCTTGATACCCCGTTTTATAGCATGCTTCTTTTTGTGTTACAGGACTCAATATACTAAATTCATGGGTTTAACTATTGACCAAATGGGTATTCTTGTGGTATCACTTATGCTATGGGGAATCAATGGGGGAATTGCCTGACCCGATACTAACTCACCACCCCACAATTTGTCTTCTACTCAAAGGAGAAACAACGCATGTCTGTCAACGCACATGCTTCTTGGCGCGTTCGTGCCATTGTAGCATTCGTACTCTCCCTTATGCTCTCGCTCGTGCTGAGTTCTATGACCTATGCTTCTGGCGGTGCCCCGTTGGTAAAGGTCAGCAGTGATCCGTTCACGAACAAGACCAGCCAGCACAAAACCGAGGTTGAACCGGATAACTATGCCAGTGGTTCAACCATCGTCAATGTCTTCCAGCAAGGACGTTTTAGCGACGGTGGCAGTTCTGATAATGGTTGGGCCACCTCCACGGATAATGGGAAAACCTGGCAACATGGCTCTTTCCCTGGTACTACTGTGTACTCCAGTCCGAAGGGCATCTATGCTCGTATCAGTGATCCCGCGATTGCTTACAATGCGAAAGATAAGGTCTGGTTAGCATCAGGCCTTGCTATTCTGAACGAAGGTGGTAGCCCCATCGGTGCCGCCGTACTGGTCAATCGCTCGACTGATGGTGGCTTGACCTGGAAGAATGCTGTCACGGTTGCGAAAGCTCCCAATGGCGTCTTCTTCGACAAAGATTGGATCGTCTGCGATGATAGCAGTAGCAGTCCGTACTATGGTCATTGCTATGCCGAGTGGGACAACGCATCAAGCGGTGATCTTGTGCAAATGAGTACTTCGGCCAATGGGGGAAAAACCTGGGGAGCTGCTAAGACAACGGCTGACCATGCCTATGGCCTCGGTGGGCAGCCGCTCGTCCAGCCCAATGGTACTGTGGTTGTGCCTTTCCTGAGCAACAATATCGCCGCATTCACATCTACCAATGGCGGCTCCAGTTGGAGCAAGAGTGTCACCGTCGGCTCGGCAAATGCACATGTTGAGGGTGGCAACTTACGTAGCATCCAATTGCCTTCGGCTCAAATTGATGGTTCCGGCAAAGTCTATGTTGCGTGGATGAACTGCCAGTTTGAAAGCGGCTGTGCTGCTAATGATATTGTGTACAGCACCTCGAAAGACGGCGTTAAATGGTCGGCGACGAAGCGTGTACCGATAAACAGCGTTGGCAGCGGCCAGGACAACTTCATTCCCGGTATTGCCGCAGATAAGACGACATCAGGTAAAAGTGCGCATATCGCCATCACGTATTACTACTATCCTGTTTCCAACTGCTCCATCTCCACATGCCAGCTAGATGTTGGCTTCATTTCGTCAACCAACGGTGGCAGCACGTGGTCTGCGGCACAGCAACTCGCCGGGCCGATGAAAGTCACGTGGCTTGCCAACGCGGGTGGTTACATGGTTGGCGATTACATCTCAACAACGATTATCGGCGGCAAAGCGTTCCCCATTTTCGCGCTGGCGAAAGCGCCAAAAGGCACAATGTTGAATGAGGCGATGGACACTACATCTGGTGGCCTCGCCATTTTCGGCGGTACCAATAGTTCGGCTGGCGACCGTAGCTATCACAACTCGCCAAACTCTAGCGCACAGTTCAGACTTACCGCTTATTAGTGCATTAGATTCGGCAGCAGGTCAGAGAAAACACCGCACCGGTACATTTCGCGAAATGTACCGGTGCGGTGTTTTCTCTGACCTGCTGCCGAAAAGGTTCCAGGAGGCCGCGTTTTGTTTGCTCATACGATAGTATATATGAGATATCTCAATACGGACGGATGGAGAGTATATGCAACAACTCGACGCGGGAGAGGCACAGGATGGAGCCGAAGAGACACTCTATCAGCGTTTCGCTCCCACACTCTTTACTTATCTGTACCAACAGGTAACCAGCTTGCAAGACGCCGAAGACCTGTTGCTGGAGGTTTTTCTTGCTGCATTGCGCACTGACAAACTCACTGGCCTTTCTGATGACCAGCAACTGGCATGGTTAAGAAGGGTTGCCCGGAATAAAGTGGTTGATCGTTACCGGCGCTCCTCACTGCTGGCAACTTTGCCTTTGGAACAGGTGATGGAACAAGAAGACAGTACACTCTCACCGGAACAACGGGCCGAACAACAGGAACGTTATGAGCGTCTGTATGCAGTACTCAAACAGCTTTCACCAGAGCAACAAGAGATGATACACCTGCGCTATGTTCTTGGTCTGCGTTTTGTTGACATCGCGGCATACCTCGATAAGCCGGAGGGTTCGCTACGCAAAATGATGACTCGCACACTGCGCCAGTTGCGTGAACTCTACGAACAGAAGGAAAGGGGCAAACAGCAATGAATACATTCGATGACATGCTTCCCGAAGAGAAGTCCAAACAGTATGAGCCGTTGCTGGCGCTTCTGAGTCACGCTGCTGGTAAACTTGCCACATTAACTCCAGAGGAGAAGGCGCAAGCCATTGCTCGCGTGCAGGAACGTTTGCTGGCAGAAAGCACTATGCCTCAAAGTGAGGACACGGCAACACAACAAGCCGAGCCAGTACAACTATCCTCACAACGGACGCGGGCTGTGTCACCTCGTCGTCAACGCATACTGCATTACATCAATACATTTGCCGCCATCCTGGTCATAGGAGCCATTATTGGTGCCGCCTTGCTGCTTTTTCGACACCAACCGCCAACAACCGGGGGTAATCCACCTCAGGCAGTCGGGACTCCTGGAGTGCTTGTTGGCTCGCCAATGGTACCACATCTCGCATCTGTCACCGCGGTCTCTACTGCCGGGGGAGTAGAAGCCTCTTTGACTATTATAGGAGGTCCATACTTTCTTAGCGAATTGCTGCAAGTAGATATAACACTCACCAACCATTCTCATACTACGTTCCTGCTACAAGGTGTTCCAGCCTCGAATCCTTGCGATCAGGCAATCTGGGTCAATTACACGCTGACTGGCGCAAACACTGCCCATTATAGTGTTCCCGCATCCGGTGGTATGAGTTGCCCTTTCATGATGTCTCAGTTCAAACCGGGGCAGACTATTGTTATTCGTCAGTATATTCCGCTCACAGATAGTGGAAACATTCTTCTCAGTGAAGAGGCACGCTTTCTCGTCACGAAGTCCACACCGAATCAGGGAAAATCCATTACGGATGGCCCCAGCCCACTGGATGGACGCTGGCCTTCTCTGCATATCAATGTCGCTTCGCGGGTGCCGTCAAATCGTGTGATTACACTGCACCGGGTGGGATCAAAGGTCTTCGTCAACGCTCCCGCCGCCGTTCGCTCCAGGCTACTCTATCTGTACTCTGTAGGTTGCCAGGACTTGCATGACCCTGGAAATACAGCAAGCGGCAATTTTAGCTGGACTTCAACAGGAACGACGATTGGAGTACCGGGCTGCCCTGGGAAAAATGTGCGGTGGATGTATGCGGTCAGCGCTCCTGGTTATGCAATCACAACAGGGAGTTACACTTCCTGATTCTGGATGGACACAATGCTTGACAATTCTTTGCCAAACTGGCACAATCGCTCATGTTGAGGTATTGCTTCAACAATCAATGAAACGAACGAGAGAGCGAGAGAACAAGAGCGATGGTACAGTCAACAAACCGGCAGGCGGAACAATTGGCGGATAGAGAGCAGATTATCCACGTGGCCTTTCAAGGGGAACGCGGAGCCTTTGGCGATGAGGCGGTGCATGTTCATTTTGGCAGAGATGCCGAGGCAAGCCCATATCGTAGCTTCGCCGAGGTTTTCCACGCCGTTGCCGCCGGTGAGACGGAATATGGTCTGGTTCCTGTGGAGAACTCACAGGCGGGCAGCATCAATGATGTGTATGACCTGCTGCGCCAGCATGACCTGTTTGTCACAGGGGAAATCAGCCATCCTGTCAACCATTGTTTGCTGTGTCTCCCAGGTCAGCAATTGGGCGATATCAAGCGTGTGATTTCGCATCCACAGGCGCTGGCGCAATGCGATGCTTACCTGCGCGAACTTGGCGTAGAGATTGTCGCCACCTATGACACAGCCGGTAGCGCGAAAATGATTCGCGAAGAGCATTTGAGCGGCGTCGCGGCAGTCGCCGGTATTGGCGCGGCAGAATTGTATGAGATGGAGATACTGGCTCGCGGCATCCAGACGATTCAGGATAACTACACTCGTTTCATAGCTCTCAGCAGAGAGCCAGCACAGCGCCGCGAGGGCAACGCGAAAACGATGCTGGTGATGACTACGGCGCACCAACCGGGTTCGCTCTACAATTGCCTGGGTGTGCTGGCGGCCAATAACATCAACCTGCTCAAACTGGAATCGCGCCCGTCGCGTCAACGCGCCTGGGAATATGTCTTCTATCTCGACTTCGAGGGCCACCGCGATGACCCGCCTGTGCGCAGCGCCCTCGCTAACCTTGCCAGTCATACCACATTTTGTAAGGTGCTGGGATCATTTGCACGCAATGTATGACCGGCAGATGCGCACAGCACACAGGTCCCGGAGATTCTTCGCTACACTCAGAATGACAGCCTCCGGCCTGTCATTCTGAGTGTAGCGAAGAATCTCTCGTCACTGCCGGGGCATCGCCAGTCACATGAACGTTGACAAAGTAGTGGGAGCCGATTGATCGGCCCCTCCAGGGCTGAGATTTATTGTGCCGTTACCGTCACATCGTCCACATAAAAATCGGATGTCGGGATTCTGCCGTTCATGGTAGTGCCACGGAAAAAGAGCGTGACTGTCTGGCCTTGATACGGCATCAGCGAGGCTGAGACATCTACGGTAATTTGCACCCAGGCATTACTGACGTTGGTGTTGCAGGCAAATTGCAGCATCTGGATATTCGCGCCGCCTGACGTTTGCAACTGGCTCATGAAGGTGTCGAGGCACAACTTCGATGGTTTACTGGTATCGGAGTACCACCAGTAGCTGATAGTGATAGTGGAGTAGTTGGCGGGAACGGTGAAGGTCTGCCAGATACGGTCATCGCAGCCCATGTAGCCGCAAAGGTAGGCGCTATACTGTCCGGTATAGGGTTTGACGGCCTCAATGATTTCATATCCTTTTGCCGATGATTCCTGCCAGGGCGATTGCCCTATTTCAAAATCGCCATTCTGAATGAGCGATTGAGATGGTGGCGGCGTCGGCGAAGGGGTTGGAGATGGTGTACCTGTTGGGGTTGGGGATGGCGTAGGTGTGTTGGTCGGAGTTGGAGTTGGCGTGATGCCCAGCGACATATTGAGCAGGTCGCGTGCAATATTGTAAATATCGGGCGACCCCATGCCGCTGGCGAGGTCATAGCCTGGTGTGGAGGGATAATAGAGGTTATTCCCTGTGGAGATATCGTGGAAAGGCGGGAAGCCTTGCTGCGCGTTGAAGAGCGCGTACAAGGTGGGATTGGCGAAACCGATACGTTTCTGTCCGTTGGCTTGCAGGTATTGGTTGAACAGAGCGGTACTGCCTGCCCAGACCGGAGCGGCCCCGCTCGTGCCGCCGACGACAAGCCAGCCGTTTGAGTTGCAACCGGCATTGGTCACGGTGCAGTACATGGCATAGCCGGTAGCGGGGTCGGCATTCGCGGTAACATCCGGTACCTCGCGGTAGCCGTTGCTATACGAGTTTTTCACGCCGGGGCCAACCTGCCACGAGGGCTGTTTGAACATTTGGCTCAGGCCGCCGCCGCCGCCCGCGCCTTCAGGGCCATGCGAAATTGAATGTGGATTCGACCAGACTGTTTCACTGCCATATGATCCGTTGTTGACTTGCAGCGTCGTGCCGCCAACACTGGTCACGTAGGGATCGCTGGCAGGTGAGCCTACGGCAAGATTGGTATCGGCGCAATCGTACGCGCCGGAATCGCCCGCCGCCGCGAAAAATGACATGCCTTGGGCGGCACCTTGCTTGAAGATAGTGTCCAGTGTTTGCAATTCGCCGGGGGGGGTACTGGTCTCGCACAGTCCCCAACTAATCGAGACAACTTGCGCCCGGTTGTCGGTTACAATCTTATTGTAGGTATCATTCATGCCCTGTGGTGTATTCGGGCCTTCATACACGAGTTGGTTCGCGTGGGGTGCCATAGCGGCCATCAGTTCGATGTCTAACTCCACCTCGACCGCGTTCTGTCCCGCGCTGCCGGAGAAGCCATCTACCTGCACATTGCTCAGGTTGAGATTGCCGAGGTTGTACATTTTTGCGTATTGGGCCACATCGTTGGGCAAATAGCCATCCAGTTCATAGAGCGCAACGGTCTGGTTATCGCCCAACATGCCCATTGTATGCAGCGTTGCTGCATCGTAAGCGCCCGCCAGATCATCTGGCCCGTAGCCACCTGGCGTTGCAAACTGTTTTGTGTGCGTGATATGCGTGACGTGCTGCTGGAAGAGTATTTTTGCTCGCTGAGTAGCCAAACGCTGGTAGAGCGGTTGCGGCTGTGCGCTATTATCCAATCCGTTAATCGAGGCTATCAACGGGCTGAGGGATGATGGCACGCTGGGAGCGTTGGCGTTCGCAAAAAATGTGTGAGTTCCCAGGCGGTAGATATTAATCTGTGTGCTGAAAGCCTGCTGTGCTTGAGCTACGGTGCCTGAGGCATCTATCAACAGATGATTGGATGCGATATGTGTGACGGTCAATCCGTGACTGTGCAAATAAGTGGTGACTTGCCGCACTTCGTCGGGCGTGGGAGCAAATAACTGGCTAAATTGCTCTGGCGTCACATACTGGTGATATTGCGACGACCGCGGATCATAGAGGGCATTGAGCAAGCTATCCAATTCGTCCTGATTGTGCAACTGCAAGCCAATGGAGAGGTTTAACGGCTGGTTGGCATCGGCAGCCCGCAACATGTGGGATTGTTGCACAAGTGGTACTGTCTGTTTACTCAATGCCACCGGTGAATTTGGGTTTGCATGTACACCCAAACCTGTGTGCATCAGCAGCAAGCTTGCGCCAATCAAGGCAAACGCTGTCAACCCGAAAAGCAAATTTCGCGCAATATTCCGTTGCATCCCAGTTCCTCCAACTGCGACCATACGAGCCGCCTTGCTACAGGGCCATTTCACCTTACACAAATGAACGGGAGTATTTTTGCTCTTCGCCGTATTACTGGGATGAGTAGTACTTTTGAGGTGTAGAACTCAGCGATGCGTTTGATGAGATGGTCATTTCTGCTGAAGAAGGCGTAGCAAAGCCTCATGCCCGAATTTTTCAAATCGCGACTACGCGGTTGGATATTGCTCCAGATGAAACGTTATTCATTGATGATTGGCCCCCAAACGTTGAGGGAGCGCGTGCTTTTGGAATGCAAGCAATGGTTTTTACCAGTACAGAGCAGGTTCTTGTGGAGATACAACAATATCTTTAATCGTGTGAAACTACCAGGGCTGTTGCAAGATCGGGGAAGATGGCGACCACAAGGGTCAATACATCTCACTTAAGGATTTGCAACTCATCAATAAATGTGGCTATACACGCTCAAATTCTACCAAATGACGGGCTTTCATTGATGAGATTATCAGGCTTAAGTGAGATGTATTGACCACAAGGGTACGCCATCTTCCCCGATCTTGCAACAGCCCTGGTCAAATCACGCATCTCATATGCAAAAAGCGGCAGGATGGCGTACAATATATGGTAATGGATAAGCATTTTTTCAGAGCATACAAGAGGTATAGACAAACATGGTTAGTATAAAATCACGTCAACAGGTGGCGCAGTTGCGCAAGGCGGGGCGCATTGTCGCCGAGGCCTACGAGGTACTGCGTCCCTATATTGTGCCTGGGGTAACAACTGCTGAACTGGACAAAATCGCCGAGGACTTTATTCGTAGTAAAGGGGCAATTCCGAGCTACATTGGCTACGGTGCTTCTCCTGCCCTGCGCGGACAACCGGCGATTCCGCCGTTTCCGGCGACGATTTGCGTAGCGGTCAACGATGTTATCTGTCATGGTATTCCCAGCACGAAACAAAAATTGCGCGACGGCGATATTATCGGTATTGATATTGGCGTCCATTACAACGGCTGGGTGGGCGATACTTGTATGACCTTTCCCGTTGGCACGATAGATAGCGAGTCACAGCGCCTGATAGCTGTGGCGAAACGCAGTATGGAACTGGGCATTGAACAGGCGCGAGCCGGGAAACACCTGGGCGATATAGGCGCGGCAATCCAGACGTATTGCGAGGCACAGGGCTTTTCCTCGGTACGCGAATATACTGGTCACGGTGTGGGCAAGGAACTGCACGAGGAACCATATGTATTCCACTATGGACAATGGGGCGACGGTTTGAAGTTGCGCCCTGGCATGGTCTTCACCGTTGAACCTATGATTAACGCGGGCCGCCCTGAAACGCGCCTACTCGCCGACCGTTGGACCGTTTGCACGAAAGATGGTTCGCGCTCAGCCCAATTCGAGCATACGCTTGCTGTTACTGACGGGGAACCGGAAATATTAACGTTGCCATGAGATGCATCTCCAGTATTATCACTGTTGCTATATACCAACAGTACCTGTTGGAATTGGACTCGGCGATGGTTTGGGACTGGGACTCGGCGTGGGACTCGGCGTTGGGCTGGGAGTGGGACTCGGCGTGGGACTGGGAGTAGGACTCGGTGCCGGACTGGGCGTCACGGTTGGTGTGACATTGGTATCATTGCCGATGGAAAGCTGAACCTGTGTCCCAACAGGAATCGAAGTGCCACTCGCAGGGCTTACATTCTCCACGTAGTTTTGCGGTTTTGTCGGGTCTGTCACCTGCGTATCTACTATGGTATACTTTAAACCCGCGCTAGTTAGCATAGACTCTGCCTGTGTCACCGGGATACCAAGCAAGCCATTTGGCACAAGGACCATTTTCGGCGGGGCCGGGCCAAACTCGACGACGATGGTTGAGCCAGATGCAGCATTTGTACCCTGTGGAGGCGATTGTTTTGTTACAACACCTTTGGTAGTACCGCTTGTTTGGAGCTTAAAACCTGCACTGGTCACTTTACTCAAAGCTTGATTATATGAAAGCCCGATTAAATCAGGGACAGTAACGCCTGGGACAGTAGGCGATGACACCGGGTTGTTAAAATTCAAGCCGGGGATATGGATGTAGCCCAGGTTCGCGGCGAGAAAGAGACTGAAGCCAAGCAATAAGAGCGTTGCGCATAAAATAAGCGCGGTTACAATGCCGGCGAAACGTGAATCCTGACGCTCAACGGCTCCTGAACGCGGAGTAGTGCCGCGCTGGTACGGGCGTGTTGCGCTTGATTCAATGGGACTATTGTATGGCTGCGGATTGGGGAGCATGAGTGGTTCCGGGTTATACGTGCCATTGTTCGGGCTGCTGCGGCCCACTTGACCGAATTGACCCCCCTGTCCCTGTTCAAGAGGTGCAACTCCCGCCATGCTATTAGGCGATGACACGGGCGGGCGCTGCGGCCTACCGGGTATAATGCTGTTCGTCGGCTGAATGTAGGTTTGCAAGCCACTTGGAGTCATGGGCATGCCTGGAAGGTTTGCCGGCAACTCTTCCATCTCAGTCTCGCTCAAACTCTCCAGAGCGCGGGCCAGTACGCTGCCGTCGCGATAGCGCATCTCCGGTATTTTCTCTAGGCAGCGCATAATGATATCCTCAAGCGCCGGGGGAATATTGGGATTGAACTGGCTGGGTGGTACAGGCACGTCTTGAATATGCTGCATGGCGACGGCAACGGGCGTATCGCCATCAAAAGGCGGGCGTCCAGTGAGCATTTCGTACATGACAATGCCGAGTGCGTACACATCGGCTGCCGGGCTGACAATTTCGCCTTGCGCCTGTTCGGGAGCGTAGTATTGCACTGTTCCCAGCGTCATGCCGGTGGTGGTGAGCCGTTCGGCGTTAATATCTTTATAGACACTGGCGATACCGAAGTCGGTGAGCTTAATCGAGCCATCGCGTCCAACCAGCACATTTTGCGGCTTCACGTCGCGATGCACGATGCCGCGCCGATGAGCGGCCCCGAGGCCGAGCGCAACGTCATGAGCGATAATAATAGCGCGATCAACGGCGAGGATACCACGTGAACGCAGGTAGCGGCGCAGGTCTGTCCCCTCGATCAACTCCATGACTATAAAATAATTGCCATCGGTCTGACCATAATCATAGACTTGCACGATGTTGGGATGTTGTAATATGGAGGCCGCTTTTGCCTCACGCTGAAAGCGCGTCACAAACTTAGGGTCGGTGCTGTAAACTTCGCGCAAGACCTTAATAGCCACAACACGTTCCATACGCATATCACGACCACGATAGATCGTAGCCATTCCACCACGTCCTATAGGGTCTTGTAGCTGATACCGCTCACCTAAAACTTCGATTTGCATAGCTCTCCGAACAACTTTGTAGAGTTTCCACGGCTCTACCTCTTTTTGCACCCACTTATTTTAGCGCATTTTGCGACGGAATGGAATATGTATGTCTCATCGCAGTTATATGTACTAATATCTGTCAAATCAATTGTGGGGGATGAAATAACACTCTTTCATCCCCGATACGCCGCGTAATTTTCAGGGTATCCAGATGCTCCAATAAAGGCAATATATATTTGCGTGTTGTCCCCAGCACATCGCGTGCTTCTGCCGCCGTCATTTTCTCATGTGCACGCAGATAAGCCACCAGTGCCGCGACAGCCTCGTCATACGTCTCCTGCAAAAATAGCACGCCATCACCAAGTTTGACCAACTGCCCTTGCTCAACCAACGCAGCCAGGATTTCCGCACCCACAATGGCCTCTGCTTCCACCCGTCCGGGACCACTGTATGGATTATCCCGAAACTTGCGCACCAGTACTGCTACCTGCTGCTGCTGTTGCGCGGTAAGATGCGGCGTGAACTCCGGGAGCCGAATGAGGCCGCCCGTGGTTGCCTCTGCCAGTTTCCCCTCGGCCTGTAGTACCGTGAACACGTCCGTTGCCATCTTTGGCGAAAGCTTCAACCGCGTCCGCCACTCCTCTTTCGAGAGGCCGCTGCGCAACGGATAGTGCTGGTGATGGTCTTGCACCAATGCAATTGCTTCCTGTGACAGCGCTTCCCACACAGTTTCCGCGAACCAGTATGCTCCTACCTGTCGCACCCTTCCTTCTGATAACAACGTCTCTAGCGTAGAGCGCGTCACATCTTCAGCCAAATTACTCTGTTTAACGATATCTTTTAACTCATAGCCAACAAGTCCCTGTGTAAATCGAATTGGGGTTTGACCTTTAGCCGCACCAGGTAGCGTTCCCGCGGGTTTGCGCGACCTCTTATCGAGAGCGGCCAGCACAATCTCGTCGGGCGAACCGCGTTCGAGTGTAGCCAGTTGCTCAAATATGGCCGCTTGAAAACGATGATGATAACGTGGCCCCACATCCAGCACTTCGCCTCCGCCAATTGTCGTACTGGGCGATGGAATACGCAGGATAAAACGGTCGCGCCGGGTTACTACCACGGGACGGCTCAAGCGCAACTGTACCCACGCGCTTTCCCCTGGCAGTAGCTCTTCGGTATCCAGTAGGCGCACGCGAGCCGGTACCTCCTGAGAGCCACAATAAAAGTCCACCAGTGTATTATGCACCAGCGGGCGTTCTGTGTCTGTGAGCAATTTCACATGTGCGTCCAGTAACATAGTGGTGCGTAATTGACCGGGCAACGTAACCACATTGCCACGTTCCAGGTCTGAACGTGCGATGTTGGGCAAATTAATTGCCACACGGCTGCCGGGCTGAGCCACTTGCACGGAGGTGCGATGCGTTTGCAGGCTGCGAATGCGCGAACGCAGCCCCTGTGGCAATATCTCCACCTCCTGCCCAACTTTGAACGTGCCGTCAAGCAGCGTGCCTGTGACGACAGTACCAAAGCCAGTCATCGTAAATACGCGGTCAATGGGGAGGCGCGGGCGAGCAATGTCCTGTCGCTCCTGCTCATTGTCCAGCATCTGTTCCAATTGTTTCAATAGCTCTGGCAAGCCCTGTCCTGTATAGGCTGAGACAGGAATAATGGGTGCGTCGGCAAGTGTAGTGGGTAGCAGGTACTCTCTAACCTCTTCGCTTACCAGTGCCAGCCATTCCTCGTCCACAAGGTCGGCTTTGGTCAGGGCAACGATACCACGCCGCACGTGCAACTGGTCGAGAATTGCCAGGTGTTCGCGTGTTTGCGGCATCACGCCCTCGTCGGCAGCAATTACCAGTAGGGCAGCGTCAATGCCACCAACGCCAGCCAGCATATTCTTAATAAAACTTTCATGGCCCGGCACATCAACGATGCTCACCTCGCGCCCATTTGGCAATTGCAGCCACGCGAAGCCGAGGTCAATCGTCATGCCGCGCTCTTTTTCTTCCGCTAAACGGTCTGGATCAATACCTGTCAGCGCCTTTACCAGCGTTGACTTCCCATGATCAACATGACCTGCGGTTCCAATTGTTCCCATAGTAATCGCTAAAACATATCTAGCATGCCACTGTCATACGCATGTACCTTGCCATTCTTTCCTGGTAGGCAAAAAGGGATACGGCACCCGGTGGCATAGCACGAAATAACAGGATGATGCAGCATAGTATACATCAGATGGCTTGTAAGAACAAGCGAAAAATGGTATCACTACCAGGACTTGCCTTGCAGTATATGAGATATCTTGTATTTGGTGGCCCTCTATACTGCAAATGAGCAGTGAGCATGAAGCGAATATGATATTTCACTGATATCGCCGAATGGCAGCAGCTTCTTAAAAATAACAGGTAGATAGGCATTGGATGGCAATACGTGCCACCAATGACCACAAAGGAGAATTTTACAATGGGTGTTATTCACGTAAATACCGATCTGATGCGTCAGCTCGGTCAGGTTTTCGTCCAACTCAACGATCAGATTTCTAACCAGATTGAGCCAAATATTCAGAACAGCACCGGTCAACTTGAAGGCGATTGGCAGGGCATTAGCCGACAGCGGTTCGAGCAACTGATTCAAGAGTGGCGTTCAGCCACCAATCAGGTTGTACAGGTTGGTGAGGATATCGGTCGTCACCTGCAAAACACCGCGCAACAGTTCGAGAGCATTGACCAGAATTCCTAATTGCTCAACGTCTTACGCGTATCCCAATCAGGGGTATCGGCGAAGGCATTCCAGGTTGGGATAACTACTTCCATACTCTGTATTTAAGGAGTACATTTCAATGGGTACAATTCACGTAAATACCGATGCGATGCGTCAGCTTGGAAACCTCTTTGCCCAGCTGAATGAGCAAATCGCCACACAACTTGAGCCACAGATTCAGCATTACACCGCTATGCTTGAAACAGACTGGATCGGTGTCAGCCGAGAACGTTTCGAGTATGCCCTCAACGAGTGGCGTGCGACCGCTAATCGCCTTGCCGCGAACGGCGAAGAGATCGGCCAGCACCTGCAACAGACCGCTATCCGTTTCGAGAGCGCCGACCAATCTTTCTAAAATCATATTGTTCATAAAATGACCGGGAAACATTGATCTGCCTGTGCTTATACTGGTAGATTGATGCCTCCCGGTTTAGCATGCCCACCGAAGGTATTCTGAGGTGGAATTACGCCGCTTTCACCCGTGCCTTCAGGTGCTTGAATAAGTTATCTACCCATGTCAATTCTAACTAACAATGCTGATCAATTCCCGGCCACAGTTAACGTCTGCTTGTCTGCTGTACCGGGTAGACTATCGAGATGCCCCTCAACTTTTTGGGGGCGTGAAGGTAGTGTGGGAAGCAGGAGCAGGGTTGCCAGCGCGATGATGATGCCGCCTGCCAGGAATGGCATGCCTGCACCGCTAAATTGAAAGAGGCTACCGGCTATCAGTGGACCTATGACGCGCCCCAAGCCGGCGATGCCCTGCGCTGTGCCCAGGGTTTCACCTTGCGCATCTTCTGGGCTGGCGAACGAAAGCAGCGTCGAGATGGTCGGCGTCACCGCGCCATCACCCGCGCTGAGAATGCCAAGTGCGATTAGCAGTAAGGCGAGGTTGAAGCTGAAAGCGAGCATGAGCAACCCGACAGCCAGCATAAGCATGCCGGCAATAGCCAGCGAGCGCTCACCGAAGCGTTTAACCAACCGCCCAATCAAGCCTCCTTGCATAATGACGATGATAAAGCCAACATAGGTGAAGATGTAGCCGTTCTGAGTAGCAGTCCAGCCAAATGTTTTCTGTGCGAAGAGCGGGAAGACTGCCTCCATCGCGGTAAATGCGACGGTGAAGAGCAGGTTGACAGCGATAAGTCGCGCCAATACGCCGCTTTTCAGCACGTAATGCCAGCCCGCGAAGAGGAGGTTGCTGTGGGATGCATTGCTAGCCTTTGCGCCCCGACGTTTGCTCGTCTCCGGCAGGAAACGGATCACCAGCAAGGCGTTGGCGAGCGCGACGCCCATTGCGATCCTGAATGGCAATGTTGCACCGAACGTGGCTAGCACACCGCCAACGGCAGGCCCAACCACGAAACCCAGGCCAATAGCCGCGCCGATCATGCCCATGCCTCGTGCGCGTCCCTCTGGCGGTGTCACATCGGATACCACAGCCTGGGCTGAACCAATATTCGACGCACCGATTCCTCCGATAAAACGTGCGATCAGCAGGATAGGCAGTGACCAGGCCAGCGCGGTGAGAGCGAACGAGGCGGCTTCGATCAGCAGCGACACGGCAATGATCGGCTTGCGACCATAGCGGTCGGAGAGCTTACCCAGAATGGGGGTGAAGATGAACTGAGCCAGCGCGTAGATGGTCAAGATCAAGCCAACCTGAGTGGCATTTGCGCCCAGATGTTCTGCCCAGAAAGGCAGCAATGGCAGGATCAGGGCGAACCCCGCCATATCAATGAAAATGGTGAACGCCATCAAAAAGAGTGGCGAGCGTAATGCTTTGTTCATGATGGATCTGCTCCAGATTTCATCTTTTAAGTCAAAGCTGACTTAAATAGCAAAAAAAGATGTTTTTAGGTACAGCAAGGGTGACACGGGTCGTCGTTCCTACGCACTGCTCTACCCGCCAGGGATGCACAGCTATTACATCCTCTGGCCTGTGTTCAAGTGCATAGTCGTGCGTGCCAACCAGCCTAGCTCGGCGTCGAGCAGCGCGAGTTTGTGGTCATTTACCAGTATGTGCGCCGCGTCATGCGCGTGGATATCTTGCATCTGCTGCATGACTGCCTCGCGTTCGCGCCTGACCAGCTCATAGCGTTCTGAAAGCAGGGTAATGGCTTCCTTCGGCGCGAGATGGTGCAGGAAAAAGAGGCTGACGTCCATTTCGTTCAGTCCTGGCTTATAGACGCTCAGCGTTTCGCGCAGCATGCGGGCAAAGTACTCGCGCCCGGACTGCGTAATGTAGTATATAGCGCGTTCGCGCATGGCGAGTTCATCATGTGCCGCGCCTGTGCCAGGGGCTTCAACAGCTTCATGCCGCACCTCCAGAAAGCCATCCTCCACCAGTCGCTCGAGTTGATAGTAGATAGTTGGCTTCTTGATGTAATCGGCGAAGAAGCTATGGTGATTTTCGATCACCTCGCGAATTTGTTGTCCATACATTGGTTGCTGCATAAGCAGGCCAAGTAGCATCAGTTGTTTATACATAGATTTTGTCCTGAAGGTTTAAGTCAATTCTGACTTAATTATAAAATAGGTTGTGAGAGATGTCAAGTTGCGTGTGCTTTATTTCTGAGGAGGTTGCAAAGTCATTTAGCGAGCATGTGGGAGGGGAGATGGCGTATGCTTGTGGTCGCCAGATAACCTTGTCTGTTCCCTGCCATTCGATTAGACGTACCTACCTCATAAGCGGTATAATGAAGCAGATAAAAGAGTGGAGAGGTCATGAACGAAAAAATCCAATCAGTACTGAATTCGCTTCCACATACGCCTGGCATTTATCTGATGAAAGATGCCGCGGGTACCATTTTGTATGTTGGGAAAGCTATCTCTCTCTATAACCGCGTGCGTTCCTACTTTCAGGAGTCAACCGACCTCAGCCCGAAAAACCGCAGTATGGTGGCGAAAATTGACGATATTGAGTTCGTTGTAGTGAAGAACGAGGTCGAGGCGCTTGTGCTGGAAAGTAACTATATCAAGCAGTATCGCCCCAAATATAATGTGCTGATGCGTGATGATAAAAGCTACCCCTATATTAAGGTGTCGCTCACAGAGGATTTTCCTCGCGTCTACCGGGTGCGCAGCTTTCACCGCGACGGCAACCGCTACTTCGGGCCATATACCAATTCGGGGGCTGTTGATTCGACGCTTGACCTGTTGAATAAACTTTTCGCGTTCCGCACCTGTCGCTATGATGCCAGTGCGTGGGCTCCGCCACGTGACAGCAATGGAGACAGCGGCGACAATTTCAAACAGAAGCTCTTGCCCCGTCCTTGCACGCAATACTATATTCATCGCTGTATCGCTCCGTGTGTTGCCTATGCCACACGCGAGGAATACGACGCTGTGATCAAACAGGTTATTTTGTTTTTGGAGGGCAAGCATGATGAAGTGGCAAAGGCGCTGCAGGAAAAGATGCGGGAGGCGGCTGAGAATCTGAATTTCGAGGAGGCGGCCCGTATACGTGACCGCATTCAGGCAGTCGAGCGCGTGCTGGAAAAACAGCGCATCATCCATACCGAGGGGCAGGACGATCAGGATGTCGTCGCACTTGCCAGCAGCGACGACGAGACCTGCGCAATGGTTTTCTTCTTCCGCAATGGGAAGCTGATCGGGCGCGAATTTTTCATCCTGCAAGGTACCCGTGAGAGCAGCCCTGGCGAAGTAATGACCTCGTTTCTCCAGCAGTTCTACGAGAGTTCGCCGCACATTCCGCCGGAAATTGTTGTTGAGGCTGAACCGGACGATCGTGGTGTCATCCAGACATGGTTGCGCGAGAAGCGAGGGAAAGCTGTGTCCATCACAGAGCCTAAGCGTGGTGAAAAAGTACGCCTGATTGAGATGGTCAGGCAGAACGCTACGGAGGTGCTGGAGCAACAGCGTATTAAATGGCTGACCGACAGCCAGAAAACGCAACTGGCATTGGAAGAACTGCAAGCCGCGCTCAACCTTGCCGCGCCGCCTTATCGTATCGAATGTTACGATATCTCCAACACGCAAGGCACCAATTCTGTTGGCGCAATGGTCGTTTTCGAGGGTGGCAGGCCCAAAAACAGCGAGTATCGCCGCTTCAAAATCAAAACGGTCGAAGGGCCAAACGACTTTGCCAGCCATCAAGAGGTGTTGCGCCGTCGCTTTCGCCGCGTTGCACGCAATCAGCAAGAGGGGTTGGACCCCATCATTGAGGAACAACCGGGCAATACGGATAGCACGGATGTTGAGGATGGTAGCGGTACGACTGAAGCTTTAGATACCACAAACAGGACAGGGCAGGGGCCGCAACTTGACCACGATTGGGCTGTACCCGACCTGATTATTATTGACGGCGGCAAGGGGCAACTCAGTGCGGCCATGGAGGTGTTGCAAGAACTGCATATTGATGTGCCTACCGTTGGGCTGGCAAAAGAGAACGAAGAGATTTTTACTCCTGGTTCGCCAGACCCCATCATTCTGCCGCGTACCTCGCAGAGCCTCTACCTTGTGCAGCGTATCCGCGATGAGGCACACCGCTTCGGTATTACCTATCACCGCAAGTTACGTTCCAATCGCACGTTCAAATCGGTGCTGGACGAGATACCAGGCATTGGCCCCAAACGCAAACAGGCGCTGATGAAACATTTCGGATCGGTAAGGGCCATCAGCGCTGCCAGTATAGACGATCTCGCCGCTCTCGACGGAATGACCCGTGATGCCGCCGAAAAAGTCAAAGAGTACATTGGACGCATGGGATAAGCTGGCAGAGCAAGGATTCGGATAACCTCAAAAGGGGAACGGAATAAATAGTGTACAGAGCGGTGTTCTAGTGAGTGAAAACTTTTCCGCACCTGACTAATTTAGCAGTCTTTGACTGAGATTGACAACTTGTAAAGGGTGCGTTACTATATATACTGTCGGTAGGAGTAAACCCTACCGAAATCTATGTGCAGGAATGTGTGTAGAAAGACAATTGAGGGTAATAACTGTATGCCAACTTACGAATATCTGTGCCAGGCATGTAATTACCGCTTTGAGCAGCGGCAACATATGACCGATGATCCATTAACCATTTGCCCTGAATGTGGCGGCCATATCCGCAGAGTGTTTTTCCCCGCCGGTATTGTTTTTAAAGGTCACGGATTTTATAAAACCGATCATGGTTCCTCAACGGTAGCAGAGTCCAACGGCAATGGGCAGAGTACTAAAGCCGAGACGACTGCTCCAGAAACTAAAAAGGGCAGCGAAAGTACCACACCCGAAAGCGGCAAGAGCAGTTCCAGCACGTCAAGCGAGAGCAAAGCTCCGGCCCCCACAACAGCACAATAAATGTATCAGGGCCGATTTATCGTACCCTGGATACTATTGAAAAGAGTATACTATGGCAGAGTCAGGGCTTGCAGTAATGCAGCGGCGACAAATTGAGATCACGATAGGTGAGTTATTGCTCACCTCCGACCATTATATGCGCCTTGAGATTGCCGAGCGACTGCGCCACCTCATCGCACATGCCGACCCAACACTGGACAAAACCCAATTAAGCGAAGTGGCACGCGAAGAGTTGGGGGAGTTGGGTTTGCTGCATTAACTGCTCCGCTATTTTGCTTTTCCCTGATAATGTATCAACACCCTCACGTGGGTCGGTAGAGACAGCTTAGACGCATGAAATACATGCAATGGGAATCATGGGGGGAACGCGGACTTGATAAATCGGTCCGCGTTCCCCCCATGATTCCCAGATTATTTCGTTAATCTGCATTATCGTGTCCGACTCGACGTTGGAACTTCACCTGCTCCCTCCCGTATTATATAGTGTAATAGCGAATATCAAAATGATAGGAGAAGCAACGAATGATCCTTCATCTTGGGGAGCGCGTGTTTTGGGGCGCACCGGAAGTTATCTATTTGGAGGGAGCGATTACTCAGCTTGATGAGCAATCGCAGACGGTGATGGTGCATGTGGACAAAGCAACCCCGCATTCGGCACACTTAATCGGAACGGATATGCCCTTTGCCGCCGATGGCGTAAAGCCTCTGAGTGGCGATACTCCTCCGGGGGTGACGAGCGAGCGCAGCACAGAACGTCTCCCGGCCCCTAAATTGAGCGATGAAGAGAAGATTCAGCGTGCCGCCGCCGTTGCCGTGCATCAACAATATGGGTATGCATTACCGCCGAAACAGGAGGAGGTACTGATCGCGCAAGTTGCCCAGGTGCTTGGCAGCGATAAAACTATGCGGGCGCATGTGATTGACACGATGAGCGCCATTCTTGAACGCGAACTATAAAAACGCGAATTGTGAAATGGCAGACAGTTCCGTATATAATTATGTCGTATAATGACGTATATTCATATTACCAAAAAGGATAGCTTGCTTCGAAAAAATCTGTGAAATGAAAGGCGGCCATTTATGAATTGCAGCAATTGTCATATGCCATTAGAAAACAATGCTCGTTTCTGTCGCAATTGCGGCGCACCTGTCTCTATGCCTGTACAGCCACAGTTGCCAACGTCAAATCAGCAGAATCAGTTTGAAAATGCTTCAACGATACCTACCATGCCGTGGCAACCTCCTCAGCCGCAACAAGCACAGCAACCGCAGCAAAATATGCCAACGCAATACATGCCGCCTTCACAGAATGAACCACCGCAGTATGCAGCGCCGACGCAGAGCATGCAAGGCTATCGGGGAGAAGTTCCGCCGCAAGCGGGAACATTCCAACAGCCAATGATTGAGCAGCCCAATAGATTTGTACAACAGGGACCACAATCGCAACCGGGAACTATTTCGCCGGATGCGCCAGGCAATCCCGCTCTCTCTGGTAAGGTCGCGCCGAAGCGCCGCCGGGGACGTGGCTGTTTTGCAGGGTGCCTGGTGACGTTGATCGTTCTTGTGTTACTGGTAACGGGCGGTTGGTTCTTGCTGGCGCGTCCTTACCTGCATAATCTCGCGGCCACTCAGATTGATACTGTCCTGAATCAAGGAATAAGTCAGATACCGTCTCAGGTGGCTCGGGTTCCCGCTGGCATCTTTCCTGTACAAGAAAACATGCTGAACAACTTGATTACGCTGGAGACCGCGCCATCAGACCCGGTGCAACATATGCAAGTTAGCATCACACCGGCGAATATGACGATAAATTTCCAGGTCTACGGTTATGGCTGTACGGTGACGGGTATACCGGCGGCACAAAATGGGCATCTTGTCGTGACCAATGTCAATGTGCAGGGACTAGCTTCGCTAATCATGACTTCCGACGAATTAACGTCGCTCTTAAATCAGAAGTTAGCTCAGGCCCAGGCGAAGCTCAATCATCCCGTTACGGGAGTACAACTTAAGAATCAGGAGTTGGATCTGGTGCTTGGCTCTCCGGGAAGCGTTTAGCATGAAGAAACAAAAGATATATATTTTCCCCAGGTGGGTGAGTAACGTACTCTTATTTGTGCTTGCTTTGCTGCTGGTTGCTTGTGCGGGCGCAACTGTTTCCCAACAGAGTGGCGCGACACCGACGTACCCATCGGACCCGGTGCAAAACCCAACGCCGATTGAGCAGACGGCTGTGGCGGGCGCGGTCGAGGTGCATGTCACACTTGTTGAGTTTAAAATCTATTCCACGGTGACGACGTTTCGGGTTGGCGTTCCTTACCATTTTGTCGTCTCGAATCGTGGCACGATGGTACACGAGTTCATGATTACGCTCGATCATCCTGATGGAACGTCGTATCCTTCAAGCGAGCAAGACGCGCATGCGATAATTCATATCGAAGTCGTCAACCCCGGCACAACGATCAATCTCAATTATACATTCCTGCCCTCATCTGGGAGCAGGTATGAGATGGCTTGCCAGATGCGCGGCCACTATGCTGCTGGTATGCATCTAGCGCTCATTGTTATGCACTGACGAAAGGTGCTTGCGCGATTTTTGTTTGCGTTGCCACGAAAAGACCATGAGTACGCCTGGCATCGCAACAAGGAACAGACCATCTGCATTGAGTGCGAGTATGCTGCCGCTTTGTTGCGTTGAGGCGGCTGAACCGGGCTGGTGAACGTTGGCGAAGACGGAGGCGTAGTTGGGTAAGAAGCCATCGTTATTTTGCCCAAGCGGCCAATAGACCAGGGCGGCTTTGCCGATGATGTTAGCACGTGGCACAAAGCCCCAGTTGCGTGAGTCCGAACTGCCGCCGCGATTATCGCCCAGCACAAAATAATCGTTGGCCGGAATAACGAGATTGTTGATGACTTTAAATGCGTAGGGATTGCCCTGATTTTGTTGCGCGACATACGGTTCGTTTAAGGTGACGCCGTCTACTATCACTGTGGTATCGTGAATAGTCAGGGTATCCCCTGGCAACGCCACAATGCGTTTGATGTAGTCCTGAGAAGGGTCAGGGGGAGCGACGAAGACGATCACGTCGCCGCGTGTAGGCGCGTGAAAGAGATAGGACCACTTGTCCACCAGAATCAGTTCCGTGTTGTGCAGGCTTGGCTCCATACTGGTTCCCTCGATGTTAAAGTTCTGCACGGCGAAACGGATGACCAGAAACATCAAAATTGTGAGAACGATGGTTTCTATGATCTCACGCACCAGGCGATAACGTTTTTCAAAATCATGCTCTATATTCATGCACTTCCCTCAGTATTGGAATGTATCAAAATGTATTATTTCGCATCAATGATACGTATTTTTGTCTTATTAGAAATGTACCAGATGGCACCGCCAGAAGCAAGTCTCAATTGTTCAACGTTGCGTGGCAAACGTTGGCTACAAATGCGCGTGAAACGTGCTACATTGAGATGCCAGTACATTGATTGCTGTATGTATAAGACTTCAATCATCATACTGCATAACTCGGATAATCGGTAGGGTGAGGTAGGAAATAAAGGCTAGTCTCTGCGTTGTTTTCACTGTATGGGCGCGATAAATCGGGCCCCTACAACCTTGCTTTCTCTTGACATCATAGTATATAGTAGTAGTGAATATTGAACGTTTGTATCAACACGTTTGTAGCTCACAGGTTTTACAAGATATATAGCCGCCACCTGTGAGCTATACATTTGTGGGATGGGTAGCCAATTTGTATGCCTCAAGATAAAATTGTTGTTCGTGGCGCTCGCGAACATAATCTGAAAAATATTGATGTCACGATACCACGTGACAAACTTGTCGTGATTACCGGCCTCTCCGGTTCAGGCAAGAGCAGCCTTGCCTTCGATACGATATTCGCGGAGGGCCAGCGCCGCTATGTCGAATCCCTTTCTGCCTATGCCCGCCAGTTCCTTGATAAAATGGAGAAGCCTGATGTTGATCATATAGATGGGCTTTCTCCGGCTATCTCGATTGACCAGAAAGGCACCACGCATAACCCACGTTCAACGGTTGGCACGGTCACTGAGATTTACGACTATATGCGTCTGCTCTATGCTCGCGTGGGTCATCAGCACTGTCCCAATTGTGGGCGCGAAGTGACCCGCCAGACGGTGCAGCAAATTGTGGATGCTGTACTGAGTTTTCCCGAAGGTTCGCGTATCATGTTATTGGCCCCGTTGATTCAGGGACGTAAGGGCGAATACAAAAACATCTTTGAGGATATGCGGCGTGCGGGTTACGTGCGTGTGCGCGTAGATGGCAAAATTCTGGACCTGAGCGATGAGATTGACCTGGACAAACAGAAAAAGCATACGATTGAAGTGGTGGTTGACCGTCTGATAATTCGTAAGCATCGGCGGCAAGAAGAGCAAGAGGAGAACGCCGGGAGTCGTCCTCTGAGAAAAGTTGCGGAGCGGCCCGCGCTCTACGATGTGAATGCTGGTGGCAGTGATGGATTGGCGGAAGACGATGAGACTTTGCTGGCAACTGTGCAGGAATCGCACGAGGAAGTTGATGCAGCTTTTCGCCAGCGTCTCGCGGACTCGTTGGAGACGACGTTGAAACTGGGCAGTGGCGTTGTGCTGGTGTCCATTATTGATGGTGAGGAGATACTATTCTCCGAGAAAGCGGCCTGTGTCTATTGCGGTATCAGCCTGCCGGAAATCGCGCCGCGCACCTTTAGCTTCAATAGCCCGCATGGTGCCTGCCCTACCTGTACCGGTCTGGGTACGCAGTTGGAGATTGACCCGGAACTGATTGTGACGAATGCCAAATTGAGCTTGAATCAGGGTGCCATTGCTCCGTGGAGCAAGGTGGTGAATGGCAGCCAGTGGCATTCCTCCATTTTACAGGCACTGGCTGATACATACGGCTTCAGTCTGGATACACCCTGGAATCAACTGACGAAAGAGCAGCAGCAAAAGGTATTGTATGGTACATCTGACCAGCTAACCATTCGCTATACGCCGCAGCATGGACGTAGCCGGACGTACACCATTTCCTTTGAAGGAGTTATTCCTGGCCTTGACAGGCGCTACAAGCAGACCGAGAGCGAGAGTGTACGCGAGGAAATAGAGGGCTATATGTCGGCGCGTATCTGTCCTACGTGCCATGGCGCTCGTCTCCGACCGGAGGCGTTGGCAGTGACTATTGGCGGACGCAATGTTGTGCAGGTATCGCGGCTCGCGATTGTGCAGGCCCGTCGTTTCTTCGAGGAGTTGGAGGACGAGACGGCAGCTCCTGTAGTGCCAACGAACGTGCTAGCATTGAACGGAGCGGCGAAAAAGAAAAAGAATAGTGGGGATGGCAGTGAAGTTTCTGCTCTGGGCGATCCTCTAGCGAAAATTGACCCGCATGGGCCACTGGCGCAGACGACGTTGACTGTTCGCGAGGGTATCATTGCCAAACAGGTCTTGAAAGAGATTCGCGCCCGTCTGCAATTTTTGGTAGATGTCGGTCTGGAATATCTGACTATTGATCGGGCCGCCGCCAGTCTCTCAGGTGGTGAGGCACAACGTATTCGCCTGGCGACGCAGATTGGTTCCGGTCTGATGGGCGTCTTGTATATTCTTGATGAGCCGAGCATTGGTCTGCACCAGCGTGACAACGCTCGTTTGATTAAGACGCTGGTACGTTTGCGCAATCTGGGCAATACGTTGCTGGTGGTCGAGCATGACGAGGATACTATGCGTGCCGCAGACCATATTATTGATATTGGTCCTGGCGCGGGCGAACACGGCGGGAAAGTGGTAGCCGAGGGAACCTTTGAAGAGATTGTGGCGAATACCAACTCCCTTACTGGCGATTATCTCGCGAGGCGGCGCGTGATTCCTATGCCGGAGCAGCGGCGTGAAGGCAATGGCAATGTGCTGACGATTAAGGGAGCGCGCGAGAACAATCTGAAGAATATCACGGTAGATATTCCCCTGGGTGAATTTGTCGTGGTGACGGGCGTTTCTGGTTCAGGCAAGAGTACGCTGATTACCGATATCCTGTATCACAAGTTGTCGCACGAGTTTTTCCGCGCTCACCAGAAGCCAGGTGAACACGATGCGATTGAAGGCTTGCAGCACCTGGATAAGGTGATTGATATTGATCAATCGCCGATTGGGCGCACGCCACGCTCGAATCCCGCGACATACACCACGGCCTTTACCGTGATACGTGATTTGTTCGCGCAGGTGCCGGAGTCGCGTTTGCGTGGCTATCAGCCGGGGCGTTTCTCGTTCAATGTCAAGGGCGGACGTTGTGAAGCCTGTAAGGGTGAAGGCATTGTGCGTATTGAGATGAACTTCTTGCCCGATGTCTACGTGCCGTGTGAAGTCTGTAAGGGTAAACGTTATAACCGCGAGGCGCTGGAGATTCACTACAAAGGTAAGAATATTGCCGACGTGCTGGATATGACGGTGGAAGAGGCGCTGACCTTTTTTGAGAATGTTCCTTCAATCTACAATAAAATGAAGACGTTGAACGATGTGGGTCTGGGGTATATGCGCCTGGGGCAACCGGCGACAACGCTTTCCGGCGGTGAGGCGCAGCGTATCAAGCTGGCAACGGAGTTGTCACGTCGCGCTACAGGGCGCACGATGTACATTCTCGACGAGCCAACGACAGGTCTGCATTTCGCCGATGTGGAGCGATTGCTTCAGGTCTTGCAGAGATTGGTGGATGCGGGCAATACGATTGTGGTGATTGAACATAACCTGGATGTGATTAAGAGTGCCGACTGGTTGATTGACCTGGGGCCAGAGGGGGGAGATGCCGGTGGTCGGGTCATCGCGCAGGGGACGCCGGAAGATGTAGCTGAGGACGAACAATCCTTTACCGGTCACTTCCTCAAGCGACAATTCCTTGAGGAGGCGGCCCTGGTGAATGCTCGCCGGTCAAATTCGGTCGTGATGGGATAGGGTTTTTGAGCAAGGGGCCAGGGTATCCGCAAGGGGATACCCTGGCCTTTCAACAGTAGGTTTTTGCTACGCCTGGTTCCCCGCCCTGTCATGCTGAGTACAGCGAAGAATCTGCGTGCCACAAGAGATTCTTCGCTGCACTCAGAATGACAGGTGGCGATGGGCGTGGCAAAAAACCTACTGTTGAAAGGATACCTGGCCCCCATCGCAATAATTTGCAAGTCCAGGCGAATAGACCCGTTCTGCTCTCAAAAACCCTTATTTGTACTGATTATCGGACGTGTATTGGTAGGGACGTTTGATTGTTCTGGTTGCTCTAAGTGTGTGCTTTGCTGAAGCTCATGATGTTGTTTGTTTTTTTCCTCATGAGGCAAACTGCTGGTATAGTGAGCGACGCCCTCGCCGTTGCCGTTGCCATTATCCGGCCCATCCAACTTGATACGTACCCCGCGCTGGCGTTGCCGGTAATCAATCCAGATAATCAGGACCGCCATGGTAATGCCAACCAGTCCCAATGCGATGAACTTATAAAGATGCGCATTGTGTATACCGGAAAGTCCGATGGCCAGCAAGCCAAACACGATGGACAGACTGTAGATAACATAGCAAATCTGTCGAACGCTCAGTCCAGTTGCCATGAGGCGGTGATGCAGGTGCGTCTTGTCATAATGTGTGGGGGATTGTCCGCGCCGGATGCGGTTAATAATGACGATGGCAACATCGAGAATTGGGACACCCAGCACCATCAATGCCAGTGCCAGTTTCGCACCGCCCATAATTGAGAGGACTGCCAGTCCCAGCCCCAGGAACATCGCGCCGCTATCACCCATGAAAATCCTGGCGGGATGCCAGTTATGCGGCAAAAAGCCAAAGGTTGCGCCGGTGAAAATCGCGGCAAGAACCGCGATGCTTTGCTGCCCCAGCATGAAACTGATGAGTGTGATGAAGAGACCGGTAATACCGACAACGCCAGATGCTAAGCCGTCCATACCATCAATCCAGTTGACGGTATTCATCATACCGGCTGTCCAGAACCAAGTGAGCAACACGGCGGGTATGGCGGTAAAGCCAATGGCAGGGAGCTGCGAGATGGTGGCAGGTGGCAGGAAGAGCAGGAAGGTTGGTTGGCGATACCACGGCAAATTTGCGCTCATTTGCGCTACGCCAAAGGGATTATTGAAGGTAAAGAGCAAGATGCCGTGAAAGACACCGTCCCAGGGGCCGAGAATAATGAGAACCGCGATGGTCTGGGCGATGAGTTTTGGCAGAGGTTTCAGTCCACGTATGTCATCGTAGGCATGCACAATGACAATCAGTGTCGCGGCGGCAATCAATAACCAGTAAATGACGATTTCGTTGTTCTGCGCTTTTGGGTCTGGTAGACCGGGCGCGTAGAAGAGCAGAGAGGCAACCACAAAGGCCAGGAAAATAGCGATGCCCCCCAGACGTGGAACTGCTTGCGTATGGACGCGACGAGGTGACGGCTGATCCAGCCAGCCTAATTTATAGCTGCATACGCGAACGCCAAAGGTAAAAATATATGCGAGGAGAAAAGCAGATGCACCGCCAATCAACAATGCCACTATGCCAGCGCCGGGAAAATTGAGCGGAACGAGTAATAGAAGCTGAATTGCGATGATGTTCGCTTGTATCATAAAGAACGCTCCCTGCTACGGCAATTTCCATCTTCACTCACTGGCACTGTCAGAAAAATCTGTGTGCCAATGCCCGTTTAGTTAGTTCGATTATAAACTTCTAGGGGAAAAAACGCAAACGAATAGCACCTTTATCATATCCTCCGAGTTAGTAATAGCACGCTGCCCGCTCTCAAGCGGTTTCATATCGTATGCGTGATGGTGAATAGCGGATTGCAGATAGCATTTTCTTGCTATTTCCAGGAATCCTCTATCCTGTTTCTCATAAGTATGGTACTATTGGCGCAGGAGGCGAATATGACAATGACCGATTCTGATAGCGTTCCTGTGACGCAAGTTGCTAATAATTCTGCCAGTGATAAAAAAGCACTTCATATAGGTTGTGGAGTACACAAAATGCCGGGTGCGATTGGGCTGGATATTACGCCACTGCCCGGTGTGGATGTTGTGCTTGAGTTAGGCCGCGAAAAATTGCCATTTCCCGATGACACATTTGATATTGTGTACGCCCATCATGTGCTTGAGCATATTACTCCACTGGGTGATGTGCTTGCTGAACTGCATCGCGTGTGCAAAGTGGGTGCCATCATTGATGTCATCGTGCCGTATTATACCTGCGTTGGTGCTTTTGGCGACCCGACCCACGTGCGTTTCTTCACATACCGCACCTTTGAGCATTTTGCCGATACGGAAGATAAGGAACGCTATACCTGGTTCTCTGGCACCCGCTTCAAAGTTGGGCAGCGGCACATCGGCTTTGGGCGTCTCTTCCGTCTCTTGCTCATCGAATTCCTGGCGAACCGTCTGCCAAATATCTACGAGAATTTCTTCGCTTTCACCTTTCCCGCGAGAACATTGTGGGTGCAACTTATTGTGAGCAAATAAGCTGAAATAAACTGTATGAGTTCTTTTTCTATGTGTTGATGCACAACAGGCGGTCATAGCCACCATAATCTTGCATAAAGTGAAAAGCTGCTGAGGGCCATATCTTTTGTAACAATTGCGTAAGTGGCTCGCGTTGTTGATAGCCTATCTCTAAAAGCAATGTTGCTCCAGGTTTTAGTTTTCCGGGTTGTTGTGCATCTAGCAGAAAACGCTGCAACAGGTCGAGTCCCTGGGGGCCGCTAAAGAGCGCGAGGTGAGGCTCATAATCGCGTACATCAGTGTCGAGCATGCTCATCTCATCGGTGCCGACATAAGGCAGGTTGGCGGTAAGGACATCTACCGGCTCTGGCAACGGGTCTAACAGGTTGCCTTGCAGCAGACGCACTCGCTGCTCGACGTGGTGAAGCTGGCAATTGAGGTGTGCAACTTGCAGCGCAGCGGGGGAGATGTCGCAGGCATACAGGTAGGGAAGTCGGGGTTCCTGTACTGCTAGCGTAATAGGAATGATGCCCGAACCGGTGCCAATATCCGCTACGACGGGTTGTTGCCCGGCCTGAAGCCTGTTCTGAATGACCTTGAGCGCTTCATCTACGAGATGTTCCGTCTCCGGGCGTGGTATCAGTACCCGTCTATCCACGAGGAAATCGAGGCTGTAGAACTCTTTATGGCCGGTGAGATAGGCAACTGGCTCGCCTTGCGCACGCCGGGCAAGCAGAGCATTGAAACGTTGTTCTTGCTCAGTTGTCAATTGCCGGTTGGGATAGGTATAAAGGGTGGCGCGTTCAACTTCAAGCACGTGGCCGAGCAACACCTGAGCTTCCAGGCGTGGATGTTGCAAGCCTGCCTGTGTTAATTGTTGTGTAGCCTGTGTTAAAGTTTCTCGAATAGTAGTCATTAGAGTGGTTGGCGGCTTGCGAAACCCGTGTGCAGATAGTGCCAGTAGTTGATGCGTTCCTCGCCCAGATACCAGCACAGGTAAATTTCTTTGCCATTGCGCTGGCTGAGAAAATCAATCAGGCCCATGTCCGGGTCTTTCAAATCGCAACCCAGTGCGTGTAGTTCGACCAACAATTTCTGGAGTACCTGTGTGTGTGTACTTACTGCTTTCTGTAAATTCACGATACGTTCATGCAGGTGATGTCCGTTGCCCATGGCCTGAAGACGGAGCGTACTCAGTGCTTCTTCATCTTCTTGCAAGGCTTTCCTGCTCTGCTGAATTTCGCGCAACACGATGGATATTTGTGGCAATAAGGCTTCGGCCTCTTCACGGGTAAAATAATGGGCCATCATGCGCCTCTCTTCCTACGATGATCGTAGTGTGTACGTGCTTGCTGCATCATATCATGAGATGGGGGCTTTGCATAGAAGGAGAAGGTATTCAATCAGGGTCTGCAAATTATTGTGGTGGGCCAGGACACCCGCAAGGGGAATGTCCCTACTATAGACGAACACATGTATTATGCTTTTCTGCGCGTATAGTAGGGACATTCCCCTTGCGGGTGTCCTGGCCCCACCCCTTCCTCAATGGAGCCTGGCAATAATTTGAATACCTTCAATAGCCTTACGGTTTCGTAGTCGGTGTCACGGCGGGCGTTGGCGTTGTGCCTCCTGAGCCAGGCGTTGGCGTCCCACCAGGTCCTCCAGTTCCACCGAGGTGAATAGTGAGGTCGTCGAAGGTCTGGAAGTTTTGTACAGTGCCTCCCGTACTCAAGTATTTTCCTGTAATGGTATCGCCTGCCTGGACGAGCGGCAGTTTGGGTGAGAGGGTCAGGTTCGCGGTAAAGATGATACTTTGCCCTTGAATCTGGATGTAGTATATCGTGTTGGTGCCTGATTGCACCGACGATATACGCAACACCTTGCCCGTTACCGTTTGCGTGGTGCCGCCCGTGGGCGTGTTTCCTCCTCCGGTTCCCTGTTGCGAGAGCCATTGCTGGTAATCTATCAGCCCTTGCGATAGCGTCGATTCAAATTGCACGTTGCCCCCGTTCAGGTTTCGCGCATCTACCAGACCCACCGCTTGATAGATGTCGCCGCTATCCGTTGTTTGCACGAAGATTGCTACCCAGGTGGGTGTGTTATATATCTGATATAACTGGATACTATCAACCGTGTAGTTACGAATGTTGGCGCGAGTGGATTGAATAGTGTTGCTGACGTTGGAACCAATGCCCAGCCCACTGAGTGGATAGAAGTAGGCCTGGTTTTTATGCGTATCGAACAGGAATACTCCGGTACTGGAATTGTCGTTTGCCGACGACGAGGTCATAGGAATGAGCCAGACGGGCTGGTCAACGTTGTTGTAGAGCAACTGCGGGGCGCTGGCAGGTGACTGCTGACCCGCACCGGATGGGTCGAACCAGGGTGCGTTATGATAGAGGCCCCACCAGTCCAGGTATTGTGTGACGGTATCGGAGGGCATCACGCGGTCTACCCATGCCGGGACATTCTGTGGCTTGTAGTTCGTGATAGTGCCGGTATGGGCATTGACCAGCAATACTTCGCTAAGGGTATCGCCTGCATAGCCACGAATGGGTTGCATCAACGAGATTGTCCAGTAGGGGTGGAAGCTATCGTCGAGTTCCAATGTCGGGTCTACCAGCTTGCCATAGGTGTATCCACTCAGGTAGACATGTCGCAGCAAACCCTGGTTGAAAATGGCACCAGGGAGGTAAGCAAGCGTGTAATCCCCACCACTATAGAGTTGTGGGATGGCCTGCGGGTTTTCGGCATCTACAACGACAAAGCCCGGTGTTGTGGAACTGGAAAGGTTGGCGAAGATGTTGTTATACATCAATGGGCCGACGTAATAGAGATGATGGTTTATGGATTGCAGCGTATAGCTTGTTGGATCAATGCTATACGTTGAGCCAAGATTCTGTCCATTGGCACCAAGCACCTGTTGACCTTTATAGACGGCAACATTCTGGCTAACCAGCACAATATGATTCGGGTCGGTCGGCGGCAACGTTGAAGTTTTCTCCATTGTCACATTGGGAATAGCTGCCAGTGCTTTCGCGTTGCTGTCAAACCAGGTGGTGAAAACAACAATCAACCCACTGACGACGAGACCAATGAATGCGGCGACAACCAGACCGAAGATGCCGGCTGCGATAGCGCCTCGCGAGGCATTGGCGGGTATCTGCGTGGGCGTGTTGCTGCGCGATGTACTGCGTCCCTGACTGGCAACTGATGCTGCTTCCATCAGTGAGAGCGCCGGTCGGATAAAAGCGAACAGGTTGGCGAGGCTGGTAAGCACTAAAGGCAAGAGCAACCATTGCCATCCGCCAAACGGCCCCGTGAGGGCTGGCATTGAGGTGTAGAGAATGAGCAGGCAAAGCACATAATTGATGACAAAGTACCATGCGAACCAGCGGAAAAATTTTTGCCGGTTAAATGGCTCGCGGCGTCCAAAACCGAGCCGTCCGATAGATAATATCGCCATGACGACGACTGTACCAATCAAGGCCAGAAGGAAGATAACCATACAGTTTCTCCTGTGTCTATTATCTGGTCACAGATTTTATTGTGACCTTAAGATACATACCATGTAATAACGGAATAATCCCTCTCTATTGTAGTGGTCTTTTCCCTCAAACGCAATCTATTTTCCTATGAAACCATAGCTGGCTTTGAACTTTTGGATAAATTGGGGCAAAAATGGTGAGACTGATGAAAACGTCCTTTTTGGATTTGAATAGATGTGATATACTCGGCAGACCATTGCACCAAAAAGCCCGCTTGCTATGTATTTACAAATCAAGCGAAACCTATTTGACGCAAAATATGTTACAATAGAAAGTCTCATAGAGAAACAATGCCACCAAAAATCAGACAACTGAAAGCAGCATTGAAAAGAGCAGGGTTTTCTCAAGAAGCTGGCAAAGGTAGCCATACAGTTTGGAGACACCCAGATATTTCGGGCATAGCCGTTACCCTTTCTGGAAAAGATGGAAACGACGCTCATTATTACCAGATTAAGGATGTTCAAGAAGCTTTGAGAAAGTTAGGAGAAAACCGATGAATCCGAACCACTATTCAATGGTTATTCAGTGGGACAGCCAGGACAAAATATACATTGTCAGTGTCCCTGAACTTCCTGGATGCAGAACTCACGGACGGACTTACGAAGAAGCGATTCAAAACGCTCTTGAAGTTATTGATCTCTGGATTGAAGCGGCCAGAAAAGTGGGGGAACCGGTTCCTGCTCCAAGAGTTGCCGCCTGATAACAAACAAAAGAATATTGCAGTTATCCCAATAAACTTTTGTAGGAGCCATCAAACAAGCTATTTTAGTCTGTTTGATGGCTCCTACACGTTGTACTGCATTGTGCAATGGTTTGGGAATAGGCTGTTATAAGCGAGTGTTCTTAACTGGTAATATGCAACTGTTTTGACAGAACAATGTAACAAATCTTGTTCTGATGAGTCTATAAAGTAGCTTTCCCATCGTTTTAATGGCGGACATTTCTTATAATATACAGGGATGAATGTAAAGGAGCAATAAACACATGCAATTGTTTGGTAAAAAATCTCGTACTGAAATAGAGAAACTGCCCGATGGCGAGGATCGCCTTCCTCCTGGTCAATACTTGACGAAAAAGTGGCCTGTGCTGAGCTATGAGCGTACACCAAAGGGTTTACCGACTGACTGGAAATTGAAAATCAGCGGCAAGGTGGAGAATCCCTTTGAATTGACGTGGGATGAATTTCTTGCTCTGCCACGCACAACGTTCACCACGGATATTCATTGTGTGACGACCTGGAGTCGCTACGATAATGCCTGGGAGGGTGTGCATATCCGCGAGATTTTGCAGCGTGCGAAACCTCTACCTGATGCGAAATTTGTTACAGCCCATTCCTGGACAGGCTATACCACTAATCTCCCTCTGGCTGACCTCGATGATGACGATGTAATGATTGTTCTCAAGCATGACGGGGAAGACCTGGAACCTGAACATGGTGGCCCGGTGCGTCTGCTCGTCCCCAAACTCTACTTTTATAAGAGCGCCAAATGGCTCGATGGCTTAGAGTTTATGGAACGTGACCACCCTGGTTTCTGGGAGCAACGAGGCTATCACAACCATGCCGACCCATGGCAAGAGGAACGGTACTGGTAGAAGTCCAAACAAAAATAATATCCAGCAAGCACCGCTTGCTGGATATTATTTTGTATGCACTCTTACCCGTTATAAGTACCAGCCCGAAAGTTGTAAGTAGCAGCGTTCTTCACTTGTCTCGGTTGGCTTCCACCAACGGGCCAGAGAGACGCGCACGAGTGTCCCTGCCGGTATTTTATCAACTGGTTTGGCGAAACCAACATATTTGATGGAGAACATAGCGGGACGCTTGTTGTCTGCGATGCGGAGCATCTCATAATAGTGCTTATCATTTTGCGTATCAGGGATGAGTGGTTTGTTCAAGGATAGTGACCTATCGGGCAACCAGTAGCCAGTGCTGCATCGTGGAATATTTGCTAACGCGGAAATATATCCGCCAGTCCCTTTGATACAAAGGCACCTGTCAAATAATTGTTCGGGACCACCTTGCCAGGGATGGATATGTGGCATCAACGTTTCGCGCATGTTTGATACATGTCCAACAAGCAATTGGTCTGCCACAATCACATCTTCAAGATGGGGTGGTTTTGCGACCGCAACCTCGTGAAAATCGAGTTCCCAGATTTGTCCAACTTCAAAGGTGGTATCCTCTAATTGATTTGCGCGTCCAGGTGGTTTAAGCCGTATATTCCGGTGCGTATCGAGGGTTAATGCCCCGACGCAAACGCCCCCGTTCATATGTGTTTTGGCAACAATTAATGCTCTGACCACTGCGTGTCCTCCAATTTCAACTATTTAGTTTTTGGGGGGAGAGTGTTCTATTGGGGGTAATGTGTTCTACTGCTATATTGAGATCCTGGGCAATTTTTTTCGCGGCTAGAGAACGATGACACGCCTGGGGGTCGCGTTCCACGCAAAAGAGGCTGATCACGTTTGCTCCTGAGCCGACTCTTTGTATAAAATCGGCCGGGTCAAATGTGGACAAGCATTCGGCCTCATAAGCCGCGATGAATGTTTGCTCTAATGTTTTCCTTGTTCGTTTCGCCTGTTTATGCAGCTTATCATCAATTTTCTGTTGATTGCGTATGTTCTGACTGGGAGCCAGGTCTTTCATATGTATGTAGCGAATACTGAGTTGCTGTAATTCTTGTTGCAAGCGGGTGCTATTTACGAATGCATATTCAGCGCCACGCATACCGCGTCGGAGCCGTATATCACAAAAGGTATCTACCCGAGCATCCAGTAAAGCCTGAAAAAAACTGTCCCTGTCAAAGCCATACACGCCAATTGTGATCAATTTTGGTTTCATTGTAGTGCTTCTCCCGGAGTTGAATATTTTTTGCGGGAAGAACGAACCTTTTTGTGTGGTATTTCGGGAAATAGAGAGGGTTGATTGCCTGTAATTATTTGCACAACTTCGTCCTGCGTTTTGCTATTTCCTTCTTCATCAATATGCACAACCGTGATATGTTGCTCTGACAGCGTACTTCCAACAAGTTTGCTGCGGTGACATTCTTCTGGCTTCAATTCACTACACATGAGGGCAACCGGTAAATGTTTATGCCATGCATCATGAATGCGCTTAATGCCTTGCTGGAACGTATGTGTTTGACGGACTTTCTCGTAATCAACTTTCCCATCTACATAGCAACTGCTGTCCTCTGGCCGTCCTCCAAGTGTATCGCCAAAGAACAGGTATTTTATACGCTGCTGCTTTAATCGCTGCTCTAAGGCGGCCTGTGAAAAATCTGGATTGAATTTTGAATAGGGTCGAGAGCGAATATCGGCTAGATATTGGATGTGGTATTTTTGCAGCAGATTGATGAACTCTGCTATTGAACGATTGCCATAGCCAATAGTGTAGATGGGGATAATTTCCACGATCTTCTCCATAACGAAACTATGAAGACAAGTATACTGAATAGAAAAAAGGGCGTCAATGGAATCGCACCAATGGAGAAAAATGTACTATATGGTAGAGCAGGCAGGAGGAGAGCGTGGCATGCCATGCTCTCCTCTTGCCTGTGCTTACTTCTCCAATGAAGTCTTTGTATTGCGCTCGCCATCGTAGGAAAGCAGGATGCGTTTGCCTTCGTAGAGGGTTTCAATGTGGACGGGGCGTCCCCATAATGTGTAGACGTGTTGGAGTGTCTTCTCGCCGTAGACCAGGTCGAGTTCCTGTCCTTCGAAGAGATGCTTGATGTAGAGTTCGCGGTTGCCGTGGTAGTCACCATTGTCTACGACGAGGTAGGGATAGCCAAAGTTGGTCATACTGGCGACGATGCCGTCACGCACTTTACACCAATCTTTCTCGACGATGACCCATTCATCGCCCTCTTTCTTGTAGAGGTAGAGGTCAAGGTCTTTGATCAAGTCTTTGGTCAGGTAGTTGCGCAAGAAAGAGACATCGTTCTCCAGTTCGCGCACCTCGAATATTTTCTGGTGGCCCATGCCTGGTTTGCGTCCCATTCGCTCCTGTTCCTCGGTGGTAGGGTTGTCCCAGCGCTGTTCGATATCCTCAAGCATCTTGAAGCCCAGGTAGTAGGGGTTGAGCGATGTGGGTGAGGGCGAAAGCACGCCAGAGTGTAATGTAGCAAATTCGATGGTTTCTGAATCGGAGATGATGCCTCTATCGCCTAGTTTGCGCATGATGCGCGAGTGCCAGATGCTAGCCCAACCCTCATTTAAAATCTTCGTTTGCATTTGCGGCACAAAGTACAGCATCTCGGTGCGTACTATTTCGATAATGTCGCGTTGCCAGGGTTGCATTTGTGGGGCATAGCGGCTCAGGAAGAGCAGGATGTCTTTTTCTGGTTTTTCTGGAAATTTGGGTGGTTTGCCGCGGTTTTTTTCGCGTTCTTCCTCGGCCTTTTTGGCCTTTTTCTCAAGGCCCCACAGGTCGTCATACTCGCCTTCGGTTGTGGTTGTTTTCTCTTCGGTTTTTGTTGACTCATCGTCACGCAGCAGCAGGTTATAATCTACGTGTTCTTGAATAGAGAGGACGGCATCGAGGAAACGCTCAACTTCTAATTTGCCGTGGTCGAACTCGTATTTGGCGATGCGTTCGGCGTGAATGCTCACTTTGTCAATCATACGCTTTGAGGTGTGCTGGAAGTAGGCATTGTTTTTGAAGAAGTCGGTGTGACCGAAGACATGTGCTGCCACGAATGTATTTTGCAGCAGGTCGTTCATGTCCATCAGGAAGGCATAACTGGGATTGGTGTTGACCACCATCTCATAGATTTTGCTCAGTCCGAAGTCATACATCATTTTTTGGCGATGGTAGGCTTTGCCATGTGTCCAGTGGCTGAAACGGCCCGGCAATGTATATGATGCAAACTCATACATGATAGTTGCTGGGACGAGTTCAAAGTGTGTTGGGAAGGGGTCAAGCCCAAAGTTGTGAGCCTCTTCCCAGGCACAATCTATCGCGTCCCGCAATCGTTCAATATCGCTATCTGGCATGGGAATCTCCTGTATGTAGGGGCGCAATTCATAGCGCCCTGGGTAGTATGCAAGTTTGTGTGCCGGGCATGAGAATGCACCTTTAAAAATTCATCTGGTACTACAGACTCGACATTGCTGCGCTCGTCGAGTCGGGCGCGATAAATCGGGCCCCTACCGTGAAACCGCGTCACGCAGCGAAAAGAATTTGCGTAAAGCAGGGTAGACCTCTTTTTTATCTGAGATGGTGACGGCGGTAAATTTCTTGTCGGTGATTTTGTTGTAGGCCGACATGAGCGTACTGGGCGAACGATAATGGCCTTCGCGAATCTCTCCGTAGCCGAAGATGTTGCATTGTTCCATTAGTTTGGTCACCAGTTGCACGCAGCGGTCGTTATCCCACGGTAAATTGTCACCATCGGAGAAGTGGAAGGGATAGATATTCCAATCGTCCGGGTTAAAGCGTTTCTGAATGATATCCAGCGCCAGTTCGTAGGCGGAGGATACCTGCGTGCCGCCGCTCTCACCCTTGTGGAAAAACTCCTCTTCCGTGACCTCTTTGGCCTCGGTATGGTGGCTGATAAAGACAATCTGCACGTTGTTGTACTTTGTGCGCAAGAAACGCACCATCCAGAAGTAGAAACTGCGTGCGATATATTTCTCAAATTCGCCCATTGACCCTGAGACGTCCATCATCGCTATGACAACGGCATTTGACTGGTACTTGATGGTTGGCTCCCAGACTTTGAAGCGCAGGTCTTCGGATTTGATGTCCTGGAATTTGGCCTCACCTTTGGCGGCGTTACGCTTCATGTTTTCGATGATGGTACGTTTCTTGTCCAGGTTGTTCATGGGGCCTTTTTTGCGCACGTCGGTAAAGCGCACAGACTCGGTTTCGAGTTCTTGCTGGCGTTTCTGCTCAAGGTTGGGAAGGCCGAGGTCTTCAAAAATCATCGCGGCCAGTTCTTCCATGGAGATTTCGGCCTCGTAGTAGTCATTGCCAGCCTCTTTACCAGCCTCACCTTTTTTACCCTTGCCAGGTCGGGGTTCCTGGGCGACGACATCGCCGACTTTGCTTTTGCCGTTGCCCTGTCCCGCGTGTGGCTGGCGGCCGGGGTCATAGCGGAAGCGGTATTCATCAAGCGAGCGTATAGGGACACGCACCGTCTTTTTGCCATCGGAGAGGATGATGCCCTCTTCGCTGACGATATCGCTTAAATTTTTCTTGATCGCTTCGCGGATTTTCTCCTTGTGGCGATCCTGATCAATCTGGCCTTTGCGGTGCAGTGACCAGTCATGCTGAGAGACGGACATTGTACGCTCCTTTTGTAGAGCGGCTATGGGGACGATCCTTAATGGGTCGTCCCGGAGTCGCTTATCTATTGAGCAAGCTCCCCGTGTAACGGAGAATTTCATTTGCACACACATGGCAGTAGCCATGCTCAGCCATGAGACGGTTGACGACTTCATTGATTTTGCGCAGTTGCTCCTTGTCGGGTGTACGTGCCGAAGTGGTGATCTTCACGACATCCCGCAGGTCGGCGAACAGCTTGCGCTCAATGGCTTCCTTCAAGCGTTCGTGGCTGGTATAGTCAAATGTCAGACCTTTGCGTGCCAGCGATGAGATACGGATGAGAATTTCCTCGCGGAATGCGCGTTTGGCGTTTTCCGTGACGCCGATTTGCTCCTCAATAGAGCGCATCAACTGCTCATCAGGCTCGACCTCTTCGTCGGTAATGGGGTCATGCATCTTGGTTTTGTTGCTGTATGCTTCGACATTATCAAGGTAGTTGTTCAGCAGGGTATGCGCCGACTCTTCATACGAGTAGACGAAAGCTCGCTGGACCTCTTTCCTTGCCATGTCGTCGTATTCTTTACGCGTTTCGTGGATGAAGTTCAGGTAGCGTTCACGCTCTTCGCGTGTGATGCTGGTATGCTGGTCAAGTCCATCACGTAGAGCGCGAAGGGCATCAATTGGATTGATGCAGGTCACGTTCTGTTTGATGAGTGCGTTCGAGAGGCGGTTGATGACATAGCGCGGCGAGATGCCGTCCATGCCTTCGCGTATAGCCTCGTCTTGCAACTCCTTGATATCCTTCTGCTTGAAGTCCTCAATATCTTCACCATCATACAGCTTGAGTTTCTTCATCGAGCTCATGCCGGCCTTCTTCGAAGCTTCCAGGCGTGTAAGTACCGCGAAGATACTGGCAATACGCAGCGTGGCAGGTGCAATATGTACGTTCTGCAATGAACTCTGCTTGAGCAGCTTCTCGTAAATCTTGACTTCATCAGAGACGCGCAAGTTATATGGCACTTTTGCCAGAATAATGCGGTCTTGCAACGCCTCCGACTTCTTGTTGCCAACGAAGGCTGCATATTCATGCTCGTTGGTGTGGCTGACAACTACCTCGTCGGCATAAATCATGCTGAAACGTCCAGTCTTGATGTTCTGTTCCTGACTGAGCGTAAGCAGGACGTAGAGGAATTTCTCATCCGTCTTAAGAAGTTCAACGAACTCCATCATGCCCCGGTTGGCGATATTGAGTTCACCATCAAAGCGATAAGCGCGTGGATCGCTTTCGACGCCGACTTCACCGATGGTGGAGAGGTCTATGCCTCCGACTAATTCACTTATATCCTGGCTCTTTGGATCGGATGGCGTGAACGTTCCGACTCCAATGCGATATTTTTCGCTAAAGGCGATGCGTTTGACGGGGACTGCCTCGATGCGTCCCCGGAATTCGTTATCAACCATGTAGCGGCAATGAGGGCAAAGGTCGCCTTCGATATAGAGACCAAATTCCTTTTCGACATCCTCGCGCAAATCATTGGGTATGAGATGCAGAGGTTCTTCGTGCATGGGGCAATCTTTGATGGCGTAGATTGCGCCCGCGTCGGTACGGCTGTAGGCCTCTAAGCCGCGTTTCATCAGGTAGACAATGGTAGATTTACCGCCGCCGACTGGACCCATGAGGAGCAGAATACGTTTACGTACTTCCAGACGTTGGGCAGCGGAGTGGAAGTAATCTACAATCTGTTGTAGAGGCTTCTCTATGCCAAAGATCTCCTGGCTGAAAAACTTGTAGTGTTGATCGCCTGTGCGAGTGGTTTCAACGCCAGCATCCATAATCATATGGTAAATGCGCTCGTGGGATAAGCGACTGACTTCGGGATTTTTGGAGGCAAGCTCGAAGTATTGGGCGAATGTGCCTTCCCACTGGAGTCCTCGTTCCCGGTCCCGATATTCTTCTAACCGCTTCACCAGGTCCATGGTTACCCTCTCTTTGCTGTGTACTGTTAGACTGGTCGCTATCCGCCAGTCGGAAAACGCACTATGTATTCAAACGGATGTGAATGATACATCTTACTGGACTGGCAACTGTCAGAATTGCTGTTAGACCTCCTCTGACCGTTGCTGACCGAACCTTAAAACAAATGAGTCCAAAAAGGCTGGTTCCCTCCCCGACATGTCGAGGTCAAGACCAGCCCTTTTCTACGTAGCAGAGATGTACTCAGTGTAATTTGTTCGTGTGCTTTCACCTGCATCTCAGCCGAGGGCCGGATGCTATGCGCTGTACGATAATTTGTGGCATCTCGTTGATGCTCCTGCAATGTTTCTCTGTCCTTTCTATATAATACAACCCTCATCTATGCTTAAATATAGATGCCATAAACATTGCTGGTAATCGTAGCATACAGTACAGATAAGCCTATGTCAAGGGGGAAGGGCCCTATATATAGTATCTATACGTCAGGAAAGAACAAGAAGATACATATTGGCGGCGTTTGATTTGTGGTTGTCTCGTTCCTTCTAGACGATGTAGCCAGCGCTTTCCAATGGAGGTTAGCACTGTCAATAGTCCCGTTATCTATCGCAGTGATAAGCTTGTGTGCTATACTAGCGCAAGGTTATTTCTAGATGGGTGCGGGAATCGGCACTCAAGCTAATTATACAGGTTCCCTGGCGTCTATTACGTGGACCTTTGTGCCCCAGATATTTGATGGAATGTAACATGTGTCCCTACGTGAGGAAATTTTGAGATGATGGACTATACAGCAGGACAAAACAGATCGCAAGGAGGTGCCATGAGCAATGAATCTGGCGCTGTTTCTTCCTTGAACCAGAGCAGGGCACGTACACAAACTGCCGCGGGTGGCGTGAGTATGAACATCAGCACCGGCAGCCCTCATGTGCTTCTTTTTGAGCGTGATCAGCAATTCGCGGTGTTGCTAAGTAGTGAGTTGCAACTTGCTGGCTACGAATGCCACACAGCACGAACAGCGGTAGAGGTATTTGATGCCATTGCACGTTATTCGATACGTCTTGTGCTGGTTAACCTTGCCCAGGCGGCGGCGGCGCGACGCGAGTTCTGGGTCGCATTAGATACGCAGCGACGTGGAAGGGGTGTGCAGGTATTGACGTTTCATTGCTCTAATCTCGCAGGTTATGGTCCAACATCTGATGATCCCGATGATCGTTCACATATTATGCTGGCTGATCTGGAAGTAGATGGTATGCCCGGCATCATGAATATGGTGAATGCTATTCGTTCGCGTATTGCCCTACCTAACAATAGTGCTATCTCGCGGCCCGTTTCTGGTGCAGGCTTTGACGCCCGTCAGCAAGGGACGACAGCGACGAACGAGGGAAACAGAGTGCCACAATCCACTCTACCGCTTGCAAATGCAACGACCAATAATGGTGTGTCGTTTCAAGGTCGTAATCCTCCCACTCCCGCGCCTACTGTACCCAATCCGCCGTCGCCGCCGCCATTCAACTCTGCTATGGGGGCTTCGTCTCCACAACAGGCGCCTGGGGTCAACCATACAGATAAGTTACGCGCTACAATTTATCCGAATCAACGCTCGTGGAGTATACAACGCGATGCCGATAGCCCACCTGACCCAAATAGTGTGGGTAACCAGAATAGTGTACCAGTGAATATGACCCCATCACTAGCCCCTTCAATTGATAGACAGCCCAGGAACGAAGAGGTTGTGTGGCAACCACAAAACCAGCCTGAGCAGAAAGAGTCTGGCCTGGCACAATTATCGCGCATGGTACAGGAACATCGTGCGCCGCTGCATGATACGACGCACTCAGCCAGTAATGGGCAGGGGGCTGCTTCTTTGAGTGAGGCAACTCTACCGCCGCAACATGTACGGCCACCGGCAGCATCATCAATCAGTGCGCTGCCTTTACGCGCATCACCCATTGAAGATTTGCCAACTGACCGTATTACGAGCAACTCAAGAAGTGCATATGCCGAATCTGGCAGTATCGGCAGCCGACCCGATGGCTTCGTACAGGGAAACACTAATCAACACTACCAGTCGGGTTCGGCTCTGGCTTCTATTGCTATGCCAGTGTCTCCTTCGCCTGTAGCCGAACCCGCAAAGGCGGCGCTGTCTCCTGAATATCATGAGCCAGAGCCTGTACCTGTGTCATCGGTATCAAATAATGGCAGCGTAGAAGCACAACCAGAGCAACTGGCACGTGATGAGGTAGCTTTCACAACTGGCGAGGCACAGCAGCAGCGCGTTGCGGGAAGACAAAGCCAGGAACAGCATTTGGCAGAGCAATTGCAATCTATGCTACAGAAACAGATGCAACCACAATCCACTGAGACGGAAAAATCGCCACCTTCAAATGGCGGCGAGAGTACTTTGCAGAAGCTCATGCCTGTGCAATCACCGCAACATAACGGAGTGGTCACTGTCAAGCCTACTGAGGATAATGCTCTGCTGTTCGATATTGTGCAGAGCTTGCCACCTATGTCGTCGCCGCCTCCACAGCAAATGTTGAGCGGGCGTGCTACGCGCTCATTGGGCAGTGTGCTACTGGAAGGACACCTGGTACCGCAAGACCGTTTAGAGGTTGCCCGAGGGATCCAACGGATGCTACGTGGTGTGGATATGAATTATCAGCTTGGTGAGATTTTACTTATGTTTAAACTCTTAACGCCAGATCAGTTACTGGCTGCGTCTCTTGTGAGCTATGGCCTGATTACGACAACGCAGATTAGTGCGCTTGGTCGCATCAGGCAGGAGTTGCACTCTATTGGTCTGGAATATGACCTGGAGAATCTGTTGATATTGTTCCGCATTTTGACCTCGGAGCAGTTACGCGAGGTTCGCTCAGCCTGATCGTCATAGGAAGGAGCGGCACGGTATGAGAGTAATTGCCACTCTTGCTGATATTGGGTTCTTAGCCAGCGTCATTGTTGTGATTTTCATTATTTTAGCGGTGATTGCGCTGGTAGTATCTCTCTGGCTGTACCGTTGGAGTCGCGGCCCACGCCTGACACGCTGCCCTTATTGTCGAAAGGTTATCCAGTGGGGCATCACCCCCTGTCCCAATTGCGAGAGGCCACTCACATGGGTTGACCAGACCTCTGATGAATACCTGACAGCGGAAGAATAGGAACAAATTGTAGGGGCGCGATTGCTCGGCTATTTGGGGCCAAGCCGAGCAATCGCGCCCCTACACGAGTCATTCGACGACAACCTCGTCACGTACATGTTCAATCTGCGCACCCAGCGCACGGAGCTTCTGATCCAATTTCTCATAGCCGCGTTCGATGTGTTCTATGCCGTAGACTTCGGAGGTGCCGTGGGCGCAGAGTGCGGCTAGGATGTAGGAGCAGCCGGCGCGGATATCGGGGATATCGAGGGTGGTGCCGATAAGCGGCGTCGGTCCGCTAATGACGCAGCTATGCACGTACTGTTTTTCGCGGAAGCGGCACTGTACCTCGCCGAGGCATTTGGTGAAGAGGCCAATATGGGCACCCATATTGATGAGGGCCGAGGTGTAGCCAAAGCGGTCTTCGTAGATAGTTTCGTGGACGACCGACATCCCCTCGGCCTGTGTGAGTAGAATGGTGAATGGCTGTTGCCAGTCGGTCATGAAGCCGGGATGGACATCGGTTTCCAATGCGATGGCCGGTGGTGGCGGTCCATCGCCCATAAAGCGGATACCGTCATCGTCTACATCGAAACGCAGGCGCATTTTGGAAAGCGTGTTGAGGAAGGTAAGCAGGGTATCTTGCTGCGCACCGCGCAGATATACGTCCCCCTTTGTCAGGTAGGCTGCGATAGCCAGTGAGACCGCCTCGTTGCGGTCACTCAGCAAGGTATGGTTGGCCCCATGCAGGCGGTCAACACCCTCAATGACAAGGCGGCGGTCAACTTTGAGTTCGATGATGGCTCCCATTTTTTGCAGGAGCTTGATGAGATCCATAATTTCTGGCTCAACTGCCGCGTTCTCAATGACCGTAACGCCCTTTGCCAGTGAAGCGGTGATGAGAAAGTTCTCGGTAGCCATGACGCTGGGAAAAGGGAGTTGGATGGTGGCACCATGCAAACGTTTTTTTGTGGTCAGATGGTAACGGCCATTTTGCTCAACAACTTCCGCACCCATCAGGCGCAAGCCGTCAATATGGAAATTGAGGGGACGCGCACCTATGCGGTCACCGCCCGGCAAAGGAATATCAGCTTCGCCGCAGCGATGCAGCATTGGCCCGACCGTAATGATTGCCATACGGTTCAGGCCGCCCACCTCGGTTGAGACAGCAGAGCAGGTGATATGGGGAGTAGTGATGGAGAGCGTATGATCTTCTAATTCCACCTTGGAGCCAAAATCCTGGCAGAGCGTTATGGTGAGTCCCAGGTCGCCAATCAAAGGAACGTTGCGAAAGGTGCAGGTCTCGTCAGTGAGCAAGGATGCGATGAGCATCTTGGTCACGGCGTTTTTGGCACCACTGATGCGTACTTCACCATGCAGAGGGGTTCCCCCCGAGATGAGATAGTGTGGTGCATTCAAATTTTGCATGTTCATGAATGATGTTCCTCAGTTATCACACGGCGCCGTAAAACCCCGTCCTTTTAAGGCGGGGATATCAGGCGCGTTCCTTGCGGGGCGTGATAGGCAGGGGGTTGCTTGACATTAAGTGGCATCGTGCTGTATAATGTTTGCATGAA
>Ga0307373_10000236_pt1 | contig 101672 bp, 95 predicted proteins | sample OX2MG_FD_202534 | JGI IMG/M metagenome (GOLD analysis project Ga0307373, IMG submission 202534) | Soil microbial communities from Risofladan, Vaasa, Finland - OX-2 | ecosystem: Environmental > Terrestrial > Soil > Coastal area > Acid sulfate soil | place: Finland: Risofladan, Vaasa | collected... | reverse complement strand
GCGCCCAGGAAGAAAATCCTTGATCTTCTCCCACTGCAAATCACTCAATTCATACCGGCTAGGCGACATACAACCACTTCAGCAGCAATCAATCCCGCTGCAAAGTGCATATGTCGATACGGCCTAGAGCCAGTCTCATAAATACCTGAGCATCATATGCATGCAAGCGAGGTGAACGAAGCCGAGGAAGTTTTCGATGTGATATTCCCATCGAGTGACGAGGCGGCGGAAGTTGTGCATCCAGGCGAAGAGCCGCTCCACCTTCCATCGTCTGCGATAGCGGCGCAGCTTTCGTCCGTCTTGGGTTTTGCGTTTGCGCCCGCGCCGATTGGGTGCAATCAGCTCGATATCGTATTGCTCTTTGAGCGTTTGGTCGAGCGGGTCCGAGTCGTAGGCTTTGTCGCCGATGAGCCGGGCTGGGAGCTCGTCGAGAAAACTTCCGGCAAGAACCTCTTCCACAAGCTGGCACTCGGCTGGCGAAGCGCTCTGGACAGATACGGCGAGAGGAAGACTGTTATCAGCGGCGATAGCGACGATCTTCGTCCCCTTGCCGCGACGCGTGGGGCCAACGGCAAAGCCCCCTTTTTGGCGCTCGCGAAGGTTGCATCCACGAACGCCTCTTCCAGGTTGAGCTTGCCTTGTTCATACAGCAGACGCGCCAGCAACTTCAGCGCTTGCTCCAGCTTGCCGGAGCGTATCCATTGCTGGAATCGGCGGTGGCAGGTCTGAAACGGAGGATACTTCTCCGGCAGCTCACGCCACTGCGCCCCGGTGCCAAGAACCCAAAAGACCCCGTTGAGCACCGCGCGAGTATCGTGCCACGGACGACCGCGATTATCCTCCCGGCGCGTTTCCCGCAGCACCGGCTCCACCAACAACCACTGTTCTTCAGTCAACTCCCAGCGTCCTGCCATCGGCGCTTGCGGAGACACACAGAGCAACCACAGAATGACACCAATTCGCCCCTCAGATGTTTATGAGACTGGTTCTAGGAACTTGAAACAACTGAAGCCAGAACGGAACGACTATTGCGCACCTCTGCGCAACAGGATCGTTTTGATGGTCTCAAACATGATCAGCAGGTCGAGCCCCAGAGACAGGTGCTTGATGTAATAGAGGTCGTACTCGAGTTTGCGCTTGGTTTCCTCAAGGCTCGCGCCGTACTGGTAGCGAACCTGCGCCCAGCCGGTCAGCCCCGGCCGAATCATGTGGCGAAGGTTGTAGTAGGGAATCTCCTTGACGAGCCATTGCACGAATTCGGGGCGCTCCGGGCGCGGTCCCACAAATCCCATGTCGCCGCGCAGCACGTTCCACAACTGGGGAATCTCGTCGAGGCGCGTCTTCCGCATGAAGCGGCCCAGAGGCGTAATGCGGGGGTCGTTCTTGATGGCCCACACGGCGCCTTTGGCTTCGGCGTCCTGCCGCATGGTGCGAAATTTGAAAATGGTGAAAGGTTTTCCGCGGAATCCCACGCGCACCTGGCGAAAAAAGATGGGGCCCGGGGATGAGAGCCGCACCGCGAGAATAATGATTGGAATGAGCGGAAGGCAAATGGCAAGCGCCACCGAGGAAATGAAGATGGAAAACAGGCGGCGGCCAATCTGCAGCGAGGCGCGGATGTTGAACCCCTGCGTGAAAATTAACGCGCTGGGGTTCAAGCCGTCGAGCGACAACATGCCGGAGAGCCGTTCGAGCAGCGCACCGGACTCCTCAATCACCACGCCGCGCAGGCGCAGCGCGAGCAATTCCTGCACGGGCATGGAGCCGCGCCGGTCTTCGAGCGCGACAATGATGCGGTCAATTCCAATCCGGGACGTGTTGAATGCGCGCAGGTCCGTTGCGAAAAGGGCCGTGCTCTCGGCGGGCACGCTCGCCGTCTGGCCTGCAACCACCTCCATGCCGAGGTCGCGCCGTTTGCGCAGCAGAGTACCAATCGACTCCGCGCGCGCCCCGTTGCCCAGCACGTATACGCGCTCGCGAAAGACGGGCAGATCGATAATGCGCTCGTAGACGGATCTCCACACCAGCAGCGGCACGCAGAGCAGCAGAATGCCTGTCACCAGCACGTGTGGGCCGATGTCGATCTCCGGAAACAGATAGACCAGCGTGGCCAACACGAAGGAGAGCGCGCTCAGAACCAGCAGCAGCCGAAAGTGAATCTCCCATCCACCGGAGATGCGCTGCGGCTCGTAAAGATCGAAGTAATAAGACAAGAGCAGAGTAAACGCGCAGATGCACGTGATCTTCCAGACCCCGGCCTGGTACACCAATGCGATGTAGCTATCCGGCCCCACCAGCACCAGGGTGGCGGCAAAGAACGCCCCACCGATCAGCACCGCCTCGCACAACAGGAGGACGAGGGTTCGGGTTGGATAGTACGCATTGAGAATCCGGATCATGCCTTGCCCCGAGCTCCCTTTCTGCGTCCGGGGTGCGCGCCCGCGTCCGACGCGCCGTAGTAATAGTCGTAATATGAGTAGCCGTTGCGCTGGATGTGCTTGGCAGCGTTCAGCACCACGCCCAGCAGGCGCGACTGGCGGAAGGACGCCTGTGCCCGCTGCGCCACCTCGTACGGCGTGCGAGCCTCGCGCGCCACCAGCAGAACCGCATCGCACGCGCGCGCCATATCCACAGCATCGGTCACCGCCAGAACCGGCGGCGAGTCAATGAGGATCCAGTCGAAATGCGGAGCCAGCGTCGCCAGCAGATTCTCCATGCGCCCGTTCGTCACCAGCTCGGAGGAAACGTCGCCGCACGCACCCGAGGGGATCAGTGTGAGGTTCTCAAAGACGTGTCCGTAGGGGCTGCCGTCCTTTTCCGCAACCTTGTTCTGCTGCAGGATCGCGCTGGACTCGGCCGTGCCCGCCAGGTATTCGGAGAGGCCGGGCTGGTTGGGCGCGCCAAGAATGGTGTGCAGGGTGGGCCGCCGCAGATCGCCGTCGATCAGCAGGACGCGGTTCACGCCCTCGCGGGCCAGGCTCACGGCAAGATTCAGCGTAACAAAGGTCTTGCCCTCCGAGGGCATGCCGCTTGAAATCAGCACGCTCTTGATGGCTGCTTCCTGCCGAGCCTGGGTCAGCTTGGAGCGAAGGCGGCGAAATTGCTCGATCACCGTGCCCCGCTCCAGCAGGCAGGGGATCGAGTCGGTCACCGGTTTCCACGGGTACTCGGTCACGTCGCCGGTCATTGCTTCGGTGAGTGCGGGAGGGTGTTCCACGAACTCCACGCTTGCTTTAGCGTCCTCCACCGGATGCAGCTCGGTTCCAAGCTGAGCCTTCCGCTCGAGATCCGCACGCCGAAGAGCTTCATAGATTCGACTCATATCTTCTGTTCCTTTTGAGAGCCCGATTGAGAATCCTTGCTGTTCTTGATGGGTTCCACAACATTCAGCGGCGGCGCTGCCTTTGCTTCGCCGTGCCTGTCGGCATGCGGCATCGGTTCCACCAGGAATGGCTGGTCCCGAAGATCCAGATCGCCGGCAACTGTCTCCACGACCCATGCCGGTATCGGCTTCACCTGCTCCACATACGCGGTAATCATCGCGTGCTCGCAGGTCAGGTTCACCAGTCGCGGAATGCCTCGCGCGTAGTGATGAATCCGTTCAATGGCCTCCTGCGAAAATACGGCCTCTCTTGCCCCGGCGATGCGCAGCCGCTCGGAGATGTAGACCTCGGTTTCGTGCGGCTGCAGAGGCTGCGTCCTGCACCACAAGGCGATGCGCTGGCGCAGTTGCCGCAGGCTCGGCATGCGCAGCATCTCTTCGAACTCGGGCTGGCCGGAAAGGATAATCTGCACCAGCTTCTCGGCCGAGGTTTCCAGATTCGTCAGCAACCGAATCTCCTCCAGCAGATCAGGCGACAGGTTCTGCGCCTCGTCCACGACGATGACGCACAGGGCATTCTCGCGGTAGCGGTCGATCAGCCAGCGATTCAGTTCCAGCAGCATGCCGGATTTGGTGCGCTCGCGCGGAGGAATGCCGAAATCCGTCAGTACGAACTCCAGAAAATCCAGCACGTCCAGCCGCGGATTGAAGACAAACGCGGTGGAGACCACCTTGTCAGGGAACCAGCTCAGCACTGATTTGAGCAGCGTCGTTTTTCCGGTTCCCACCTCGCCGGTCATCACGACAAAGCCTTTGCGCTGCGCGATGCCGTACTGCAGGCAGGCAAGCACCTCCCGGGTCCGCGGCGTCATGCACAAGAAGCGCGGATCGGGGCTTGCCTGGAACGGAAAACTTTGCAACTCGAAGAAGGTTTTATACATGGCGAGCTACGCGGCCTCCCTGGGTTCGTGCTTCCTCGAGAAAAATCTGCGCTTGCCGGAGCGATGGCCGGGCGTTCCGGGAAGGCCGTTCACGTGCGAGATCACCGCCAACGTCGGCATCTTGGTGAACGTCCAGATGTCTGTTTCCGTACGCAGCGAAGTGTCGCGGTACTCGAGCAGTCCGGTGAGAAGAAGGCCCAGCACCAGGCCGGCCATCGCGCCCCCGCCGCCGAACATCACGTGGTTGGGAAACTTTGGCGCATCGGGAAGATTCGGCGGATCCATCACGCTGAACTGCTCGCCCTGCTGACGCTGCTCGAGCGCCGTGGCCATCGACGACTCATTCATCTTGGTCAGCAAGCTGTTGTAGAACTTCAGCGCCGTGTCGTGATCGCGCGTGATCTTCTTGTACTCTTCCTCCACAACTGGGCTTTGCTCAATGCGCGACTCATACATGCGGATCTGCTGCTGAATGCGCGCCTGCTCCTGCCGGGCCGGAATGAGCGACTGCTGCACGGCATGGAGTTGCGCGCGAAGCTGGCGAAGCTGCGGCGAGTCCATCTGCCCAACGGGAGCGGTTTTCATCGGCGCTGGTGCCGGCGCCTGCGCCGGCGAGCTCTTGATCTCTGCTTCGAGATCGGCGATCCTGCGCGACACATCGACCACGTCTGGATAGTCGGGCGTGTAGAGAGCATCGAGCTGCTTCTTCTGATCCTTCAGATCCTGCAATTGCTTTTGACGTTCATCCTGCTGGATTGCCGCCGGCGTTCCCACGGTCTGGGTTTCGTGGGTCTGCTGTGCAATCATCGTCTGCAGGAAGGTCTCGTTCTGCTGCATCTGCGAGATCGACTGCGTGGTCGCGTCCAGTTGGGTCGTCAGCGCCTGCAGCGCGTTGGTGTTGGAGTTCTCCTGGTCCGGCAGCCTGCCCAGATACTTGGTCTGGAAGGCCGCTAGTTTGGCGTCTTGCGCATCCAGGGTCGCTTTGGCGTCGCTCAACTGCTGCTTCAGGAAGTCGGTGGTGCCCTCGGCCGACTGCTGGCGCGCGCTCAGGTTCTCGCTCACAAACTGCGAGGTGATCTCGCCGCACACCAACTGTGCCGTGCGCGCATCGTGTGCATCAAAGGAAACCGAGAATCCCGGCATTCCTCCATGCGCCTCTGCCGAGTGAATCGGCTTCACCTTGATCGCCTTGCGCGTCATTGCAATCCGGTCGTCCATGTTGTTGCCGTCGCCGGCGAACAGGTTGTAGCGGTTGATGATCGGCTCCAGCCGCGACCGGCTCAGGATCTGCTCCGACATGGAAGCCAGGCGTGCGTCCAGGTTCTGGTCCACAACCGGCTTCACATAGTTTTCCGGGACTGTCTGCTGCTGGATCAGAATCAGGGTCTGCGATTCATAGGTGGGCTGAAGCACATAGCTCAGTCCCACTCCCACGCCAAGCAGGCCCACCGCGCAGCAGGCGATCAGCACGCCGCGCCGGCGCAGGATGTCCAGGTAGTCCTCAACACTCAATTCGCGATGACCAAGCATAAAGCTCCTTTACGGCCTACTGAGCAGGCTGCTCCTTTTGCCGTGGGGAATAACTAAGTCCGAATCCGACAACCTGCAGCCTCTTTCCCAGTGCGTTCCCCGGCAGCAACGAACTCGAAGATTGATCAATGAGCGAATAATTCGCAAACACTGAAAGGTAAGGGCCCAGCCGCCGAGTTGCCTCGGCACCGCCGTACTTCGCGCCCGTGATGCCGTTGTTCACCAAACCCGCTGTGCGCATGTAAGCGGCATTGAATCCAAGCGTGAGCGCGCGATCAATCAACCGCGAGTAGTTTGCGGACGCGGTGTCACTTTCGGCTCCAATCAGGTAGCCGCCTCCGCCGTTGATGCCACGCGAATAGCTTGTGGAGAAGCTGTTGTAACCCGCACGATAGGTCAGCGCAGCATTCACTGCGACGCCCTGCGTCGAAGGCACGAGCGAGGGGCTGGAACTGCTGGTCCACTGCGGCCCCACCGTGACGTCGGTAGAGACCTTTTTGGTCCACACCCGCTGGAAGCCGAAGAATACCGTCTGCGTGTAGAAGGAGAACCCAAACCGTGGGTAGGTGAACTTCGAGAAGCGATAATTGCCCATCAATGAATCGCGCGCGCTCAGCCTGTAGCTCAGTCCGCCGGTCGCGCCGGCTGTGCCGCTGTCCAGCCCGTTGCCGTCCGGGAACCGCAAGAGGTTGTAGCTCCCGCCCAGGTTCATGTTCCATGCGTAATTCAGTTGCCGTTCAATCGTCGCGTTGGAACTGTTGTCCAACACGAGGGTATTGAGCGTCAGTATCGACTGCGTTACTATGGGCGGCGTCGGTGTCGTCACCGGTTCTCCAATACCCGGAATTCCCGTGAAGCCCAGAGTCGGCGCCTCCGGCGTATAGCTCACGTCATTACCCATCGTCAGATTCCACTCCTTCCCCGTGACGCTCTGCGTCAGATCCAGATGCTGGAAGAGGCCCTTACCGTAGCTTGGCCCGGCGATGGTGAAGTTGTAGCCGCCGCCGTAGTTCATGCTGAATGGCAAGCGTTCGCGTCCGTTCGAGTAATTCAACGAGCCGGAGACCGCTCCGGTTTGCCAGTTGCCCAGACTCTGTCCGAACTCCGCGGTCTGCGCGTAGCGGATCGAGTAGTCATATTTCCCTGCGGGAAGCGGCACGGAGGGCCCCGTGGCCGCCGGCTCCACCTGGGCCATGGCAACCGGGCAAAGAGCCAGAAGCATTGCTGCGAGTTGTAGATTCTTGCTCATCTCACCATGCCTCACGGAACAACGATCGTGTCGCCTGGCTTTAGGGACACGTCATAGCTTGCGTCCCCTTTCAGCGCCTTCTTGTAATTCACGCGAATCCGCTTCTGCTTGCCGTCCACGGTGCGCAGAATGTAGATCTTCTTCTTGTTGGCGAAGTCGGTCAGGCCGCCGGCGCTGGAGATGGCTTCCAGCAGAGTCATCTGCGGCGTCATCACCACCGGACCCTTCTTGCCCACCTCGCCCAGAAGATATACATAGTCGTTGTGAACTGTTGTCACAACCACTGTGACTTCGGGGTCCTTGATAAACTTCTTCAGCTTGTCCGAGATCTGCGCGGCCAGATCCATCGGCTTCAGGCCCGTAGCCTGGATGTCGCCCAGCAGCGGCATGGAAATCTTGCCGTCCGGGCGCACCAAAAGCGGGCCCGAGAGCGTGGCCTGTTTCCACACCGTCACGTTCAGCACATCGGAGGAGCCGATAATGTAGCTGTTGTCCGTTGCCGCGCCCGCTGGCGTGCCCGCCGCCGGAGCGCTGCTCGCGGCCGGTGTGTTGCTCGTCGGATTGTTCGGCTTCTGGCTCTGCGCCTGGCAAAGCAGCGCGCAGGCCGCCAGAGCCAGCAAGACTGTCGTGCGTCGTGTCATAGTCCCACTCCATTTCCGTTGGAGGACGGCTGGGCAGCGGTATCCACCTGTTTCAGTTTGTAGAGGAGCGCTTTATAGCTGATGCCCAGCTCGTCGGCGGCGCGCTTGCGATTGCCGCCTGTCGCGGCCAGCATTTCTGAGATCAGTTGCCGCTCTACTTCAATCGATGCGGCCCGCGTCGCCTGTTTCAGCGAGAGCGGCCGCCGCAATCCGGAGAGCTTGATGGCTGGAGCCGCCGCTTTCAGCGCGGCCAGCGAAACCGATTCGTCGCCGATGGCCACAAAGGTCTTGATGGCCGTCTGCAGTTCGGTCAGGTTGCCCGGCCATTGATGCTTCAGCAGAAATCCGATGCTCTCCTGGCTCAGCACGGGCTTGGGGCGGTCAAACTGCCGCGAGTATTGCGAGAGCAGTTCGTCGGCCATCGACAAGAGCTCGGACTTGCGGAAGCGCAGCGGCGCGATTCGGTAGGTGACGGTCGAGATCAGGTGCAGGAAGCTCTCCTTCATCCGTCTGGACTTCACCTCGTCCTGCAGTTCGCGGCTGGTTCCGCAAAGCAGCCGGCTGGCCTGCGCCTCTTTTGAGCCGAAGTATTTTTCCACCAATAGCTCCTGCAGCGGCGCACTCAGGTTGCCCACTTCGGAGAGATAGACCGTACCCCGCGCGGAAAGCACGGCAAGAAGCTCCGCGGCAGTGCACTCGGCGGCACGAATCTCCTGGAAAGCGCTGCGCGCCCGGTGCGAGTGCGCGTGGATCAGCTCCGCGACAGACCGCTTCCCCACGCCGGCTTCCCCGGCGATGAGAATCGGAAAGTCGCCTTCTGCCAGGCCCGCGATCGCGCGCCGGAACCGGGGCTCCATTGGAAACGCGACCTTCACGTGTCGCTTTGCACCTTGAAAGGTGCCATTGCTCGCCATAAGAGGGTACTCGGCCTTTCCCCCTCTCTTTAGCAACGTGGGTTCCAAACTCCTCGGCCTGAGCGGAAACCTTCTTCCCACAGGCTTTCCGCCCGCTTGGGCCGCACGCGGGCCTGCCGGCCGCCGGAAGATCCCATCTGCTGCGGCTCCCGGGGAGCCCAAATAGGACACTTTGTTCCCTCAAGAGTGGAAAATCACTTCCACTCGTCGCGCCAATTCCTTTCCTCTGATGGCGCCGTTTCGTGGAATTCCTTTACTGTCTGCCGGTTAAAGTTCGGCAACCTGATTGCTAACAATCCGGGCAGACAGGCGGAACTGATCTAAGATGCAGGGAAGAATGAGCGAAGAACTGCCAATTCCAGCCGTCCGGCACCGCCACTGGCTCGCCGGGAGGAACGCCCAGGCCTGGCGCATTGCCCTGGTCTGCGGCCTTCTCCTCCTTATTTACTACCGGGTGGTCATCAAGCTGGTCACTGACTGGTGGAATATCCCGGATTTCTCCCACGGCTTCCTTGTTCCCATTTTTGCGGCCTACCTGGTGTGGACCCGGCGCGAGGTTCTGCGCAAAACCCCCCTGGCCCCTTCCTGGGTCGGGGTCGGGGTTGTCGCTTTCGCGCTGGCTACGCTTCTGGTGGGTGTTTACGGCGCGGAGTTGTTTCTCTCCCGCATCTCGATCGTTTTCCTGCTTTCCGGCCTGGTGCTGGCCTTCGGCGGTCCGCGGCTCCTGCGAGAGCTGCGTTTCGCCATCCTGGTCCTTCTGCTGGCCATTCCCATTCCATCCATCATCTACAGCCAGATCACGCTGCCTCTTCAGAACCTGGCCTCACGCCTTGCCAGCGGGCTTCTGCCGCTTTTCGGCGTCCCGGTGCTCCGCGAAGGCAACGTGATCGAGCTGCCCGCCATGACGCTTGAGGTCGCCGAAGCCTGCAGCGGCATCCGCTCGCTGATGAGCCTGCTCACCGTCGCGGTCTTCTACGGCTATTTTCTTGAGCGGGTCACCTGGAAGCGCATCGTTCTTGCTCTGTCCAGCGTTCCCATCGCCATCGCCGCCAATGCCGTGCGCATCCTGGGTACCGGCCTTTGCGTGCAGTACTGGAATCCCGACAAGGCCGTCGGCTTTTTCCATGAGTTCTCAGGATGGGTCATGTTCCTGGTCTCGCTGGCCTGCCTGTTCTTCCTCCATCGCCTGCTCAACTTCATTCCGGCAAGGAGGAAACAGGCATGAAGGGCCTTCGCTACATCTCAGTCATTGTTCTGCTGGTCGCCACGGTGCTCATGCTCCGCGTTCACGGCGACGCCGACGTGATACCGTCCAGCGAGCCGCTCTCGCTGTTTCCCCATGCGATCGAGGGCTACACGGGCCGAGACATCACCATCGATCAGGCGACCCTGGACGTGCTGGGCAACGGCGATTTCCTCTCGCGCATTTACACGCGGCCCGCCTCGGTGTTGCCCATCGGCCTGTTTATCGCCTATTTCCCCTCGCAGCGGACCGGCTCCACCATCCACTCGCCCAAGCACTGCCTGCCCGGCGCGGGGTGGTACTTCGATTCCTCCAAGTATGTCGAACTCACCGACGACAGCGGCAAGACGCACAAGGTCGGGGAGTACGTCGTCTCCAACGGTGACCAGAAGCAGTTCGTCATCTATTGGTATCAGGCGCACGGCCGCAGCGTTGCCAGCGAGTACATGGCCAAATTCTATCTGGTGGAAGACGCCATGCGCATGGACCGGACGGATGGATCACTGATTCGCGTCATGTCGCCCATCGATCCATTGCAGGGAACCCCGGCGGCCAGGGCGCGGGTGGAGGCCTTCACCAAGCGGCTGATGCCCGTGCTGCCGCGCTTTATCCCAAACTGAAAGGTACGATGCAGAACGGCGTCCCATTACGAAATCGCACAGTCTCGAGGACAGGTGTACAGATGAAACAGCGTGGATTGCTCCGAATTGTCGCTCTTACCCTGGTGATCGGCTTCGTTGCCGGCTGCCACACTGACCCCAACGTGCGCAAGAAGAAGTACCTTGCCAGCGGGGACCGGTTCAGCGCAGAGGGCAAGTACCGCGAAGCGGCTATCCAGTACGAAAACTCCCTGAAGGCGGACAAGAACTTTCCCGCCGCGCACTTCGCCCTGGCCAAGGCCTACATGCACATGGGGGCTTACAGCGCAGCCTATCGCGAATTCTCGCGCACCGTCGATCTGCAGCCCACGAACTATGAGGCGCGCGTTGACCTGGGCAACATGCTGATCAGCGTGGGAAAGACCGACGATGCCGAAAAACAGGCCAAGGCCGTGTTCGCCGGTGATCCGAACAACCCTGACCTGCACGCGCTGCTGTCGGCTATCGCGCTCAAACGCGGCGATAGACAGAAGGCCATGGCCGAGATTCAAAAGGCCATCCAGCTTGGGCCCAACCGCTCCGCCTTCTATGACAATCTGGCCGTGATGCAACAGCGGGACCCCGCCCAGCAGGCCCAGGCCGAAGACAGCTTCAAGAAGGCAGTAGCCGTCGACCCGAAATCCGTCAACGCCAAGGTGCTGCTCAGCGCCTACTACGCGATCAGCGGCCGCTACCCTCAGGCCGAGCAGGCAGGCCGCGACGCCATCGCCACCGATCCCAAGAGCATCCCGGCGCGGCGCAATCTCGCCCAGGTCTATCTGGCGGAGGGCAACACCGCCCAGGCGGAAAATGTCCTTCGCCAGGCCTCGCAGGATCTCTCCGACGATCCGCGGGGCGTCAGCCTGCTGGCCGACTACTACACCACCACCCATCAGGATGAAAAGGCCCGTAACGAGTACGCCTCGCTCGTGGCCAAGCATCCCAAGAACGTCGATCTGCAAAAGGCCTACCTTCGCTCGCTCATCCAGGTGCACGACTACAACACTGCAAAGGGCGTTGCCGGCCAGTTGATGAAGAAGGACTCGAAGGATCCCGAGGTTGCGGCCCTCAACGGCATTGTCCTGCTTAACGAAGGCAAGACCAATGACGCGATCAACGCTCTTCAGGACGGCGCGAAGAATTTTCCCCAGGACCCCTTCATCCAGTATTGGCTCGGCGTAGCAGCGCTGCGGGGCGGCAACCCGTCTCTGGCCCAGCGCAGCTTCCAGAAAGTCGTCTCCCTCCAGCCCAGGGCCGCTGACGCCCTCGATCAGCTCGCGCAGATTGCCGAGCGCCAGGGCGACATCAATCTGCTCTCCTCGGTCGCCGAGAAATCCATCAAGGCCATACCCAACTTCGCCGGCGGCTACGTCTGGCGCGCCGAGGCCGAAATGCACCAGGGCTCCACGGATAAGGCGGAAGCCGATTTGAAGACCGCCATGCAGGTGGCGCCCACCAGTCCACAGGCTTACTTCGAGCTCGGCACGCTGCGCTTCACGCAGAAGCGCTTCCCTGAGGGCGAAGCCATGCTTGAGAAGGCGCTGCAGTACAACCCCAACATGGTGCAGGCGCTGCGCCTGCTCGTCGCCTACGATCTCTACCGCAAGCAGCCCGCGGCGGCCCTTGCGCGCATCAACGCGCAGATCCAGAAAAGCCCCAGGAACAGCGGCCTGATCGACCTGCTGGCCGGCCTCCAGATTCAGCTGAACCAGCTCGACCAGGCCTCCGCAACCGCACAGAACGCGATGCGCATGAATCCCTCTGACCCGGATGCCGTCATGCTCTTCGCACAGGCCGCGGTGCGCAGCGGCAAAACTGCCGGAGCCATCAGCGTCTGGCAGTCGTGGGTCAACGCGCATCCCAATGACGCAAACGCTCTGGCCCTGCTGGGTACGCTTGAGGATGCGAGTGGCAACCGCCAGGCCGCCGAGGCCAACTATCACCGTGCGCTCGCGATTCAACCTCAGCAGCCCATTGCCGCCAACAATCTGGCCTACCTCATGCTCCAGGAGGGCGGCGACGTGGACGTCGCGCTTTCGCTCGCGCAGACCGCGCGGCAGGCCATGCCGAATTCTCCCGACACCGCAGACACCCTGGCTTGGGCCTACTATCACAAGGGAACCTACCAGTTCGCGCGCGATCTTCTTGAAGATGCCCTCAAGGAGACTCCCAACAACGCTACGGTGCAGTATCACCTCGGCATGGTCTACCTGAAGCTGCTGGACAAGGGCAACGCCGAGCTTCATCTGAAGAAAGCCGTTACGCTGGGCAAGGGAACTCCGACTGCGGCCAGCGCGCAATCGGCCCTGCAGCAACTCGGCTGAACTCATTGAGGCCTGCATCGCGCCCGAGGGAGGGTCGCTCCGGCGTCCTTCCCGCTGCGCTGCCGGCCACGCTGCGCGTCTTCGGCAGGCAGGGCATTCAGGTCACGCCCATGGCCGTGCCGGACGTTCTCCATGAAACCAAGAATTGGTATGGCCGCATTCCGGGGTTTGAAACCATGTGTATAGAAACGGTGAAGATCGTCTATTACAAGCTGCGCGGGTGGATCTAACTTTCGAGCCGGACAGACAGCCAATCAGGATCGGAGAGAGTTATCTAGGTCGCAGGATAGTCACGCATCAACTTAGTAGAAGAGTTAGAGTGAAAGTAACTCTATTTAGACGATGAACCAGTGTTTCTATAACTCTGCCCCAGGCTTAGTCATTCGCCATCGATTCGCCCACGGCCGCTGCAGGAAGATCGGGGACCGCGCTCACCGTCTTGGGTCGCTTGCTGCGGAAGGCGCCCACGTCGGACTCCTGCAGCTTGTAAAGCAGCGAGCGATAGCTGATGTTCAGCCACCGTGCCGTCTTCTGGCGGCTCCAGCCGTTGGCCTGCAGCACCCGCAGAATGATCTCCCGCTCCAGGTCGCGGGTTGCGTTCTTCGTAATCGTCTTCAGCGAAATCGGATTCGCCAGGTCAATCTCCGGCAGAATCTCGCTGCGATTCGCCGGCACCAGGTCGGCAAGAATCGCTTCTTCATTGCCGATCAGCACATACCCACGAATCATGTTTTCCAGCTGGCGAATGTTGCCGGGCCAGTGGTATTGCTCCATCAGGGTCAGAATTTCGCGCGACAGCGGCTTGGGATCGCGCTGATAGGCCCGCGCATAGCTCGCCAGAAAGTGATCCGCCAGCACCGGCAGATCCGCAATGCGCTGCCGTAGCGGGGGCAAGCTGATCGTGACCGCGCTCACGCGGAAGAAAAAGTCCAGGCGGAAGTTGCCTTCCTCAGCCTTTTGCCTAAGATTGCCATTTGCCGCGCAGATCAGCCGGACGTCTACGTGCCGCGACTCCTGCGCTCCCACGCGCATGAAGGTTCCGTCCTGCACCACCTGCAGCAGCTTGGCTTGCGAGGCACTCTCCAAGCTTCCAATCTCATCCAGGAAGAGCGAGCCCATGTGGGCCAGCTCCACGCGGCCGCACTTGGTGGTGTACGCCCCCGTGAACGCGCCCTTCTCGTAGCCGAAGAGCTCGGATTCGAGCAGAGAATGCGGAATCGCCGGGCAGGTCACCTTCACCATCGCATTCCGCGAGCGGTCTGAGCGGGCATGCAGCAGCCGCGCGAGGATGTCCTTGCCCGTGCCGCTCTCGCCCTGCAGCAGCACCGGAATCGGCGTCTCCGCAATCCGCTCCAGCTTCTCCCGGGCCAGGTCCATTGCCGAGCTGACCCCAAAGATCACATGTGCCGGCGGCAGTTCGCCCGCATTAACGTAGTCGTTTGTGCGCGCCGACGCCATCCAGCCCCCGCTTTCCAAATTTCTCAACTCACTTACTAGCAACTCACTGACCATCCTTCGCGGATTGCCCGCTCTGTGGGAGAATTTCCGATTCTCTTCGGTTTTTATGGGAGTTTTGTCCGATTCCTGGAGCAATACCACCTAAGTCATCCGCGCTGGTTACTACTTAATGTGTAAAAGTTTGCACAATCGAGGGATACAGTTTTCCCACTCAATGCTAGAATCAGACTTCGGTGGGGGGGGACTGCGAAACGCTGGTTCCCACCGATACAAACTGCATCCGATTCAAGTTGCTTCCACAGGCACAGGCTCCGGCCGGTTTAGGCTTCATCATTCGCGGAGTTCGAGTGCTCTATCAAAGAGTTCTCCAGGCAGGAAGCGTTGTTGATTCCTGTTCGCTGAGCATATGAGGGGGAATTGGTGAAGACTTTGGACAAACGCAGGCAGCACATCGCAATTTTGGACCCGAATCCGGACGTCCTGGACTATATAGGGCAGGTTCTCTCCGACAGGTTCAAGGTCAGCCTGTTCTCTGAGGTCGAGGAATTCCGCCACAGTCTGGAGCGCGGTCTGGCCCCGGAGATGCTCCTGATGGACTGGCATGCCGGCCACAGAGGCTCCGAGAAGGACTCCGAGGCTCTCCTCGGCTCAGTGCGTGCTGCGCGGCCCACCATGCCTGTCATCGTGCTCGCCTGCTCCGCCGACCTGACGGAGCTGCTGGCCGCCACGCGCCTGGGCGCTTCGGAGATTCTTCTCAAGCCCTTCCGCAAGAGCGATATCGACTCCGCCGTCAACCAGTGCCTTGAGGCCCTGCCCCACGCCGAATCCGCTGAAGAGGCCAAGGAAATTCCTCTCAACGAGACGACCTCGTTCGTGCGGTCCAGCCGGCGCATGCAGGAGATTGAGTCGCAGTGCACGCTGGTTTCACGCGCGGACATTCCGGTTCTCATCCTCGGTGAAAGCGGCACTGGCAAGGAAGTGGCCGCCATGCTGATTCACAAGATGTCGGCGCGCAGCCAGCGCAACTTTCTCAAGGTCAACTGCGCCGCCATGCCCGCCGATCTGCTGGAGAGCGAGCTCTTCGGCTACGAGCAGGGCGCATTCACCGGGGCCGTCAAATCCAAGCCCGGAAAATTTGAGCTCTGCGACAACGGGACCATCTTCCTTGATGAAATCGGAGAGATGCCCGCTGTCCTGCAGGCCAAACTTCTTCAGGTACTCCAGGATGGATCCTTCTCGCGCCTCGGCAGCCGCAGCTCCGTCAAAGTTGACGTCCGCGTCATCGCCGCCACCAACATCGACATCAAGGAAGCCATTGCGCGCAAGTTCTTCCGTGAAGATCTCTACTATCGCCTGAACGGCTTCACCGTCAAAATGCCTCCGCTTCGCGAACGCGCGCAGGAGATTCCGATTCTCGCGGGGCATTTCATGCGCAAGTCGGCGTCGCGTTACGGATGCGATCCGCTGCCCATCTCCGCCGCGCTCATGCAGGCGCTCACTCACTATTCCTGGCCCGGCAATCTCCGCGAACTGGAGAATACCGTCAAGCGCTATCTTGTTCTCCGCGACGAGGCCGAAATCATCGGCGAGCTCGCCCCCGCGCACGTGGGCAAGGCCCTCCTCACCTCAGCAGAAGCGGTCGATGGGGGCTCCAGCCTCAAGGTTCTCGTCAAAAGCCTCAAGGGCAACGCAGAGGCAGTGGCCATCGCGCAAAGCCTCGAAGGCACCGGCTGGAACCGCAAGGCCGCGGCCAACGACCTCAAGATCAGCTACAAGGCTCTCCTTTACAAGATCAAACAGTACAACCTCAGTCCTCCGCAGAAGCAGCATAGCTTCAATTAGGTTGTCCCCAAACGCAGTCTGTGGTTCCCTGGCTTCCTTCCTCAGGATGATTTCCCATGGCCTTGGCTTTAGAGCGGATTACGGTGCGCGCTGCAATGCTTCGGCGCGGGACCGGGCGGCTGCTTTTCCTGTCCTGGCCCACACTCTCGCACCTAGGCCGAACCTCAATCGCGGCTAGTCGCGCGCCTCGCGTGCGCCTACCGCTTATGCGCCCAATCTTTAATCCGGCGCAGCCGCTGGGGAACTTTCAGAGAAGAAATACCACGATCGTGTGATTGCCAAGTCTAACCCAGCGAAGTATCAATGAGTTACACGGAAGCTTCTCCGCAGGTCCGGCCCCCGCGGGCATTTTGGAGGATTCTTCGCATGACCACCGCGACGAGTGCATCAAATTGGGAAAAGGTCGTCATTCAATACGGCAGCAGATCCGTGCGAGGATACCTGGAAACTCCCACCTGGAACACCATTGAAGACGTGCTCGGGAGGTCCCTTCCCGGTGCCGCGGAAATGCTGCGCATCCGCCTTCTTGACTCTGACACCATCCAGGACATTCCGATTTCCGACGTGAAAGCTGTCTTCTATGTCAACAGCTTCAATGGCGATCCCGTGCGGAAGAAGATCAACTTCCACACGCGTACGCCCATCGTCCACGGACTCTGGATGCGTCTGGAGTTTCTGGATGGGGAAGTACTCGAGGGAATCGTCCACAATTCCATCCGCTATCTGGTCGATCCCGGATTCTTCCTCTTGCCCACCGATCCCAGCAGCAACAACAAGCTCATCTACGTTCAAAAGAAGTGGCTTGTCGAGCACCGCGTCCTCGGCCTCCGGAAGATCCACAGCGAAGACTAGACTGGCTTGCGCTCTAGCTAGCGGGAAATCGAATAATCCAGAATTTCGGCGGCGATGCCGGTCAGGTCGGTCTGCGTCGTCTCTTTCCGCAGCGCCTTGCCCACGCAGCGAATCTGGCAGCGAGAGGAAAGCGTGATCTCCGGCGGCAGGTCGATCACGAACTCAACGCGGCCGTCGACCTCGATGCTGTCGGCCGAGGTCAGGTAGAAGTAGACTCCCCGGTTGCTCAGGTCGCGCGTAAATCCAGGGGCCGTCTGGTCGCCAATCTGCAAGGAAAGGGGGGCATTGACCTTGAATCGTTGGCGCACTCGTCGCTCATTGTCCACATTCGTTTCTTGCTTCATGAGCATCGTTACTCTCATTGCCTTCACTGGCCTGGAACCTGGCGTAACTCGGTATTCTTTCGGGCGTGTTCGCTCCTGCCCATGACGAAACCCGACACAGCCTACCCCCAAGATGCTCTCCCAATGCGTTCGCATCCTGCCGGCGCTGGAAGAAATCACTCTTGCGGAACTCGCCGGCGCCATTGCCGACAGGCTGCGCAACCCCATTTGCTACACTTCGCCATTTTCCCGCCGCATCCTTCCCCGAATGAATCCGGCCGGCGCAAGTCAATGAATGTGGCACGATCCACGAATGGGCACAGCTCCGGGACGCTCTGGCTCGGCTCGCATCATCCGTTTGCCCGGGTTTCCGCCCCTGATCTTTATCGGGTGCGGTTGCAATTCCCGGTTGCTTCTCGGCCCTTGGCGCTTCAAACAGCAAAAGGGAACTGACCCCTGGATTTTCAACAACAGCTCGCAATCCGCAAAGGATCACGTCCAGCGGTTCGTTCCCGGTTCCGGTTGGTCACCCCGCGTGCGGCGGGCGGTTGTTATCTGCCCGCCGCTGCCTTGCGAAGATTAGCGATGTGGAGCTATGGCGCGTCTGTCCTGGCAGTTAAGCGCCGAGGACACGGCCGGCCACGGGCTTCAGCCCGCGCCGCTTGAACAGCAGGAACGCCAGACCCAGAAGGCCGGTGCCCAGCAGCAGAAGCGACGACGGCTCCGGCGTCACCGCGAAGTCAGTCGAATTCAGCACCGCGGGTCCGCCGTTCACTTCGGCATACCACAGGCTGAAGCCATATTCACCGGTCGCGCCCGTCCACTGGAACATAGTGTCCTTCGCACTCGTCGGACCGCCCGCGTTGATCACCTCCGTGCCGCCGACCGACAGATACATTCCGTCATCGTGGGTGAAGTTGTACCACTGGTTCTTCACTAGAGAGGTGGTGCCCCAGAAGTTCAACACATCGTTGTTGATCCCGCAGGTGGTCGAGTTCGGTGTCGGTGAGCACACGCCTGTCTGGTCCGTGCCCGAGAACGTGCTGCCGCCGTATTGCAGGAAGGCGCTCAGCGAGTCGTCCGTCTGGCTGGAAAAGTCGAACATGAACTGGTTGCTCGCATTCGTCAGCGTGAAGGTCGAGGTCGGCGAACCGCCCGGAATGGTGAAGGGCGTGGTTGGGGGATAGGTAGATGCGCCTGCATACACGGCGCCGTTCAGCACCGTATCCGCCATGGCGTTTCCTGCCAGGAACAGGGAGGCTGCCAGCATGGCGCTGCAACCTACGATTTTGGTGATATTCAGTTTCACGATTACCTCCGCAAGGGTTGAACCACAAGGTCAATGAGTCGTCCATGCATCAAGCCAGGACAGGTTGTTTGTTCCAAAGACTGCCGCAGAGGAAATCCCTGCAGACAGCCTGCTAAGTGCATCTGGTGTTCCAAACGTTTCACGTCTGGAATCAACAGCTTGCCGCCGCCCCTCACGCGTCATATGCAAAGCTTTGCACACCGGGTGGCGAATTGGGTACAACCGTGGGGGAGTTTTCCTGACCCCGTACGGCGGACTTCGTTCGTGCCCGCCTGTCGTTGCGCGTCATCCGTCTCCGCGGGACGCGCACGAGCTTAGAAGTGCAGCCAGAATCAAGGAAGGCCCCGCCACAGTTTCGGGTTGGAATTGTGGCAGAGCCGTTCCAGATGGAAGCCGCGTTAGGCGAGCGACTTCAGTTTCAGCATGCCCGCAAGCGCCGCAAGCCCGGTGCCCAGCAGCAGCAGCGACGGCGGCTCAGGAATCACTGGGGGCGTCGAACCGGGAGTGAGGTCGATTTTCGCGGAGGTGATTCCTGCATTCTTCCATTCATCCTTCTTGGCGTTGTAGGTCAGATAGGATGCTTTGATCGAAGACGATGATCCCAGCAGCGTCAGGGATCCATCAATCTCCCACTCAAAGTTGTAGACATCGCCAGTGCTGCCAATCGACACTCCGCTGTCGGAAGTGCCTGAGCAGAAGTAGCCTTTTCCGCTTCCATTGCAGCCACCGGCGCTGATGCCGCCGGCCTCGACATCGGGGGTTGCCTGGTTCCACTCCGAGGGCGCCGAGAGCAGGGTAACGGTGTCTCCAGTCAGCTTGCTTACCAGCTTCAGCGATACAGCATTCAAAGTGTCGCTGGTCGACAAGGTTGACCCGGTAGTGTCCACTGTCAGAAATATGTCGTACACGTTGGTGCTTGGGTTGGAGTACGTCAGCGTGTAGGTCGATCCCAAGCAATTCTCTGAGTCGCTTGGGCCGCAACTGGGTCCTATCGTGTCCGCTTTCGCAACTCCGGCGGTCGCCAACACGAACAAACACAAGGCCGAGGAGTACAGCAGTTTCTTAAGCATCAGATCTGCACCTCTTTTACAAATTCCTCTCAATTGATGATTCCTTCCTTATGGTCCTCAAGCCGGATTAGGAAACCCCTTTGTTCCTCAATCCGCACCCGTACACTCTGGACTGTCCCGTACAGTGCACGTCGGGTGCCAAATCTCCCCGGGCCGCCCCGAAACTATCCGCTTTCGTTTCTGCACACTAGGACCGCCTTCGACCGCTCTTTTCGGCCCTGTTGAAATCCATGTGCAAACAGTTGCAGATGGCGGGAAGGCAATTTCCCAATCACACGCATTCCGGGCGGGGCCGCCGCACCCGAATCTTTCCGCCGCTCCAGCGCCGCCCCGCCACTATTGCCAGACTCTTAACTTCTTTTCATGCTTGCTCGTGCGCCCAAACGCAAAACGGCGCGGCCCACTGGCCGCGCCGCTCAGGGATGCGCCGTCGGAGCTTTCCGCTCCGACGCGTCTTCTAATCGCTCTAGAACAGGTTCCAGAGCGACTGGTTGTAGACCTCGTGGTGGTACTGCACCTCAGAGCCCTTCACGAACGTTCCCAGGGCCCGCGGGCAGCGGTCGGCGCTGGCCTGTTTCAGGTCCACAAACCGCCCCTGCACATCCGAGCCGATGATTTCGGCAATCCAGCTCGAGGCCTTGAAGTCGTCGATAGCCTGCTGGATGTGGTCGGGCAGGTAACGCTGTGCCTGGCGCAGGTTGTCGATCTTCGCCGTCTTGCCGTCAATGCCCGTCTTGAAGATCGAGTAGAGCGTCAGGTAGGGGTTCGCATCCGGCGCCACCGAGCGCACTTCCACGCGCATCGACCGCGAGTTGCCGATGGGCACGCGCACCATGGAGCCGCGGTCGGTTGCCGAGGCCTTGATCTGGTTCGGCGCTTCAAAGTGCGGGTCAAGGCGGCGATAGGAGTTCACGCTCGGGTTCAGGATCAGGCAGATGTCCAGCGCATGGCTCAGAATGCGGTCAATGAACTCCCAGCCGAAGGCCGAAAGTTGCTCCTGGCCCTTCTCGTCCCAGAACAGGTTCGTCTTGCCCTTGGAGATGGACATGTTGGTGTGCATGCCGCTGCCGTTGACGCCCACCACCGGCTTGGGCAGGAAGCTGGCCGTGTAGCCCATGTTGTTGGCAATCTGGCGCGTCAGCAGCTTGTAAAGCTGGATCTGGTCGGCCGCCGCCACCACTTCGCCATAGCCGTAGTTGATCTCGAACTGGCTCGGCGCCACCTCCGGGTGGTCCTTCTCGTTCTGGAAGCCCATGGCGCGCTGCACTTCAGCCGCCGTGTCAATAAACTGGCGCAGCGGATCGAGCGGCAGCACGTGGTAGTAGCCGCCCGTGTTGATGAATTCGAACTTGCCCGTCTCGTGGAATTTCCTTTCCGCGTCGCGGCCGGCGAACAGGAAGCCCTCAATCTCGTTGGCCGCATTCAGCGTGTAGCCCTTCTCCTTATAGAGCGTATCGCTGTAGTTCTTCAGCACGCCGCGCAGGTCGCCCGAGTACGGTGTGCCATCCTTGTCGATGACCGTGCCGAAAACCACCACCTTGCCGTTGCCGAAGACGTCGGCCGGAACCCAGTAGAACGCGCTCCAGTCGATGCCCAGCCGCAGGTCGCTTTCTTTCTGCGCCGTAAAGCCGCGGATCGATGAGCCGTCGAAAGTCAGGTTCTCGTAGGCATCCAGCAGGAACTTCTTGTCGTAGTCCAGCAGGTGCAGGCGGCCTTCAAGGTCACTGAACAGCACCGTCACGGCCTTGATTTTCTTCTCGTCGCGCAGGTACTTCAGCCGCTTTTCGCGGATTTCGTCGGGCGCCACGCGGTTTGCCCGGTCGGCCTTGGCTTCCAGGTTCTTCTCTTCAAGCTCTTCGTAGGAAAGAGCCAGAAAGTTGCGATACTCAGTAGACATGGATCTCCTTCTGGGCAAAAAACAGTTGGGTATTCGACATGCAGTCTAAAGCGGCAGGCATAAAGAAGACGTGAAAAATCGCCTCTACCGGCAGGCCTACCTGCGATGGGCCAGCAGCACCATCAACGCTAGGATAACAACAGGAATCAGTACCAGTGCGGAGTAATAGAGCACCCGTCGCGGCAAATGCTGCTTCCGCCGCTGCCAGTTACGCAATTCCGGTCGGTCTTCCACACCCACCTGGTCCAAATGCCTCAAATCCCATGCAAAATCCCGCGCCCGCGCATAGCGGTTCTTCGCATCCCGCTCCAGCGCGCGGTACATCACCTCCTGCAGTTGAGGCGAAATCTTTGGGTTCAAAACTGTCGGCGGCCTGGGATGGTTCAGGAGCCGGTCATTCATCACCGCCAGGGGCGAATTGCCGTGGAAGGGGAGCGAGCCCGTCAGCATCTCGTAAAGAATCACGCCCAGCGCATACAGGTCGCTTCGCCCGTCGCCCCGCTTGCCCTTCACCTGCTCGGGCGCAATATAGTCGGCGGTGCCCAGCGTCTCGGTAAAATTCGCATACGTCAGCCGGCGCGCGCCGGTGGCCCCTGCAATCCCAAAATCGATCAGCTTGATCTGGTCGTGGCTGTCCACCATGATGTTTTCCGGCTTCAGATCTCGATGCACCACGCCATTGTCGTGGATATACTCGAGCGCCTCCAGCACGCCCAGTGCGATGGCCACGGCACGGTCCTGCGACAGCTGCCCCTCGTCCAGAATCTCCCGCAGCCTGCGCCCCTCGCACCACTCCATCACCAGGTAGATGCGCGAACGCTTCTCGCCGCCGAAGACCCGCATCACGCCCGGATGGCTCAGCCGCTCTCCGATCTCCCCTTCGCGCACAAAGCGGTCGAAGTGAATCGGGTCCGCCTCCATGTCCGGGTGCGGAATCTTCAGCGCCACCACGTGATCGTCCCGCGTGTCCACGGCGCGAAAAATCGTCGCCATGCCGCTCTGCGACACCGGCTCTTCCACCCGGTAGTGGTCGATCCGCGAACCGGCCTCCAAACTGTCCAGAAAATTCATCCCCGCAATTGCTCCAAACCTTGCTTTTCTTAACTCTACAGGCCTTTGGCGGCTCTCGCCCACCCGTTTTCCCGCCCCTTTCCGGCTCGCTACCGCGAAAGCCGGTAGGGCCGCCCGCGATACATTCCCACCTGCTCCACGCTGCGCACCCGAATCACCTGCGCGGTCGTGTTGTCGTTTCCGTCGCGTTCCACGGCGTGCGCCACCAGCTCCCGCGCGGCGGCGTCCATGTCCTTCTGCCGCGTCACAATCGCCGCAATCTCCTCCGGCCCCGTCTCGTCGTGCACGCCGTCGGTCGACAGCACCAGCACGTCGCCCGGCTGCAGGCTCAGCGCCGTCGTATCCGCGCTCACATAGAGCTCCGGCCCCAGGCTGCGCGTCAGCACATGCCGCTGCTCGCTCTCGGTCATCTCCTCGGCCGTCAACAATCCCATGTGCCGCTGCTGGTTCACCCAGGTGTGGTCCTGCGTAATCTGCCGGGCCTGCCCGTTCCGCACCAGGTAGCAGCGTGAGTCGCCCACGTGCGACACAATCGCCTGGTCATGCCGCAGCGCGCAGGCCACCAGCGTTGTCGCCATCCGCTTGCCGCGAAACTCCGGCGCCAGGCCGCGGTCGTGCACCGCCGCATTTGCAAACTGGATGAGGCGCGGCAGCAGGCTGATGAGCATTGCCCCCGGCTGCGCCTTCTCAAACTCCTCCAGCATCACAGCAACCGCCGTGGCCGAGGCCACCTCGCCCAGGTCCAGCCCGCCCACCCCGTCGGCCACTGCGAACAGAAACCCCTGCGAGCGCGCCTGGTGCCGCGACGAGGGCACGAACGCGCCCATCGCATCCTCATTGTTGGTGCGAACCTTGCCCGCGTCGCTGGCCTGGCCGAAGACTACGTCCAACATGGTTTGGCGTCACCCCGGGGATTTTTGCCGCGCCTGCATGGAGGGGTTGACGGCCCGCCCCCGCGGCGCGTCCGGAATCATTGTCCCAAAGTTTCAGGTTAGGCCCCATCGCGTCGAGTGCCGTCCGAGGGGAATCCGCGTGGGCTGCGGAATCGGTGACGGATCTATCGCGCGCATCACCGGGCTCTTGCCCACCCTCCCGGCATGGATAGGGCCCGGTCCGGCGCATCCGCCTGCGCCCAGCCGAGCCCCATGCTTTCGTACAACCGCGGTTCTTACCGCTTGGGGCCGAAGAAGGCCACAAAACCCGCGGTCAGCGTCGACTGCGCATCCACCATGTTGGTGTCGCCCTTGTGGAAGAACGGCTGGTCGCTCCAGTCGCGGCGATACTCAATCCGCGTCAGAAGCCCCTCAGCCCACTTGTACTCATAGGTCCCGGTGAACTCCTGTACGTCCTGTGCCGTTCCGGTTGAAAAACCATTCGGGTCATTGAAGTATTCATAGCGCGCGATCAGAGCCGAAGTGCCCGTCACCTGCTCGTGCGCTGCCACTGCAATGCCCTGCCAGTGGTTCAGGTTGGTGTCGCCCTGCGCCTCCAGTGCATCGCGGTTCTGCCCGTAGTCGTAGTTGATGTAGGCGTTGAATTTCGACGTCGGCGTCAGCAGCAACTCTGTGTCGATCAGGTTCCGATAGCCCTTCTGCGTGTTTGGGTTTTCCGGGCCCACATAGTAGTTCAGGTTCCACGAGTACTTCGGCTTCACGTAGGCGCTCGTCAATCCAATCGTCACGCCCCCATTGGTCTTGGTCACGTTGTTCCAGCCGTTCACCACCTGCACGCCGATCGTCTCGCTCTTGCCCACCGGCATCGACGAGCGCAACCCGAAGTGGAAGTAGGGAATCGCCCACGCAAACAGGAGCCCGCGCGAGTAGTTCCAGTTGTTCATGGACTCGATCACTTCAGCTCCCGCCGAGGTCACGAATTTGCCAAAGTCCAGCTCCAGCCCCTTCGCCTTGGGCGGCTTCAGGCTCAGGTACGCCTGCTCCAGGTAGTCGCCCTGGTCGTGCGAGCCACCGTTGACCAGCGTGTTCGCGCGACCAAAGATCACATCGACATGCGCGCCCACCGGATCCGGATCGTGATTCAACGTCAGCCTGGCTTCAGCCAGATTGAACTGGTCCGTTTTGTCGTTGAAGTTGTAGAGATCGTTCATCTGTCCGTTGGCCGTGTTGGACGGCCGGTTCGCGTTGTAGCTGTAGTAGCCGTCGATTAACCCGCTCAGTTCCATCGGTCCCACGCTCCACGTCGGTGGAGCGGCGGGCGCCGCGGCGGGCGTCTGGGCCGGGGCTGGGGCTGGCGTGGCCGCCGTCTGTGCGCCGGCCACCACGGCCGCCGCCATGGCTGCTCCAATGAGCGACTTCAGGATGCGGTTTCGATTCACGTACATCGGCACTGTTCCTCCAGAAAGAATGATTTTGGGATAGGACTATTGATGACGCTCGTGCAAACGTTGATAGGGCTCACTCAACAAGTGGCGCTGCCTTGCGCGCCTTGGCTTGGTGCGGGCTCCATCCTGGCCAGGCCTTCAGTCTGCTGGGGGCAGGCTGACCGTATGGAGGTCATGGTTCAGATTCGGCTTTCGTGGAAGCCGCTTTTTTTGCGGTCCGGTCGTTGCGGATTAGGCTCAGTAACGCAGAGTTCACATAAAAACCACGTGAGGAACCATAAGGAAGCGATGAGGAAGCATGAAGAATTCCGCGCGTTCCTTTGCGTCCTTTGCCATCGCGCCTGCCAGCCGCCGCACTTCACCCCAGGAGATGTGCCGCCCGGCTGTTAAAATTCAGTCACGCTTTCCAATGCGCCCGCGGAATGAAGACGGGCCGCGCCGCAGCCGCTGCAAACCATGTCTCGCGCTCGCTTCCGCGCCCGGTCCGCCGCTTCTCCGCTTCACCCGCGGCGCTGGGTCCGTTTCTTCTGGGCTCCGAAAGGATGGGTTCGCGTTGTCAGGAACCTACATCCCGGTGCGATCGCTCCTTGCCGCACGCCGTCTGCGCGGTTCCGGCTCGCGTGCCCTTGCCTTTTCACTCCAGTGCGCGCTCGGCGTTCTCGCCGTCGTAGCCGTCGGGGTCTTTGCCCACTGGTTCCAGTGGATGCTGCCGGTCGTCGCGCTGCTTTGCCTGCTGGTCGTGGTGCCCGCGGCGTTGCTTTGGGGCTTCTGGCAGGCCGTCATCGTCTCGCTCGCTTCCGTGGTGGTGCAAAGCGCCCTCACCGCGCGCGGCGAAACCCTTGGCGCGGCCGCCAGCCCGGCCAACTCCATCACCCTGCTCGCCTTCGTCCTCACCGCACTCACCGTCAGCCGGCTCTCCTCGCGCGTGCAGGAGCACGCCAGCGAGTCCGAGTCCTGGGGCGGACAAATGCGCGACCTCTACGACTTCACCCGCCGCACCCTCCAGATGAATCTCCACGTCGAGCCCGGCTCCCAGCTCGCCGAGCTCGTCCATGAGATCTTCGCCCTCGAGGCCGTCGTCGTCTTCGACGCCGACCTGCACGAAACCTACCTCGCCGGCTACTGGCACGACGACCCGCAGGAGCTCGCGCAGAACGTCTATTACTTCGAGACCAACGACGACGACGCATCCTCCGGCATCAGCCGCCGCGTCCTGCGCCTCGGCAACGTTCCCATCGGCAGTCTGGTTCTGCGCGGTGACACCAACCCCCTCACCAACAACGCCATCGCGTCGCTCATCGCCATCACCTTTGACCGCTATCGCGCCTTCGCCAACGAAAGCCGCATCGAAACCGAGCGCCGCACTGAGCAGCTCCGCGCCACTGTGCTCGACAGCCTGGCCCACGCCTACAAAACGCCGCTCACCGCCATCCGCGCCGCCTCCACCGGACTTGGCGAAATGGGCCATCTGTCGCCCACGCAGTCTGAACTGGTTTCACTCATCGACGAGCAGGCCGGGGTGCTCAGCGACCTCACCGCGCGGCTGCTCACCACCGCCCGCCTCGACGCCGGCGAAATCACCGTTCACGCTGAATCCATCTCCGTCGCCTCGCTCGTCGATGAAGTCCTGGCCAGCCTGCGCGAGCGTACCGCCAGCATGAAGCTCGCCGTCGATCTCTCTGACGACGGCCTCACCCTTTGCTGCGACCGCCAGCTCCTCATCATGCTGCTCTCGCAGTACATTGACAACGCCTGCAAATACTCCATCTTCGGCACCACCGTCACCGTGCGCGCGCAGCAGGCAAAGGCCGAGGTCATCTTTTCCGTACACAGTTTCGGTTCCGTCATTCCCATCGCCGACCGCGAGCGCATCTTCGACCGCTATTACCGCTCCGGCAACTCCTCCAACCGCGCCGCCGGCACCGGCATTGGCCTTGCCGTCGCCAAGCGCGTCGCCCTCATTCACGGCGGATACGTCTGGGTCACCAGCGATGAAATCGAGGGCACCACGTTTTACGCCGCCATTCCCGCGCCCCAGCAAAAGAGGCAATCCCGATGAATCAGTCCGCCATTCGTGTTCTCATCGTTGACGACGAAGCCGCCATCCGCCGCGCCATCCGCCCGCCGCTGGCCGAGCTCGGCTTCCACATCACCGAGGCGTCGCGCGGCGAGGAGGCTTTGCAGCTTCTCCACGCCAACACCTACGACGTTGTCCTGCTCGACATCAACATGCCCGGCATCGGCGGCATTGAGACCCTCCGCCGCATCCGCGTCTTCGCTCCGCGCCTGCCCATCCTCATGGTTACCGTCCGCGACGGCGAAGAAGAAAAAGTGGAAGCCCTCGAGCTCGGCGCAGACGACTACATCACCAAGCCCTTCAGCATCCGCGAGCTCATTGCGCGCATCCGCACCGCCCATCGCCGCTTCCACGCGCCGGTCCGCGCGGAAGACGCGCCCATCGAGATCGGCGAAATCCGCCTCACGCCCGCGCGCCGCAGCGTCACCAAGCGCGGCCAGCCCGTCCACCTCACGCGCAAGGAATTCGACATCCTCTACTGCCTCATGAGCCGCGCCGGCCGCGTCATCACCTACGCCCGCCTGCTCACCGCCGTCTGGGGCGCAGACTGCCGCGAGGAGGTTGAGTACCTCCGCACCTTCGTGCGCCAGTTGCGCAAGAAGATCGAGGACGACCCCTCGAATCCCATCTACCTGCTCACGGATGTCTATGTGGGCTACCGCTTCGCCGATGCTCAGATGCTGCAGGACCGCGCCGACCAGGACCGCGCCGACCGCGGCGATGCCGACGAGGACGACCCCTCGTCGCACACGCTCTCAGGTGGGCTCTCCTGAAGGCGGTTTCCCGGCTCGACCGGCATTTTTTCAAAATATGTATTTGACGGAATATGTTTTTCAGGGAATAATTGAATTGTTGCGCGATTGCCGCGCGAGCCATGCTGCGGAAGAGCCGAGGGCCCATGAGCTGGGAGATTGAAGCCAGCGATGAATTTGTCCGCTGGTATCGCGGCTTGAACGACGATGAGGTCGAAAGCGTCAACTTTTCCGTCGATCTTCTGGAGCGCGCGGGGCCGATTCTTGGCAGGCCGCATGTGGATACGGTCAAGGGCTCAACGATTCCGAACCTCAACGAGCTGCGGGTTCAGCATGAAGGCCGGCCCATCCGCATCCTCTTCGCCTTCGATCCAAAGCGGGTCGGCTATCTGATCCTGGGCGGAGATAAAACAGGCAATGCCAACTGGTATGCCACCTTTATTCCGCTCGCGGAGAAGATATTTGAAGGGCATCTGCTGGAATTGGGAGGTTGATCATGCGAAACACATGGAACAGCATCCGCCGCACGCAGTCGGCTCCGCGCGAGGCCCGCGTCAGGGCCCGTGTGGAGCAGGAGATGGAAAGGCTGCCGCTCGCCGAGTTGCGCAAGGCGCGGTCCATGACGCAGGCTCGCCTCTCCGATGTGCTGCACGTCAACCAGGGCGCCATCTCTAAAATTGAGCAGCGCTCGGACATGTACCTGAGCACTTTGCGCAGCTATGTGGAGGCGATGGGCGGCTCGCTCGATATTCGGGCCGTCTTCCCGGAAGGCGAAATCGTGATCGAGCGCCTGACCGACGTCAAGCGGATTAGCCGGCGCAAGGTCATCGCCTGATCGCTCAGCCTTCCGCCGGCTTGATTCGCCCCTGCGCTACTCGTCCCCGCGCTCTACTCGTTGCCCCTATTCGTCTCCCTACTCGTCATAGTGCAGAAGGCTGAAGACGTCGTGCCCCTTGAACCGCTCGCGGCCCTTCAGGAAATCCAGCTCCACGGCAAAGCACAGCCCGGCAATCGCGCCGCCCAGCTCCTGCACCAGCTTCACCGTCGCTTCCATGGTGCCGCCGGTTGCCAGCAGGTCGTCCACCAGCACCACGCGCTGCCCCGGCTCAATCGCGTCTTTGTGAATCTCCAGCGTGTCGGAGCCATACTCCAGGTCGTAGGTCACCCGCGCCACCGGAGCCGGCAGCTTGCGCGGCTTGCGCACCGGCACAAACCCCGCGTTCAGCCGGTAGGCCAGCGCCGGCCCAAAGATGAATCCCCGCGCCTCAATGCCCAGCACCAGGTCCACCTTCCGCTCAATGTAGTGCGCCGCCAGCGCGTCAATCAGTTGCGCAAAGCCGGTCCGGTCCTTCAGCAGCGTCGTAATGTCATAAAACAAAATCCCCGGCTTGGGAAAATCCGGCACCGTGCGCACCAGCGCCTTCAGCGCGTCCACATTGATCTCTTTCCGTCTTTCGGCCATGCCTCTGCTTGCTCCTTCTTTCAGCGGCTCTGTTGTTGCAGGAATGCTCTTGCTTCAGGAATACTTGTCGCGGGAAGGGAACCGGCAATCCGGCCGCGCCTCTTCCTCACTGATTATAGAAGGCCAGGCCTTCGCTCTCCGCCCTCGCAACTGACAACTTACGACTGGCAACTGTTTGCTGTCGGATGCCTTTCTCACCACGCCCCATCAATCCGGAACACTTCCAGGGCCTCACCTTCGTGGTCTTCCAGCGCGTGCTCAATCACGCGATCCACGCGGCTTCCGCGCGGTCCCCGCTTCAGGCTCGCGCGCAGCTCGGCCAGGTCTTCCACCGTGCCGCTGGCCGTCACCTCCACGTCGCCGTCCTCGGTGTTGCGCACCCATCCGCGCAGCTCCAGCTCGCGTGCCTCCCGGTGCACAAACCACCGGAAGCCCACGCCCTGCACCCGTCCCTGTATTTGAAAGTGAAGTACCATCATCGACCCACGCCAGTCTTTCAAAGTGCAGCCACCCCGCGCAACTTCCGCCCCGCCCGCCTCAGCCTTCCTCCAGCAATTCCCGCAGCCGCCTCACCCACCGCGCCGTCTCCGGCCGCTCTCTCTCGCTCGCCTGCTCCAACCTCTCGGCCTTTGCCGCCGCTGCCGCATCGCGCTCCGCACTTTCCGCATTAGTAGACACCAGGAATCAGCGCCTTCACCCGTGCCCGATACGCCGGATAGGCCTCCGGAAAGGTCTCCATCATCAGCATCTCCTCCTGCCGAATCTTCAGATGCAAAACCACCACGGCCACCACCATCCCCAGCACGCTTCCCCATTGGTCAGCCAGCAGTACCGTGCCCGCAATCCCCATCAGCAGTCCGGAATAGATGGGGTGTCGCACCAGTGCATACGGGCCCCTCGTCATCAGCTCGTGTCCGGCCTTCACCGTCGGTTGCCCGCTCCAGTTCCTGCCCAGCGTCAGCCGCGCCCACACTGCAAACGCGCATCCCGCCACCGTCACTGCAGCCGCCGTCCACGCCAACTCCCCGCTCCCCGCCACCAACCGCCGTCCCATCCCTTCCGGCCAGCGCCAATAGAGCGCGGCCATTCCCGCCGCCATCGTCACCGCCGCCAGCAGAACCATCAGCCCCCCGCCCAGGCGTCGCCGCACCGTGCGCTTGCTGAACAGCAGCCCCACCAGCCACACCGCCCCTGTCAGCTCCCACGCAGACCGGACTGCCATCTCCGCCGTCACGCTCATGTCGCTCATCTCCGTCGTATTCGATGCGTCGTATGCGACACACATTGTCCTCGCCCGCCCCGCCTGTCAATATCCCCCAGCGCACTTCTTCCGCAAACCCGCAAAACACGCCCGAAAAATCTTTCTCCGGTTTGCAGATCATTTCCCCCTCCCGCCGCATACTGGAAGTGGGAAAGGAGTCACATGGAATCGCCACCTTGCCGCCCTGACCCGAACCGGCTGACAACGGACAGCTGAAAACTGATAACTGGCCCCAAAGGCCAGCCCCCCCACCCCCTATACGAAATTTGCAGTTTTCCACAGCGTTTTTGCCGATTATTTCGCAAAGTGTGAAACCGTCCTCCTTCACCGTCAGCTTCCGCCAAACGCCGCGCCTCTCGCGCTACACTAGCCTCACCATGGTCTTCGTCCTCGACAACTACGACTCGTTCACCTACAACCTCGTCCAATACCTTGGCGAGCTCGGCGCAGAGGTCGTCGTCCGCCGCAATGACGAGCTCACCGTCGAGGAGGTCGAAGCCCTCCGCCCCGAGCGCATTCTTCTCTCGCCCGGCCCCTGCACGCCCGCCGACGCCGGCATCCTCGTTCCGCTCATCCGCCGCATGGCTGGCAAAGTGCCCATCCTCGGCGTCTGCCTCGGCCATCAGGCCATCGGCCAGGCCTTCGGCGGCCAGGTGGTCCGCGCCGCGCACCTGATGCATGGCAAAACCAGCCCCGTCCAGCATGACGGCAAGGGCGTCTTTGCCAGCCTGCCCACGCCGCTCACCTGCACCCGCTATCACTCGCTCATCGTCGCCGAGAAATCGCTCCCCGGCGAGCTGGAAATCACCGCGCGCACCCAGGAAAACGGCTCGGGCTCGGTCATCATGGGCCTGCGCCACCGCACCCTGCCCGTCGAGGGCGTCCAGTTCCACCCCGAAAGCGTCCTCACCGAGGGCGGCCATCAGATGATCCGCAACTTCCTCGCGATGTAGCGCCCATGCCCGACGAGCCCGGCCCGCACACATTCCGCTCCCGCCCGTTCGCCGCCGCGCTCTGCCTGCCCGCTCTCCTTTTCTGCGCCACGCTCGCCGCCCAAAGCGCGAATCCCGCCGCGAATCCGCCTGCGAATCGGGCCGCAACGCAACCCGCAACGCAACCTGCCGCGCCCGCCGCCGCAACGCCAAACACCGCCGCAGCGCCGCAGCCAGCCGCTTCCGCCGACCCCATCGCCATCGTGCCCCTCGCCGATGCCAAATCTGGTGCGGGAGCCACCGTCACCGGCGCGCTCGAAGTCACCTCGGGCAAGGCCATCATCGCCGCCAGCGGCACCGTCACCTCCGGCACGCAAACCACCAGCGTCCTGCTGCCCCGCCGCGGAACCCTCCAGGTCTGCGCCGGCACCAGCGTCAAGCTCGCCGCGGACACCAGCGTTCCTGCCGGCGGAGGCCAGCCCGGCCTGCTGATGGCGCTCGACCAAGGCGCGCTTGAAGCCAGCTTCGCCACCGGCCGCAATGCCGACATCCTGCTCACGCCCGACTTCCGCATCCTCATCAGCGGCCCCGGCTCCGCCGACCTGAAAATCCGCCTCGGCGAGCACGGCGACACCTGCGTCGACAACCCGCTCGTCCAGGGCTCGGCTCCATACGTCCTCGTCACCAGCGTCTTTGACGGCTCGGTCTACCGCGTTCAGCCCGGCCAGCGCGTCATGTTCCAGCACGGCAGCACGCATGAGGTTGTGGACAACGAGAAGGAGCCCTGCGGCTGCCCGGCGCCGGTCCACACCGGCACCAATGAATTCCCGCTGGCCCAGTCCGCCGGTCTCGAGCCGCTCGCCAAGCCTGCGCCTTTGCCCGCCGTGCCCGCCGGCCAAAAGGCCGCCGTCACCGCGCCGCTGGTCTATGAAAGCCCCGCCGCCGCGCCCGCACCCGAGCCCGCCGTCACCGCGCCATCTGCGCCCGCCGCTGCATCGTCACCCGCCGAAGCCGCACCGCATGCAGCCAAGCCCAAGCCGCATCCCGGCTTCTTCCACCGCATCGGCCGCTTTTTCAAGCGCATCTTCGGCGCGGAATAGTCCACGCGCGTCGCTTTCACGGAACCCGCGGCGCAATCGATCCGTACCGCCTTCATCGGCGCTTCCGCGCCCACCAGAGGTTTTCCGATGATGAACCCTGCGCAAACCGCGCGGTCTCGATGGGTGCCCGTGGTCGTTGTGCTCGGCGCTTTACTCTTGGCCACGGGCGCAGTCATCGCGCTGGCACGGCCCGCGATGCTGCTCTCCTCGTACGAAGCCATCACGCCCGCCGTCCGAACCTATGCCGACTACTTCGCGGTGCGCAACCTGGCCATGGCGCTTCTGTTGCTCGCACTGCTTGTCATGGGGGCTCGGCGCGCGCTCGGCAACGGGCTCATTCTCGTTGGCTGGGTCCAACTGCTGGATGCGGCGATGGACTGCGCGGAGGGCCGCTGCACGCTTGTTCCCGGCGTCACATTGCTTGGCATTCTCTTTCTGCTCACCGCGTTCAAGCTCTGCGGTGCGCCCTTCTGGCGGCGCGCCGCCTGGATTCCCTGAGAACTAGAGCTCCCGCGCCAGCGTCAGCGCCCGAATCACTGCCTGCGCCTTGTTCATTGACTCCTGGTGCTCGGTCTCCGCTACGGAATCGGCCACAATCCCCGCGCCCGCCTGCACGTAGCCTTTTCCGCCCTTCGCCAGCAGCGACCGGATGGCAATGCACGAGTCCAGATTGCCCGAGAAGTCCGCATACAGCACCGCGCCGCCGTAGGTTCCGCGCCGCGCCGGCTCCAGCTCCTCGATAATCTCCATCGCCCGCACCTTGGGCGCGCCGCTCAGCGTGCCGGCAGGGAAGCACGCCCGCAGCGCGTCCACCGCCGTCAGCCCCTTGCGCAGCTTTCCTTCAATCGAGCTCACAATGTGCATCACGTGGCTGTAGCGCTCCACAAACATCAGCCGGTCCACCTTCACTGTGCCGTACTCGCTCACGCGGCCCACATCGTTCCGCCCCAGGTCCACCAGCATCACGTGCTCGGCGCGCTCCTTCTCGTCGGCCATCATCGCGGCCTCCAGCGCCAGGTCCTCGGCCTCGGTTGCTCCGCGCGACTTGGTCCCGGCAATCGGCCTGTACTCCACCTTGCCCCCGTGCACGCGCACCAGCAGCTCCGGCGACGAGCCCGCCAGCTCCAGCACCTTCGGTGCGCTTTTCTTTTTGGAGAAGCGTTTTGCCTTGCCGCCCAGCGGCCCGTCCGGCGCAAACCGCAAAAAGTACATGTACGGGCTCGGATTCACCGTGCGCAGCGCACGATAGACCTGAAAGCTGTCAATCCCCGGCTCCATGTCGAAGCGCTGCGACAGCACCGTCTGAAAAACATCGCCCGCCGTGATGTACTCCTTGATCCGCTCCACCGCCGCCAGAAAATCGCGTTTGCGCGTGCGATGCGTCACCTTCAGTTTGCCGTTGCCTTTCGGCTTCGGCAGCTTCGGCAGCGGGCCCGCCAGCCGCTTTTCCAGCCGCGCCAGCCGCTTCACCGCGTGCGCATAGGCCTCATCCGCCGCGCCCAGCGTCACGTCCGCCGTCACCATCAGCCAGATCTGCTTCCGCACGTGGTCAAAGGCCAGCACTTCGTCAAAGAACAGCAGGCAGGCATCCGGCACGCCCAGTTCATCCTTCGTCAGCTCCGGCAGCCGCTCAATCTGCCGCACCGCGTCATAGGCAAAAAAGCCCACCGCGCCCGCCGTGAACGGCGGCAGGCCCGCCAGCCGCGCCGGCTTGTGCCCGCCCAGCGCTTCGTGCAGCACCTTGAAGACATCCCCTTCGATCAGCGTTGTCCGCTTGCCCTCGGTAATCGCAATCTGCCGTCCGCGCGCCACAATCCTCTTGTAAGGATGCACGCCGATGAAGGTGTACCGGCCCACCTGCTCGCCGTTCTCCACCGATTCCAGCAGAAAACACTCGCGCTCCGGCCACGCCGCGCGCAAAAACGCCGACACCGGAGTCTCCAGGTCGGCGGTCAGCGTGCGGTACACCGGTACGAGCGTGTGCTCCCGGGCCAATGCCAGGAACTCCTTGCGGCTGGGTTCAATCGGTGAGGATGAGGCGTTCACAGGCTCCAGTGTACCCGCTCCGGCGCGCCTCCTGGCCCGTGCTCCGGGCCCGTGCTCGGCGCTCCGGGCTCAGGCCTGCTGCCGCGCGCGATACTGCGCCAGCCACTCCACTAGCCTGTCTGCGGAAAGCGCCCTGCAGTACAGGAAGCCCTGCATCGTGTCGCAACCCTTCTGCCGCAGCAGCTCGTACTGCATCTGCGTCTCCACGCCTTCGGCCACCACTTCCATGTTCAGCTCGTGGCCCATCTCGATGATTTTTTCCACCATCACGCGGTCGCTCAGGCTCGTGTCCATGCTCTGCACAAAGCTTTTGTCGATCTTCAGCTCGATGGCCGGCACGTTCTGCAGCTGCCGCATCATGGAGTAGCCCGTGCCGAAGTCGTCGATCGAAAGCTGAATCTGCCGCATGCGCAGCCGCGTCAGCACGTCCAGCATTCGCGCCAGCTCATCGACCAGCCCCGTCTCGGTAATCTCCACGGCCAGGCTCGTCGCGGGCACTCCGTGCCGGGTGGCAAGGTCAAGGAAGATGTCAGGGAAGCGCAGGTCGCGCAGCGATGTGACCGAGACATTCAGCGAAAGGCGCGGCATGTTTCCATCCGAATCGGCGAACCGCTTCAGCTCGGCCAGGCCGCGGTCCACCGTATGCCAGCAGAGCTTGTCCATCAGCCCCAGCTGTTCCGTGCGCTCGATAAAGTCGTCCGGCATCACAATCCCGCGCTCCGGATGGTTCCAGCGCGCCAGCGCCTCCAGCCCCACCACCTCGCCGGTCGAAAAGCGGATCTGGGGCTGGTAGTAGTTCACAATCTCTCCCCGCTCCAGCGCCCGGCGCAGGTCCTCGTCCGGGTACGGCTCCATCTCTTCCTCGGCCGGCAGTTCCGGCTGGTTGCCGCTGATGTGGGTCTCCAGCAGCGTCGTCAGCGCCGTGATCGGAAAGGGCTTTTGCAGGTGTCCCACCACGGTCAGGCCCAGGCTCCGCGCCATCATTTTCGCCGTCTCAATCACCCGCTTGTCAATGCCGCTCATCAGCACGATGCCCGCCCGGCACCGCCGCTCGCCCAACAGCCGCAGCACCTCGATGCCGTCCATATTCGGCATCACCAGGTCCAGCAGAATGAGGCGTGTGTCCGGGGTCAGCAGCTCTGTAAGCTGCTCGGCATGCCGAGCAGCCGCGCATTCCAGCAGCATCGCCTCCGCGGCCGCGGAGACGATTTTTAGAATCACATCATCGTCGTCAATGACGACAATTCGTTCGGCGGGTGTCATTATGGCTCCGGCCTTCAAATTACCCTGGACGCCCACACCGGCTCCTGCCAGCTCAAGACAATTCCAGGCATTTCCCCGGCCTTTTCAACGGCTTCCCGTCGGGCCCGGCCGGGCCGCTCACTCCCCGGGCTGTAACGCGCTGTGAAGAGTGTAGCTTAGCCGCAGAGCCGGGAGTACCCCCATTGGGGCTTTATTTCCCGTTACGGGAGTGACTAACTCGGTCTGCCTAACGGGGGATGCCTGCGGCTGACGCAGCCGCCCTTCTGCCTGTCTGGCCGCAGGGCCACACGCCGTTACCCCGGAGTGGCCGGCCTTGAAATAGTCCTCCAGTCTCAGGCTGTTCCGCCCGATACTTAGGGGCGGACCCGGCGGCTCGAAAAGGGGTTTGTACGCTGGTTCAGACGGGCTTGACGGCCCTTCCCGGTCGGCCTAGACTCACAGGGGTTTGGGCCCTTTCGGGTTTTGGGCCCGCCCGTACGGTACGGAAATTCGCGCCAAGCGAAACGCCGGGCCGGGCAGTACCCCGGATCACTCCGGGGGAGTGCCGCCGCAATCCCAGGGCGCGAACGGAGCCTGTGCCAACGGCTCCCGGCCCATCGGCGCACCCAGAATTGGAGAATTGTATGCCAACGGCATTGTCGACCGTCACTCTGGACCAGGAAATCAATCCCTGGGAAGCCCAGAGTGCACGGTTTGATTTCGCAGCCCGCAAGCTCAACCTCGACGATGGATTGTGGAAGCTGCTCAGAACTCCCTCACGCGAAATCATCGTCCACTTTCCGGTCACCATGGACGATGGCCGCATCGAAATCTTCACCGGTTTCCGCGTGCAGCACAACATCGCGCGCGGGCCGGCCAAAGGCGGCATCCGCTACTCGCTGGACGTTACCCTCGACGAGATCCGCGCCCTGGCCAGCTGGATGACCTGGAAGTGCGCCGTCGTCAACATCCCCTTCGGCGGAGCCAAGGGCGGCGTTATCTGCGACCCGCATGCCATGAGCTCCGGCGAACTGGAACGCATGACCCGCCGCTACACCTCCGAGATCATCGACTTCATCGGGCCTGAGAAGGACGTTCCCGCGCCCGACGTCAACACCAATGAGCAGACCATGGCCTGGATCATGGATACCTATTCCATGCACATGGGCCACACCGTCACCAGCATCGTCACCGGCAAGCCCATCAACATGGGCGGCTCGCGCGGGCGCATTCAGGCCACCGGCCGCGGCGTCATGATCATCTGCAATGAGAGCCTGCGCTACCTGAACATGAACATCGAGGGCTGCCGCGTCGTCATCCAGGGCTTCGGCAACGTGGGCTCCAACACCGCGCGCCTCATGATGGAGAACGGCTACAAGATTGTCGGCATCGCGGAAAAGGATGGCGGCCTCTGCAATCCCAACGGCATCGACATCCATCAACTCGTCGAGTACAAGTATCGCAACGGAACCACGCTCGGCTTCCGCGGTGCTGAAGCCATGCCCAGCGACGAGCTGATCGTCTCCGATTGCGACCTGCTCATTCCCGCGGCCACTGAGAATGTGATCACCAGCCGCAACGCCGAACGCATCCAGGCGCGCGTCGTTGTGGAAGGCGCCAACGGGCCCACCACCGCCGTCGCCGACGAAATCCTCGCCGACAAGCGCATTTTCGTCGTGCCGGACATCCTCGCCAACGCCGGCGGCGTCACCGCCAGCTACTTTGAGTGGGTGCAGGACCGCCAGGGCTACTTCTGGAAAGAGGCCATCGTCAACGAGCAGCTCGAGACCATCCTGCATGACAGCTTTGACGATGTCGTCCGCTACGCCGAAGCCCACAACGTCAACAACCGCATCGCGGCTTACATGCTGGCTATTGACCGCGTCGCCTTCACCATCAAGCAGCGCGGCATCTACGCCTGATCGCGTTTCTCGGCCAATGCGCAGCGGGCCGGCTTCGCGTTGCGGCGCCGGTGAAAGGCTGCGCAAATACGCGATGATCTGCCAGCGCTCCGGCTCCGGCAACGCGCTCCAGCTCGGCATGCCCTTCCATGTGCTGCCGTTCCTCAGCAGCCAGAACAAGTCGCCGTCCGTTGCGTTGCGCACCTCTTCGCCGCGCAGGTTGGGTCTTCCGTGGCGTCCCAGCGCGTCCGCTCCGTGACATTTGGCGCAGTGGTCTTCAAACAACAGATTCCCTGCCGCAACCGCCTCCGGCTTGTCCGCATAGGGATTCACGCGCACTCGCTCATCCTGCGGGACCTTGCTCATCCAGTGGCTGCCCGCCGCCATCATCAGCAGGGAGCCGGCCGCGAGCATCACCGAAGCGGCCAATCGAATCCCCGCATCCCTTGTCGCCCGCCTCATCGCGCACCTCCGTGCCGGAACCAGTCGCGGAACTGCTGAATCTCATAGGAGACCTTGAAGCGCCACAGCACGCCCGCGCTGTTGTCGTTCAGCCCGAATTGCGGGGAAAAGAGGATGGTGGGCCCATGTGGAACATCGAAGCTCATCGTCGGCCCGGCATAGTGCGAGGTGGCGTCCAAGCCGAAATCATGGGCCGTGGCCAAACCGCCGTAGAGCTCCGCGCCCGCGCTGAAGTTTTGCCGGCAGAAGGTGCAGGCGTGAGCGCCAGCGGCCAAGGTCAGTGGGCGGCTGGCGCCCACCGCGTAGCCGAACTCCCACGGCTCGTTCTTCAAATTCTTCTCGGCGATAAAATTTTCTGAGAAGTTCCAGCCCGTCACATTGCTTGAAAGAATCAGCTTGCCTTCCAGCTCCCGCTCCACCTCACCCCGGCTCTCGGCATTCCTGCCCTGCAGGTCTTCCAGCCCATCGTGCCCCACCACTTCCAGCACGCTCCTGTCGGCGCCGTTCGTGTCCTCGTACTCCACATAGAGCACTGGATTCACCCAGTGCTCGGTGGGCAGCACCCGGAAGCGATTCTCCCAGCGAAAGCCCGTGAAGACCGTCGAGTCATTTGCTACGGCCACTCCCTGCAGATAAACCTCCGTGGTCCACCAAGCCTTCGCGCCATATTCGAGTTCCAGCGTCGGGCTGAAAAATCCGTTCGCATCCTTCGGCGTCGCAGTGGTGCCCTTCAGCGCAATCTCCAGGTTGCCCGGCTCTTCCAGCGCCTCGGAATACGTCACGAAGTACGGCGGCTCCTGCGCCCGCGCCGTCCCTGGCGCAATTGCGAGCAACCCCAGCTGCAGAAGCGCCAGCAACGGCACTCCTCCGCACACCAATCCGCGCGCAAACCCGCGCACACCTCCACCCAGGCGGCATAAACTCCGCATCCTTCAAGTTCCTTTCTGGAATCGCGGCTGACGCATCCGCTATGCTGGAGGGAGCCGTCAGCTTTCACGTTGCCGGTTACGCGGCCCTGGTGGCGCCTCGCCAAAAGACTGCCGCCAGGACCGCTGTTTCAGGTTTTCCTCGGTCCCTGTCGCGTCGCGCAGGCTTGCCGCGGAGGGAAACAGGGATCAAAGCAGGGTTGTCCACAGTGACTTCTCAGACCCGTTTGCAGCCGCAATCAAACTGCGACCAATTTGGTCCTATATCAACCTAGCACAGCCCAAACCGGGACAGCAACCGCCCGTCTCACCCTTCGATTTCCGCCTATCCACAGCCAAACTTAAGTTCCTCGTGCCGTGCGTGGACCGCGCCCGGTGCAATAATGGAAGCCACACCGGACTTGGGCCCCGTCCGGACAGCGAAATCCCGGTGAACCTGCCTAACTCCATCACGATGAGCCGGATCGCCATGATCCCGCTGCTGCTGTGGATACTCTCCCCGCACTTCCCCTGGCGCACCGGGGGCATGCAGGAAATCCTCGCCTCGCTGTTGTTTATTCTTGCCTCCATCACCGACGGCGTGGACGGCTACCTGGCCCGCAAGCGCGGCCAGATCACCACCATGGGAATGCTGCTCGATCCCCTGGCAGACAAGGTCATGGTCACCGCCGCCCTGATCGCCCTGGTGGCCTATAACCCTGAAGTGGTCAAGGTCTGGATTGCCGTCGTGCTCATCGCCCGCGAGTTTCTCATCTCCGGCCTGCGCTCCATCGCGTCCTCTGAGGGCTTCACCATCCAGGCCAGCGACCTGGGCAAGCTCAAAACAGTTCTCCAGATTGTGACTGTGGCTTCCGCAATTCTGGCCCATCGCTGGTTCGAGTGGCAGTTCGGCCTCGTCATCATCCCGATCAAGTGGATCGCCATCACCGCGATTTACTTCACCGTGGTGGTCTCCACCATCTCCGCAGTCGATTACTTTGTAGGCTTCTGGAAGCAGATTGACCGCGCCTCGAAGGACCGCCGCCGCAGTTTCGTCCTCACGCGCCGCAAAGACGCCGGCTCCAGCAGCGCGCACTAGCAGCCATTCCGCCCGCTCTCGTTTTCACGCACAATCCCGATTTCACGCAAAAAGAAAAGCCCCGGCTTGCGCCGGGGCTTTGGGCTCTGGTGTGCCGTGTCGCTTACGCCATCGCCGCCATCGGTGTTTCCTGTCCGTTCACCGCCGCCGCGGGCACTGCCGGCACCGCTTGCATGCCGTTGCCATTCGTCGTGTGCGCGTGTCCGCGCGTCAGGCGGTGGACAAAGTGGTAAGGGGGCCACGGCCCGGAAACCTGCAGGTGGCACTCCCGCATCATCGCGCTGGTTGAGGCGAACTTGTTGTGGTAGCGCTCCACGTGCTTGTGCTCAATCAGGTGCGCAATGTCCAGCACCATCTTGCCGCTCTCCGTCAGCCGGCAGCTCACTTCCTCGTCCAGCGGCAGAAACAGCCGGTGCATCTGGAAGCTCACCGCGCGGGCTCGCGTCTGCCGTTCGCGCTGCCGCGTCGCGCTTTCGCGCAGGCTCGTCAGGTACTCCCGGCCCACGCCTTCGGCCTGTGCGTGGTGGCCCAGTTCGCGCCCGCAACAATCATCCACGAAGATCTTCAAATGCATCTCCGTCTTGCCGCGCAGCTTCTCAATATTCGATACAAACTGCCGCTGGTTGGACCGGATGGACTTCCGCAGGCTCTCGTCGTCGCTGAAGACCGTCCCGAAGCGGAACGGCAGCACCGTCGAATGTTGGAAACAGTCCGCGATCACCCGCGCGTGATCCACTCCCGCCTTCTGGCTCAACTCTTCCGCCGGGTTGTGTTCGCTCACCACGATGGCGAGATCGCTGGCGGGATAAAGAAATACCTGGTTGCCGCTCACTCCATGTACGGATTCAAGAGGAACAGGTTTGCGATGACGGGCCAGTTCAGGAAAGGCTTGCTTCTCACCTATGCAGTAGGCATACCATGCCATGTCGAGGCACTCCCTCGGCGGTCGCAGGTATGCGCCGCTCGTTTGTGAAGCTCTGTGAACTCAGGAAAAACTGCATTGTAGCTCGGGGTAAATCCCCCCCAAGTTGAAACTAAGCCGAATACTAGACCCGCGAAAATACGACTGGCAACGGTTCACATCACAAACGTCGTAAAAGGTGGCAAAAAATCCGGAGTTTGATTTTGTAGGGTTGAAAGTCTTATTGAAGAAATCAACAATGCGGTCATACTGGACCCGATGAGCCGGTCAGTGAAGGTCTGGAACCTGGGTCGCGGAAGCGCAGGTTCAGTGCAGCAGTCCCAGCATACGGCCCAGCAGCACGCCGTTGGCCGCCAGTGAGGCCGCCAGCAGCAGGAAGCCTATCCAGGCGATCCAGGTCACCCTCCGGCGCAGCCCGCGCAAATCCTCGGCCATTTCCTCGCGCTCCCGCGCATTGCGGTCGGCCTGCGCCTGCATATCCTCCACCTGCTCGGCCAGATGTTGGATCGTCGCGGTCTGCTCCACAAGCCGCGTCCGCAGCTCCACCTGCTCGGCGTGCAGCTTGTCCACGTCCGCCTCCAGCGGATGCAGGTCCACCGGCCGCTTGTGAGCCTCGAGGCTGGGTGCCAGCAGGTTGGCCACCGTGAGCGGCACATTGCCCTCCAGGAGCGGAAGCACCTTCTGCACCACGGGAATCACCTTGCGCGCAAGGCCCAGTATTCGTTCCAGCCCCGGATAGCGCGGGGCGGGCTCTTCGGCGTGCGAGGTCCGCGCCAGCGGCAGCACCGGCGACGCCGGCCGCAGTACCTTCACCTCATTCGGCGCGGGCTGCAGCCTGTCCAGTTCCTTCTTGTGCGCGGTCGGGGGCGTTTCAATTAGGCGCGTGCGAGGGCGGGGCTGGTTCGAGGTTTCGGCAGAGGGCTTCTCCGGAGTCTCCATGGGCTTCTCCGCGTCGGGCCGGCTGGTCTCCGCCGCTTGCGCCGCCTCAGGAGCCGCCACCTTCGTTTCCTCAATCTCCACTTTGCCGCTCATGCCACGCCTCACCCTCCACTATATAGGGAGCCGCGCTCTTCTCGCCGTCCGCATGCCTTGCCCAGCCGGGAACCCCGGCGCGCGATTCCCCTCTCGCCGCATTCCCGCTCGCGTATTCTCGATTGCAGGAGAGGCGCATGAAACCTGTGTTTTCCCACGCTCTGCGCAACCTGCAGCGCAACATTCTCGCCGGCCTCATCACCATTGGCCCGCTCTTTGTCACGTGGCTTGTCTTCAGCTTCGTCCTTGGCGATCTGGCCCGCGCCGGCCGTCCCCTCATCGCGCTCTTCGCCCCATTCATGCCCCGCGGCTGGCTGACGCAGGACTGGGTGCAGACCGCGCTTGCCATCGCGCTCACCCTGGTTGCGCTCTATCTCCTTGGACGCATCACCTCGCTGGTCATCGGCCGCCAGATCTTCGGCCTGCTGGAGTGGGTGCTTGAGCGCCTGCCCTTCGTGGCCAAAATTTACACCTCGGTACGCCAGCTACTCGACTCCATGATGGCCAAGAAGGACGCGAGCCAGCGCGTGGTCCTCGTCGATTTCCCCATCGTCGGCCAGAAGAGCCTCGGCTTCCTCACCCGCACGCTCAAGGACGCAACCACCGGCCAGGTCCTGGCCGCCGTTCTGCTGCCCAACGCCATCAATCCCACCTCGGCGTTCCTGCAGATTCTGCCCCTTGACCGCGTCGTGGAAACCGACCTGACCATGGAGCAGGCCATGAGCATGCTGCTGACCGGCGGCGCCGTAGCTCCGGAGCGCCTGCGCTTCACGCGGCCGGAAATTGCCGCCGCGCCCTTTTCTCCTGCGCCCGGCCCCACAACCTGAATAATCGCCCCGGCTACTCCGCCGTTTCGGCTGCCTCGGCCGCTTCCAGCTTCTCTCCGGCGTGCCCGCTTTCCAAAGTCACCTTGCGCAGGCTCACATGGTCCACCTGTGCCCAAATCAAGCCCACCGGCACAATGCTCATGAACGTCACCAGCAGCAGCGTCGCGGCACAGGCCGTCGCTGCCTCCGGCGACACGTTAAAGAAGCTGGAAAGCGCCGCGGCCACCAGTCCCGTCTGCGTAAACCAGCCAATCACCGGCAACTGAGTTACGCTCGTCGCGCCGCTCACCACCATCAACAGCACACACTTGGCCGGCGTCATGGTCGCCAGCTCCGGACTCGCCACAAAGGCCCGCGCCGTCTCCAGGTAGGCAACGGCAATCAGCACCCACATGCCCAGTGAAAGCGCAGCCGCCACGCCAAAGTCGCCCAGCGTGCGCATCGTGTCCAACCCCGTGCGGAAGGTGCGAATCTTGCTTCCCACCGCATGCCCCAGTTTCGAGCTGAACACGCCGAACATCCCCTCCAGCATCGTCGCCACCATTTCGCCGGCCAGCCGTACCATCACCAGGAACAGCGCACCGGCAATCGTCAGCAGCATGCCCCACTCGCCGGCCTTCTTCACCAGCTCCGGATGCGGCATTGCGCCCGCCGCGCCGAACCATGCCGTCAGCAGAATCGCAGAGGAAAACATCAGCGCCATCGATCCCGCGTCAAACAGCCGCTCCACCACGTAGACCGCCAGCTGCGAGCTCAGTGGAAGCTGCGTCTTCCGGGCCACCAGGTACGGCCGCACCGGATCCGCGAAGCGCCCAATCAGCGCCACCGCGGTGAACCCCATCACCTGCGTGCCCAGCAGCGAGAGCGCGGGCACTTTCTTGTTGGGCCGCAGAAACAGCGCCCATCGCACCGCGCGGAGCACATAGCCCACATAAATGCAGGCTACGCCAATCCCGATACGTCCCCAGTCCGCCAGCGCCAGCTGCCTGCGGAACAGGCCAAAATCAAAGTGAATCCGATTGCGCCCCCACACCACCAGCGCCACCAGCGCCACCAGCACAAACAGGCCCACCATCCATTGCCGTTTCTTCAAGCGTTCTCCGTTCCGGGAATCCGAAAGTATGCGTCCATTCTATGGGGCAACGACCGCGCGGCAAGGTTCTTTTAGCGAGATGAAGGCCGAAACTCCGCGGCCGCCGCTTTGCGCGCCTGGGCCTCGCGCGCACGCACCCTGCGGTTGAACTCGTGAATCACTCGCGCCACATACGCCCGCGTCTCCGCATACGGCGGAATCCCGTGAAAACGGTCCACCGCCTCAGGCCCGGCATTGTAGGCCGCCAGCGCCAGCGCCAGATTCTCGTGGTAGCGCGTCAGCAGCTGGTCCAAGTAAGCCGAGCCGCCCTGCACATTCTCGCCCGCATTGAAGCTGTCCTGCACGCCCAGCTTTGCAACAGTATCCGGCATCAGCTGCATCAGCCCGCGCGCTCCAGTCCGGCTCACGGCGCGGGTTTGGCCGTCGCTCTCGGCCTTTACCAGGCTCGCCAGCAGGTCCACGTCCAGGTTATGCGCCCTGCCGGCGCGGTTCAGCATCTCGCGCAGGTCCGTCGGGTTCAGTTGCGCGGAATCTGCCGCATTCTTTGTTGCGTGCATCGCGAGGTTCGCAGCTGGCGCTGGGTCTGGAGGCGCCGGATCCGGAGTTGTGTCGGCCACCGTTTCGTAGCTTGCAATCTCGTCCGGCTTCAGCGCAATGTAATTGTCCTCGCCCGCGCTCAGGTAGATTCGCACCTGTCCGCCTACGCGCGCATGATGGTCGCAGGTCATCGTGAAGCCGTTGCGCAGCGTCACGCGTTCGGTTGCATGCGCCGCCGTCGCCAGCATCGCCAGCGCCGTGACCACCAAACCTGCGCAGCCCATCACACTTGTCCGCATGTCCTCACGCTTCCGCGGCAATCCGCCTGGCCAGTTCCCGCTCCAGCACCACGGCAACGCCGTCCTCGTCGTTTGGCGGAGCCTGCTTCCATCCCCGCAGCTTCGCCATCGCGCGCAGCTCTCTGGAGGCATTGCTCATCACCACGGCCTGTCCGGCCCACTCCAACATATCCTCGTCGTTCCAGTTGTCGCCGATGGCCATCGTCTCGCGGCGATCGATTCCCAGCCGCGCGGCCAGCCGTTCCAGCGCCCAGCCCTTTGAAACTCCCGGCGGCAGCAGGTCCAGAATCGACAAACCGCGCCCGCCGTATTCCGTCAGCACGCACTCGCACTCGGCGGCCCACTCGCTCTCCTCCAGCGCCTTTTCCGCCTTCCGCATCTGGCGCACCCCGCCCGCCACCATGCCCTGGATCGGGTCCTCGCCGTCGGCCAGCGCGTCTTCCAGCGGCTTCACCACTTCAATCGCACCTCGGTTTGCCTCCACCCACAGCGCAATGCGCCCATGCGCCTGCTCCATATCTTCCAGCACCAGTTCGCCGCGCCCTTCCCGGTCGAAAGTGAAGACCACAGTCCCGAAAGGCCGCGCCAGCCCGCAGATTCCGCGTGCAGCGCGTGCCGAAAGGTACGACCGGTCCAGATGTTCGCCGCCCAGCGTCCGCGTCACTGCCCCATTGGACGTAATCAGCGGCGTCTCCGCTCGCAGGCCCAGCCCCTCCAGCAGCGGTGCCGTGTAGGCCTGCCGCCGTCCCGTCGCAAGCGCCACCGTGATTCCCGCGTCCTCGGCGGCCTTCAGCGCCCGCGCATTGCGGCGGCTGATTGTCTGGGTAAATGTGGGCAGCAGGGTGCCGTCCACGTCGATGGCCACCAGGCGGACCGGAGGATGCATATCTCCAGTGTATCGGCTGCGCGCCTGCGTCCTTATCCGGTAAGCTCATTCACATGGAGCGAATCTGTACACAGTGCCACGCCGTGCTGGCCGTCGAGACCCAGGCCGACTGGTGTCCGGCCTGCGGCGGCGCGCTCACTGAGCGTCCCACCCTGCCACAAGACTTATCCAAAAAATCGTCCCACGCAGTGGATCATCGCGGCATCGTCTTGCCGCGCCGTCACGCACTCGGCGGCATCATCACGCCGCAGTAGGGGCTGTTCGCACCAACCGTCGCCGCCGTTCGCGCAGTGCGAGCAGGCTCTGGCGCTCACTCGTAGCGCAGCGCCTCGGCCGGCAGAATCCGCGCCGCCGCCGACGAGGGATACAAGGTCGCCAGCAGCGAAATCCCAATCGACACCGCCGCCACAATCACTCCGTGAATCGGCCGTGGCGCAAACGGCAGCGTGTCGATCGAGTACACCTCCGCCGAGAGATGAATAAAGTGGTAGTAGCCGCCGGCCCACGACGCCACATAGCCCAGCACCAGTCCCAGCGCCGTGCCCACCACGCTGATCAGCAGTCCCTGCATCAAAAAAATTCGCCGCACCTGCCCCGGCTGCACGCCAAAGCTCATCAGCACCGCAATGTCGCGCGTCTTCTCCATCACCATCATGGTCAGCGCAATCATGATGTTCAACGCCGCCACAATCACAATCAGCGCAATCACGATGAACGTCACCGCCTGCTCTTCCTCGAGAGCGCGGAACAGGGGAAGGTTCTGTTCCTCCCAGTTGGTGGTCATAAAGCCCTTGCCCGCGGCCTTCTCAATCGCCGCGCCCACCTGCGGCGCGCGATTCATATCGTCGACTTTGAAGTTGATCACCGACAGCAGGTCCGGCTCGCTGAACAGCCGCTGCGCATCGCCCAGCCGCAGAAAGCCCATCTGCGCGTCGTACTGGTAAAAGCCTGTGTGATAAGTGCCGGCAAGGCGGAATCGGAGCACCCGCGGATACATGCCCAGCGGCGTCATCTCGCCCTGCGGGCTGATTACCGTCACCGTGTCGCCCACCTCGGCGCCAATCGTGTCGGCCAGGTCCTTGCCCAGCACAATCGGCGGTTCAGCATCTGCAGGCGCGCCCAACTTCGCCGGCTCCGTTTGCGTTGGCTCCAGCGCCGCAATCGATCCCGGCGTGGCCGTCGACAGCAGGGAACTGACGCGCTTCTCGTAGTCCGGCAGAATCCCTTCAATCAGCGCGCCGCCGTCCCGTGCGCCGCGCGTCACCAGCACCTGCTCATACAGGCCCGGCGACGCAGCCACCACATGCGGCAGCTTGCTCAGCCGCGTGAGCAGCGGCCGCCAGTCGCGAATGCCGTCGTCCTTCACGCGCATCAGCATCACGTGCGCGCTTGAGTCCACCAGCTTGTCCTGCAGATCGCGGCGCATCCCGTTCGTAATCGCCAGCGCGATAATCAGCGCCGCAACGCCGGCCGCCACGCCCGCCACGGAGATGGACGTGACCACGCCCACCACCGCCTGCCGCCGCTTGGCTCTCAGGTATCGCGCCGCCACAAACAGTTCAAATCGCATCACGCCTACTTCGCAGGCCTGCCGAAGACCGTCTTCGCCACGCCCACGTTCTCATACCGGTCATAGACGCGCACCGTCAGCAAGTGCTCGCCCGGCGCGGCTTCCAGCGCCTTCGCCGGCAGCGTCAGGTCATAGCTTTCGTGCTTCGAATCGGAAAGCACGCCCACCGGCGTGATGAACTGCCACGGCCCTGCGTCCAGTGAATACTCCGCATGCGCAATCGGCGAAGTTGCATCCGCGGCTTCAAAGGTCACGTGCGCCGACGCCGCGCACGGCGTCGTCTTGCACGCAGCCGTCTCCAGCGTCGCATGCAGGTTCGTAATCACCGGCGGCGTCGTGTCCACCACGAAACGGTCGCTCACCTTCTCGCCCGTCAGCGCCGTTCCCGGCGTGTGCGAGGGCGCGTCGGAGGCCACCAACTTCACCTGGTAGCCGCCGTCGGGAATCAGTGTCGCGTCAAAACTGTACGCCTTGTCCGTCAGGTTCTTCTTCAGCAGGCGCCACACGTGCTCGCCGTCGCCCTTGATGTAGAGCGAATACACCAGGTCGTCGCCATCATCGTCGTGCGCCGCCCAGCGCACCGTCACCGCCGCCCGGTCCTTCATCGCCTGCAGCGGCGAAGAGGAAGAGGTATCCACAATCGATCCGCTTCCGCCCGAACCTGGCGACGCAAATGCGATGTTCACCGTCTGCGGACTGCTTGTCTGCGATTGCGAACTCACACGAGCTCCGGGCGCCACCACCAGGTCGTCCACCACCGGCGCCGAATTCACCGGCAGATAATTTACGCCCACGCTGCCCAGTACTCCGCCCTGTTCCAGTTCCGCCTTCCACTGCAGGTAGCGCCCCGCCGGCGAAGCCACTTCACCATCTTTCAGCGGCGTCCAGTCGGTCCACCCGCGCACGGGCTGCTCCACGTTGCCCGTCCGCGTCCACAGCGTGTAGCCCGTCGAGCCCGGATCCACCTCCACGCGTCCAAAGCGCGCCATGGCTCCGGCGTCCAGCACGTTGCTGGCATACTCGTGCTTCTGGGTTCCGCACAGGCACACCAGCTTGCCCGTGTTGCCCGTCCCGATCAGCACTTCGCCCGCGTCGGCGCCGTCCTTGTCGATTGCAAGACTCAAGCCCTGCTGCGCCGCCAGGTGTGCCACGTCCGCATAATCGCCGTCCGGCTCAATCCGGAAGACGTGTCCCTGGTTACCGCTCAGCGCCAGCAATCCCTTCGGCCGCGCCGCCAGCGCATACACAATGTCGTTCTTGCTGGACCACACTTTGCGCGGCGCCTGGCCCTTCTTCAGTGCATAAATATCCGTACCCTCGGGCACGCTGCTGCTGGCGTTCACGGCCTGCACCGATCCCGGCTGCAGCACCGTGATGGTGATCGAAGCCATCCCCTGAATCGGCAGTGGCGGCAGCGGGTTGTGGCTCTTGTCGCCCACGCTCGCCGCATAAATCGTCCCGTCCGCCGCCACAGCAACGGACGTAATCTCCCGCCGCGGCGCTTCAAACAGCACGTAGCCCTTACCCTGCGGGTTGATGCGATACACCAGTCCGCTGCCATCCGAGCCCGCAATCAACTCGCCCTTCGCGTCCCACGCCAGCGAGCGGATGTGCTGCTCGTCGCTCTTGAAGAACAGCTCCGGCTTCGCGCCCGGCTTGCGCACATCCACGCGATACACGGCCGCCGGGCCGCCCGTCGCAAGGTAAAGCCTGCCCTCGGCATCGAAGGTCATGTCCCAGATGTAGTGCGATCCCTTGTCGTCGCTCTTCGCCCCGGCCATCTTCGCCGCGTCAAACACCACCGTGGCGCTCGCGTCATTCTCCTTTGCCGTCGCCGCGGGGTTTAGCTTGTACACTTTGCCGCTCGGCATCGTCGCTGCATAGAGTGCGCCGTCCGGCCCCAGCCGCACCACCTGCACGCTCAGGTCCTTGGTCTCGAACAGCGTGAACGGCTTCGCATCCTTTTCGCTCTCCAGCCGCAGCACCGTCGCCGGCGAGCCCGTTCCAAGGTACGCCGTCCCATTCTTGTCCACGGCCACGGACCACACGAACGTCGACGGCGTCGTCAGTCGCTCGGTCACGTCCGGCCCCGCGCGCAACTGCCCATCGCTGCCAATCGCCACGCCCTTCGGCGTCCCTTTCTCGAACTCCCCAAACTGCGACTGGGTCCAAAGGTGGGTTTGCTGCGCGGCTGCCTGCAGGCAAACACCTGCCGCAGCCACAACCGCCAGCGCCAGCAAACGGCCGCCAAAACGGAAGGGACGATGAGTGCGGTATACAACATCCATGCTGCCGTTGAGTCTACTAGAGTAGCCTCGCTTCTCGCTCTTCCGCTCCGCGCCGGTCCACGGCCATGCCGCGCCGGTGGTAGCCTGTTGCGGAGGTATCGCGAGCGCGCGGCGTTCTGGCCGGCGCGCCCCGCGCTGGTTCGTGCCGCCGCACAGGTCGCTCCAGGGAGACGCATCGCATGGAAGCTCGCGCCGCCGCCCGCGCCGCCCAAACCCGCGCCGCCCAAACCCGCGCCCAAAACCCTTGAAGAAATCCACGCCGAGCTCATCCAGCGCATCCAGCCTGTGGTGGAAGGTCTGTGGCCCGCTGAAGCACCTATTCAGACCTTCGACCTCGCCTTCAATCCCCAGGGTATGGACATCCACGTCGACGACTCGGCCCGGCGCGAGCTCGACAAGGTCTCCGTCGGATTGCTCCAGAACGCTCTGCGCGACAAGCTTGCCGTGCCCACGCTCACGCTCGACATCAAGCGCGTTCGTGCCGTACGCAAGCCCGCTCAAAAGCAGCCGGCAAAGAGCGGGACCATCGTCCACCGGCCGACAACGCCAAAGTAGCTGTTCCCAGAATCGGTTTGGGTCTCTGCCCTCAGCCGCCGCCGCGAAACTGGATGATTCTTCGCCGGTCGCGTTTGCTCGGCCGCCGCTCGGGCTGCGGCGCAGTCTGCATCATCGCCTTGCGCTCAGCAGTTGCGCGCATCCGCGCTTCCTTGCCGGCCTCGGTCTCGCGGTAGAGCCCCTGCGCCACAGGCGCCGGTCCGCGCATCTCGCTCAGCGCCGCCACCTCCAGCTCCCACTCGCCGCCTTCGTTGCGCACCTGCAGGCGGTCGCCCACCTTCACTTCGCGCGACGGTTTCGCCTCCACGCCGTTTGACCGCACGCGGCCCAGCTCGCATGCCTTCGACGCCAGCGCGCGCGTCTTGAAGAACCGCGCCGCCCACAGCCACTTGTCCATCCGCACGCCTGTCATCGCATTCTCAGTAAAAATGGAAAAGGACGCGCTCCTCGCGCGTCCCGTCATTGGTTCGAACTCAGTTTGCCAGCACGGCCCGGTAGCGAACCTTGTTCTTCTTCACCTTCTCAATCGCCTCGTTGGCCTTGGACATCGCGAAGCGCTCGGTCTGCGCCTTCACGCCGTGCCGTGCGGCCACGTCCATCATCTCGCGCAGCTGGTGCGGGCTGCCTATCGGGCTGCCGGTAATCGACCGCGCCCCCGAGATGAGCGGAAACGCCTGCACCGCCACTGGCGAGGGCGGAACGCCCACAAAGCACAGCGTCCCGGTCGGCCGCAGCGCCTGCATATAACTGGCCCACTCCTGGTCCGCGTTGATCGTGCTCAGAATAAAGTCCTGCGTTCCCGCCACTTCCTTCATCGCCTTGCTCTCGCGCGTATTCACAAACCGCAGCGCACCCAGCTTTCGCGCCTCGTCCTCTTTGGCTGCCGAGGTGGAAAACGCCGTCACCTCCGCGCCGAAGACCCGCGCAAACTGGATGGCCAGGTGCCCCAGCCCGCCGATGCCCACCACGCCCACGCGCGATGACGGATTGATGCCGTGCTTCCGCATCGGGGTATAGACGGTAATGCCTCCGCACAGCAGTGGCGCAGCCTGCTCGCTCTCCAGCTCGTCCGGAACCGGAATTACGAATCGCGAATCGGCGCGCACCCGGTCGGCATAGCCTCCGTTCCGGCGCACGCAAGTCCCTTCGGACTCCGGGCAAAGATTTTCCATCCCCTTCATGCACCACTCGCACCGCCCGCATGAGTTCGACTGCCAGCCCAGCCCCACGCGCCGGCCCTCCTCCAGACCGCGCACCTCCGCGCCCACGGCCGTAACCGTGCCGATAATCTCGTGTCCGGGAATAAACGGATACTGGCTGATGCCCCAGTCGTTCGAAATCAGGTGCAGGTCGCTGTGGCAGATTCCGCAGTGCGAAACCGCAATCTCCACCTCGTGCGGCCCCAGCTCTCCGGGATCGTACCGGAACGGCACAAGCTCAGCTCCCGCCGCGTGAACTGCAAATCCCTGGATTTGGCTCATGATTGTCGCGCAGTCCTCGCCGGGGGCTCGATAAACCGCCCCACTTGCCGCGGAGCTGGCTCCCGTTTGGGCGCGCCGTTCGGCGTCGCCTGAGTCAGTGTAACCCGCCTCCGGCCTCCACGTGCACACTCAGAATCGCATAACCGGAAAGCAGCCCATTCGCCGGAGCTTCGCCGGCCACCACCGCCGACTCGCCGTTCAGGTGTGCGTCCTGCGCCGCGCGTAGCGGCTCCAGCGCATTCGCCATGGAAAGAGGCAGGCTCGAAAGCGTTTGCCCGTCCATCTCCGCCTGCGCATCCGGCACCAGCAGGCTCACGTACACCCGGTCGGCCGCGTGCCGCCGCCGGTCCTCGGCCACCACCGAATCCAGGTCCGGCGTCTTCGTTCCCAACGATGGCGGATGCAGCGTCCGGTCCAGCGCTCCGGCGTCAGAGACCAGCAGCCGCACGGTCCCTTCGCTCAGCCCCGCGGGAATCCGCACCGGAATCCGCACATTCCGTTCCGGCTGCTGCCAGGGCCGCAGCGTCACTTCCACGGTCACCGTGTCGCCCGCGTGCACCTGGTCGCCGGAGACAATCCGCGCGCCCTCCAGCTCCACGCGCGCATCGTGGTTCAGCGCCTCCACGCGCAGGTCCACGCCGCGCACCGCGCCCATCCGGCTCTGGTTGGAATAAATCTGGTCGAACCGCTGCCCGAACTTGAGCGCCGCCATCAGCGGAGCTGTCGCTGCGCCGCCGGCCACCGACCACTGGTTCACCGGCACCGGCTCCCGGCCCTCCAGCCGAATGGTTCCCGTCATGTGATAGCTCGTCTCCGCCGTGCTGTCGTTTGACTCCAGCAGCGAATTGTAGACCGCCACCATCAGCGCCTGCGGCGTCAGTGACTCCAGGTCCAGCACTTCGAAGTTCAGCGTGCGCTGGTGCCCCGGCCGCCCATCCTCCGGGTCCTCCACTGTCAGGTGGACCGGAATCATCCGTGCCTTCTCGCCCAGTACACCGCGAATCGCCGAATCCCGGTCCTCGGTGAACGTGCCGATCGTTGCGCCCGTGTTCACAATCTTGAAAGCGTTCAGCGGCGAGGCCAGCGTGGCCACCACGTCCGTCGCCGTCATCGGCAATGACACCGGACCCGCCTGCAGAATCGGGTGCCCGCAGGCTAGCAGTTGCTTTGGGTCGATATACGTCACCGTGCAGGTGGCCGAAATCTCCAGGTCGCCGCGAATCAACTGCGCGCTCACCGCCGACCCCGGCTCCATCGTGGCAATCGCCTTGCGCGAAATCGCGTCCGCCGGGCCGGAGTCGCCCACGCCGCCCGCGGCCACCATATCCAGCCCCGTTCCGGCCATTTTCTTCTTCCAAAGCTGGATGGCCTCGGGCCGGAATCCGCTCATCACCAGCGGCGTCTCCATTGCCTGAAAAGTCATTCCACCGGCTGAAAAATCTCCGCCCGCGTCCGCCTCGCTCACCGCCGCTCCCGCGCCAAGGGGAATGTCTTTCGCCTCCAGCATTTGCGCAATCGGCGTAATTCCCGCAATCGGCTCCTTGCTGAACTGGCCGATGCGGTAGGACAGCGAGCCCATCAGCTTGTCGCCCACATACACAGGGCTGCCGCTCATGCCTGCCACCACGCCCGTGTACTCCGGCTTCGCGCCCAGCAGCCGCGCCAGAATCATGTCGTGCCCCGGCCCGCGCGCCCCGCGCAGAATGCCCAGCACCTCCGCCTGCATCGGTTCCGGTTTCGTCCCCTCAAAAACCGTCCACGCCGTGGCCATCAGCCCGCGATGTACCTGGCTCAGCGGGAAGAACCCTCCGGTCGAGGGCGGCGGCCCTGCTTCGCTCGCCTTTGCCGGCTTGGCGGCAGCTCCGGGTGGGGCAAATCCGGGCAGGGCAGATCTGGCCGGGCTCGCGGCCACTTGCGCCGCCGCGGGCGCACAGCCCAGCGCCAGGGCCAGCGCGCAGCCCAAGGCCGCGCCCAGCGTGCAGCTCAATAGCGCGGCCAGCGCCGCAGGTCGTCTCAGGCTTTGCTTTCTCAGGGTGTACTTCCGGTGCGGACTCACGTCTATAAGAGTACAACCGGCAGCAGGGTTCTCCGGATCCATGCTCGTCACGATTTGGCTCGTCCAGCTTCGGCCCGTCCAGCCGTATGCTGCAGTTTCCCTCAGTTGGACGCGCGCTGGGCCCCCGGTCACCGGGGAATTCGCATCTCCGGCAGCATGGTTCCGGCTTCCACGCCTTCCGGGTTGCCGCCGGATGCGGGTCTTCCCGTATCCTTGCTGCAGAATCGAGGTCGTCATGTTTTTCCTGCGACTGTCCCGCTCCCCGCTTCGCCGCCTTTCGCTCGCCACGCTCTTGCTCGCGGTGGCCGGCGCGCCCCTGGGCCGCACCCAAAGCACCACCGACACCCAGCAGCAGGACCAGCAGACGCAACAGCAACAAACCCAACAACAGCAGCCGGCCCAGCAGCCGGCGCAGCAGCAACCCTCCACCATCCAGCCGGCCCCGGCCGCCGGCGGGCCCGCTGCCGACAATGGCGTCATCGCCCTGCCGAAAAAGAAAGCTCCGGAGGTTGCTCCCGCGCCCGCCCCGGCCCGGCCGGCCTTCAAGAACCCCGTGGGAACCCCCAATTACACCGTCCGCGTCGAGGTCCCCGAGGTCACGCTTGATGTCGGAGTCCTCATCCAGAAGACCGGGCAGTTCGTTCCCAACCTCAAGCCGGACAACTTCCGCGTCTATGAAAACGGCGTCGAGCAGAAGGTCATCGGCTTCAAGCGCGTGGAAGCTCCCATCACCGCCCTGCTGCTCTGCGAGTTCTCAAACAACCCCTTCACCTACCGCTTCATTTACGACATGCGCAACGCCGCGTGGGATTTTGCCCAGCAGCTTCGCCCCCAGGATTACGTCGCGCTGATGACCTACGACATGAAGACCACCATCTGGCTGGACTTTACCCAGGACAAGCGCCAGCTCCTCAGCGCCATCGACTCGCTCGTCATCCCGGGCTTCAGCGAATACGACATGTTCGACGCACTGAATCAAGCCGAGGACCGGCTCAGCCGCATTCCTGGCCGCAAATACATCATCCTCATCGGTTCAGGCCGCGACTCCTTCTCCCGCCTCACCCTCGACAAGATCTACAAGAAGGTCAAGTCCACGCCCGACGTCACCATTTACACCATCTCCACCGGCGGCGCGCTGCGCGCCATGACCGAAGGCAGGCCCGGCATGGATAACTCCCTGCGCGACATGGACTTTCTGCAGGCCGACAACGAATTGCGCACCTTCGCCAAGTACACCGGCGGAATGAGCTTCTTCCCGCGCTTCGAGGGCGAGCTGCCTGAGGACTTCGGCGCCATCAACGCCGCCATCCGCTCCAAGTACCGGCTCATCTACCACCCCACGGACGCCAAGCAGGACGGCACCTACCGCAAGCTCCGCGTCGAGCTGGTGGACGACGAAGGCCGGCCTCTCCGCATCCAGGACGAGAAGCACCACCAGTTGAAGTATGAAATTCTCGCGCGCGACGGCTACCGCGCCCAACCTGAGGTCGAGTAGCGCAGCCGGGTCATGCGCCGGTCATGCGCCGGAGAAGGGAATGGGCGCCGCAGGCCTTGATCGAAGCATTTGCCTTCGCGGGCTCACGGTGCTGGGCTGCGCGCGGGCAGCCCCTGTTCAGCTCAGCTTGATGATGAAATCGTGAATGTAGTACCCGATTACGAAGATCGTGGCCACCACGCTGATCCACAGGAAGGTCCGAATCACCGGCTCAATCCGGTTCGCCCTCGCCACAATCGCGGCCTGCGCGTTCTTCTCGTGGTCGAACGATTCATCCAGGAAGATCTGGCCCTCTTCATCCTTGGTCAGGTTGCTGCGGTAAATGTAAAACCCCGCGGTAATCACCACCAGCACCGACCACACCACCCACATGACGCGGACGAATGTCATACACCACCTCCGGCGCACGCATGGGTCCCCCCGCTGGTGTCCCTTTTCCGCGGCCATCCGCGGGCCTGGGCCCATTCGGCTCAACATCATAGTCCCCTAAAGGCTCCCTGTGGTGATAAAAGTCACACAATCGTTGGCCGCTGCGGTTCCCCCCTCGCCGCCTGCTATCCCGTCCCGGACCCCGTTCCTGCGACTTTCCCCGGCCCCTGGGCATCCAATCAGTTAGCGGGCGGTGGGCCTTGAATCTCACCCCTTAGCCGAGTAGAGTTAGCAGTACGGAACCCATTTCAACCCACGGGAGTGTTCATGTCCACCGTTGCCACATCACCAGTCCAGGAAACCGAAAAGAAGGCCCCGCTTATCCTCACCCCCCCGGCCGTCGCTAAGGTGCGGGAGATCATGGCCACGCAGGATCCTCTTCCTGCCGGGCTCCGCATCGGCGTCGTCGGTGGCGGATGCTCGGGCTTCCAATACTCCATGGCCTTTGAGAACCAAGCCGGAATGATGGACAAGGTCTACAACTTCGAGGACCTCAAGGTCTTTGTCGATGCCACCTCGCTGATGTACCTCAACGGCTGCATCGTCGATTACGTCGAGACGCTCGAGGCCGCCGGCTTCAAGTTCGAGAATCCCCAGGTCAAGTCCACCTGCGGCTGCGGCTCCTCCTTCAGCGTTTAAGGCCAGCTTTTAACGCGCGCCCAATAAGTTTGAGCAAAACGAAAGCCCGTTCCGGAATGGGACGGGCTTTTTGTGTTGCAGGCCTTCCGCGCTTCGCCGCTTATTGCGGCCCAATCCCGGTCGTGGGGTTCGGAGTCGTCGGACCCGTCGGACCCGTCGTAGGTCCGGTCGTCGGTCCCATGGTCGTCCCTGGAGAACCGAACGAGTTGCCGCCGTTAAGGTTGCTCGCCGGCTGCCCTCCCGCACCATTGCCCCCGCCGATTGTCTTGCGGTCCATCTGCGGATCGTAGGTAAATTCCCACTGGTTGTAATGGTCCTTTCCCTTGTAAATCAGGATGGATTTCGCCGGGCTGGCCGGACGCACGCCGATAATCCCCGCCCCGCCGAAGGTTTGCCCGCCGATGTTGTCACTGGAACCCTGTCCGGAGCCACTGGTCGTTGGAAACGATGTTCCCGGAACTGTGCCGGTCGTCCCGGTCGTTCCCGGCCCGGTTGTCGGCCCAGTTGTCGGCCCGCTGAGCGGGATGCCCAGGGTCGTCGCTCCGGCCACGCCGTTGCCGCCGCTCGGCCCCGTCCCCGCCACTGTGGATTGGCCCAGGGGCTGCCCGAAGAATCCCATCACCACCGGCACCTTGTTCTCGCCCACGCGGATCAACTGCCAGTCGTCCTTGCCCGTCGTGGGGTCAATGTACCGCTGGCGCAGGAATCGGATTTCGTTGGTCTTCACCAGCGCGTCGATGCTGGGCGGATAGCGCCCGAATTTCCGGTAGTAAAGTTGGATCGCGCGAATGTATTGCTTGCCCCGCTCCATGGTTTCCCGATCGCGGTCGCGTTGGATGCTCTGCTTCACCTTGGGCAGCGCAATCGTCAGGGACAGCACCAGCAGGAAGACCAGAAACAGCACAACCACCAGCAGAATGCCCTCTTCGCCGCGCTTCTTCCGCGTCGGTCTGCCGGCTCGCATTGTTGCCATGCGGGTCATCAAGCCTCTTCAGTTGGACGCAAGCGGCAGCGTTTGTGTGTCGTTGTAGCCCAGGTCCGTCACCTGCACGCTGCCCGGCAGAATCACATCCACCTTGTAGCGGTGATCCACGATCTCACCCGGCTTGGCGATGAAAATATCGTCGCCATGCACCAGAAACGCCTGCAGATGCTTGTCCGCCGTCTCGCTGTATCCGAAATACGTCAGCGCAATCTCCGGCGGCCGCGGCGGCCCGGGCGGCACGTACACGGACGGCTTGTCCATCCGCGCACTCTTCAGCGGCTTGGGAATCTCCGGCGCCGACTCCGCCGAAAAAATATTCCGCCCCGTGCCCGCGTACACCACGTCTTCGCTTTCGGCCAGCTTGTCAAAGTGCAGCGTGGGGTCAATGTCGTCGTTCGTCAGCCTCCGCGCATCCGGCCCGGCTTCGCCGGCTCCTGCCGCGCGTGCCGTGGTCGGTGTCCGCGTGCTTGTCACGGGGTTTGGCGCAGGTGCCGATCCGCCTCCGAAGTTGTTCCAAAGCTCATACCCGGCCACGCACACCAGCACCGCCAGCAACCCCGCCACCAGGGCCAGTTGGCGCTTGTTCTCCGTTCCCAGAGCCGTCGCCATGGCCTTACTCGCCCCCCTTCGGCTCTGCTGCCGCATCGCCGGCCGCCTGCGCCGGCGTCTCGCTCGTCGCCGCGTCTGTCGGTCGCATCCAGGTGGAAACCTGCAGCCGCAGATTCACCATGCCGCCCTGCTGCCCGGTCAGCGACATCGCGCGAATCATGAAGAACATCGGGTCGCGTTCGAGGCCATTCACAAACTTCATAATCTGCGGATACTCGCCGCTCACGCCCGCGTCCAGCACAATCTCCGTCAGCTTGTCTCCGCCGGGCTTCTGCGCATAGGTCACGCGCGAGAGCCGTACGCCCGACTTCACTTCCAGCTCGCCAATCCGCGCCGCAATCGACGAGTAGCTGGCAGGAATCCGCCTGGCGTAAAAATCGTCCATCTCCGTCCGCGTCGTGGCCACGCGCTGGTCCAGCCCGCGCAGCGGCGCGGTCCGCAGCGTCAGCGTCTTCAGCTCCATCTGCTTGCCCTGCAAAGCTTCGGCCGAGTTCGCGCGCATCGCCTGCCAGTCCATGCCCATACGCACGGCCATCGCCGCCACGGCCAGCGCCAGCACCACCGTGCCCGCCACGTGCCAGGTCAGCGGCTGGCGCAGCCGCTCGCGACGCACCGAAGGCGTCTTCCCGTTCATCGCGCCACCCCTCGATGGCGATTCGCCGGTGTCGCCGGCCGCACGTACGGCGACCGGTGATGAACGCCCGCGGGCGTCGCAGTGCCCGCCTGACCGTTCTCCGCGACACGCTCCTCAGTCTTCCCGCGCTTTGCTGCGGCGGTGGCCTTCGTCGCGCTCGCCTGCTCTTCGGCCTTCGCAGGGTTGTACTCGGCCTCAAGCTCGAAGTTCTCGCGCATTGCCGCGCTCACCGGCTGCGCTGCCTGCCCCGGCGCGCTCGTGTTCTCAGCGCTCTCGCCCACGATGCGCGGCTCAAGGAAGTGCCGCGAGTGCTCCAGGTTCCGCACCAGATCCACGGACTTGTCGCGCGGTCCCTGCACGCGCAGATGAAGCAGAATATGCCCGTCCTTCTCGCGATTCGGCTCAATCGACGTCACCTGCACGCCGCCCGGAAGCACAGTCTCCAGGTCCTCCATCGCCAGCGTCCAGCTGAAGGCCTTCTCGTCGAAGAGCGCGTTCAAATACTTCACCTGGTTCAGCACCTCGGCATTCGCGGGCTGGTGCATCAGCGCCTCGTAGCCCTGCCGCTCCTGCCGCACCCCGTCAATCCTGGCCTCCAGCGCCGCATCCCGCGCTCTTGCCTCGGCGGCCGCGGCATCCACCATGTGCAGCCCCACGCCCAGTCCAATGCCAACCACTGCCAGCACGCCCATCGCCACGCGCAGCTTTCTTATCGCCGGTCCCTGGTCGGCAAAGGGCCGCGTCGCAAGATTCAGCGTGATCTTCATGCCGTGGCCCCCGCCAGCGCGCCCGCTATGCCCGCCACGCTCAGATCGCCCAGCGCCGTCATTACGCCGGAGGCCGGCCGCTCGGCCATCTCCACCACGCGTAGCTCGCGCTCGCCGGTCCAGCGCGCAAACTGCTCCGCCGATCCGATTCCTGCATACAGCAGCTGATCCGGCCGCGCCGACATCGTGTCCTCAAAATAAGCCGCCGCCACCGCGATATCCCGCTGCACATCGGCCAGCCGCTGCGCCGCATCCGCCGGCAGGTCCGCCGTGCGATAAAGCAGCAGATCCGTGCCCCGCGTAATCGCCGTCGTCAGCGAAAGCCCGTTCATGCATGCGGCCAGCACCGGCTCCTCGCCGTCCAGCCCGGCCAGCGCGGCCAGTCCCGCCGGCAGCACCGCGCCCGGCTCGTAGCCCGCCGCCCGCACAGCGCTCTCATACTCCTCCAGCACCGGCGCGGCCATCGTCGCCACCAGCACGCGCCGCTCCTGCTTGTCCGCCGAAAGCACCTGGTAGCTCACTCCCGCCCGCTCCACGTCGAACGGCGCCATCTTGCGCAGCCTGAAGCGCAGCACCTCAAGCGTCTCGGTTGTATTGGAGGGCAGGGAATCGAAGTCCAGCACAAACACCCGCACCGCCGTGTCCGGCAGCACCAGCGTCACTGCGCGCGTCCGCGGCGCAACCGCCTCCAGCGCCGCCTTGATCGCCGCGGCCACCGTCTCCGCCCGCTGCACATTCGTCTCCGTCAGCGAGGGCGTCAGCGCCCCGGCAGGCAGCACTTCAAAGGCATACACCGGCGCCGCGTGCCTCGCCGGCAGCGCCGCGGCCAGCACGCCCTGCGGCGCCAGTTCCACTGCTGCCGCGGGCCGCCCGCCGCCCGGCGCCAACTTCGTCCTCGTCCCCATTGCTCCCACTATCTCGAAGCCTCGATGAACGTCACTTTGTTGATCTCTTTCAGCGTCGTAATCCCGCGCCGCACCCGCTCCAGCGCCGACTCGCGCAGGAACGTCATGCCTTCCTTCTGCGCCAGCTTGCGCACCTCTGAGGTGGGCTTCTTTTCCAGAATCAACTCGCGGATGGGGTCGGTCAAGTCCAGCAGCTCGTGAATCGCCGTCCGCCCCCGGTAGCCCGTTCCGCTGCACTCAATGCACCCCACCCCTTCGCGAAACGGAAATTGCTTCCACTCGGCCAGCTCCAGCCCGCTCGAAAGCAGAAACTCGTCGTCGTAGCTCACCGTGTGCGAACAGTGCTCGCAAATCGTGCGCACCAGCCGCTGCGCCAGAATGCAGTTCAGCGCCGACACAAAGTTGTACGCCTCCACGCCCATATTCAAAAAACGCCCCAGCACGTCCACCACGTTGTTCGCGTGCACCGTGGTAAACACAAGGTGCCCCGTCAGCGCCGAGTTGATCGCAATCTGCGCCGTCTCCTGGTCGCGAATCTCACCCACCAGAATCTTGTCCGGGTCGTGCCGCAGAATTGACCGCAGCCCGCGGGCGAAGGTCAGCCCCTTCTTCTCGTTCACCGGAATCTGCGTGATGCCGCGAATCTGGTACTCCACCGGATCTTCAATCGTGATGATCTTGTCCTCGTCGCTTTTGATCTCGTTCAGCGCCGCATACAGTGTCGTCGTCTTGCCTGAGCCCGTCGGCCCCGTCACCAGCACCATCCCGTAGGGCTCGCGTATATACCGCCGGAACCGCCGCAGGTCCTCGTCCGCAAATCCCACCACGTCCAGCGTCAGGTGGCGGAACTTCTCGCTCATCGATTCCTTGTCCAGCACGCGCAGAACCGCGTTTTCCCCGTGCACCGTGGGCATAATCGACACGCGGAAATCGATCAGCCGTCCCTTGTAGCGCACGCGGAAACGCCCGTCCTGCGGCACGCGGCGCTCGGCAATGTCCAGCTCGCTCATGATCTTGATGCGGCTCAGAATCGTCGTGTGATGCTCGCGCGCAATCGGCGCCATCGCCTCCTGCAGCACGCCGTCAATGCGGTACTTCACGTGCAGCGAGTCATCATAGGTCTCAATGTGGATGTCGCTCGCGCGCCGCTCCAGCGCCGTGAAAATCGTCGTGTCCACCAGCCGGATAATCGGGCTGATGTCCCCGTCGCTGGTCAGCTTCTCAATCGAGATGTTCTCGTCCGGATTGTCCTCGCCCACCAGCACGTCGAAGGTCATCCCCTCGCTCGCCTCGTCCAGCACGCGCTGCGATTGCTCGGTCTTCTTCAGCAGGTCGGTAATCTGCGACAGCGTGGCCACGCGCGGCACAATCCGGTGCCCCAGCAGCCCCGCAATCTCGTCCAGCACCATCAGCCGCGAGGGGTCGCTCACCGCAATCACCAGCGCCTCGCCCTGCTGCTCAATCGGCACAAAGTTGTAGCGGAACATCAGCTCCACCGGCACCGTACGCAGCAGGTCGTGCTGGATGCGGAAATGCTTCAGGTCCACGAACTCCGCGCGATAGCGCTTCGCCAGCGCCTCGGCCAACGCCCGCTCTTCCTCGCTCTCCGGAGTCGGCCCCGTCGCCGCCGTCAATACGCTTGCATCCGCCATGCCCGTTTACCCCTTCATCGGCCCGTCGATCCCATCGAAAAGATCGGCAGATAGAGCGAAATCAGAATAAACACCACCACAATTCCCATCACAATCAGAATCACCGGCTCAATCAGCGCCAGCGCCGCCGTCAGCGCCGTGGCCACGTCTTCCTCAAAAAACTCCGCCACCGAATTCAGCATCTGCGGCAGCGCGCCCGTCTGCTCGCCCACCCCGATCATCTCCGTCGCCAGGTCCGGCATCATCTTGGTCGCTTCCAGTGAGTCGGCCAGGCTCTTGCCCTCGCGCACCGTCCGGATCGAGGTCATCACCGCGTTCGTCACCTTCCGCGACGAGATTGACCGCGACGCCGTCTCCAGCGACGGCACCAGCGGCAGACCGCCCGTCAGCAGCGTCGACAGAGTCCGCGCAAACAGCGCCACCTGGTACTTCAGCCAGATCTTGCCGAAGACCGGCATCCCGATGCGAATGCCGTCTGTCACCTCGCGCCCGCGATCGGTCAATGAAAATCGCCAGCTCGCCAGCCCTCCGCCCACCACCACCAGCGCAATCCATGCGATGTTGTGTTGCGTCCACTGCCCAAAGGCCAGCAGATCCAGCGTCATCGTCGGCAGCTTCGACCCCATCTGGTCATAGAGCTGCGCAAACTGCGGAATCACCACCGTGAACATGAAGATCAGCAGCGCGGTCACCATCGTCAGCAGCAGCGAGGGGTAAATCATCGACGCTTTCACCTTCTTGCGAAACGTCAGCGACACCCGCTGGAAGCTCACATAGCGCTCCAGAACCTCCTGCAGATTGCCCGACTGCTCGCCCGCCAGCAGCGTCGTCGTGTACATCGTCGGTATCCCGCCCTGCGCCTCGAAGGCCGACGACAGCGACTCGCCCGTCTTCACCCGATTGGCCACGTCCTCCAGTTGCGCGGCAAAATTCCGGTCCTTGCGGCCCTTGGCCAGCATCGTCATTGAGCTCAGAATCGGCAGCCCCGCCCGGATAAGCGTCAAAAACTGCTGGTTGAAAATCAGGAACGGCTCCAGCTTCACCTTCTGCCGCCCGAACAGCGCAAACCCGCTCCGCGCCTTCACGCTGAAGACGTGATAGCCCGCGTGCGTAAACCGCGCCCGCAACTCCTCGGCCGTCGACGCGGTCTGCACCTGCTCCTGCACCCGTCCACGCTCATCGGCCAGCTTGACGACAAACTCTGCCATGATTCCGCTCGCCCGCGCAGCCCATCCCGCGCCGCCCGCACCTTACCGCTCTTCCTCGCTCAAGGGTATCAGCACCAATGCCTCATAGACGCACTTTCGCCCCGAATCGTTCATCGCAGGTTTCACGGCGATTTGCGTCCCATGTATGCTGGTTCCGTTCCTGCATTTCCAGGGTCCGAGGTGCCTGCCGTGCCCATTTTCGTCCTTCGCCGCCCGCGCCCGGCCCGCCTTGCCCTCGCCGTCCTTGCTGCGGTCTCGCTCTCGGCCTGCGGAGCCGGCTCGGCCATCGTCCCCGCGCCCTATCCCCACCAGCTCGCCCAGGTCCGCATCGCCGCCTCCGGAGACGTCATTCCCCATGAGGCCGTCAAAACCGCCGCCGCGGCCGCCGGACCAGGCCTCCAGGGCTGGGCCGCGCTGCTCTCGCCCGTCGCAGACGTCTTCCAGTCCGCCGACATCGGCTTCGTCAACATGGAAACCCCCGTCGCGCCAGACCACGGGCACGGCACCCACGCCTTCCTCTTCAACGCGCCCGTCGCGCTGTCCCAGGCCCTCAAGCAGAGCGGCATCACAATCGTCTCCTTCGCCAACAACCACGTCATGGACCAGGGCTGGGCCGGCTTCGACGAAACCCTCCAGCACCTCCGCTCCATCGGCCTGCTCTTCGCCGGAACTTCGGACAACGCCGCCCAGGCCTTCCAGCCCGTCTTCACCACCACCAACGGCATCAAAATCGGCTGGCTCGGCATGACCCGCTGGCTCAACGGCAACCGCAACCCCAGCGATCCCTCGCAACCCCACGTCAACTTCTTCCCCTATCCCGGCGAATCCAATGGCGCGCCCGGCGCCGATGAGGCCCAGGTCCTCGCCGCCGTCAAAGCCGCCCGCGCCCAGTGCGACTTCCTCATCGTCTCCATCCACTGGGGCATTGAGTACTCCACCACTCCGCGGCCCCGAGACGTCGCCCTCGCCCACAAAATCCTCGACGCTGGAGCCTCCGTCATCCTCGGGGCCCACCCCCACGTTCTCCAGCCCGTCGAAACCTACCGCACCGCCGACGGCCGCAACACCGTCGTCTTTTACTCCCTTGGCAACTTCCTCTCCAACCAGTCCCGCACCTATATTGATGGCCTCATGCCCGACTCCGACGGCGACCCGCGCGACGAGATGATCGCCCTCTTCTCCGCCGTCAAAAACGACTACGGCCCTGCAGGCATCCGCGTCGAGCTCGGCCACGTCGGCATCCTGCCCGCCTGGGGAGTCAACAACCGCAACCAACTCGCCAGCGGCCGCACCAAAACCCCCGTCATCGGCCCCATCCTCATTGACCGCGAAATCCCCGCGCTCCAGGCCCAGCTCGACGCCCTCAACAAGCTGCCGCAGCCGCTCGCCGATGCGCAGAAGCAGCAGTTCATCCGCCTCACCTCGCGCCTCAAGCTCCTCGACGACCGCCGCCAGCAAATCGTCGCCCGCGTCGGCGACGAATACATCACCGCCCCGCCGCCCCTGCCCGCCAAATAGCCCGCAAACGCAACAAAGGCGCTGCTTTTTGCCCGCGCCTTCGACTGTCAAACTGTCCGCTCTTTGCTGCTAGCTGTCCGCTGCCCTTCAACACCCCTGCGCCACCAGCCGCGCCTCCGTCAACCCAGCAGTGCAACGCCTTCGGCCGCCGCGGCGCTCTGCAACGCCTTGTCGAGAGTGGCCAGCGGCAAATGCTCGCGCACGGCGAGCGACAAATACGCCGCGTCGTAGAATGACAGGCGATGCTGTCGCGCCAACCGAAGCGTCAACTCCTCATCCGGTTCGGAATCCATCTCAATGGGGTAGCCTGTCAGCAGGTCCAGAAACACGGCGGTATCCGCCTCCGTTAGCCGTTGCCGGCGCTCATTCACCACCAGCAAGTTGCGCACTTCGTACCACCACACCGTCGGCACGCGCGCAATCTCTTTCATCAGTTGTAAGGCGGAGCGGTCGGCAATTGCGGACGACTCATCCGCAAGCGCCCAGGCGGCGCAGACGCATGCATCGAGGACAAATGCCATCAGCGTCGGCCTTCGTCGCGCGCGGAGAGAATCTCCTCCAGCGAGACTTTGCCGATTCGCTGCCTCAGCGCCTTCATCCCCTCCATCGCCCGCTCCACTCGTTCCCGGTCAATCTCCGCCTGCGGGCTCAGCCGTGCCACAGGTTTGCCGTGCCGCGTAATCACCACGCTCTCCCCGCGCTCCACCTCGTCCAGCAGACGCAGGAAATGGGTCTTTGCTTCGGATGCCTGAATCGTTTTCATCATTTTGACCAGTCAATTGACCAGTCATAGTCTAACACATTTCCTTTCAATCTTTCGCAAACGCAACCAAGGCGCGGCTTTCCCCGCGCCCCTCTGCTTTCAAGCTGTCCGCTGCCCCCTGTCCGCTGTCATCTTTTAGCTGTACGCTGCCCTCAATACCCCTGCGCCACCAGCCACGCTTCCGTCAGCTCCAACTCCGCCTTCTGGGTGCCCCAGGTCTCGATTTTGAGACCTGGGTTGACTTTGGCCTGTTCCAGCGCCAGCTTCACCAGCACATCGCCCTCCACGTTCACCGGCGCGCCCACGCGCAGCGTGTGCAAGTTGGTTCGCCAATAAGTCAGAGGGAGTAAGGCAATCGAGATTGTCTCGCCGTCCCACGCGGCAATCGTCAGGCTGATGCCCTCAATCGCCACTGATCCCTTCGGCACCATCCATTGCCGTGCGTGCTCCGGCACGCGCACCTTCAGCGTCCAGTCTGTCGTCTGCTCGTCAAAATTCGGGTCCTCGCGGCTCACCACCGGCTCCAGCGCCGTCATCACGCCGCAGCCGTCCACGTGCCCCTGCACCACATGCCCGCCCAGCGGACTCCCCGCCACCGTCGGCAGCTCCAAGTTCACCTTCGCGCCCCCCGCCAGCCGCCCCAGCGACGTCCGCTCCAGTGTCTCCCGCGCCAGGTCCGCATGGAAATACGTCGGATTCACCTCCAGCGCCGTCAGGCACACGCCGCTCACCGCCAGCGAGTCGCCCTCCCGCAGCAGCCCGGCAACCTCCGGCGTCTCCACCGTAATCCGACGCACGCCGCCGCTTTTTGGGCCGCGGTCCTTCAGCCCAATCAGCGTCCCCGTCCGCTCAATAATCCCCGTAAACATGCCTTTATTCTAGTCGGGTCCGCTGCGCGCGCTTCACCAGACTCGCTCAGAATCTGCAACTTTCCGCCGCCCTCTGTGTCTCAACAAGCAGAGGCAAACGCCTCACAACGCATTGGCTTCGCGTGAGCCTCCCACACTTTGCGTCTTCCACGGGCAGATCGCCATGAGCAGATCCGGTTGGCACGCAGTTCGAAACGTCACGCAGCTCATCGCAGCGTCTGCGTCCCTCGCGCTTCTTGGCCTCTCCGGCTGCTCCATCCTCCACCCGCGCCCCTTGCTCCTCACGCCGCTTGCCACCCTCCAGCTTTCCAACATGCAGGTCACCCTGCCCAAAGGCAGCGCGCTCGCTCCCGCCAAAAAATCCCCGCTCGTCGTCAGCTTCACGGGTGCCGCAGGCCAAGCCCTCACCACCGTCGGCCAGGGCCACGGCACCATCCCCTGGAGCTCCCTCAACGTCAGCGCCACCGTCGTCCAGGTCAATCAGAAAGGCGTCGTCCAGATGCCCGAAATCCCCTGGCAAAGCAACGGCAAAACCGGCGAGGTCCCCGTCACCGTGCCCGGCGAGCCCGGCCTCACGGCGCAAATCTCCGTCACGCCGCGCTACGACCTCAACTACCATGCCGAGTACTCAGGCGCCGACGGCCTTGCCGGCATGGACGGAACCGATGGCATCAACGGCATGGACGGCCTTCCCGGCTCCTTCGATCCCAATAATCCCTCACCCGGCGACAACGGTTCTGACGGCTCCAATGGGAGCGACGGCAGCCAGGGCGGCAGCGGCGGTGACGGGCCGCCCGTCCTCATCCGTGTGGCCATGTGGCCTGGTAGCCGCCCCTTGCTTGAGGTCTCCGTCTCATCCCCCAACACGCAAAAACATTGGTTCCTTCTTGATCCCAACGGCGGCACGCTCACCGTCGCCTCCAACGGAGGCCGCGGTGGCGCCGGCGGCAAAGGCGGAAAGGGTGGCAGCGGCGGAGCCGGCGGAGTGGGCAGCCCCAACGGCACTGACGGAAACAACGGCCTCGACGGAAGCGACGGCCTGTCCGGCTCAGACGGCAATCCCGGCCAGGTCACCATGTTTTACGACCCAGCCGCCGCGCCTTACATCCACGCCATCCACATCGACTCCGGCCTGATTCCACCCGTCATCCAGGCAAAACCCACTCCGCCCCTCTGGTAGCAGGCCGGCAGGATCCGCAGCGCAGTTTCACGGCACCTCCCTCACGGCACCGCCACAATCTCCAGCCGTCCCTTGTCCATCATCGCCGCATGCTTGCCGTCCGGGGCCAGCGCCATCCGTCCCAGCACGCTCACTTTTTCCTTCAGCAGCGCCTGCCCGGACTTCGTAGCAGGGCTCTTCGTCTCGAACACCACAAACGTCCCGCTCGTCGGGCAGTACTGGCCCTGCATCCGGCACTCCGGCGTCTCCTCCCTAATTACAAACACGCTCGCCCGGCTCCCGTCCCGCGATGCGCCCGTGAACGTCATCACCGCTTCGCCCTTCGGCACCGCGAAGCCGCCCGCATCGTGCGCCGCCGCCTCCATCGCATCCAGCATCGCCGCCGTACACGCGCCCGTCTCCTTGATCGGACTCCCGCCAAACACCACGCAATGCGCGTCGCTCAAGCGGTTCATCCCGCGCCACATCAGCATCCCTCGCCCATCCGCCGTCACGCCCGCCGGGTGCAGCTCGTCCTCGGTCCCTCCGTTCAGAGTCATCACCTGCACCGGCTTCAACTCGGCAGACCACACCGCAAGCTCGCCCACAGCGGCCGGCCCCTGCACCCACTTCGTCGGCGGCAGCTCCACCGCCACGCGCCCATCGGCCAGCGCCCACACCCCGTCGTGCGGCAGCATATTGTTCAGCCCCGCAACATACGGCACATTCACCGCGTGCAGCAGCTTGCCCGCCGTGTCAAAGGTCGCCAGCTTCAGCACCGCATTCACCGCCGGGTCCATCGTCGTCGGGCACAGCGGCGTCGCCGTGAACGCCACCAGCACCGTCCCCGCATCCAGCCACTCCACCGCGCGATAGGTCAGCAGATCATTCGGGCAGCGCATCAGCGCGTCCGCATGAAACGTCTCCTTCGGCATGCCCAGCGTTTCCAGGTCCACCGTCGCGCTTCCGCCCGCCTGCGCCCGGGCCGCCGCCATTCCCAGCACAGTCCCCATCAGGCCAAGCGCCAAACCCATTCCACGTCGCGTCATCGCTCTTCCTGTCATGCCGCACAAGTCTAACGCGCCAAATGCCGCCCCATCCCCTTTGGCACAAAATGCAAATGGGCCGCAAACCGGCCACCTTTGCGGCGCCACTCTGCAGCCCCAAAAAATTCCACTCAGTTCTGCTCTACTCCGCCGTCGCTTCTCCCGCCGCTTCCAGCGCCATCGGCTCGCGCGTCAGCTTGCGGTAAAGCGCCAGCAGGGCCATCCGCCACCGCAGAATCATCCCGAAGGCCAGGATGAAGAACAGTCCGCCCGTCTGCTCCAGCGTCATGTACTTGTCAAAGAAGCCGCGCGCAAAATACCGCACCGCCGCCAGCACCACCACCACTGAGAAAAACGCCGCGCTCCGCTTCATCCAGATGACGTCGCCCTCGCGCCGCAAACTCGACGTCAGCAGCAGCGGATACGCCAGCACAATCGCGCCAATCGCAAACGCCCCCAGCGCCCACGTCCACGGCACGCGAAACCCCGGCACCACAAACATGCAAAAGCCCGTCGCCATCCCCAGCGGCGGAATCACAATCTTCCGCGCCGTCATTGGACGCTGCCCCTCGCGCACGCGCCACATCAGCACGCCGCACAAACCCGCCGCTGAAACCACCGCCGTCAAAACCGGGGTCGAAACCATCACCGCAAAAATCCCTCTCTCGTCTCCATTCTCGCAGCCCCGCGCGCTCCCTGCCACACCTGCGCCGCGCCGCACGCGCCAATCCACTTGGATGTCGTCAAATCCTACTCCATACTCCCTACTCCCTATTCTCCCGCCGGCCATGGGTCCCGCAGCAGCGAGCACACTTCCAAATCCTCGCCATACCGCTCCACTTCCACATCCTTCAGCCACGCCGCCTGCGCCATCCCGCGAAAGGCCGGCACCGCGTCCGAGCCCATAATCTGCGGCGACACAAACAGATGCACCCGGTCCACCAGCCCCGCCGCCAGAAGCGCAGTATTCAGCCGCGTGCCCGTCTCTGTCAGCACCGTCAGCACGCCCTCCGCACCAAGAAAATCCAGCACCTTGCCCAGCGGAACTCGTCCCGCCTCGGCCTCCATCACTTCCACGCGCACGCCATGCTCGCGCAGCGCCGCCGCCCGCTTCTCATCGTGCGACACAGTAAACACCACCACGTCCCCATCCGCGCCCGTCACCACCTTCGCGTCCAGCGGCATCCGCAGCGCCGAATCCAGCACCACCCGCAGCAGCTTCCGCCGTCGCCGCATCCCGCTGCGGTCGGTCAGCATCGGGTCGTCTGCCAGCACAGTGTCCACGCCCGTCAGCGCCGCGTCCGCATGCCAGCGCAGCGGCTGCACCGCCGCGCGAGACGCCTCGCACGTAATCCAGTAGGGCTCCCGCGCCGTGTGCTCTCCCGGCGGCGGAGCAATCCGCCCATCCAGCGTCATCGCCACCTTCATCAGCACCAGCGGCCGCCCGCTCTGGCTCCAGCGCGCAAACCCCTCGTTCAGCCGCCGCGCTTCCTTTTCACACACACCTAAACTCGTCTGGATCCCCGCTTCGCGCAGCGCCTGCATCCCATGCCCGGCCACCTTCGGATTCGGGTCCGTCGTCGCCGCCACCACGCGCCCCAGCCCCGCGGCAATCAGCGCCTCGGTACACGGCCCCGTACGGCCCGTGTGGTTGCACGGCTCCAGAGTCACATAGGCCGTCCCGCCCTTCAGCCTCTCGCCTGCATGTCTCTGCGCCTCGCGCTGCGCCACAATCTCCGCGTGGTCCTTCAGGTCATACTCGTGCCAGCCCTCGCCCACCGCCTGCCCCGCCCGGTCCAGAATCACGCAGCCCACCGCCGGGTTCGGCGACGACACACCAATCCCGCGCCGCGCCAGCTCCAGCGCTCGCTGCATCCAATAGTGGTCAAGCTCGGTCTGTGTGCCCATCACTCCGCTCACTCCGGAATCACCCCGATCGTCCCCAGCCACTTCTCCACCAGTCCCGGCCACTCCGTAATCGGAAACTTCGTCTGCCGAAGACCGAAGGCGTGTCCGCCCTGCGCGTACAAGTGCATCTCCACCGGCACGCCCGCGTTTTTCAGCGCGATGTAGTACACCAGCGAGTCATCCACGTTGTCCTCATCGTCATTCTCGGCCTGCAGCAGAAACGTCGGCGGCGTCTCCCGCGTCACCGGAACATTCGGGTTCAGCGCCATCTTCGCGTCGTCCAGGTCCAGATGCCCCGGATACAGCGCCACCGCAAAATCCGGCCGGCAGCTTACCGCATCGGCCGCATCCACGGCCGGGTACATGCGATGTTCAAAATGCGTGCTGATCGCCGCCACCAGGTGCCCGCCCGCGGAAAACCCCATCACGCCGATCTTGTGCGGATCAATGTGCCACTCCGCCGCATGGAAGCGCACCAGCCCCATCGTCCTCTGCGCGTCGTCCAGCGCAATCTTCGATTGCGGATACGCTCCCCAGTACGGTGCGCTCCTCGGTGCGGGTACGCGATACTTCAGCAGCACGCAGGTGATGCCCTTCGCCGTCAGCCAGTCGCACACCTCCGTGCCTTCCAGGTCGATGGCCAGAATCTCGTATCCCCCGCCCGGAAACACCACCACCGCCGCGCCCGTGTTTTTTCCCGTCGGCGAGTACACTGTCATCGTCGGCTGCGACACATTCTCCACATAGGTCCACGGCTTGCCCGCCACCAGGTTTTCAGCCGTCGCGTAGCTCTCCGGCGCCTTCGCTGGCCGCGCATCCGGCGGCGTCCCCGGCCAAATCGGAATCTGCGTGCGACCCTCAGCCGGTTTCCACGCGCTCGCCTGCGCCATCGCGCCGCAGCACGCAAGAAGCACTACCGTTCCGACAAGCCATCGCCTCATCCCGCTCTCCGCACTTCGAATCTGCACGCTATTCGTGCGCTCCGCGCCGCACTCACCCCACCAGCGCGTCCACAAACGCACCCGCGTCAAACTCCAGCAGGTCTTCCATCTTCTCGCCCACGCCCACAAAACGCACCGGCAGGTTCATCTCGCGCGCAATCGCCACCGCAATGCCGCCCTTCGCCGTGCCGTCCAGCTTGGTCAGCACAATTCCCGTCACGCCCGCCGACGCCGTAAACAGCCGCGCCTGCTGCAAGCCGTTCTGCCCCGTCGTCGCATCCATCACCAGCAGCACCTCATGCGGAGCCCCCGTCACCAGCTTGGCCGCCGTGCGCCGCATCTTGTCCAGCTCGTCCATCAGGCCCGTCTTGGTGTGCAGCCGCCCCGCCGTATCCACAATCAGGTCGTCAATCTTCCGCGCCTTCGCCGCCGTCGCCGCGTCGTAGAGCACCGCCGCCGGGTCGCCGCCCTGCCGCGTCTTGATCATCTCCACGCCGCTGCGCCCGGCCCACACCTCCAGCTGCTCAATCGCCGCCGCACGAAACGTATCCGCCGCGCACAAAAGCACCGTACGATCTTTTCCCCGCAGCCACGCCGCCAGCTTGCCGCTGGTCGTCGTCTTGCCCGTCCCGTTCACGCCCACCAGGAAAGTCACCTTCGGCGGCGCATCCGGCTCCGCCACTCCCACCGCCTTCGCCGGAGCCTCCAGGATGCCCTTGATCTGCTCCTTCAGCAGCGCCCGCAGCTCCTCGCCGCCTTCAATCGCCTGCCGCCGCGCCCGTTCCCGCAACGCGTCCAGAATCTCCGTCGTCGTGGTCACGCCCAGGTCGCTGGTCAGCAGCGCCGTCTCCAACTCCTCAAGCGCCGCCTCGTCCACCTCGCGCGTCAGCGCCGCCAGGTCGCCCATCTTCTGGGCAAGCGACTCCCGCGTCCGCGTCACTGCCTGCTTCATCCGGCTGAAAAAGCCTGGCTTCTCCTTCGCCTCGGGCTCCGGCTCCGGTTCGTTCTGGCTGCCAAAAAGGGTCGTAATCATGCACGCTTCCTGGCTCAAGTCTAGTGCAAAGCCGGGGCCTCTGTGTCCGTGCGTGCTTCATGCAGGGTTGCCGCTCCCTGGTGGTCGCGTCCACTTGGATGCAACGGCTCCGAGTCACAGATGCTCAGCAATTGCTCCAGCGGTAGCAGTCGTCGCGGCAGTGCGGGCACTGCTCAGCGTGGCAGCTGCCGCTCGGTTCAGTTATGCAAGCGCGGGCTGGCGCGGGGCTGTGGCCATCAGCGTCAGGGCGGTGATGTCGTCCTCCTGGCCAAAGGCCTGCGCCGCATGGGCGATGGTTTCGGCTGGCTGAAGGCTGAGTCCGGCGGTGCGCTCAAAGCCGAAGAGCGCGCCGGTCTTGTCGCGCGCCTCCACAACGCCATCGGTAACCAGTGTGAGCTGCTGGCCCGGGGCAAGGTGAAAGGTGGACTCCGAGTAGCTTGTCGTGGCAGAGAGGCCGAGCGGCAGTCCGTTTTCGAGCGGCAACTCTTTGCCCGCGAGGTAAGGCGCAAGGTGGCCGGCGTTGGCGACGGTGAGCGTGCCGTCGCGGTCGGCGCGCAGGACAAGGCAGGTGGTGAATCCGCCGTGGCTGCGCGCGAGCATGCGTGTGTTCATCGCCGCCAGAATCTCTCCGGGGTTTTGTGTGTAGTGCGCCAGAGTGCGAAAGGTGCCCACCAGCAGAGAGACGGTCATGGCGGCAGGCATGCCTTTGCCGCTCACATCGCCGATAACCAGAAGCACCCCGCCGTGTTTGATCGGCAATATCTGGAAGAAGTCGCCACCAACCTCTCCGGCCGGCCTGTAGACGCTCTCGAGCGCGAAGCCCGGAATGAGTGGGATTTCTTCTGGGATGAGGACCTGCTGGACGGTGCGCGCAGCTTCCAGCTCCCCAGCGGCGCGGGCGCGTTCGTGGACAATGCCGATGGTGCGCAGAACCAGAAATAGGAGCATCGTCACGCAGTAAATGGCGTACCAGGTGGTCCAGAAGTCGATCTCGTAGCTTCCGATCAACAGATGGGGCAAAGCAGGGATGTCCAGCGGCAGATGGAAGACGGCGGTGAATGCCCCCAGGGCGTTCCAGTAATTGGCGACGCTGATCACCGCGATCACGGGCAACACCACGTAGGTGTCGCGATTGCCGCGGAGCAAGCCGCGCAGAAGGAGCACGGGCAGGAGTGTCAGCACGATCAAGACTGGAAGAAAATAGCCGATGAAGTTTGGAACAGGCGATAAGAGACCCAAAGCTCCCAGGTTTGGACTGAAGTAGCCGAGAAAGAGGCAGATTTCGAGAGCCAGCAGCCAGCGCGAGGGACGCAGGTGAAGAATCAGGCGCACGAATTCGACCAGTGCAACACTCTCAGTGCTCAGCGCAAGCGTTTGAAGAAGACTGACCTGGGCCGGGAAGCCGTGCAGGTGAGACCACACGATAAGGGCCATCTGCAGGCTGTTGACCAGCAGAGAGATGGCGATGGCAAGATATTCCACGCGGCTGCGCATCGCGAGGTAGAGAGCAAGCGCCACAAAGCCAACCACCAGTGTGAGGCCGCAGAGCATGAGAGAGGGCGCAATCTGGTGAGATCCCTCATAGCTGGCATCGCGTCGAACCTCCCCGCGGCTTGCCAGGAAGATGCTGTCGGTTTGAAGAGGCGTAGTTGTACCTAGGCCCTGAGGGCCCGTGCGGTTGAGGGCAATACGAATGGCGATGACCAGATCGCCGTTGTGGGTAATCGCGCGGCCGGGAATGTCATAGGCGGTGAGGTAGCCCTGGCTGAATTCGGGCGGGCCGCTCATGTTGCCGTTTGTGCCGATGCGGATGCCGTTGACGTAGAGTTCGTAGCTTCCTTCGATGGATTCAACCTCGACCGCGATGTCGCGCGTCATGGGAGTGATGTGGGCATGTAGCCGATACCACGCGTAATGGGAATCACGAAGGTCGACCGGGAGCAGGGGTTTGCCGGTGGAGAGGATTTGCCAGCCACTGTCATCGAAAGCGGGCCAGGCGAAGGCAGGGTTATCGTGGAGAGAAAAGAGCCAGACGGGGCCGAGCGCGACGCGCGTGCCCAGTTGCCCGGCGTCGAAGTGGCGCGGATTGGTGCTGCCGGAACTGGGCGCTGAACTGGGCGCAGGCGGCTGGGCCGCGGACAGGAGGGTACAGAAAAGGATTGCGGAAAGCCAGAGAGAACGGCGGAGGTGTCGTGCCATTAGAGGACCCCAGGGGCGAGGAAAAAATCACTGCTGGCACTATACCGGTTTGCCTATTTGATAGGGAGACTTTCGCGTGGGTCCGGGTGCCGCTGCGCGGCCCATTCACGTTTGGGTTAAGGCATTTCTCCTTCAGTTATCACCATCCTGGCTTTGGCTGCAGAGCATTTGTCTCCGCCGCCAAAGCCCGCAACCTAGTCCGCAATCAAATCCGCAAAAGGCCTGCGCCCAAACCTCGTCCCGCGCAACGCCAAAAAATAACTTGCATTTTACAACCAAAGTAGGGAAAAATCGCAGAGCGGTTCGCGCCCACCACGGCGCATCCACACTATCCCCGGAGGATTCACACCTTATGAGCAAAGTGCGTGTTCTGGTCGGAACCCGTAAAGGCGCTTTCCTTCTCACCGCCGACGGCAAACGCGACAAGTGGGAGGTCAGCGGCCCCCACTTCGCCGGCTGGGAGATCTACCACATGAAGGGTTCCCCCGTCGACCCCGACCGCATCTGGGTCTCGCAATCCAGCGGCTGGTTCGGCCAGCTTCTCCAGCGCTCAACGGACGGCGGCAAAACCTGGCACCAGCCCGGCGTGACCGACGAAAAGCCCATCCAGTTTCCCAACAAGGCTCCCAATCGTTTTCTTTACGACACAACTGACGCATCCGGCGCGCCCCTCCACACCCACCAGTGGTACGACGGCACCCAGCACCCCTGGGAGTTCAAGCGCGTCTGGCACCTCGAGCCCTCGCTCACTGACGCCAACACCGTCTATGCCGGCGTGGAAGATGCCGCGCTCTTCCGCTCCACGGACGGCGGCGAATCCTGGCAGGAGCTCAGCGGCCTGCGCGGCCACGGCACCGGACCCCAATGGGCACCCGGCGCCGGCGGCATGTGCCTCCACTCCGTCATCCTCGACCCCTCTGACCCCGGCCGCATCTTCATCGCCATCTCCGCCGCCGGAGCCTTCCGCACCGACGACGATGGCCTCACCTGGAAGCCCATCAACAAGGGCCTCCGTTCCCAATACATCCCCGATCCCGACGCCGAAATCGGCCACTGCGTCCACCACATCGCCATGAACCCCGCCCGCCCCAACGTCCTCTTCATGCAGAAGCATTGGGACGTCATGCGCTCTGACAACGCCGGCGACTCCTGGACCGAGGTCAGCGGCAACCTGCCCACCGACTTCGGCTTCTGCATCGACGTGCACGCCCACCAGCCCGAAACCATCTACGTCGTCCCCATCAAGAGCGACTCCGAGCATTTCCCCCTCGACGGCAAGCTCCAGGTCTTCCGCAGCCGCACCGGTGGCAATGAGTGGGAAGCCCTCACCAAAGGCCTGCCGCAAAAGGACTGCTATGTGGACATCCTCCGCGACGCCATGTCCGTCGACCAACTCGACGACTGCGGCATCTACTTCGGCACCACCGGCGGACAGGTTTATGTCTCGCCCAACGGCGGCGACACCTGGCAGACCATCGTCCATGACCTGCCGCCCGTCCTCTCCGTCGAGGTGCAGACCCTCGCATGACACAGGACACCGCGGGCCACCCGCTCATCCGGGTGACCCTCCCTTACCACCTCCGCAACCTCGCGGGCGTTTCCGGCGACGTCACCCTCGCCGTCCCTGCGCCCGTCACGATCCGCGCCGTGCTTGACGCGCTCGAGGCCCGCTACCCCGCGCTCCGCGGCACCATCCGCGACCACGCCACGCTTGAGCGCCGCGCCTTCCTGCGTTTCTTCGCCTGCCAGCAGGACCTCTCGCTGGACCCCCCTGATACACCGCTGCCGGACGACATCATCCAGGGCCGCGAACCCTTCATCATCCTCGGCGCAATCGCCGGCGGCTAGCCCGCCGCACCTCGCCCGAATCCTCTACCCCCCGCCCGTTTATCCCCCTGCCCGTTTATGATTGACCCGCCCAAATTTGTCCCTGGAGGTCCGTTCTCAAAAATGCGCATCCGCCTTGCCGTTCTCTTCCTCGCTCTCTTCGCTGTCGCCGTCAGCCCCCTCGCCGCATCCGCTCAATCCAACGCAGATTCGGCTCACACGCATTGGGTCGGCACCTGGGCCGCATCGCCCTTCGGCGGCGACCCCTGGCATTCCATTCCCACCCTGGTTGGCTCCACCATCCGCAACGTCGTCCACACCTCGCTCGCCGGCTCCAGCCTCCGCGTCCGCCTCACCAATGAGTTCGGCAAGGAAGCACTCCATGTCGACGCCGCCACCATCGCTCTCAGCACCGGCACAAGCAGCCTAGACGCTGCCTCGCTCCACACCCTCACCTTCGGCGGCCAGCCCACTATCGTCATTCCCCCCGGCGCGGAAATTCTCTCCGATCCCGTCCCGCTGGCCACGCCCGCCTTCACCAACCTCGCCATCAGCCTCTATCTGCCGCTGCAGCAAATCAGCGAGCCCAGCGTCCACTCCAGCGCCCAGCAGGACAACTACATCGTCACCGGCAATCACGTCAGTGACGCCTCCCTCGCCGATCCCGTCATCGTCCCCTCCTGGTACTTCCTCAAGGGCATTGACGTCGCTCCCACTCAGCACCACGCCGCCGCCGTCGTTGCCTTCGGAGACTCCATCACTGACGGCGCATATGCCACGGAAAACGAAAACCACCGCTGGCCCGATTACCTCGCCGTCCGCCTGCATTCGAATCCCGCCACAGCCAATCTCTCCGTACTCGACGAGGGCATCGGCGGCAACTGCGTCCTCATCCACTGCGTCGGCCCCAACTCCCTCGCCCGTTTTGACCGCGACGTGCTCGCCCAGGCCGGTGTCAAATACGTCATCGTGCTCGAGAGCATCAACGACATCGGCGCGCTCCACAACCCCAACAACCCTGACTACAAGCTCACCGCCCAGGACCTCGAGCAGGGCCTCGCGCAACTCGTCGCCCGCGCCCATCAACACGGCATCAAGGTCTTCGGCGCAACCCTCACTCCTTACAAGGGCGCAGGCTACTTCACTGAACAAGGCGAGCAGATCCGCGAGGCTGTCAACCAATGGATCCTCACCTCCGGCGTCTTTGACGGCACCGTCGACTTCGACAAGGCCACCCGCGACCCCGCCAACCCGCTCGTTTACGCGCCGCAGTACGACTCCGGCGACCACCTCCACCCCAGGGACGCCGGCTACTCCGCCATGGCCGACTCTATCGACCTCAGCCTCTTCCAGTAAGCCCGCATCACTCACCCAGCTACCCGGGTCCCAGCTTTCGGGACCCGGAAGCCCAATCGCCTCCGCCCCAACCGAACTCGCGCGCTGAGCGCCCTCACCGCCGACGCAGAATCACTTCCGGCTAGCCGACCAAACAGACGCAATCCGAATCCTGCCCCCTGGAGCGTTTGCCGATACGAATCGAGGTCTGTGCAGACAATCCGTGCTCAGTGAGCGCCTTGGGCTGTTGTCGTCGTGGGACTTCCGCTGCGACTTTGGACGGCAAGATTCGGCCGCGTCCCAGGTCCGAGAATCCGGACACAGCTCGATCGGGGGGCTGTCCAGTTGCCTAAGATTCTCTCTGGAATAAGAAAAGAGGACCGAGACGGGGCTCGATGGTTTGCAGATCCGTGCGGCTCGTTCCGCGTGTCACTACACCTTCTTCCGCACTCAAGTCGGCTTCTTGACACGCGCCGGATACAGAGTTGGCCGCGTGAGCCAGCGCCCATTTTTGACGACTAGCAAACCAAAACAAGCGGTACATACTCTTATATGCAGGAGGAAGAGGGAAATGAAAAAAATTCTTTTAGCCGTTTGTTGTATGACTCTTTGTTGCCTTCCCGCACTGGGGCAGAAGGAGCATGCAGTCAAGGGTGCGTCCGCGGCGCCAATGACGGATCAGGGGTTTGTGGACTTTGCCGCGCAAACCGACATGATGGAGGCCCACCTGGGCCAAATGGCTGCAGATCGCGCCGCGACTCAAGCTGTGAAAGATTATGCGCAGATTCTGGTAACCGATCACACCAACGATTATCAGAAACTGGGCGAGGTGGCGGCGAAAGCAAATCTGACGGTTCCGAAGGGACTGGATACCGCGCATGACAGAATGATCGCGCCGTTTGAAAAGCTGAAGGGCGCCGCCTTCGACTCTCGCTATGCGCACGAGATGATCGTGGGGCACACGGCGGCGATAGCGGTCTACAAGAAAGAAGCTGCAGATGCGCAAAATGCGGACTTGAGGACATACGCGACCGCCGCGCTGCCGACGCTGCAGAAACACTTGGATGGCGCCAAAGATCTCTCTAAGAAGCCGTCCAAGAAGTAGCCTTCGGCAGACTGGCAGACGGCCCCCCATCGTCTTCCACCGCGCGTTCTCCCCGCCAACTGGGTGTCCCATTCATGAAACGGCTTCATTGTTTCATGAGTGGGACAGCACGGACCTAAACCCTCGCGCCCGCCATCCGGCGCGCGGCCCACATCTAACCAAGGAATGAAGGCTGGGTGCCCCGGGCGTTGCCCTTACCCAACTCTCAGTGGCACTCGTCCCATTGCCTCTTTCCAGCCGATCTTTACGAGCAAGCGGTTTACAGGTAAAGCCGTGATAAACCCGCAGATCATGGCGATCTGCATCATCAGCCAATACCCAGCTTCATTCGGATGAAGGTGGGGTTGCGGAAAGAATTTGAAGAACATGAGCGCCATCCAGCCGTACATTCCTACCTGGAAGGTCAAGATCGAAAGCGTATCTGCTTTGATCGCGGCCCAGATGCCTCCGATTACAGACAAATCCCGCATCGGTTTGATCGTGAAGTATTGGAAGACAATCCCGAGAGCCCAGGCGGCAACGAAATCCCACTGGTAGCTCGCGTAGAGTTCCATGCCGAACAGAGTCGCGCCCGCGCCAAAGACGGTGAACTCTGTCACGATGTCGGCAAGGACGCATTCGGCGCCGCAGTGACTATCGGCAAGGGCAGTCTGCTTCCATGTAGGGGTTCGGCGAGCCTGTGTCTTTTGCTTCTCCTGGTGCTGTTGCATCTCCTCCTTTGACATGGCCTGCATCGCGTCTTTCGTCACGCCGCGCCCGGCGCTGAAGTATGCCCAAAGAGCGAACCCACTCAAATACAGAGATGTAACAGGCCAAACGATGTTCATAATCCACATCTTCTGTGGATGGCGAAGCTCATCGAAGGCGATGATGATGGCGCAGGTGAAAGCGATCCCAACCGAAATCCAGGCAATTGTTTCGAGCATGTTTCACCTCAATGAGAATAGTCGTGTGAGCTTTCGCCGGGGTGCCCCGGGCCCCGCTTCTGGGACCCGGGAGAGCACAACGCTCAATCACCCTCAAAATTTCTTCCCCCCACTTTGCCGATTAATTCACCAAAAAGCGCACACTGGAAATAGCCACACCTCGTCCGGCCGCAGATGAGCGCACAACTGCAATCTGACCAAGGACAGCTGAAAGGACCCCCCTGCAAGGTACTAATCCCTTCGTAACCATCCGAAGGTGCAGAAATTTTGCCGAAAATTACGAGGTTCTGTTCGCCCTATCTTCGCCCCGCGCCGACTCGCTGACGACTGGCCGTCGGCCTCACTTCCTGTCCAGCCGGAACGCCGCTGCCTGAAAGTCTCCGTGGAAGCTCTTGTCCATCTCCAGGCCGTGGTTCATCCACCACGCGCCGCTGGCCATCGTCGGTGTCTGCGGCGCGGCCTTGCCCGCAATGGAGCGCAGCGTGTACTCGGCTGCCGGGTCCAGCCCTTCCAGCTTCAGCCGCGGGAAGCCGCGCCCTTCCTGCGTCGAGTGGATATAGAGGAAGACGACAGCCTGGTTCTTCGCCCGGTTCACCATCTCCGTCGCCGCAAACTCGCTCCCGTTCAGCGGAGAAATTAGCCGGTACAAATCGCCCTGCACAATCGTCGGCTGCACTTCCTTGTATGCGGCAATCAGCCCCTTCGCCGTCGCCATCTCCTCCGGCGTCCACTTCGTGATGTTCGCGCCAATGCCGAGTGAGCCTTCCATCGAGCTCAGCATCCTGTACGTCAGGGACGTCGACCGATCATTCAGCCAGTGCGGTGAGTCCGTCACCCACGCCATCATGATCTGCCCCGTATACGGATAGCTGAAGCCCCACTGCTGCGAGACCCGGTCAAAGGGATCCGTATTGTCCGACGGCCACACCTCGTCCGCGTAACGCAAAATGCCCAGGTCCACGCGCCCGCCGCCACCCGAGCACGACTCAATCTCCACCTTCGGATGCCGCTGCTTCAGCTTGGCCAGAATCTCGTAGAGGCTCCGCGTGTACTCCACATAGACCTTCTTCTGCTCGTTCGGCGGCAGCTGATCCCAGCCCGGCTCGCTCCAGTTGCGGTTGTAGTCCCACTTCAAAAATGCAATATCGTTGTCCGTCAGCAGCTTGTCCAGAAAGCCCAGCACATACGCGCGCACATCCGGCCGCGCCAGGTTCAGCACAAGCTGGTTGCGCTGCTCGCTCCGCGGCCGCCCCGGAAAATTCAGCACCCAGTTCGGATGCTTGCGATACAAATCCGAGTCCGGATTCACCATCTCCGGCTCCACCCACAATCCAAAATCCATCCCCAGCGCATGCACCTTGTCGATCAGCGGCTTCAGCCCGTGCGGAAACTTCTGCGGATTCACATACCAGTCGCCCAGCCCCGCATGGTCGTTCTTTCGCTGCCCAAACCATCCATCGTCCATCACAAACCGGTCCACGCCCAGCGCCGCCGCGCGCTCGGCCAGCGCAATCTGCCCGGCCTCGTTCACGTTGAATCCCGTCGCTTCCCACGAGTTGTAAATCACCGGCCGCGGCTTCGGATGCGCATCCTCGCCCGTCCCAATCCTGTGCGGCAAAATGTGCGCCAGCTCGTAGCGATGCAGAATTCGCGACGCGCCGCCCAGCCCGTTCGCCGAGTAGCCGCCGTAGAACACCGGCGTCTCCAGCGATTGGCCCGGATGCAGCACATAGCCAAAATCAAACGGATTGAATCCGCCCGTCACGCGCACCGCATCCAGCTGGTCCTCTTCCACCGTAATGCGCCATGAACCGCTCCACGCCAGCGCGCCGAACCACACCTCGCCGTGCTCCTCGCTCGGCTTGCCTTCCTGAATCGCGAACCACGGATTCGCCTGGTGCCCCGTCGATCCGCGCCGGCTTTCCATCACGCGTTCGCCCGGCTTCAGCGTCTCCTGGTTCAGCGTCCACTCGCCCGCCCAGCGGCCCGTCAAATAATTCAGCGAGTAGTGCGCCGGCGGCAGCGCCCACGCCGCCGCGGCCACTTGCTCCAGCGTCACTTCCTCATTGCCGCGATTCTCAATCGTCGCTGACCGCGCCAGTATCCCGCTCGCCGGGTCCATCCGATAGTGCAGCGTCACATAAATCGGCCGCAGTATGTCCTTCAGCACCACATCAAAACCATTCGCAACCTCCGTATGGCTCGCGTAGTGCAGCACCAGGTCGCGATTGCCGTCCGCAAAGGTCACCTTCAGCGCCGGCTCCACAAACAGCCCTGCGCCCCAGCCCACGTACTCCTGTGGCGTGTTCGTATAGGACGAGTCAAACGACGCCACCTCCGGCATCGGCACCGCCTTCGGAATCGCATCCGTCGCCGCCAGCCGTCCGCCCCAGTAAAGCTGCTGCAGCTCGCCGCGCCCGTTCACGCCAAAGGCATACGTCACATTTCCGCCGTCCAGCCGGAAGACCTTCGTCGCCGGCGTAAAGTGCGCATCGGTTTCCGCGCGCGCACCCGCGCCCATGCCCACCAACAGGGCCACACACACCAAACTCCGCAGCACAGCGCCCGCCGATCGCATCCGCATCCTCATCCCCTCGGTTCGTCGTTGCAAACGGCGTCATCATATCACCGCGCTCGCGGCGCTCGCCCGCGCGCGCCGTTCAACCCCGCATTTCCGCAGCTTCCGCGCCCGAATCCCACAGCCCGGTGCGCGCATGAAGGTTTCCACATGCAAATCGGCTATCCTGTAGGCGCTGCCCGGAGGTCCCGGATGCTTTCCCCCACGGTTGCCCCGCCGTCTTCGCCCACTCCGGCCCTTGAAATTGCGGCTGCGATTGAGCGCATCGGTCCGCTCCACGGATTGCCGCTCGAGGATTGCCTCTGGCTCGCGCAAAACGGCGAAGAAGTCGTCGCCGACGCCGGCACCATCCTCTTTGAGGAAGGCGCGCCGGCAGACCGCATGATTCTCATCCTCAAAGGGGAGATTCATGTGCGCCGCCAGCATGGCGGACCCATGCAGTTGTTCATCGGCCGCACCGGCCAAATGACCGGCCTGCTGCCCTTCTCGCGCATGAAGAGCTACGGCGGCCAGGGCTTCGCCATCACGCCCTTCTGGGCCATTCTCCTCCACAAATCGCTCTTCCCGCAGATGCTCGCCGCCATTCCGTCCATGGCGCAACGGGTCGTCTCCACGCTGCTTGACCGTGTCCGCGAGGTCACGCGCATCGAGCAGCAGGCGGAAAAGCTCTCCGCGCTCGGCAAGCTCTCCGGCAACCTGGCCCATGAGCTCAACAATCCCGCCTCTGCCGCGCAGCGCGCCGCCTCCAGCCTCGTCACGGAGCTGCGCGCCAACCGCCAGAGCCGTTTCAGGCTCTTCAACCTCAACCTCAGCGCCGACCAGATTCGCCAACTCCAGGACTGGGAGCAGCGCATGATGAGCCGCCCCGCGCAGACCCTGCCCGAGCAGACCGGCGAACTCATCGCGCGCGAGGAAGCCCTGCGACAGTGGCTCACGGAACTGCCGTGCGAAAACGCGTGGGACGTGGCCGCACAGCTTGCCGAGCAGGGCGTCAACGTCGCCGACCTCGAGCAGCTCGGCGCCTTGCTTGCGCCCCGCGAATCCAGCGTCACCCTCCAGTACTTCGTGCGCTATCTGCGCGCCACCCGCTCCATTGATACGCTGCTCAACGCCACGGACCGCATCTTCGACCTCATCAGCGCCGTCAAGGCCTACTCCTACATGGACCGCGCGCCCATCCTCGAGATCGATGTGCCCGCCGGACTGGACGCCACCGTGCAGATGCTCCGCTCGCGCATGAGCAACGTCACCGTCGAGCGCGACTATCAGGCCGATCTGCCGCGCATCAGCGCTTACGGTAGTGAGCTGAACCAGGTGTGGACCGCGCTGATGGAAAATGCCCTCGACGCGCTCGGCAACCAGGGCACTCTACGACTCACCTGCCGCCTGGAAGGCGAAATGCTTCTGGTCGAAATCTGGGACACCGGCCCCGGCATTCCGCCCGAGCTGCAGGACCGCATCTTCGAGCCCTTCTTCACCACCAAAGCGCCCGGCCAGGGCCTCGGACTCGGCCTCGACAACGCCATGCGCATTGTCCGCAAGCATCGCGGCCACCTCAGCGTAAAGTCGGAGCCGGGTTCCACCTGCTTCCGGGTCCGCCTGCCGCTTGATCAGCTTCAGGCTTATTGATTCCGCCTTGTTCCCTGGTCAGAACGAAACGTCTGCCGGCTCGGTCACACGCATCACGGACTGATCGCCCGTCTTCTGCTTCCAGGCCGCGCGGATCGCGTCAATCCTGGCGCGATTCTCCGCCGTATTCTGGTATTCGATGATCAGCATCTTCGTGCGCAGCCGCTCAGGGCTCTTCTCGTGTTTGCCCTGCCACTGGCCGTAGACGTTCACCACGCTCAGCCCGGCACGGAAGCGCGGCGTGACCTCTTTATCGAGAAAAGCGCGCCAGTCGGCCTCGCTGATGCCCTTGTCAGGATGGTCGGCCGGTCCCAGCCCGAAGTAGAGCTTGGTGTCCACCCAGCCGGTGGTCGTGCCCGGATGCGCCGCGTCCCCGCTGAGCGTGGGAGCGATGGCGGCCGCAGGCAATGGAGCGGATTTGTCCGTACACCCGGCCAGACAAACGGCGAGCAGAAGGGACAGCAGGAGAGGGCGATTCCTCAAGGTCTTCTCCGCGCGGGGAATCCGCTCAGGGCTACTTTTCCACGTCCACGCCCCGCCAGAAGGCGACAAAGCCCTTGATCTTCCGGGCCGCCGGCTTGGGGTCAGGATAGTACCAGGCCGCGTCCGGGTTGTCCTGCCCGTCGATCAGCAGGCTCAAGTAGCGGGCCTGGCCTTTCCAGGGGCAGGTGGACGTGGTGGTGCTGGAGCGAAAAAATTCTCGTTTGAGGCTGGCCTCGGGGAAATAGACATTTCCCTCCACCGTTTCCGTCAGGTCGCTTTCGGCAATCACTTTGCCGTTCCAAATCGCTCGAGCCATTGAGTTTACCGGTTAGCTTCAAGTCGCCAAGCCAACCCCCTGCCGTCTAGCCGGGGTCGGTTGGGCGACCGATATGACACTACCAGAGTTCGGCCCGCAAGGCGAGTCCCCGGAGACGGGAGCGGACTGTTTGCCCTACTTGTCGGCCTTGATGGAATCGACGTGGACGCTCTTCTTGGCCGCGTCCATTGAGGCGACGATGGACACGTGCGCGCCGTAAAACAAGGGCTTCACGGCGGCCGGATTGTCGATGGTCCAGACGGCCTTGTTCTCCTGGTCCACAAACACAGGCTTCATGCCGTTCTTGATGCACGACTTCACACACTCTGCCCCCGTGCCGGCGTGCTTGGCGCCGCACTGGGAATCGGAAATCCAGCCGTTGATGTGTGCGGAATCGGCCGCACTGGCGACAATGGCACCGGATGCAAGCGTGAGGACCAGCATAGCGACAAAACGTTTCACAGTGACCTCCAGGAATATGTGACTTCGCAAGTGAACCTATTCTGCGCCCCGGTCCGAGGGAAACACAAGGCGTTCGAGCCCCCAGGTTTGGCTGGGTCGCAGTTTAGCGGGCGGCTTCTTGACCGGATTGCAAGGAGCGGCGGCGATTCTCCACGCCTTTCAGCGCAACCTCATAGCGGGCTGCGGCCGTCGAGAACCGGCTGATGAGTTCCGAGGTTTTGGTGAGGAAGCCAGGCATACGCTCGCGGATGGCCGCAATCAGGTGCGTGAACTTTGCCAGCAGGAAAAAGCCCTCGCCGTTGGAATCCACGAACAAATCCGCGGAGAGGGCGCCGTGCAGTACCAGCGCGGCCGCCATCTCCCAGTAGGTGGTTACCTGGCGGAACCACGCATTGTGCGGGTCCCGGGGATTGGATGCCACGGCGAAGAACTCCTCCGGGGTCTCCGGCCAGAACTCTCCAAGGACCCAGGCGCGCGCCTGCCGCATCACGGCTTCCGTACGCAATTCGTAAAGCTTGAGAATGATCTCCGCGTCCGCGGAGCTGGCCAGCATTCGCTCCATGAAAGGCTCCTGATGCTCATACTAACTCCGCGAGCCGCCGCGCGGCCGGCGGTTCGGTTGCGGCGGCCGGGCAGTTTGGGATTTGTGTTGCTGAGCGTCTACGCGGGTTGCAGGTCGTGGCTCTTGGATTGCTTTTCCGCCACGGGCCCGTGCGTTTCCGCCGTGGGCGGCGGTGGCGCGTCGCCAATGCGCTTGGAGTAGCTGCAGACCACCGCAGCTTCTTCCTGCTGCGCGGCCGCGGCCTTTCCGCGCTTCTTCGGCGCTGCCTCTTCCTCCGCGCCCTTCTTCTTGTTGGGGCATTCCAGAAAGATTCCGCTGCGCAGGGTCTTCTCCACCAGATACGGGCTGCCGCACTGCGGGCACTTCTTCGGCACGGGCTTGTAATTCGACGTGAAATCGCATTTGGGATAATTCGTGCAGCCCCAGAAGATGTTTCCGCGGCGGGCCTTGCGCTCGGCAATGTCGCCTTCGCCGCACTTGGGGCATTTCAGGCCTTCAATCAGGTTCTGCTTCACGTATTTGCACTTGGGGTAGCCCGAGCAGGAGACAAATTCTCCGTAGGCGCCCTGGCGAAGCACCAGCGGCTTGCCGCACGCCGGGCAGGCTTCGCCGGTGGGCTCGGGCGGTTTCTGCTGCTGCTTCTGGCTCAGCTTGCGAATGGTTTTGCACGGCGGATCTTCGCTGTATCCGGGGCAGCTCATAAACGGTCCCCACGGCCCGCGCCGCAGCACCATCACGCGGCCGCAGTTCTCGCAGTACTCCTCGGTGTCGCCGGCTTCCTGCGCCTCCGGCGTGTTCATGTCCGGCTTGGCGGCAAGGTTCTCCTTGGTGAAGGTACAACTCGCCGGGTCCTTCTTGTTGTAGGCCGAGCAGGAGTAGAAACTGCCGAACTTGCCCCACTTGAGCACCAGCGGCGAGCCGCACAGGTCGCACTTCTCGTCGGTGACCTGCTCCATCCGCTTGATGTCTTCCATGTTTTTGCCGGCGTCCTTGAGCTCTTTCTCAAAGTAGTCGTAGAAGCCGTTCAGCAGGTCGGTCCACTTCTCCTTGCCTTCTTCGATATCGTCCAGCTCCTCTTCTAGCCGGGCCGTGTACTTGGTGTCGAAGATGTAAGGGAAGTTCTTCACCAGCAGGTCGCAGACCACCACGCCGATTTCAGTGGGATAGAAACGGCCGCGCGAGCCGCCGTGCTTCACCACGTACTCGCGGTCCTGAATGGTGTTGATGATGGAGGCATACGTGGACGGTCGGCCAATGCCGCGCTCTTCCAGCTCTTTGACCAGCGAGGCTTCGTTGTAGCGCGGAGGCGGCTCGGTGAAGTGCTGCGCGGGGTCGAGCTTGTCCAGTTCCAGAGCCTTCACGTTGTCCAGGCTGGGCAGCTTGCTTCCCATGCCGTCTTCATCCTCTTCCTTCTTTTCCGTTGAGGCCTCATAGACCTTGAGGAAGCCGTCAAAGCGCAGCACTGACCCGCTGACGCGGAAGTCATAGCTCTTGCCGTTCGCGGAGGAGACGGCTGCGATCTTCGCGGTGGTCACGTCGTAAATGGCCGGCATCATCTGCGAGGCCACGAATCGCCGCCAGATGAGCGTGTAGAGCTTGAGCTGCTCGTCGCTGAGGTAGCGCGCCATCGTCTCCGGGGTGCGCGCGGCGTCAGTGGGGCGAATGGCCTCGTGCGCATCCTGCGCGGCCTTCTTGCCCTTGTAGGCATTGGGCGTCTCCGGCAGATACTGCTTGCCCAGATTCTTTTCAATCCACTCGCGTGCGCTCACCTTCGCTTCAGGCGCGACGCGCGGCGAATCGGTACGCATGTAAGTGATGAGGCCGACGGTGCCTTCTTCACCAATGTCCACGCCCTCATAGAGCCGCTGCGCAACGCCCATGGTGCGGCGCACGTTGAAACCCAGCTTGTTGGCCGCATCGCGCTGCAACTGGCTGGTGATGAACGGCGACAACGGCCGCCGCTGCTGCTCGCGCGACTGCACGGAGAGGAGCGACCATTTGGACGTTTCGAGCGCCTTCACCACGGCGTCCATGGCGGCCTTGTCCGGCAGCGCGTTGTTTAGAAACTGCGGCTTGCCGTCCTTATCCTGGCCGTTGGGCACGCGCACGGGTTCGCCGTCGATGCCCACGAAGCGGGCAGTGAAGGTTTTGTCCGCCTGGCGCTCGGGATGCAGCAACGCGTCCAGGGTCCAGTATTCAACGGGAGAAAATCCGCGAATCTCGCCCTCGCGCTCGACAATCAGGCGCAGCGCCACGGTCTGCACGCGTCCAGCGGAGAGGCCGCGACGCACCTTGTCCCACAGCAGCGGGGAGATCTGATAGCCCACCAGACGGTCGAGCACGCGGCGCGTCTGCTGCGCGTACACCAGGTTCTGGTCCACATCGCGGGCGTGCTTGAAGGCCTCCTGCACGGCCTTCTTGGTGATTTCATTGAAGGTGACGCGGCGAATCTTTTTCCGTTCCGCCGCGGTGGCGCCCAACTGCAGGGCGAGATGATACGCGATCGCCTCGCCTTCACGATCCGGATCAGGCGCAAGGAAAATCTGGTCGGCTTTGGCGGCCGACCTCTTCAACTGCTCCACAACCTTTTCCTTGCCGGGCGACACAATCAGCTCCGGCACAAACGTGCGCTTCTCCAGCTCCACACCGATGTCGTTTTTGGGCAGGTCCATGATGTGGCCGATGGACGCGCGGACCTCATAGCCCTTGCCCAGATATTTTTCGATCGTCTTTGCCTTGGCAGGCGATTCGACGATCACAAGTGATTTGCTCATTGCCATCCTTATTGAGTGATGCTTCTTTCATTCGGGCTGTTGGACTCGCGGGAACCCAATTCGGTTGCTCGGGTGAGTGCGGCCATCTGCGGCCCAAAGCCACGGGCCACGCTCACTGCTCTTCAATCGAATACAAACACTGCAAGCTAACACGGAATGCCGATTCGTTTCCACTCGCAACTGTGCGTTTGATGCGCAATGTTCCTGCAACTGAACGCGTATCCATTACTTTTCAAGGGATTTTCGTGGATTCCAATTGACTTTTGGCGAAGACATTTTGCGCGGCGCTCACATGGTGCGCACGTAGTTTTTTCCGGGCAACTGCCGAATCCGGCCCGCGATTTCCAGCTCGAACAGCGCTGTAAACACCTCGGATGAGGTCAGTTGGGTCTCCAGCAGTTCCAGCAGTTCATCGATTTGCAAGGACTCGTCCTGGCGCAGCACGTGAAGCACCATGGCCTCCTGCGGCCGCAAAGCCTGCTCTGGCAAAAGGGATGCGGGAGAGTCGGGTTTGGATTCAAGACCGGCCTCGGCCTCGAGCTGCAGACGAACGTCGGAAGGCAGCTCTTCCCACACGTCCTCCCATGTGGCCACCAGCTTTGCGCCCTGTTTAATCAGCGTGTTGGGCGTCCAGGAATTCTTGTTGGTCACGTTGCCGGGAACGGCAAACAGGTCGCGGTTCTGCTCCGCGGCGCAGCGAGCCGTCACGCGCGTGCCGGAGTTCTCACCGGCTTCCACCACCAGCACGCCGACGCTCAATCCGCTGAGGATCCGGTTGCGTCGGGGAAAATTCTGCGGAGCGGGAAAGGTGCCCAGCGGCAACTCGCTAAGGATTGCGCCGCCGGTGGCCAGGATTTCCTCGGCCAGTTTCTTGTTCTCCTTGGGATAAATCACGTCCACTCCGGTTCCCCAGATGGCGACGGTGGGCATGCGCGCGGCCAGAGCACCCTTGTGCGCGCAGGTGTCGATGCCGCGGGCCATGCCGCTGATGACCAGAAGACGGCGCGCCGCCAGATCGCGCGCCAGCATCTCGGCCACGCCGGATCCATAGGGCGACGGGTGCCGGGTGCCGACGATGGCAATCGCCGGCCGCGTGAGCAGGTTGACCGATCCGCGAACCCATAGAACCGGCGGCGGGTCGTAAATTTCGCGCAGGCGATCAGGGTACTCGCGGCAACTGTAGGTGAGCAGCGTCGCGCCTTGTTCAACGACGCGTGCCCACTCGTCCTCGGCCACCTCGCGTGCTTTTCCGTCGAAGAGAAACTGCGCGGACTCGGCGGGCAGGCGCAGGCCTTCGAGCTCAGTGAGCGAAAGGCGGAAAAGCTGTTCGGGAGACTTTAGCAACTTCATGGCGTCCAGCACGCGCTTGGGCCCCAGGCCCGGCGCAAGGGTCATGGCCAGCCATGCGAGTCGATTGTCGTCCAGGCGTGCGGTGGAGGAAGAAGGCATTTGCTGGGGTGGGCTTTTCATTCCGGGGCTTAAGTTGGTCGGGCGCTTGCTGCACGGTGCGATGGGTTAGTCAATGCCCGTTCATTGGCAATTGGGGAAAACTTATCGTTCTCCGGGTTTGAAGTCAAGACTACCATCCGGGGAATGCCCGACCGGCGGAGGCGCGGGCAGGGGCGCGGCCGAAGTTGATAAACTGAGGATGCGTGACCGTGACAGGACAAGCTCGGATTCGTCTGGCAGCCATTCGTTTTTTGAATCCCGCCCCGCTGATGTGGGATTTCGAGCATCCGCCGCACAACCAGGAACTTGCCCGGCGTTACGAGCTCCAGTGGATGCTTCCGGCTGAGTGCGCGGACCGGCTGGTGGGCGGCGCGGCCGACATCGGACTCGTCCCGATCGCTGCATTGGCCACTACGCCTGGCCTGAGGGTTCTGCCCGGCTGCACCATTGCCTCAAAGGGACACGTGCGCTCGCTGCTGCTGGTAAGGCGGGCCAGCCAACCGCTGGCTGCCCTGCGCAGCGTCGCCGCCGACACGGCGAGCCGCACCACCATCATCTATGCGCGTCTTCTTTTTCACGGGTGGAACAACGCAGAGGTCCTCTTTCTGCCTATGGCCGCCGACCTCGACGCCATGCTCGAACGCGCGGACGCGGCCATCATCATTGGCGATCCGGCCCTGCTGGCTCTGGAGGAGCGCGCCAACCGCGAGGAGCGCGCGGGCGAAGAGCTGGTTTATCACGACCTGGCCGCGGAATGGAAGGAACTCACGGGACTTCCCTTTGTCTCCGCCGTTTGGGGCGCCGCGCCTGCGCCTTCCGCCGGCCCGGACTTTCTGGACGTGCGCGTGGTGCAGGAGTTGCTTCACTCGCGCGACCGAGGCCTGGAGAACATCGATGCTCTCGCGGCCGAGTGGGCGCGCAGGATTCCGCTCACCGAGCAATCCGTCCACTCCTACCTGAGCAACAATATTCATTACGTACTGGACGAGGAGTGCCTGGAAGGCATGCGCGGGTTCTTCCGCAGGTCGGCCGAGATGGGCATTCTGCCCGCGTATGACTTTGAGCAGGCCGGCCGGCAGATGCTGGCTCGGTCGGCGTAAGGGCGGCGCATCGCGGCGCTAAATCTCCCAGCGCAGCAGCGTGACGCCGACGGTGAAGCCCGCGCCAACAGCGGCCAGCAGCACCAGATCGCCCTTCTTCAGCTTGCCCTGCTCGATGGCCGTTTCCATGGCCAGGGGGATGGTGCCCGCCGAGGTGTTCCCGTACTTTTCGATATTGATGATGACGCGCTCCGGGTCCATGCCGAGGCGGTCCGCCGTGGACGTAATGATGCGTTTGTTGGCCTGGTGCGGGATGAAGCAGCCGAGGTCGGCGCCGGTGACGCCGTTGCGCTCGAGGACTTTCGTAGCGACCTCGGCCATTTTGCGGACCGCGAACTTATACACCGCCTGGCCGTCCTGGTGGATGTAGTGCATCTTCTTGTCGACGGTCTCGTGGGTGGAAGGGTTCAGGCTGCCGCCGCCCTGCAGGTTGAGCGCCGCGCCGCCGGAGCCGTCAATCTCATTCACGAAGTCGATGAAGCCGATTTCGCCCTCCGCGGCGGGCTCGATGAGCACCGCGCCGCCGCCGTCGCCGAAGAGCACGCAGGTGGAGCGGTCGGTGTAGTCGGTCATGCGGGTGTTGGCGTCCGCGCCGCAGACCAGCACCTTGGAGTGCGCGCCGCTTTCCACCAGCTTGACGCCGGCCTGCAGCGCGAAGACGAAGCCGGAGCAACCGGCGGAAACGTCAAAGCCCCAGGCGCCTGCTGCGCCAATCTTGTCCTGCACCAGGCAGGCCGTCGAGGGAAACATCATGTCTGGCGTAACCGTGCCCACGATGATCACTTCCACTTCACTGGGCGCGATGCCGCGGGCGGCGAGGCATTTCTTTGCGGCATGCACGCAGATGTCGCTGACGCCGAGGCCCTTGGCCAGCACGTGGCGTTCGCGGATGCCGGTGCGCTCCACGATCCACTGATCGTTGGTGTCCACCATTTTTTCAAGGTCTTGATTGGTGAGAATATCGGGGGGAACGTAGGTTCCCAGCGCCGTAATCTTGGCGCGCCGGCCCACAACAGGACGCACGCTGAGGCTCAATGGACTTCTCCTTGCGGCGCGGGCTCTTTATCGTTTTGCTTAGCTGGCCGCGCTCGTCAAACTCGATCCGGGCTGCATGGCAGTCCGGGGAAAATGCACCGGCGGGATGCCGGGAAGCGGCCATTGGCCGAGCCGGCGCGCCCGCGGGCGACGAAAAAAGTACCGGGTGACCTACTGCGCCCGTACTAGCCCGTTACCGTTGCTTCCTTCCGGACCTGGCGGGGTTGGCGGGATTACGTCGCGTAGGACCCGGCACTAATGGATTTTAGCATCTTCAGGCAGGGCGATTTGCGCGTGGCTTTACGACTGGTTTTCGCGCGGCGATTCGGTGAATCTGCGGTTGCCCGGTAGAATGAAGACGTGACCAAGACTCCGCTACCCACGGCGCCGTCCGTGGGCTTCATTTCGTTAGGCTGCCCCAAAAACCTCGTCGATTCTGAGGTGATGATGGGCCTGCTGGACCGTGCCGGCGCGCGGCTCACTCCCAATCCAGCCGAGGCCGAGATTCTCGTAGTGAACACGTGCAGCTTTATTGACACGGCCAAGCAGGAGAGTGTGGACACGATTCTGGAGATGGCGCGGCACAAGACCGAAGGGCGCGCGCGCAAGCTGATCGTGACCGGGTGCCTGGTGGAACGCTACCGCGACGAGATTCGCAGGAACATTCCGGAAGTGGACGCGGTGGTGGGCACGGGCGAGCTCGAATCAATCCTGGAGGCCGCGGGGATTGCGCCGGTGGCGACTGCGCCGTCGCCGTTCACGATTCTTTCGTCTGACGCCGTGGTGCGTAGCGGGCGCGAGGCGGAAGCCGGCACGCATAAGGCTGGCCACGGACATCCTGACAAGAACGGCCCGAAGGGCTTTCGCGCGGAGGGAAACCTGCGCGAGGAGCAGGGGCGCTTCCGGCGCGACGCGTGGCAGGGCGCGGCGCACATACTGCCGACATATTTGTACGACGAGACCACGCCGCGGCTGCTTTCCACTCCGCGCTCGTCGGCGTACGTGAAAATTGCGGAGGGCTGCGACCATCCGTGCACATTTTGCGTGATTCCGAATCTGCGCGGCAAGTTCCGCTCGCGGCGCTTTGAGTCTGTGGTGGCTGAGGCGCAGCGGCTGGTGGCGCAGGGCGTGCAGGAGATTACGCTCATCGGCCAGGACACGACCTGCTACGGCGAGGATCTTGGCCTGAAGGACGGGCTGGCGACGCTGCTGGATACGCTGGCCGGCATTGAGGGGCTGCGCTGGCTGCGCTTTCTTTACGCGTATCCGAATCGCATCACGGGCAAGCTGCTGGAGACGATGGCGAAGCACGAGAACATCTGCAAGTATCTCGACGTGCCGCTGCAGCATGCGTCGCCCACGGTGCTGAAGACGATGAAGCGCGGCGCGGGCGCGGAGATTTTCCTGAAGACGCTGGAGAAAGTGCGCGCGGCAGTGCCGGGCATCGCGCTGCGAACGTCGTTTATTGTCGGCTTCCCTGGGGAGTCGCCGCGCGACGTGGAGATTCTGGAGGAGTTTGTTGCCGAGGCGAAGTTTGATTGGCTGGGCGTCTTCAGTTATTCCGACGAAGAAGGCTCGGGCGCATTCGGGCTGGAGAGCAAGGTGGCGAAGCGCACGATTGAGGCGCGCAAACGGCGGCTGATGAAGCTGCAGCAGGGCATCAGCAAGCGCGCCAAGCAGCAGTGGGTGGGGCGCGAGCTGGTGCTGCTGGCTGAAGGGGAAAGCGAAGAGACGCCGCTGCTTTGGGAGGGTCGCACCGAGTTCCACGCGCCGGAGATTGACGGCAAGGTCTACATCAACGACTGTGGCGCGCCCGAGTCGGGCATCGCCACGCTGGAGGCGGGGCGGTTTTATCGTGCGGAGATTAGCGAGGCGCACGAGTACGACGTGGTGGCGCGAGTGGTTGGTGGGCCGCTGTAGACGATTGCGTTTGTGTGGAGATTGAGCGCGGATGGCTGGGAAAAAGAAATCCGAAAAAGTGCTGCGATGCCCCACGTGCGGCATGCTGGTGCAGGCCAAAGACGAGGACTTTCCGTTTTGCAGCGACCGTTGCCGCAAGATTGACCTGGGCAAGTGGGCCACGGGCGTGTACAAAATCAGCTCGCCGGTGCTGGACCCGGAGGTGCTGGAAGATTTGGGCGAGCTGGCGGGCGGACACGGGAAGGACCCGAACGATGAGTGAGGCGCGGATTGGTGAGTGAGGATTGGTGAGTGCGGCGGGAGCGAAGCCGCGCAGGACGCTGTGGGCGTGGGCTGTGGCCACGTTCTTCGGCGCGGGGCTGTGCAAGCCTGCGCCGGGCACGTGGGGCTCTGCCGGCGCGGTGCTGCTGTGGGCGGCGTTTGCGTGGGGCACGCATGCTGGGGCGCATGGGCTGCTGGTGTTCCTTGGGGTTGGAATTGTGCTGTCGATTGCGCTGGGCGTGCCCGCGGCAACGATTGCCGAGCGCGAGAGCGGGCGGCACGACCCGGGCTTTGTGGTGATTGACGAGGTGGCCGGGCAGTGGATTACGCTGCTGGGCTCGCCGGCCGACTGGCGGCACGCGCTCATCGGGCTTATCCTGTTTCGGCTCTTCGACATCACCAAGCCGTTCCCGATACGCAAGCTGGAGCGGCTGCCGGCGGGCTGGGGCATCGTCTTCGACGACGTTGCCGCTGGGCTGTATGCTTTGGGTGTAGCATCGTTGCTACGACTTTGGATTTAGACATGCCGCGTTCCCATGCACAATTCGAACCGGATGAAGCGCTTCTTGAGCCGCGCATTGACGACATTGTTCCGCCGGTTGCGCTGCCGCTCGGCGACGTGGAACTGGCCGGAGCGCACCTGGGGCCGCAGCACTCGGCGCTGCCGGCGGTGATGGTGGGCGCGCACGCTGCGCACGTGCTGATGAGCCGGCCGGGGCGGCTGGCGTTTCGCGTTCCCGAGGAGGCTGCGACGGGCAACATCGAGGTGAGGTCGCCGGCGGGCGTGAGCAACATGGCGCCGCTGCGCGTGGCGCGGGAGCTTTCGCGCGGGCTGCACCCGGTGACGAGTCCGGCGGTGAGCCGCTCGGGGATGATCTACGCGACGATTTCAGGACCGCGCGGCAAGCAGACGCCGGTCTCAGTGGTGCGGGTGAGTGCGGATGGGCGAGGCACGCCGTTTGTGACGGGCATTCTGAACGCGACCGGCCTGGCCTTCAGCCCGGAGGGTGACTTGTATGTGACCTCGCGCGCGGAAGGCAATGTGTACCGCGTGGACGGGGCCGGCGAAGCGACCTTGTTTGCCGAGGGCATGGGCGTGGCGACGGGCGCAGCGTTTGACCGGGACGGAAATCTTTTTGTGGGCGACCGCAGCGGCACCATCTTCAAGATCGATCCGCAGGGACGGATATTTGTGTATGCGACGCTGGAGCCCAGCATTTCTGCCTATCACCTGGCGGTGGACGGCGGGGGCACGCTTTACGTGAGCGGACCAACACTGTGCTCGAATGACGCGGTCTGGGCGATCAATACACAAGGGGAAACGCGCGCGTGGTTCCGCGGGCTGGGGCGGCCGCAGGGATTGGCGCTGGACCGGGATTGCAATGTGTATGTGACCGCCTGTTTCCGCGGACGGCATGGCCTGGTGCGCATTACGCCGACGGGCGAGGCGAGTCTGGTGGTGAGCGGAAACGGGCTTGTGGGCGTGGCGTTTTCCCCGCTGGGCACTGCGGTCCTGACCACGAGCGAAGCTGTGTATGATGTGGACTTGGGCGTGGAGGGGTTGAGCCTCTCTTAAGGACCGCGGCAGCCTTTGCAGGCTGGATTGCGGCGCACCGCGTGGACGTCGCGGACCGGAATCGCCTTTCTAGCTATGAAATCGGAAATTCTTGCAGTTGGTTCTGAGATGCTGACGCCGTTCCGGCAGGACACCAACTCTCTCTATGTGACGGAACGGCTGAACGAGATCGGCGTGACGGTGGCGTTCAAGACCATCGTGGGCGACCGGCGCAAGGACCTCGTGGGCGCCATCCGGACGGCTCTGAAGCGCGCGGACATTGTGGTGCTGATGGGCGGGCTGGGCCCGACGGAAGACGATTTGACGCGCGAGTCGGCGGCTGAGGCGCTGGGCGTGGCGCTGCGGCGGGACTACAACCTCGTGGCCGCGCTGCACGCGCGGGCTGCGACGTGGCGCATGCCGATGCCGGAAAACAACCTGAAGCAGGCGGACTTGATCGAAGGCGCTACGGTGCTGGAGAATCCGCACGGAAGCGCGCCGGGGCAGTGGCTGGACGCGACGTTTGAAGGCTACCGGAAGCTGCTGATGCTGGTGCCGGGGCCACCGAACGAGTGCCGGCCGATGTTCGACGAGGAGTGCCTGCCGCGGCTGAAGAAGGTTGTGCCCAGGCGGCACATTGCCAAACGGACGTTGAAGGCGGCGATGATTCCCGAGTCGCAGGCCGACAAGCTGCTGGCGCCGATTTATACCGAGTACGGCGACGTGGAGACGACGATTCTGGCGCATGCGGGCGATATTCAACTGACGCTGCTGTGTGCGAAGGCCGACGAGGAGAGCGCGGAAGAGCGCGTGGACGAGCTGGCCGGGAAGCTGGAAGAGTCGCTGGACGACTGGCTCTACTCGTCGCAGGGCGAGTCACTGGAGCAGATTGTTCTCTACTATCTGGGGCTGCGGCAGGCCACGCTGGCGGTGGCGGAGAGCTGCACGGGCGGCATGGTGGCGCAGCGCATCACGGGCGTGCCGGGCAGTTCGCGGTCGTTTCTGGGCGGCGCGGTGGTGTACTCCGACCCGCTGAAGACGAGTTTTGCCAACGTTGCGCCGGAGCTGATTGCCAAGCACGGAGCGGTGTCGACCGAGGTGGCCGTGGCGATGGCTGAAGGGATTCGCAAGCGTACCGGGGCCACGCTGGGGCTGGGCGTGACGGGCATTGCGGGGCCGACGGGCGGAACCGATGAGAAGCCGGTGGGCCTGGTGTATTTCGCGGTGAGCGACGCGCAGACGACCCACACGTATCAGCGGACGTTTCGCGGCAACCGCGACCGTGTGCGCCAGTGGGCAACGCAGCAGGCGCTGGATCTGGTGCGGCGCAGGATGATGTAGACGCGGATTACGGGTTGAGCCTGTTACGCATTGAGCCTGTTAGGGATTGGTTTTGGGCTTGGCGGCCGGCTCGGTCTTCTTCTTCTCCGCAGGCTTGGGGGTGCGGCGGTGGCGCGCGTAGTGATGCACGCGCGGCTTGGGACAAGGTTTGGCGGGCGGAGGCGCGGGGCACTTGAAGGTGGCCTGCCTCCGCTCGATTCCACGCAGCACGATCATCTGCTGTTCCTGCCGCGTAGCTTCAGCCTGCAACCGGCCGTCGAGGGAAAGACGCGCGTGTTCAAGACTGCGCAGAGCCACCTGCAATTCGCCGACCTGTTCGGCGGGTGCGGCGACGCGCGCTGCATCATAGACACGCAAGAGAACGTCATAGACCGCGCCGACATGCTTGACGACCGGGAGAGCCTTGCTGAGCGCTTCAGGCGCGGCGTCTGAAGCGCTGAGAAGCGGCGGCAGATTGACGCGAATCTCATGCTCGATGGCCTGAATTTCGTCGGCAGCTTCGTCGCGGACGGATCCTCGTTTCCATCTGCCGACGGGCAGGTTGGAGAGGGTCGCCTGCACGGAATAAAGCGAGGGGCGAAGCTGCGCGGAGGGCGAGAGGGGCGCGGGTGCGGCAGCGGGCGATGCATCGATGGGCGGCGCTTGGGCTGCGACTGGAAGCGCAGCTGCCAGAAGCGCTGCGAAGACAATTGAAACAGGGGAGCGTTGCATGGCTGGAACTCTCCTTCACGCGCCCGCGGGCAGGAATGCACAATCGGCGAGCCCACGGGCAATTCCATCCAGTCTATTCCTCAAGGGCGGAGTCTTTCGAGGCGTCGGCGGAGTGGCGGGCACGGATTGACGCACGCCCGGTGGCTTTGAAAAACTCCGCTCATGGCCTATAGCGGGAAGGTGGAGTATGCGCGCGAGCGCAAGATGCGCGAACGCAACAAGCCCTATTACCGCCTGGCGCACTTGCCGATCTGGATCTGGGTCTTTTTTCTGACGCCGGGACCGCTGACGTTTTCGCTGTTCGCGCATGGCTTTAGCTGGGCCAATTCGGCGTGGCTGGCGGCGGTGCTGGTGGGCACGGGGATTGCCGGATGGAAGGCGCAGCTGCCGGGCGTGGAGTTCAAGCCATACATTCTGCGCTTTGACGAGGACAAGCCGAATCCGCTGTACCGGCGGGTGTGCTACACGTTTGCGTGGAACGCGGCGCTGAACTTTGCGCTGCTGAACCTGGCCGGGCTGATGATTGCGGTGGCGACCGGCGTCTGGGCCATGAAGCAGCTTTATCAATATGCATATCTGCCGCTGTGCGTACTGATTCTGGGACTGGGCGCGCTGGGCAAGCTGCCGCGCGTGGGCCCGAAGACGAAGCGCGAAGGCAGGGAGCGGCGGTATTTTTATGGCACGGTGTGGGCCGTGACGGTGGCGCAGACGGTGCTGCTGGTGCTGTGGAAGACGCTGCCGCGCACGCACTGGGCAGACGTGGCGAAGCTGGTGGTTTACGTGGGCGTGCTGGCGCTGACGGGCATGCTGGCGGCCAAGGGAAAGCTGTATCGCACGCGGCCGATTCTGCCGGGCGACGTGATGGTGGATTGAGACGGGAATTCTCCCCGCTTTCGCGAAGAAAGACTCGCGAAGAAGGGCCGGAGGGGCCGAGGCGCAGAGCTTGCCGGGCCGCACCTCCTGCGCTTATTTGGTGGCCGAGACGGGCTTATAACCGGAGCCGCCGGCTTTTTTGAACGCCGCGAGACCTTCTTCCACGCTGAGCAGGGGCGTGGTTTTGGTGCTGCGCACCGAACCGCCGCTGGCGACGGCCAGTGACAACGCCGCGGCGCTGATGTTGTTGGGCATTTCCACAATGCAGACGATGTCCTGGTCGCCGAAGGAGAGCCAGAGACCGGTGAGCGAACCGCCGAGCTTTTCGACGGTTTTGCGTACGGCGTCGGCGCGGTTCTGCGGGTTCCTGATGAGCGCCGTCAGCGCCTCAGTGGTGTAAGACGTTTGCACGAGATAACTGGGCATGCGAAGTTGCCTTTCCGGAGAAGTGAACCAGGGGAGCTACAGGGAGGCACCCAATATACACCCGGCGGATCGGCGCGCCGGAGGAAAATGATGTGAGGCGGAGCTCGGGGGCAGGATTCAACTCGACCCTGGCCCGACCTGCTACACTCGGTTTCGTTATGTCCCCAGCGAGCCTGCTGATTGCCTTGGCTGCGTATCTGCTTGGATCGATTCCGACCGGATATTTGCTGGTCCGGTTCGTGCTGAAGCAGGACATTCGCACAGTTGGCAGCGGCAACATTGGCGCGACGAATGTGCTGCGCTCGGGCGGCAAGGGACTGGGCGCGGCGACCTTCCTGCTGGATATGCTGAAAGGCTGCGCGGCGGTGTGGATGGGCATGCTGGCGGCGCGGCTGTGGATGCCGGGCGTTCCGGTGCGCAACGTGGCGGCCCTGGCGGCGCTGTGCGCGGTGCTGGGGCATATGTTTCCGGTGTGGCTGAAGTTTCGCGGGGGCAAGGGAGTGGCGACGGGCTTTGGCGTGTTCCTGGTGGCCGCGCCGTGGGCTGCGCTGGCGGCGCTGACGGTGTTTGCGCTGGTGCTGGGAGCGAGCCGGTTTGTGTCGCTGGCGTCGATCACGTCGGCGGCGTGTTTTCCGGTGTTCGCGTGGCTGCTGGATCACGGCGACAAGCCGGCGTTCTTCCTGGCCGTGCAGGCAATTGTGGCGCTGCTGATTATCGTGAAGCACCACCGGAATATTCGGCGGCTGATGACGGGAACAGAGAACCGTTTTGGCGCGAGGAGGACCGCATGAGCCGCGTGGCCGTGCTGGGAGCGGGCGCATGGGGCACGGCGCTGGCGCTGAGTTTTCATCGCCGCGGCCACGCGGTGACGCTGTGGTCGCACAGCGAGGATGAGGCGCGCGTGATTCGCGAGGCGCGCGAGAATACGCTGTTTTTGCCCGGATTCGCGCTGCCGCCGGAGATTGAGGTGACGGCGAAAGATGCGGCGGTGCGCGACGCGGAGATTGTGGTCTCCGTGGTGCCGTCGGAGTTTCTGCGGCCGACGATGAAGCGGCTTGCGCCGCACCTGCGCGCGAGACAGATTGTGGTGAGTGCGACCAAAGGCGTGGAGGACCACACATTTCTGCGCATGACCGAGGTGCTGACGCAGGCGCTGGAGCCGGCGGGGGTTCGGATGCCGATTGGCGCGATGAGCGGGCCGAGCTTTGCGCTGGAAGTGGCGCAGGGACAGCCGACGGCGGTGACGGTGGCCTTTGACGATGGAGAGATTTCGGCGCGGGTGCGGGAGGAGTTTTCGTCGGAGAGTCTGCGGCTGTACACCTCGACGGACGTGATTGGCGTGGAGCTGGGCGGGGCCCTGAAAAACGTGATTGCGATTGCGGCGGGCGTGGCGGCGGGCGTGGGTTTGGGGTACAACTCGGCCGCGGGGCTGATGACGCGCGGGATTGCCGAGATTACGCGACTGGCGGTGGCCTGCGGCGGACGGCGCGAGACGCTGGCGGGGCTGAGCGGCGTGGGCGACCTGGTGTTGACGTGTACCGGATCGCTGAGCCGGAACCGGACGGTGGGCGAGGCGCTGGGACAAGGGCGCAAGCTGCCGGAGATTCTGGCGGGGCTGGGCGGCAAGGTGGCCGAAGGCGTGCGGACGACGCGTGCGGCGCTGGGGCTGGCAGGGCGGCACGGCATCGAGATGCCGATTGCCGAGCAGATGGAACAGATTCTGGATGCGGGCAAGGACCCGCGCGAGGCGATTAGGGAGCTGATGCTGAGGCCGGGCAAGGACGAGCAGTAGAGGCAGCCGACCGGGAACAGCGGGAAATGCAGGTCAGCAAGTCAGCCGGTCAGCAAGCCAGGGAGTCAGCGAGCCGGCGCCGTGCGGCGGCGCGCCAGGAAGGAAGCTGAGATGCAGACGAATCGGTCGTTGCCGCGAGCGACGGTGATTCCGGAGCTGGCGTATGCGGATGTGAACAAGGCGGCGGAGTGGCTTTGCAGGGCCTTCGGGTTCCGGGTGCGGATAAAGATGGGGAGCCACAGGGTGCAGATGCACGCGGGCGGCGGCGCGGTGATTGCAACTGAAGTGCGGGAGGAGGATCGCGGACGTCCGTTGACGGCAGGCCACGCGGTGATGGTGCGGATGCAGGACGTGGACGCGCACTGGCGGAGGGCGGGGGAGGCAGGAGCGAAGATTACGCGCGAGCCGCGGACCTATCCCTATGGCGAGCGGCAATACAACGCGGAAGATCTGGCGGGCTATGCGTGGGCATTTTCTGAAAGCGTGGCCAATGTGGACCCGGCGGAGTGGGGCGGGACGGCGGTGGAGCTGGAGGAGTGAAGGGCTAGGTTGCTTTCCCCGCTCTCAAAATCGAGACCTTGATGGGATAAGGACGAAGGCTTCTACGATGGTGCAGTGGTTTTTGGATTGAGGACCAGAGACTACGAGCCAGGGAGAAGCCTTCTATGAAGATTGTAGGATGTGATTTCCATCCGCGGTGGCAGCA
>Ga0307373_10000234_pt1 | contig 101786 bp, 92 predicted proteins | sample OX2MG_FD_202534 | JGI IMG/M metagenome (GOLD analysis project Ga0307373, IMG submission 202534) | Soil microbial communities from Risofladan, Vaasa, Finland - OX-2 | ecosystem: Environmental > Terrestrial > Soil > Coastal area > Acid sulfate soil | place: Finland: Risofladan, Vaasa | collected... | reverse complement strand
CCCTGGCGCCTGACAGATATGGACTGAAATGCGGGTCACCCTGCCGCGGATGGGGCGCGCCGGGTTCCATTGCTTGCTCACTATCAATCCGGGATCGACTTATCCGGTGAATAAGATGGGCTAGCAATGACAGTGGGGGACGGCGCGCCGCTACAGAATGAACCGGCTTAGGTCGCCCTTCTGTGCCAGCGGCGCGACCTTTTCATTCACGTACGCCGCGTCCACCACGATCGTCTCGCCGGCACGATCCGTTGCGGTGAAGCTGATCTCCTCCAGCAGCCGCTCCAGCACCGTGTGCAGGCGGCGCGCGCCGATGTTCTCCACCCGGTCGTTGATGTCCGCGGCCAGCGTGGCCAGCGCGTCCACCGCGTCGTCGGTGAACGTCAGCGTCACCCCTTCGGTGCCCATCAGCGCGCCGTACTGCTTGATCAGCGAGTGCTCCGGCTCGGTCAGGATGCGCCGCAGATCGTCGCGCGTCAGCCCGGCCAGTTCGACGCGGATCGGCAGCCGCCCTTGCAACTCGGGCAGCAGATCGGACGGCTTGGCGAGATGGAACGCGCCCGAGGCGATGAACAGCACGTGGTCGGTCTTCACCGGCCCGTATTTCGTGCTGACGGTGGTGCCTTCGATCAGCGGCAGCAGGTCGCGCTGCACGCCCTCGCGCGACACGTCGCCGCCGCGGAAGCCGCCTTCCATGGTGCGGGCGCACACCTTGTCGATCTCGTCGATGAACACGATGCCGTTGTTCTCGGCAAGCGCCACCGCGTCCTTCGCCAGCGCGTCGTTGTCGAGCAATCGGTCGGCTTCCTCCGCCTCCAGCAGCTTGCGCGCGGCTTCGACGGCGATCCGCCGCTTCTGCTGCGGCCGGCCGAACATGCCCTTCATCATCTCGTTCAGGTTGATCACCTGGCCGGGCGGCATGCCGGGCATGTCGAACTGGCCGATCGGCATCCCCTGCGGCTCGGCCACCGAGACCTCGATCTCCTTTTGCTCGAACTCTCCGGCCCGCAGCATGCGGCGGAACTTCGACCGCGTGTCAGCGGCTGCGCCCTCGCCTACCAGCGCGGTGATCAGCCGCTCCTCCGCCGCCAGCTCGGCCTTCGCCTGCACCTCCTTGCGCGAGGCCTCGCGCAGCATGATCAGGCTGGCCTCCACCAGGTCACGCGCGATGCTTTCCACGTCGCGGCCGACATAGCCGACCTCGGTGAACTTGGTCGCCTCCACCTTCAGGAACGGCGCCTGGGCAAGCTTCGCGAGCCGCCGGGCAATCTCCGTCTTGCCGCAGCCGGTCGGGCCGATCATCAGGATGTTCTTCGGCACCACCTCATCCCGCATGGCCTCGGGCAGGTGCTGGCGGCGCCAGCGGTTGCGCATCGCGATCGCCACGGCACGCTTGGCGTCGTTCTGGCCCACAATGAAGCGATCCAGTTCAGAAACGATCTCACGGGGGGAATAGGTTGGAACTTCCATGTCAGATGGTCTCGACGATGACGCTGTTGTTGGTATAGACGCAGATCTCGGCGGCGATCTTCATTGCCCGGCGGGCGATCTCCTCGGCGGGCAGGCCGTCCACCGACATCAGCGCCCGCGCCGCGGCGAGCGCAAAGTTGCCGCCCGAGCCGATGGCGATCACCCCGTCCTCCGGCTCCAGCACGTCGCCGTTGCCGGTGAGGGTGAAGCTGCGGTCCTTGTCGGCCACCGCCATCATCGCCTCCAGCCGGCGCAGGTAGCGGTCGGTCCGCCAGTCCTTCGCCAACTCGACGCAGGCGCGTTCGAGCTGGTTGGGGAAGCGTTCGAGCTTGGATTCCAGGCGCTCGAGCAGGGTGAAGGCGTCGGCGGTGGCGCCGGCGAAACCGGCCAGCACGGCGCCGCCGGCGCCGATGCGGCGGACCTTGCGGGCGTTGCCCTTCACGATGGTCTGGCCGAGGCTGACCTGGCCGTCCCCGGCCATGGCCACGTGTCCATCCCGCCTGACGCACAGGATGGTGGTGCCGTGCCACCCGATCGGGTCGGCGGCGGCGAGCGGTGAGTTTTGCATGACGGCCCTACATGGGCTGCCGCGATCGTGACGACAAGACGGGGCCCGGGAAGGCAAGAAACCGCTCCCGCGCGTGGCCAGGAGAGGTTGGGCCGGGAGAGGTTGGTTAGTAGCCCAACGCCAGCCCGTCCTTCCGCGGCTCGGAACCCCCCACCAGGCAGCCGCGGTCACGGTCGATCCAGATCGCCTGGCCGCCGCCATGCGGGCGCTCGATCGGCTCCGGGTCGTGCCCCATGCGGGTCAGCCGGTCCACCACATCCGCCGGAATCCCGCGCTCGATCTGCAGTTTCCCCCGCAGCGGCAGCAGCCGCGGCAGATCAATCGCCTCCTGGATGTCCAGCCCGTATTCCAGCATGTTGCTCAGGAACCAGGAGTGGCCCATCGGCTGGTAGTGCCCGCCCATCACGCCGAACGGCATCACCGCCTGGCCGTCCTTCATCACCATGCCCGGGATGATCGTGTGCATCGGCCGCTTGCGCGGGGCGATGCAGTTGGGATGGCCGCGCTCCACCCGGAACCCGAACCCGCGGTTCTGCAGCATCACGCCGGAGCGCTCGGCCAGGATCGCCGAACCGAAGCCCTCGAACAGCGAGTTGATGAAGCTGCACGCGTTGCCGTCGCGATCCACCACGCAGAGATACACCGTGTCGCGATGCGGCGGCAGCAGCGTCTCGCCGGCCAGCGGCATCCGCGGCATCGCCTTGTCGTCGCTGATCAGCGCGCGCAGCCCGCCCAGATAGCTGGCGCTGAGCAGCTTCGTCACCGGCACGTCAACCTGCGACGGATCGGCAACGAAGGCGTCGCGGTCGCGATAGCCCAGCCGCGCCGCCTCGACATGGCGGTGCGCGCGGACGGCTCCCAGCGGCCCGTCGGCCGCGGTCTCCAGCCCGCCCAGCATGCCCAGGATCATCAGCGCGACGATGCCCTGACCATTCGGCGGGCACTCGTGCACGTCGTAGCCGCGCCAGTTCAGGCTGATCGGCGCGACGAACTCGGCGACCTCCAAGCCGGCGGCGAAATCCGCCTCGGTGTGCAGGCCGCCCTTCTCGCGCAGCGTCTTCACCATGTCGGCGGCGATCGGCCCCTCGTAGAACGCCTTCGCGCCGTGCCGCGCCACCGCGCGCAACGTCTCGGCCAGGGTGGATTGCTCGAAAATGTCGCCCGGCTCCGGCGTCTTGCCGCCCGGGAGAAAATGGTGCGCGCCGTTCTTGCGCAGCTTCGCCTCCAGCCGCTTCCAGTCCCAGGCCACCTTGGGCGACACCGGCCAGCCGTCCGCGGCGAAGCGGATCGCCGGCTGCAGCAGCTCGTCCAATTCCTTGCGGCCGTGCGCCTTCAGCAGCGTCTCCCAGGCGCTCAGCGCGCCGGGCACGGTGACGGCGTGAGCCGAGGTATTCTCGATCGCGGTCATCCCGGCCTGTTCGTACCAGTCGATCGCCGCCGCCGCGGGCGACCTGCCGGAACCGTTCAGCGCCACCACCTTGCCGGCGCCCGCCGGGGCGTACAGGCAGAAACAATCGCCGCCGATGCCGGTGGATTGCGGCTCGATCACGCACAGCACGGCGCAGGCGGCGACCGCGGCGTCCAGCGCGTTGCCGCCGGCGCGCAGCACGTCCAGCGCGGTCAGCGTGGCCGCCGGCATGGAGGTCGCCGCCATGCCGTGCGTGGCATAGACCGGGCTGCGGCCCGGCAGTTGGTAGTCGCGCATCGTCGCTTCGCTCCGGACAGTGGTCGGCGGGCAGTATGACGGCGCCACTGACGCCTGGCCACAGGGTGTGGCATGATGCCGGCGGCCGATCGGGAGGGCAGGATGGCGGAAACTGTCAACTACAGCGATTTCGCGCAGGTGGAGATCCGCGCCGGCACGATCGTCGATGCACAGCCTTTTCCGGAGGCGCGCAAGCCCGCCATCAGGCTGGTGATCGATTTCGGGCCGGAAATCGGCACGCGGCGTTCCTCGGCGCAACTCACGGTGCACTACCGGCCCGACCAGCTCATCGGCCGGCAGGTCTGCGCCGTGGTGAATTTTCCGCCGCGGCAGATCGGGCCGTTCGTCAGCGAGGTGCTGACGCTCGGCATGCCGGACGAGGACGGCGCGGTCGTGCTGGTCAAGCCGGATTTCAAGGTGCCGAACGGCGGCAAGCTGTTCTGAATGGCCCCGCGGGATCGGATGGCCGGCAGGAGCCGGATGATGCCGGCATGATTCTCGTCTTCGAGATGACCTGGCCGGGATTGGTGCACGCCCCCGGCAACAGCGCCACCATTCAGACCATCGCCCAGGCTTACCCGCGCGAGGCGGTCCGGGTTTTCGCCGACGCGTCGCACATCGCGGCGTTGCGCGGCGATGCCGCGCTGGCCGCCCATGCCAATGTCGCGTTCCAGCCGATCGAGCTGTATCCGCATTTGTTCGGCAAGACCCAGATCGTATCCTGGGGACGCTTCCGCCAGGAATTGACCACCCTGCGGCGGGGCCTGGCGACGGTTCCGGAGCATGAGCGCTGCCTGGTCATGCTGATCTCGGCGACGCCGACCGCGATCCTGGCGGCGCGGTGGCTGGCCAGGCTGGGGCGCGGACGCATCGGCGTGCAGGTTGGGTTGCACGGCAACCTCAACGACATCAACGGCTGGCGGCACCGCAATCCGCTGCTGCGTGCCTTCGACCTGCGGTCCGCGCTGGCGGCGCGTTATCCCCCCATGTTCGGCTTCCTGGTGCTGGAGGAAGGCATCAGGCTCGCATTGTCCCGGGCAATCCCGGCCGTCGCCGATCGGGTCCAGGTCCTGCCGCTGCCGATCAACACCACCGAACTGCCGCGGCAGCACGCGGTTCCCCTGGTGCCGCCCGTGCGCATCGGGCTGGTCGGCCAGGCCACGCGGGCCAAGGGGATCGACCTGTTTCTCGACATCGCACGGGATTTCAAGGCGCGCCATGGCAGCCGTGTGGAATTCGTGCTGGTCGGCACGGCCACCGTAGGCAGCGACCTGTCGGCTTTCGCCATGCTGGAGGAGCCGGTCACTATCGATGCCCTGCCGCGGGAGGACTACCTCGCCAGGCTGGCCGGGCTGCACTACGTCTTGCTGCCGTTGCAGGAGCGGTATTACAGATTGTCGGCCAGCGGCGCCCTGATCGACGCGATCACTTGGCTGAAACCGGTCATCGCGACGCGGTTGCCGATCACGGAAGCCTTGTTCCAACGGTTCGGCGACATCGGCGATCTGTGCGACGATGCAGCTTCGATGCGAGCAGCGCTGGAGGCGGTGGTGACAGTGCCGGACCCGGCACGCTACCAACGTCAGGCCGAGGCGATGCGTGCGCTGCGGAACAGCCGGGCTCCGGCGACCCTGGCGAAGGAGTACCGGACGGTGATGCAACGCGACTTTGCCGGCCTGCTGCGTGACTAAGGCGAATGTATGCATGAACGATGCAGCGACGAACCGACGTGTTCTGGTGGTGGGCGGTGGCGGCTATATCGGCAGCCATGCGGCGAAAGCCCTGTTGCGTGCCCGATTCGAACCCGTGGTGTTCGACAATTTCTCGCGCGGGCACCGCAGACTGGCGCGCTTCGGACCGGTGTTCGAGGGCGACATCCATGATCGTATCCGGCTGGACGCGGTGCTGCGCGACACGCGACCGGTCGGCTGCTTGCATTTCGCGGCCTATGCTTATGTGGCGGAATCCGTCGAGTCACCAGAGCTGTACTATCGCAATAACGTCGTCGGCAGCCTCAGCCTGTTCGATGCCTTGTTGGCTGCCGGGGTGAAAGCCGTGGTGTTCTCCAGCAGTTGCGCGGTTTATGGCCAGACCGACGCCGCGGCGATCACCGAGGCAACGCCGCAACGGCCGATCAGCCCGTATGGCCGGTCGAAGCTGATGGTGGAGCAGATGCTGCGGGATCTGCATGCGGCGCACGGCTTGCGATCGGTGTGCCTGCGGTATTTCAACGCGGCCGGTGCCGATCCGGATGGCGAGATCGGCGAGATGCACAACCCGGAGCCGCATATCATTCCGCGCGCGATCATGGCCGCGGTCGGCGCGCAGGAGCAATTCGTGGTGAATGGGGTGGATTACCCGACGCCGGACGGCACGGCGGTGCGCGACTACACGCATGTCACAGACCTTGCCGACGCGCATGTCAGCGCGCTGCACCGCCTGTGCGCCGGCGGCGGTGCCGAGGCGTTCAATCTCGGAATCGGTCGCGGCTACTCCGTCATGGAGGTGCTGCGATCGGTTGAACGGGTGACGGGCGGTTCAATCAAGCGGCAGGCCGCGCCGCGACGGGAAGGCGACCCGGCGACCGTCGTGGCGGACCCATCGCTGGCACGCAGCGTACTCGGTTTCAATCCGCGTTTCGTGGCGCTGGATGACATGGTGCGGACGGCATGGTCGTGGTTTCGTGCCAACGGGTTCCGTCGCGACTGACGGCAAATGGCCGGAAGACCGACGCATGAAGCGGCAGGTTTCGCCGTCGGGTCTTCGCAGAGCCGTTATGCGGCCGGTTGCCGCAGCCAGGTCAGCGCTCGCGCCACGGGCTGGCGGAGCGGTGCCGGCATGCCGGCGATAAGGTATTTCGTCCAGGCCTTCTGCGACCGCGCGACTGGCGCCATGTCGCGGTAGAGGTCGCGGACCAGCCCATAATTGCCCACCAGGAACGCGGCATCGAGGGCATTGGTCTGGCGCCGGGCGATCGATCGCAGGAGCGTGTCGCGACAGCGCTCCGCCGGCTTGTGGTGCAGCAAGGCGTAACGCAGGACGTCGATCTCGCCCAGCAGCATATTTATGAGATTGCCTGAGATATTGCCGGCGTGCTTGCGGATACCGACGAGCGGCCGATGGATGGCGCCGATCGGCGGTTTGACCACGCAGCGCAGGTGGAATTCGAAATCCACGATCCGCTTGCGGTCGAATCCGGTATGCCAGCCACCCAGCGACTCGAAAAAGTCACGGCCGATGAATACCGACGACGGAAAGATCGGCTGGTAGGCAATCAGCCGCTCGTACAGGCTGTCCCGGATGACCCAGCACTCCTCGGCGACCACGGTGCGGCCGGCCTCCCAGTATCCCGCCGGTGCGAGATCGAATTTTTGCTGGCTGCCCCAGGTTCCGTCGGTAATGATGACGAAATCCGAGAAGGAATAGGCGAGTTCCGGGCAGGCGCGATGCAGCACCGCATGCCAATGCAGCTTGTCCGACGCCCACAGATCGTCGCTGTCGCAGAAGGCGATCCAAGGGTAGCGTGCGTGCGCGACACCGAAATTGCGCGCGGCGAACTCGCCGGAATTTTCGATACAATAGTAGCGCACCCGATCAGCAAACTTCTGCACCACCGCTGCGGTGCCATCGGTCGAGCCGTCATCGACCACGATCACTTCGGCAGGCGCGCGGCTCTGTCCGAGCACGGTGTCCAGTGTCAGCGGCAACAGGTCCGCGCGGTTATAGGTCGGAATAACGACGCTGATGTCCATCCACCAGTCCTTCTATTGCGGTGGCAACGCGTGGGCCACCGGCGCTGCCATACGTTCATAGAGATACGAGTCCTGCAGCGTCGCGCTGCACCGAAATCCCATCGCCTCGATCCAGCGCTGGACCTCGGTGGCGCGTTCCTCGCCCAGCACCCGCGGGTGCAGTTCCAGCATGATCAGCCGGCACGCATGCGGCGGAAAATCGCGGAACAATTCGTATTCGCCACCCTCGATGTCCACGATGAGGACGCTCGGCCTAGTCCTTTCCATCTCCTCGCGCAACGGTACCACTCGCACGCTCACCGCCTGGCCGTGATGGGCGCCCGGCAGCGTCGAGGAAATCCAGAAATCGCGCGACACGTGGAAGGTTGTCGTGCCCGCGTGCTTGCCGACCATGCAGATATGCAATGCCGGATCGACGCCGTTGAGGCGGAACGTATCGCGAATCAGCGGTTCCATCATCGGATTCGCCTCGTAGACGAACACGCGCCTGGAATCGGTCAGCCGAGCACAGACGGACGAGACATAGCCGAGGCCAGCCCCGAGTTCGACCACGACATCGTCGTGCCGCAATGCGCCCTCGAGCAGGTTTCGTTCGGATGCTTCATAGCTGGCGTCGAGGATCGACCGAACGACAGGATAGGACAGGCTGCGGTGGATTCGGATCCGAACCCCGCGCAGATCGATGACGGATTGCATCAGGTATGCCCAGAACGCACGGCGGTCGACCCCGCGTCCGGCACGGAATTCCCAATAGGCCTCGCGAATGAATTGCACCCAATCCTTCATCGGCAACGACACCGGCCGCGGCAGGACGGCGCTCCCCCGCGGCGGACGCCATTAACCGAGCCGCCCGGCGGGAGCACGCGGACGCGCATTGCAAGGATTCTCCACGAGGCGATCACCCTATCGTATAGCAGGATGGTGGTGGCCTGCCTACCGCTTCTGCGATATAGCGCGCGTCGCGCGCAAAGGCTCCGGTCGCCGGAAAACCGTACAGGGAAAGCCGTTCTGCATGGCGACGCACTACTACACTGTCACCTGGGACCAGTTGCATCGCGACGCGCGGGCGCTTGCCTGGCGGCTCATGCAGGCCGGTCCGTTCACCGGCATCGTCGCGGTGACGCGCGGCGGCCTGATCCCGGCGGCCGTCATCGCTCGCGAACTGGACCTGCGGCTGGTCGAGACGATTTCGGTCGTGACCTACGCTGCCGGCGGCGGTACGCTGGCCGATGAGGAACGTCGCGGCACCTCGGTGGTCGCCAAGCCGCCCACCGCGGCGGGGGACGGCACCGGGTTCCTCATCGTGGACGACCTGGTGGATACCGGCGCCACCGCCCGGGTGGTCCGCGCATTGCTGCCGCGCGCCCATTTCGCCTGCATCTATGCCAAGCCGGCGGCGCGGGACGCGGTGGATACCTTTGTGACCGAGGTCTCGCAGGACACCTGGATCCTGTTCCCATGGGACACCGAGCTGCAATTTGTGACCCCGCTGGCCCGGCGCGGCGGGACCTGAACTCCGCCCGCCGCCGGGCAAATTGCCGATCATGGCCGATTTGCGACAACGCCACGCCAAAATGCAATTTTTCGCTGGGAGCCGCTGCCTTGCGTGCCTACATGTGCGGACCGGCGCCGGCCGCCGGCCGGACCTCTCGCGCGAATCGAAGGATGTTGCGGCCCTGAAGAAGGGCGTATGGGTGCGCCGTCGCCGGGCCGGCCCTGGGCCGCTGGCCGATATGGGAAAGGATGGGCGTTCGCCCCGATTGCCGGGCTTTCCGGCACCGCGGCCTGGCGCATACGGGAACAGTGATGGACAAGACGTTTGCATATGCCTCGCTGATCGACGAGGAGCCGGAAGATGCGATCCCTTTCGCGCATGACGATGGGGAACCGCGCGCCGGCGACGCCGCCGATCCGGTCCTGTCGCCGGAGACCGAGGATCTCGCGCCCGATTCGGACGACAGCGGCTCGGACCCGGCCGAGGACACAGCGGAGGCCGGGACGGAGCAGGACGAGCGCGAGCCGCGCCAACCGGCCGAGGCAAGCCAGGGCAATCTGGGCGGTGCGGGCGCCACCACCAGCGATCCGGTCCGCATGTTCCTGCGCGACATCGGCAACACCGAATTGCTGTCCCGAGAGCAGGAAATCGCGCTGGCGCAACGGCTGGAGGCGGGGGAGGCGACGACGCTGGCGGCGCTGTGCGAGTGCCCGGCGACCATTGCCGCGATCGCCGCCTGGCGCGACGCCCTGCAGGACGGGCGCATCGGGTTGCGCGACCTCGTCGAGGTCGATGCCGCGCCCGGCGGGGCCGGGGTTGCCGCCGTGTCCGATGAACCAGCCGATCCGGCGCTGGAGGAAGGGTTGCGGCCGGAGACCTTGGCCCGGCTGGACGCCATCCTCGCGGCCAACGGCGCACTGTGCGCGGCGCGCCGGGAATCCGCCGAAACCTATTCCGTCCGCTTGCGGGCGATGGTCGCGGAGGTGCAGCATCTGGGCCTGCGCCGCAGCCGGATCGACCCGCTGATCGGCGAACTCAAGGCGGCTTCGGGTCGCCTCGTGGCGCTCGACCGGGCCGCGCTTGGGCTGGCCCAGGCAGCCGGGTTGCAGCGGGCGGCGTTCCTGAAGCTGTGGGACGGCAGCGCGGCGTCGGTGGCGCGCGTCGAACGCGCGGCCGCCGCGGGGGGCCGCAAGGCACTGCGCGCCGCCATGGCCGAAATCCGCGCGGAGGTCGCGCAACTGGAGGTTGAGACCGGGCTGCCGATCGGCGAGCTGCGCCGCGTCCTGCACGACGTAAGCCGCGGCGAGCGCGACGCGCGGCACGCCAGGGACACCATGATGCAGTCCAACCTGCGCCTGGTCGTCCACATCGCCAAGCGTTACCGCAACCGCGGCCTGATGTTCGGCGACCTGATCCAGGAGGGCAATCTAGGCCTGATGCGCGCGGTGGAAAAATTCGATTGGCGCCGCGGGTTCAAGCTCTCGACCTATGCGAGCTGGTGGATCCGCCAGGCGATGACCCGCGCCATCGCCGACCAGGCGCCGACCATCCGCGTGCCGGTGCATATGAAGGAGACCGCCGGCCAGGTGCTGCGCGCCGGCCGTCGCATCGCCCAGCAGACCGGGCGCGAGCCGACCCTTGAGGAACTCGCGGCGCGCCTCAACCTGCCGGTGGACAAGGTGAAGACGGCGCGGGAGCTGGTGCGCGAGCCGGTCAGCCTGGAGATGCCGGTCGGCGAGGACGCGGACGCCAGGCTCGGCGACCTGGTCGAGGATCGCAACGCGGTGATGCCGTTCGAGGCCGCGGCGCGCACCGTGATGCGCGAGCGGGCGTCGCAGTTGCTGTCCGGGCTGACGCCGCGCGAGGAACGCATCCTGCGCATGCGGTTCGGCATCGGCACGGATCGCGACCACACGCTGGAGGAAGTCGGCCGCCTGTTCAACGTGACGCGGGAGCGCATCCGCCAGATTGAGGCCAAGGCGCTTGGGAAACTGCGCGCCAGCCTGGGCAGCGAGGCGCTGCGCGAGCTTCTGGAGAGCTGAAGGGGGCGGTGAGGGAAGAGGATTCTCCCCCTCCCTCAAGGGGAGGGGGAGACGTGTTCTCCGCTGGTTTCAGCTACCGCCCCACGAAATTCGGCTTCCGCTTCTCGCGGAACGCCGCAACGCCCTCGTGGTGGTCCTCGGTCTGATCGAGTTGCGGCTGCACGAAGGCTTCGTAATCCAGGAAATCCTCGTAGCTCGGGCCGCTCGCCATGTGGAACAGCTTCTTCGCCATGCCGAAGGCGAAGGTCGGCCCCGACGCCAGATCGGCCGCCAGTTCCCGCGTCTTCGCCATCAGTTCCCCATCCGGCACGACATGATTCACCAGCCCGAGTGACAGTGCCTCCGCCGCCTCGACGAAGCGTGCGGTGAACACCAGTTCCTTGGCGCGCGCCATCCCGATCCGGCGCGTCAGGAACCAGATCGCCCCACCGTCCGGCGCCAGGCCGATGCGGCGGAAGATCTGCGAGAACCGCGCGGTGTCCGAGGCGACGATCAGGTCGCAGGCCAGCGCGATGCTCCAGCCGATGCCCACGGTGGGGCCGCGCACCGCGGCGATCACCGGCTTCTCGATCGCGTGCAGCGTGCGCAGGAAGGTGTGGCTGCCGCCCTGGATCTTTTCCCGTTCGGCGCGCAGGTCGCCGCGCCGCATGCGGCCCACATCGGCGCCGGTGCAGAACGCGCGGCCCTCGCCGGTGACGATGATCGCGCGCACCGCGTCATCGTAGCGCAGCGCGGCGAAATGCTCGCGCAGTTGCTGGCGCATCTCGACCGTCAGCGCATTCAGCTTCTCCGGCCGGTTCAGCGTCACCGTCGCCACCGCGCCCTCGATCATCAGATCGACCGGCATGTTCGCCCCCTCCTGCTCCCGCTGCACCGCATCCAACCCCGTTGACGCGACAGGGGCAAGGCGGCACGGTCGCCGCGTGCAGGGGAGGGAGGGGGGCGAACAAATGGCACGGCCGTTCGAAGGCATCCGCATCATCGACATCACCCACGTGCTGGCCGGTCCGTTCGCCGCCTATCAGTTGGGCGTGCTCGGCGCCGACGTGATCAAGGTGGAGCACCCGGACGACCCAGATCAGAGTCGCGGCTCCGGCAGCGACAACGCGCTGAACCATGCGCAAATGGGCACCGGGTTCCTCACCCAGGCGTCGAACAAGCGGTCGATCACGCTGGACCTGAAGACCGAAGCCGGGCGCGACATCCTGCGCAAGCTGGTGCGCACCGCCGACGTGCTGGTGGAAAACTACCGGCCCGGTGCGTTCGAAGCACTGGGCCTCGGTTATGAAGACTTCCGGAAACTGAATCCGAAACTGGTCTATGCGTCGTTCTCGGCATTCGGCCAAGGTGGGCCACGGCGCTCGCACACCGCCTATGACCACGTGATCCAGTCCACCTCGGGCATCATGGCGATGACCGGCACGCCGGAGGTGCACCCGATCAAATTCGGTTCGCCGGCGATCGACTATGCCACCGGCACGATGGGCGCCTTCGCGCTGTCCGCCGCGTTGTTCCAGCGCGAGCGCACCGGCGAGGGCCAGCGCATCGACATGGCGATGCTCGACGTGGCGATGATCCTGATGGCGTCGCACATCACCGGCTACTTGCGCAACGGCAAGCATCCCAAACCGCACGGCAACAAGCAGCCGCACGCGACCAACAGCGCATACCAGACGAAGGACGGTCTGGTGATGCTGGGCGCGTCGAATATGCGCCAGCAGAAGCGGTTATGGACGGTGCTGGAACATCCGGAGATGATCAAGCGCACCAACGACGAGCGCGACGCCGATCGCGCGCGTGAGGAAGCGCTGCTGGAACAGCTCATGCCGACCCGTACCGCCGCGGAGTGGGAGGATTACCTGCAGGCGCGGCACGTGCCGGCGGCGCGCGTGCGCACGATGGGCGAGGCGGTGGCCGACCCGCAGATCGCCTCGCGCGGGGTGCTGCATCGCTTCGATACCGGAGCGCCCGGCGTGGACGGCGCGTTCGCGGTGCCGCTGGCGGCGTTCAAGTTCGCGCATGACGGCCCGCGCATCGACACGCCGCCGCCGGTGCTGGGGCAGCATAACGACGAGGTGTTGCGGGAACTGGGCTACAATGTCGCGGAGATCGCCGCGTTCCGCGCGGCGCGGGCGATTTGAAGAACAGCCTCTCCCGCCCACGGCGGGAGTGGCCTTGCCACAGGAGAACATCATGCAGATCGGTCGTCTCGGCGCTTGGTACTCAACCGACAAACTTGGCGGCCCGCAGGAAATCAAGCAGTTCGCCGCGACGGTGGAAAAGCTCGGATACGACGTGCTGTGGTATCCGGAGTCGCGTGGATTCGAATCGCTGTCGGTGGCCGGATTCATGCTGGGCAACACCACGAAACTGAAGCTCGGCAGCTCGATCGCCAGCATCTATGCGCGCGATGCCTTCACCTCCCGCCGCGGCATGCTGTCGCTGCACGCGCTGTACGGCGAGCGCTTCATCCTTGGCCTCGGCGTCAGCCATCCGCCGATGGTGGAAGGCGTGCGCGGCCACCGTTACGAAAAACCGGTGCCGGCCATGCGCGCCTATCTCGACGGCATCTGCAAGGGCGAGACCGGATCGGAGGACTGGCCGATCGTCATCGCCGCGCTCGGCCCGCTGATGCTGAAGCTCGCCGCGGAGAAGACGCGTGGCGCGGTGCCGTACAACACCAACCCGCGGCACACGGCCGAGGCGGCAAAAATCCTCGGCCCCGGCAAGTGGCTGGCGATCGAACAGAAAGTGACGCTGGAAACCGACGCGGCAAAGGCGCGCGCGTTGGGCCGCAAGGAACTCGCGCGCTACATGACGCTCGACAACTACCGCAACAATTTCCTGCGCATAGGCTACACCGAGGCCGACCTGGCGAATGGCGGCTCCGACCGCTTCATCGATGCGATGGTGTTGTGGGGCGGCGCCGACAAGGTGAAGCAGGGCCTGCGCGCGCATTTCGCCGCGGGCGCGACGCACGTGGCGATCCAGCCGGTGCATGCCGACGGCGACACGGCGGCGCGCGACGCAATCCTGGCGGCGCTTGCGGATACCTGACGCCGACGGCAACTCCGCTCCCCCTCCCGCAAGGGGAGGGGGAGCGTATTTCCGTCAGTACCCCAGCGAAAACAGATAATGGTGGATCGCCTGCGACATCAGGCCGGGTGTCTGGATCGCGGCGAAATGCCCCGAATTGATCCGCAAGTATTCCGCACCTGGAATCCGCTGCGCCAACGGCTCCACCACCGCCGGCGGACGCAGCCTGTCATGCGTGCAGCCGATCACCAGCGTCGGGCATCCAACCCGCCGGAGTTCATCGCTCAGATCGCCCTCCGCCAGCATCCGGTTGATCGCGGCGAAGCTGTGCGGATCGTTGCACAACCAACGTGCGCGGAACTTGCGAAATTCCTCCGCGCTATGCCGCACCTCCGGCGGATAGGAATTCGCCAGGCTGCCCTCCACAATGCCCCGCATGCCCTTCGTTTCGGCCGCCGCCGCACGATCCAACGTCGCCTGTCGCCGATCCCCGCCAACCCCCAGCGCCGGACTGCTCACCACCAGCGCGCCGGCGCGATCGGCATGCCGCACGGCAAAATGGATCGCGATGCCGGCACCGACCGCGGTACCCGCCAGCGCCACCTTGCCCCCGATGCCATGTGCATCCAGCAGCGCCGCGATATCGTCCGCCATCGCATCCCAGGTGACCGTGCCGGCAATCTTCTCCGACAATCCCGCACCGCGCGTGTCATAACGCAGCACGCGCCGCGAGTTGACCAGTGCCGGCATGACCTGGTCCCACGAATCCAGCGTGCCACCCATCTCATGCACCAGAACCAGCGCGGTCTTGCCGCTTCCGGTCAGCTCGCAACGCAGGCTGGTGCCGTTGACTTCGATCCAGTTCATGCCGAACGTCTCCTCCATTCCCGCGCGGAAGCCTATCCGGCGCGGCACCATGGTCAAGGAGACCCGCATGGCCGGCCAGATGACGCTGCATTGGTCGCCGCGCTCGCCCTATGTGCGCAAGGTGATGATCGCGGCGCACGCGATGGGCCTGCAAGACCGGCTGCGCACCGTGCGCACCGTGGTCGGCGGCACCACGCCGCACCGCGAGTTGATGCGGATCAACCCGCTCGGCAAAATTCCCACGCTGGAGCTGGAAGACGGCACGGTGCTATACGATTCGCCGGTGATCTGCGAATATCTCGACACGCTGCATGACGGGCCGAAACTGTTCCCCGCAGCATGGCCGGAGCGCGGCGTGGCGTTGCGCCGGTTGGCGTTGGGCGACGGCATGCTGGATGCCGCGCTGCCGTGGTTGAGCGAGCGGTTCCGCCCGCCGGAGAAACAGTCGCAGCCGCACATGGATTTGTGGCGCGAGAAGCTGCTGGCCTGCGTCGATGCGCTCGAACATGAGGCACGGGCGCTGGCGCGCGGACCGCTGACCATCGGCCACGTGGCGATCGGCGTGGCCCTGGGGTACCTGGATTTTCGTTTCGACGAACTGCATTGGCGCGACCGGCGTCCGAGCCTGGCGGCGTGGCAGGCAACGTTCAATCAACTTCCGTCAGCACTGGCAAATCCACCGATCGACGATCGCTGATGTCCATCACCGCCGCGATGTCGCGCATGGTTGGAACCTCCTCGATGACATCGAACGTCACGCACCGCCGCATGGTGCCAAGGTCGATGGCGCTACGGTACATCGTGACAGCGCAACGCGGATCCTGGTACCAGTCGATCTCCCGGCCCCTGCCTGGCCAAGGCAGGCGCGAGCTTACATGCTCCAGCAACTCGCGCTGCAGCGGCATGACCGTGAGGCAACTCATACGAAAACCCTCAATCGCCGCCAAACGGCCGGCAAAGGCAAATCCTGGCGGCGCGGAAAGGCCGATCGAAACATCCATCAGATGGAAGCTCCGCTTCAGCAGCAGGTCGCGGGCCATCGCGCCGCCCGCCGGGTGCGGGGTCTCGATCTTGAACATGGTAAACCGTGCTTGCCGCAGCGCCGCCAGAACCCGTCCCTCATCACTATCGGGTGGCATCGCAGCGCAACGAGCATAGCGGTCTATCGTGCGCGAACGCCCGGGTCTGGCAGTATGGATCGCCAAATCCTGCACCAGCTTGAGTTCCTGGCCGACGACCCACAGCTCGCCCATGCGAACCACCCCGAGGCGGCGGCCAAACTCGAGGATCGTGCCGTGCGGCACAGGCTCAAGGGCAGCTTCCTGAATCTTACCGGCAATTCTGCGCAAGTGCCGGTAACGCTGCACCAAGTCGGTCTTGGTCATTCGAGAGACTCCCCTGCCGGACCAGCGGTTAGTATAGCCGCCCCGCCCGAGTCGCCACTCGCCCAGTCTCAGAAATAGTGCCAGAAATTCGACGCTCGCGCCTCCTCCGGCAATCCGTCGAACACGATCTGCCCGCTGTTCATGATCACCACCCGGTCGGCAATCTGCATCGCTGCCGCAACATTCTGCTCTACCAGGATCGCCGTCATCGCGTGCGACTTGCACACCTCCCGCACCTGCCGGAACATCCGCTCCACCAGATTCGGCGCCAGCCCGATCGACGGCTCATCGAGCAGCAGGCAGCGTGGCGAACCGAGAATCGCCAGCGATAGGGCGAGCATCTGCTGCTGCCCGCCGCTCAGGCTGCCGGCGCGCGTCGTGCGACGCTCCGCCAGCACGGGGAACAGCCCATACACCGCATCGACGCCGAACGTCGCGCCGCCCGCGACGTTGCGCGCCGCCACCACGTCGATGTTCTCCGCCACCGTCAGGTCCGGGAAGATGCCGCGTCCCTCCGGCAGCAGCCGCAGCCCGCGCGCGACGCGTTCCGCTACGCCCAGCCGGTCGATGCGCTGCCCGTCGAACGTCACCGAACCGGCGCGCGGCGGCAGCAGCCCCATCACACAGCGCAACGTTGTCGTCTTGCCGGCGCCGTTATGCCCGAGGAACGCCAGAATCTGCCCGGGTTCCAGCGTGAACGACACGTCGTATATTACCGTCTTCGAACCATACCCCGCGGCGAGTCCGGCAAGCTGCAACAGCATCAGATCGCCCCGCCGAAATAGATCTCCGCCAGTGCCGGATCGGCGATGATCTGCTGCGGCGAGCCGCGCGCCATCAGATGACCTTGGTGCAGGAACAACACCTCGTCGGCGATCTGCTGCACCACGCGGGTATTGTGCTCCACCACCAGCAGCGTTTTTCCCTCCGTTTGCAGCCGGCGCAGCAGCGTCATCACCGCGTCCAGCGCGCCGGCGGACAGGCCCGATGCCGGCTCGTCCAGCAACAGCAACTCCGCCCCCGTCGCCAAAACCCGCGCCACGGTCAGCAGCTTCTGCTCTCCGTAGGAAAGGTTGCGCACTACCTCGCGGGCCCGGTCGGCCAGCCCGACATGATCCAATATGCGCAACGCATCGGCGCGAAGCCGGGTCTGGCCGCGCGCGGCGCGCAACGGGCGGAAGATGGCGCCGAGCGGTTCCTCGGCGAACTGCCGCGGCAGCGCCACCATTACGTTGTCCAGCGCGGAAAGGTCGGTGAACAGCCGCAGGTTCTGGAACGTGCGGGCAATGCCGGCATGCACGATCGCCTGCGGCCGCAGCCCGTTGAGCGACCGACCGCGAAACGTCACGTGTCCCCCGTCGGGCCGCAGGAAGCCGGTAATGGCGTTGAAGATCGTCGTCTTGCCGGCGCCGTTCGGTCCGACCAGGCAGGTGATGCGGCCCTGTTCGACCTCGAAACTACACGCGCGCAAGGCGTGCAGGCCGCCAAAACTATGGTCCAGACCGGCGGCCTGAAGATAGGCGGTCACAGCCGCTCCCCCACCAGGCCCTGCGGCCGGAACAGCATGAACGCGATCAGCAGCAATCCGTAGATCAGTTGCCGCGCCGCCGCCGCGATAGTGGTGGGAATGTCCAGCATCGACAGCGCCTGCGGCATGGCAAGCAGCAGGAACGGCCCGACGATCGAGCCGGCAAGCGTGCGGGCGCCGCCGACCACCACCATGGTCAACAGCAGGATCGACGAGTCGAGGTCGAACGACGACGGATCGATGAAGCTGAGGAACGTCGCGTACAACCCGCCCGCCATGCCGGCGAACGCGCCGGCCAGCGCCGCCGCCGACACTTTCGCCCGCAGCACGTTCTTGCCCGCCGCCGCCACCGCATGCTCGTCCTCGCGAATCGCCCGCAGCAGCCGGCCGAACGGCGCGCGCATGATCAGCCAGAAGCAGGTGCAGGCCAGCAGCAAGCCGCACAGGCACAGCACCATGAGCTGGAACGTGCTGGCCATCTGGTAACCGAACAGGTCGGGCGGCGGGATGCCCGGCAAGCCGTTGGCGCCGCCGGTGCCGGCGGTCCAGTTGGTGAACACCGCGGTGGCCAGCAACTGGATGCCGAACGAGGTCACCACGAAATAGTCGCCGGACACCCGCAAGGCCGGCAGCGTCACCAGGATGTTCAGCGCGATGCAACCCACCATGGCGATCGCCAGCGCCGGCAGGAACGACAGCGGCGCCGCCGCCATCAGGAAATGCGCGACGATATAGGCGCCGACGCCGAACACCGCCGCCTGCGACACGGAGAAGATGCCGACGATGCCCACCAGAAGATTGGTGGACAGGCCCAGCATCACGTAAACGGCGGCGAGCGCCAGATAGGAATACAGGAAGTCCATCGCTCAGCGTGCCGCCGCGAACAGGCCGGTGGGCCGGAACAGCATGAAGATGACGAAGATGAAGAAGGTGACGCCGATGCTCCACTCGCCCGGAATCACCAGCAGCGACAGGTTCTGCAGCACCGCGATCGCCACCGACAGCATGAACGCGCCCGAAATGCTGCCGACTCCGCCGGCGATCATCGCGATGGTCGCGGTCAGCAACGGCGTGATGCCGCCATAAGGCTGCAAGCCGAGGTCGAGCGGCACCAGCACGCCGGGCAGCGCAACGATCCCCGAGGCGATCGCCACCACATAGACATAGACCGCGTTCGGCCGCAGCCGGGTGATCTCGGCCAGGAACGGGTTGGATGCCACCGCGCGGATGCGCTTGCCGAGAATGGTGCGGTGCGCGAACCACATCACCCCGGCATAGGCGGCGAGGCTCACCGCGACGGTCAGCAACTGCGGGTAGGTGATCCGGATGCTGTCGAGCGACATGACGCGTTCAGCCCATGGCACCGGGAATTGCAGAATGTCCGGTGTGAAGACCGCGGCGATGATGTTCTGGATCACCGCCAGCACGCCGAGCGAGGCGATGAGCACCACCAGATGCGTGGCCCGCCGCCGCGCGAGCTGCGCGTACAGCCCGCCCTGAATCAGTGCGCCCAGCAGCGCGCAAACGGCCATCGCCGCCAGCAGGGCGACGATGTCCGGCGCTCCCCGGCTTACCGTCCACCAGGCGACATAGCCGGCCATGGTGTAAACGCCGGCATGCGCGACATGGAAGATCTTCGTCGTGGCATAGATCAACGAGAAGCTGACGGCGACTACGCCCAGCGCGCAGCCGGTGACGAGGCCATTGATCAGCAGTTGCAGCGCCAGCATGGGCGACGGCTTTCTGGAGGCGGTCTTCTTCACCCCCCTTTGAGGGATCGGGACGCGAAGCGGGCCAGGGTTGCGGGAGAGGCGCGCGCATCCAGCGGCCGACGGATGGACGCGCCCCTCCCGCTAACGGCAGGAGCGGAACAACTGCATCAGTCCGCGGTCATCTGCTTGATCGTCTCGTCCTTGCCGTCGCGCATCACGTTGATGTCGATCGGCACGGTGGCGGTGTTGGTCTTGAACTCCAGCGGGATCAGGCCATGGAATTTGCGAACGTGCAGCAGCGTGTCGCGCATGTTCGCGCCGGTGACGGGCTTGCCTTCGGCCAGCACCTTGTCCAGCGTGGTCAACAGGATCTGCGTCGCATTGTAGTACTGCCGCACGTAGAATTCCATGGGCACGCCGAACTGCTTCTGGAACTCGGCGGCCAATTGGGGCGGCGCGTCGATGCGAACCTGGGTGTGCACGAAGCCGGCCGATGCCGGATCGGCAACCACCTGGGGGTCCTGGAAGAACGTCGTCCCCGCCACGATGAAATGCATGCCGAGCTGATGGTATTGCTGCGCCATCTGGTCCAGCCCGGCGGTGATCGAAACCAGCGTCACCTGCGGCTTGGCCGCGGCGAGCTTCAGCAGCGCCGGGCGGAAATCGGTCTGGCCGAACTGCGTCGGTTCCTGCGCGACGATCTTGCCGCCAGCCTTGACGAAATACTTCAGATAGTCGTTGCGGCCGGAAATGCCGGCGGCGTCGTTCTCGAACAGGATGGCGGCATTGGTCTTGCCTTCGCTCACCAGGTATTTCGCCAGTACCTTGATCTCGTCGGATATCGTCGGCAGCGTGTTGATCAGGTAGGGCGAGGCGGTCGCCAACTCGTCCGCCTGCGCGCCGGCGTTGATCATCAGCACCTGCTTGCGCGTCGCCAGCGGCGCCATCGCCAGGCTGGGACCCGAGAACGCGGTGAAGATGACCGGGAAATGCTCCAGGTCCGCCATCTTGTTGAAGCTCAACACCGACTGGTCGGGCTTGGCCTGAGTGTCCTCGAACTGCACGTCGATCTTGTGGCCGCGCACGCCGCCCTTGGCATTGGCCTGTCCGATCGCGAACTGGATGCCGCGCATCTGCTGCGTGCCGATCAGGCCGCCCGGCCCGGTCAGCGGCAGGATCGCGCCAAAGCGGATGGGGCCTGCAGGCGCCGCACCGCACATGAGGATCGCAGCCGCCAGCACCGCGGCCACTCGGATCGCCCGGATCATGACGTTTCTCCCTCTTCCCGCGTTCCGCTTAGGCGACGGATTCCAGCGGGTCAAGCGCGGCAGGTTGCCCGCGCGGATCGCCTTCGCTAGCGTTGCACGGTGCCGTGCGACGCTGGGCGCGCAGCGCGGGCGCCGGCCTCCGGGGCAAGTGCGGCGGCATGATTGCGGATTGCCGGCCCGGGACATCCGCCCCGGCGTGACCCGAGGGCCGGCCTTGGATGCGAGGAATGTTGGACCGATGAGTAAGCACGTCGTGGCAACGGTTGCGGAAATTCCACCGGGACAGCGGAAGCTGGTCACGGTGCGCGGCCGGCCGATCGCGGTATTCAACCTGGGGGGCGAGTTCTTCGGCCTGTTCAACCGCTGCCCGCACCAGGGCGGCCCGATGTGTGAGGGCGTGCTCACCGGGTTGATCGAATCCGACGATCCCGGGCGCTACCAGTACTCGCGCGCCGGAGAAATTCTGCGTTGCCCGTGGCACGGTTGGGAATTCGACGTGCGCACCGGCCAGTCGTTCTGTGATCCGTCGAAGATCAGCGTGCGCAGCTACCCGGTGGAAGTGGCGCCGGGCCAGCGCGTCGTGCAGGGGCCGTACGTGGCCGAGACCATCCCGGTGACGGTGGAAGAACAATACGTGGTCGTGGACGTGTAGCCGGCGCCCACGGCATCGCCGGCCCTGGCGACGGAAGCCGCCGGCTTTACCGGATGCTAACCTTGCCGGCCGTCTTATCGCCGCGTGGCGGGGACAGGTGGCCGGCGTGGGCGGATCACAGGACGAACTCGGCGAATTGCTCCGGGCGCTCGTGCGGGCCGAGCTTGCGACCGCCATCGATGGCCTGCGCCAATTCGTCGATCGCCGGATCTCGGAACTGTCCGCGGAGATCCACGGCACTACGCAATTGCTCGATTTCAGCGAGGCCAACCTGACCGGCCATCTCACCCGCATCCAGCAGGAGATCGCCCGCGTCGTCGCGGCACCCGCGTTCGCGACGCGCACCAGCGGCCTCGAGCTGGAGGTGGTGGTGCAGGCAACCGAGCAAGCCGCCAACCAGATCATGGAGGCGGCCGAGGCGATTGGAACCTGGATCGAACAGGCGCGCGAGGACCCGGCGGCGATCGAGGCGATCACCCAGCGGCTCAATGCGATATTCGAGGCGTGTACGTTCCAGGACCTCACCGGCCAGCGGATCCGCCGGGCGATCGACCATCTGCAGAAAGTCGAGGCAATGCTGGGAGGGCTGGCCCCGATTGACCCGGCCTTGGTGCCGCGGGCCGTGCCCCAGGTGGTGCAGGATGCGGCGCAGAACCCCGCGCTCGGGCAGAACGATGTGGATCGGATGTTCGGCTAGTCCCGCCACCGGCGTGCGATAGTGGGAACCGCGCGGAAGGCCGCTCTCGGCGGTTTCGTTGCCTCATGGCCGAACGATTGAAACGCGCGGGAAGCCGTCAGGAATTCCTCCTTCGTGAAGTCGGCGATTGATCGAACCATCCGGGCCGCACGAACCGTTCGGCCCCCCTCCCCGGATCATGCGCGCCGCCGGTGTGATCGCCGATCCACCGGCGTCGTAACAAGGGCGCATGACAGGGCGGCCGCGACATCACCCTGCCAACGCCGCTTCCACGCCGGCGGCGATGCTGAACAGCCTGGCGTCGCCCAGTGTCTCGCCCATCAGCATCAATCCGACCGGCGCGTCGCCCGCGCCATGGCACGGCAGGCTGATCGCGCAGCGGTCGAGGAAATTGCCCAGCGCCGTGTTGCGCAGGATCAGCAGGTTGAGCCGGTTGTACTCGCGCTCGTCGTCCAGCGCCGCGACGCGCGGCGGCACGATCGGCACGGTCGGCATCACCACGGAGTCAAAATCCCGCGTGCGCGCGTCGAAGCGCGCGATCAGCCGCGCCCGCGCCGTCGCCACGTCGAGGTAGTCGGCCGCGCTCATTCGCTCGCCGCGCGCGATGCGCACCCGGATGCGCGGGTCGTACAGTGCGCCCTTCCCGGCCAGCAGCGTGCGATGCCAGGCATAGGCCTCGGAAGCGGCGAACCCGCCCTTGGCGTTCGCCGCCTGGATTTCGTCGAACTCCGGAAACCGCGTGCGGATCAGCCGCGCGCCGGCGCGTTCCAGCACCGACAGGGCGCGTGCGAAGGCGGTCGCCACGGTGGCGTCCAGCCCGTCGAGCACCAGGTTCTCCGGCACCGCCAGACGCAATCCGCCGAGACCGGCCGGCGCCGGCGGCAGCGGGGTTTCGCCCGCCAGCACCGCGTCGATCACGGCGCAGCACGCCACGCTGGGCGCCAGCGGACCGACCGAATCGAGGCTCGGCGCCAGCGGCAGCACGCCGGCGATCGGCACGCGCCGCGCCGTCGGCTTCCAGCCGACCACGCCGCAAAACGCCGCCGGAATGCGGCAGGAGCCACCGGTATCGGTGCCCAGCCCCGCCGCCGCCATGCCGTCCGCCACGGCCACCGCGGTGCCCGAGGAACTGCCGCCGGGAATCCGCCCCGTTGCGCGGTCCCAGGGCGCCAGCGGCGTGCCGTAATGCGGGTTGATGCCAAGGCCGGAAAACGCGAACTCGGTCATGTTGGTGCGGCCCAGCGGCACGAAGCCCGCGGCCAGCAGGCACTGCACCGCCGGTGCATGCGCTTCGGCCGGCGGCGCGTCGGCCAGCGCCCGTGAACCGGCCGGGGTTGCCTGCCCGGCCACGTCGAACAGGTCCTTCAGCGCAACCGGGATGCCGGCGTAGCGGCCCGGCGCGCGGCCCGCCCGGCGCAGCGCGTCCATCGCGTCCGCCATGGCGCGCGCCCAGTCCGGGTCGGTCCTGATGAAGGCCCGCGCTCCTTCGCCGGCCGGGTCGGCGATGCGGGACAGGCATTCCTCCGCCAGCGCCCGGCTCGTCGTCCTGCCCTCCGCCAGGGTGTTGGCGATTTGCTCCAGCCTGCGCATGATGTCCTCCGTGATCGGATGAACGGAGAGCATGCCATGCCCGACGCCGTCGCCAAACCTGTGCTGCTGACCGGCGCCTCCGGCGCCCTGGGCCGCCTGCTGGCCAGGTCGCTGGCCGCCGAGGGCTGGACGCTGCGACTGACCGACATCGCGCCGTTTCCCGATGCGCTCCCGCCGGGCGCGTCCTTCACCCGCGCTGACCTCAACGACGGCGTCACCATGCTGCGGCTGGCGGAAGGCTGCGGCGCCATCGTGCATCTCGGCGGCGTATCGGTGGAGCGGCCGTTCGCGGAGGTGCTGGGGCCGAACATATGCGGCCTGTTCCACATCTACGAGGCGGCGCGGCGGGAGCGTTCCCGGGTGATCTTCGCCTCCTCCAACCATGCAGTCGGTTTCCACGAGCGCTCGGAATCGATCGGCGCGGACACGCCATTCCTGCCGGATGGATTCTATGGGCTGTCGAAGGCATATGGCGAGCTGATGGGCCGGCTCTACTGGCACAAGCACGGCGTGGAGAGCGTGTTCATCCGCATCGGTTCCAGCTTCCCCGAGCCGAAGGACGCGCGCATGCTGGCGACCTGGCTGTCCTATCCCGACCTGTCGCGCCTGGTAGCGCGCTGCCTGGCCACGCCGGCGGTGGGCTGCGGCGTCGTCTGGGGCGCGTCCAACAACAGCCGCATGACCTGGTGGCGCGACGATGCCCGCGACCTGCTCGGCTGGACGCCGCAAGACAGCGCCGACCCCTTCGCGGCCCAGCTTGCCGGCCGGCTCAGTGGCGATCCGGTGCAAGAGCGCTACATAGGCGGCGCGTTCTGCGCGATCGGCTATTCGCGAGACGGGAACGCGCCCTGACGCCCTCCCATGGACACGCCCCCCGGTGGAGCCTCCCATGAAGCCCCCATGGACGCCGCCACCGCGTCGCGTCCGGAGCCGTCCGGCAGGCCGCCCGGGGTCCGCGGAACGCCGCCGCCGGAGGGCGTGGTATCGGCGCGGCGAAACATTATTTAACGTCGCGGGATGCGCCGCCGCCGTAGGATCGCAATGCGGCAATCGCCATTCCCGTTACCGACTCGAACCCGAAGGAACCCGGTCATGCGTCGCGCAACAGTCTTTGTCGGTTTGGCATCCACGCTGGCGCTCGGCGCCTGCGCCGTGGCGCCGCCTCCCGGCCCGAGCGTGATGGCGATGCCCGGCCAGGGGAAGAACTATGCGGCGTTCCAGCAGGACGACGCGATCTGCCGGCAGGCAGCGACCGTGCAGACCGGCGGCGCCTCGCCGGCGGTAGCGGCCAACAACAGCGCGGTCGGCAGCGCGGTGCTCGGCACCGCGCTCGGCGCCGCGGCGGGTGCTGCGCTGGGCTCGGTCAGCGGCGCCATGGGCGCGGGTGCGGCGATCGGCGGGGCCACCGGCCTGCTCGCCGGCAGCGCCATCGGCGCCGGCAATGCACAGGCCGCCGGCGCGGACGTGCAGCAACGCTACGACATGGTCTATGCGCAGTGCATGACCGCGAAGGGCAACACGGTGCAGAGCGCGCCCCCGGGTTACGCCGCCGGCTATGTGCCAGGCTATGCCTATGCCCCGGCCTATGCCTATCCGCCGCCGTACTACTACCCATACGGCCCGCCCTATATGGGGCCAGGCGTGGCCATCGGCATTGGCGGCGGTTGGGGCTGGGACGGCGACCGGCGCCGCTGGCGCTAGCCCCCCGACTGACACCTCGCCCGCTGCGCGGTGGGTCGAGGTGCGAAGCACCGAGGGTGAGCGTGATCGGATCGCCCCGCCGCAGCGCCCCGGCCGGCATGCCACCCCACGCGTCACCGCAGCGCCACACTGCTGCGGATCGCGCGGATGCCGCGGCAGACAGGGTCAACACCGTCCGCGACCATGATCCGCCGCCGCCGGAGGATTTCCGCCGGCCGGCGGAGCAGGAACTGCCGGGCTGGAATTGCGGCGGCGAGGGGTGGTCCGTCGCGCGCTCAGTGCCGCGCTGCGCCGCCCATGGCCATGCCGGGCATGCCTGTCGCGCTGGACCCGACCGGCGCGTTCATGCCGCCCGTGGACCCGTGATCCATTGCCATGCCGCCGCCCGCCTTCTGCACCGTGGCGGTGGCGGTAATCGCGCCGGCCTTGGCGAAAATCAGCGTCACCGGGAATGTCTCGCCTGGCCGCAGCTGCTGCTTCAGCCCCTCCAGCATGATGTGGTAGCCGTCAGGCGCCAGCGTCAGCGTCTCGCCCGGCCGAACCGGCAGCGCCGCCACCGAGCGCATCTTCATCACGCCATGGTCGTCGATGCTCGCATGCAGGGTGGCCTTCGCGGCGACCGGTGAACGCGCGCCGGTCAGCCGGTCCGGCGCCCCGGTATCGGTAACCGTCAGATAGACGATGCCGGTGCGCCCCGCCATCGCCGCGCGCGACCAGGCGCCGGTCACCGTGATGCCGTTCCGGTCCGCCGGCGCGGCCGGCGCCAAGCCCGGCAGAGTCACGCACAGCAGCGCGGACGCAAGCAGCAGGCGGCGCATCGGCGACCCCTCCCGGTTCAGGCGGCGTTGACGGATGTTGCCCGGGCGACAGCCTTGCGGCAAGACGGGCCGCCATCCCATGAGCGACGTTCCGGTCATCTCCATCGCACGCTCCGACGCCCGCCGTCCCCTGGTGTTTTCCTGGGGCGTGTCGAGCTATTTCGGCTGGGGAATCTATGGCCTCAACCTCATGCTGCACCTGGCGGAGCACCCGGACGTCGCGCCTGTCTGCGCCATTGCATTCGGCCCCGGCGACGTGGTGCTCGATCCGCTGCGCAACCGCCGCATGGCCGCGATGGCGGACAATTCGGCGCCGCTGTGGACCGCGCTCAGCGAGGCCCGGAGCGAGCGCGTGGAGCTCGAACACATGCTGCTGGAGGGCCTGGGCAACGACCTGACCTCCGCGGTCAGCGCGCACGGCAAGGTCCTGTCGGGCCGGCCGTCGATCGGGGTGGTGTTCCTGGAACAGGCGACTCTCAGTCCGGAAGGGCGGCAGCGCGCGGACCGGTTCGCCCTGATCGTCGCCGGATCGAGCTGGAACGAGCAAGTGCTGCGCCGCCAGGGCATCCGCGCCGTCACCACCGTGCTGCAAGGCGTTGACGCCGCGCTGTACCACCCGGCGCCGCGCAGCGGCCTGTTTCCCGGACGCTTCGTCGTGTTCTCCGGCGGCAAGCTGGAATTCCGCAAGGGCCAGGACCTGGTGCTCGCCGCGTTTCGCGCCTTCCGCCAGCGCCACGCCGAGGCGCTGCTGGTCACCGCCTGGCACTCCCCGTGGTCGGAGCTGGCGGAGATCGCGGTGGGTCACAAGGGCATCACGCCGCCGCCGCGGTCCGCCGACGGCACGCCCGACATGGCCGGCTGGGCGGTCGCCAACGGCATCCCGGAGGATGCCATCGTTTCGGTCGGCCACACTCCGAACATCGCCATGCCGTACGTGGTGCGCGAGGCGGACGTGGCGGTCTTCGCCAATCGCTGCGAGGGCGGCACCAACCTGGTGGCGATGGAGTGCATGGCCTGCGGCATTCCGACGATCCTGTCCGCCAATACCGGCCATCTCGACCTGCTGCGCCACGCCATCGCCCTGCCGCTCGAGCGGCAGGGCGTGCCGGTCAGCGCGCACTACGACACGACCGATTGGGGTGAGAGCGACGTCGAGGAGATGCTGGAGAAGCTGGAAACGGTCTGGCGCGACCGCACCGCTGCCGCCGCGCTCGGCCGCCGCGCGGCGCGGTTCATGGCCGGAATGACCTGGCGGGACCAGCTTTTTCTCCTCCTGCGCGCAATCGATCCCTTCGTCGAGGATTGATGCCGGGTACCGGATGTCCTGACCGTCATCCGTCCGGCCGCGACACCGGTGCCGCCCTGCCGGAAGGCAGGACTTCCGGCGGCTTGCATAAGGCAGCAGAACCTCGCCTGTCCGCGGCGGCCGGCGGGCAGCGCCGGGCGAGGCTGCCGCATGCCGGCCTGATCGCGCCCAACTGCGCCGCTCATCCGTTTCGACATGCTTCGCGGGCGAGGCTTCCGGTCACCCCACCAGCTTGCCGATCGCGGTGGCCATTTCGCTCCCCGAGTCCTCCGCCGGAATCGGCGCGATGAACCGCCCGTCCGGGCCCATCAGATAGATGATCGAGCTGTGGTCCATCGAATAATCGTTCGGCCCCGGACCGGTGACGTGCTTCGCATAGTACACCCGGTATTCCCTCGCCACCTTGGCGATCTGAGCGGGCGTGCCGGTCAGTCCGATCAGCGCGGGGGTGAAGGCCGCGGTGTACTGCTTCATCACCTCCGGCGTGTCGCGCTGCGGGTCGATCGTGATGAAGATCGGCCACAAATCCTTCGTCTTCGGTCCCAGCTTGTCCAGCGCGGCCGCCATCGCGTTCAGCGTGGTCGGGCAGACGTCGGGACAGTAGGTGTAACCAAAGTACACCAGCATATACTTGCCGCGGAAATCGCGGTCGGTGACGGTCTTGCCGCTGCTGTTTTCCAGGGTGAAGGGCCCGCCGATCGCGGGCCCGCCGGTGTCGCCGGTCAACCACAGGAAACCTCCGGCGCCGAGCAACAGCACTGCCGCCAGCAGGCCGACAACGGCAAAGATGAAGCTGGTGGGCGGACGAGGATTGGCTGGCCGGCCGGTGCCGCGTTCACTCGTCGTGCTCATGGCCGCCTCCTGGGTCGATGGCGATGGGGTGGGTGCCGCTCAGCCTCGGCCGGGCGGCCAACCGGTCCGGGGCGCTCCGGCCGCGCGCCGAGCCGGGCAGCCATGCGGCCCGCGGCCGGCCGTTCGGACCCGCGAGGAACCCCGCCGCGCCTGTCAGGTCTTCGCCGCCACCACCCGCACCAGGTCGCCGACGTTCTGCAGGCTGTCCAGCTCGCGCGTGGTGAACTTCATGCCGAACCGTTCCTCGGTCGCCATGATGATCTCGATCTGCTTGAACGAATCCCAGCCCTGCACGTCCTTCGCCGACAGGTCCGCCTTCAGCAGCATGTCGTCGCGCATGAACACGTCGTGGAAGATCTCGGTCAGGGCGCCATAAATTTCGGGTTCGGTCGGCATGCGGGTCAGCCCTCGGTCACGTGGATGAAGGTTTCGGCGGGCCTGAAGCTCGCCAGGTCGATAATGTTGCGGTTGCCGCCGGCCGCGTCGCGGTCCGTCACGGTGAAGCCCAGCCTGGCGTAGTGCTCCTTCACCATGCCGTTCTTCCTGGTCGGGATATACTCGCCAACCAGCCGGCGCGCGCCCAGCTTCAGCGCCTGCCGCGCGATCAGGTTCAGCGTCGTCGGCTCCACCTGGCGGCCCAGCACGCGGCAGCTCATCAGCCAGGTGTCGATGTAAAGGTCCTGGTTGTCCCGCAGCCGTCCGACGATGATGGCGATCACCCCGTTGTCACCGAAACGATCCAGCAGCCGAAGCTGCAGCCCGAACGCGTTGGGATCGGCCATGACGGCAAGCACGTCCTCGTCCGTATAGCGCCGTGTGGTGAGGTTGAACTGGTTCGACTTGTTGATGAGCTGCACGATTCGCTGCAACCCCACCCGGTCGAAGCGCTTCCACACGAGCTGCATCTCCAGCCCGCGCAGGTAGCTCGGCAGGTCGGTGGCCGAGGCCTTCAGCGCGTCGCGGGCCTTGTTGCCCTGGTACTGCGAGGTGCGCTCGCGGTCTTCGTCGGTGACCGACAGGCCCTCGAAATATCCGGCATCGGCGATGGCACGCGGGTAGTAGGTGGGGTCGTCCGACACTTCCGGCACCGCCACCATCGGCAGTTCCTGCCGTACCAGGTTGCGCTCGAACGGGTTGTCGTCGATGAACACCAGCGAATCGAGCCCGATGTTCAGCTCCTCGGCGATGGTGCGGAGGTTGCCGGCCTTGTCCGACCAGTTGGCCACGAAGGAGGCAATGTCGGAGCGGCGCAGCACCATTTCGGGGTGCTTCTCGAACGGTTCCAGCGCGTTCGCCTCGTCGTTCTTCGAACAGACCGCGAGGATGACGCCGCGGCGGGTCAGTTCGCGCGCATAGTCCTGGAAGGTGACATAGGCCTCGCCCAGCGCGCTGCCCTGGCCGAGCGCGATGCCTTCCATGCCGTCGTCGCCGATGACGCCGCCCCACATCGTGTTGTCCAGGTCCATCACCAGGCATTTGAAGGACCGCCCCTGCCCGGCGGCGAGCAACCGCCCGGCCAGGTCGCCATACAGCGGCGCGGCAACGGGAGAAATCTCCTGCTTGGAGCGATGCCACAGCGCCGTGTCGTGCCAGCGTTCGATCCCGCCGCGCGCCGCATGCTCATCGACCGCGAGCAGATCGATCCCGTCGGCATTGGCCATCTCGCGTAACGCCGCGTTGAGCCGCGCCAGGTGGCGGGCGCGCGAGCCTGGCAGCCGGTGCTCGTTGCTGCCCAGCACCCACGGATGCACCGGCAGCGCGGTCTGCTGAATGATCGGGCAGCGGAACGCTTCGCGTGCCAGCCGCCAGGCCTCGCGGATGCGGCCCTTGATCTCGTCCAGCGCGGCATCGGCGCCGGCGGCGTCCAACCCGGAGGTAACGCCGGCCGCCAGGTGGTACGCATCCAGCGAAAGCAGCACGGCGGTCGGCTTGAACGCGTGCAGTTCGGAGTCCGGATCCGACAGTTCCTGCACGTACTGGCCGAAATCGTTCTCGTACGTATCGATCCAGATGCCGCGCCGCAGCCCGGCCACGCGGATCGCCGGCAGCAGATGCGTCAACGTCGCGGAACCGAGCACCGCCAGCCGCACCGGCCTGGTGGCGAGCCCCTCGGGCTGCACCGGAATCGCGCGGCGAACGGTCTCGTCCAGTGCGTTGGTCAGCACGAAGTTCAGCCGCGCATTGGCCAGTGCGACGGCCTCGTTCCAGGCGCCGGCGGGGTCGCCGCCCAGCCCGCGCAGCCGCGCGCGCCAGTCGGGGATGGTCGGCAGCCAATGCAGTTCTGTCACCTTGGGTGTTCCTGGCGCAAAAGCGGCCGGGCGTTGCGGCCGGGCATGGATTGCTGGGCGCTTCCTGGCGGATGGAGTAACACTGCGCCGCGGTGCCTTCAACAAAAACGGCGCAGGCAATGGTGAAGGTTCATGGTTCAGGCCCGGTCGCGGTTTCCCCTGGGGCGCCGTCCGGACCACAGGCCACACGGCCTGCCGCGCCCCTTCGCGCGCTCGTTACGCTGTACCGCGAACTGGCCCGGCGCGGCATGAACACCGGCAGTTCCGGCAATGTCAGCGCCCGCACGCCCGGCGGCATGCTGATCACGCCAAGCGGCTGCTCCGCCGAAACGCTGCGCGAGGCCGGCCTGGTGGCAATGGCGCTGGATGGAACCGTGCGTGGCGACCCCGTGCCGTCGTCCGAATGGTCGATGCACGCGGCGATCTACCAAGCCTACCCGGCAGCTGCCTGGATCGTGCACACCCATGCCGACGCCTGCACCGCGCTGGCCTGCCTGGACGAAGGTTTGCCGGGCTTCCACTACATGGTCACCCGCTTCGGCGGTGACGACGTGCGCTGCGCGCCCTACGTGACGTTCGGTACGCCCGAACTGGCGCGGCTCGCGGTGGCGGCGCTGGAGGGCCGATCCGCTTGCTTGCTCGCCAATCATGGCATGGTGGCGTTCGGGACCGGAGCCGCCGACGCCCTGGCCGGAGCGGTGTTGCTGGAGACGCTGTGCCGCCAGTATCTGCTGGCCCGGGCCGCCGGCGCGGTGCGGCTGCTGACCGCCGGCGAAATGACGGCGGCGCGGGAGCGCTTCAAGACCTACGGGCCGGCCGCCGGTACATGCTGATCCAGCCTGATCCAGCGTCGGTCAAATCCCGCATTTGCTGCTCGTCCGTGGTGTCCTTTCCGTCTGGTCTGTTTTGCTTGACTCGGGCGGCTACTCGTTGGAAGCGGCATGCATGACCGGGATGAACCTGGTCATCTCCGGCGCCGGCGGCAACCGGCTCTGCCTGGCTGTCATGGTGACGTTCCATGAAATCCGGCGCGCGGACAGGGCAGGGGCGCCACGCGTGCCATGCCGGCGGCCATCCCGGAACCCGCCGCACGGCCGCCTCCGGCAATGGATTGGTCCCGCATGCTCCTGCTGTCGTTCGTTCTTCTGCTGATCGCCACCGGCCTCGGCACCGCGCTCGCCGCGCTGCATCTGCGGGCTGGCATTGCCAGGCCGCCAGGCTGGCCGCTTGGCGCCTCGCACGGATTGCTCGGCGCCGCCGGCCTGGGCGTGCTGTTGTTCGCCCTGCGCGGGCCGCCGCGCGGCGAGGCCATGGGAGTCGCCGCCTTCGGCCGCATCGCCGCCGTGTCGCTGGTGGCGGCGCTGCTGGCCGGAATCGCGGTTCTCGCCGCCCGCCTGCGGTATCGGCGCGTACCCGGCCTGGTCATCGCCATCCACGCCACGATTGCCGTCAGCGGCGTCGTCATCCTTGCCGCCTATACCCTGCTGGGCTGACCGCCCGCCGCCGCGGCCGGCATCTGGGATGTTCCCCGACGCAGTCAACGGCCCGAGCAGACTGCATACCAGGCGGTCACGCGCGCACTCGTCATTCCCGCGCAAGCGGGGACCCAGGACGCTTGGGTCCCCGTTTGCGCGGGAATGACCAAAAGCGTGGCGGCAAGGATCCGAATGCAGCAGCACCGATCATGCCGCCGGCACCCGCCACGCCGGCACGACCCAATGCAAAGCGGCAGCCACCCGATCCGGCCGCCGCCCGCCGCGGCTTGGGCGCCGCGCCTCGCCGTGCCACCTTGTCCGCGAACACCCGGAGAGCCTGCACCATGCTGATCACCATCCTGGGCGGCGGCGGCTTCCTCGGCCGCAAACTCGCCGCGCGCCTCGCCACCGATGGCACCCTCGGCGGCCGGAAGGTCACCGGCCTGACCTTGTTCGACCTCGCCGAGCCGCCCAAACCGGTGGCTTCCTTCCCGGTCTCCGCCCTGGCCGGCGATATCGTGGACCTCCCGGCCGAGGCCATCCCGCCCGGCACCGAAATCGTGTTCCACCTCGCCGCCGTGGTCAGCGCCCAGGCCGAGGCCGACTACGACCTCGGCCGCCGCGTCAACCTGCGCGGCACCGACGCGCTGGTGGACGCCGCGCGCCGCGGCGTCGCCGCGGGTGAAAAACCGCCGCGCGTGGTGTTCACCAGTTCGGTCGCCAGCTTCAGCGGCACCCAGAACTCCGTGCTGGCCGACGACGCCCGCCAGGTTCCGGGCAACAGCTACGGCGCCCAAAAGGCCGCCTCCGAGCTGATCCTGGCCGACGCCTCCCGCCGGGGCTTCCTCGATGCCGTCTCGCTGCGCCTGCCGACCATCATCGTCCGCCCCGGCCGCCCCAACCGCGCCGCCTCCTCCTTCCTCTCCGCCATCATCCGCGAGCCCCTGCTTGGGCTGCCGGCCGACCTTCCGGTGCCCGACGCCTTCGCCGCCTGGGTGGCCAGCCCGCGCCGCGCCATCGACTGGCTGCTGCACGCCGCCGCCCTGGACACCGCCCCCATGGGCCTGGACCGCGGCGTCAACCCGCCCGGCATCAGCACCACCATCGCCCATCTGCTCCACGCACTGGACGCGGCGAGGCCCGGTGCCGCCGCCCTGGTGCGCCGCGTCGAGGACCAGTCGGTCGCCGCAATCGTCGGCACCTGGCCGCCGGACTTCGAACCGCTGCGCGCCCGCACCCTCGGTTTCAGCCCGCACGAACCGATCGCCGACGTGGTACGCGCCTTCATCGAGGACGATCTGGCGGCGACCCGGGCCGAGCGCGGTCTCGCCGCCTGAAGCGCGGCGGTAACCATCCGGCCCGCAAGAGACATTTTTATCGCATGCCGTGCCAAATCGGCCACGCCGCGGTTGAATGCGGCGGCGCCGCGCTCCACAAGGGTCCTAACTTCTCCTCCTGCTTCCCCGGACGTCGCTGATGTCGACTCTCCCTGGCGATTCAACTATTGCGGGCAGACCAGCCAGCCCGCACGCCGGGAGCGCCGTACACTCCCCAAAAGCCGCCGGCCGCGTCGCCGCGCACCGGCCGCGCCGCCCCTTGGGCGAAGCGGTGCTGCACGCCCCGCAGACGCTGCGCGCCCTGGTGCGCGCCGACGAAATCTGGCTCGTCGTACTGGCGGCCTTCGTCGGGTGCGGCGCCGGCTTGCTCGACTGGTCGATGACCGAAACCACCCAGTTCCTCCATCAGGTGCTGTTCGCCATCGGCCATACCCAACGGCTCAGCGCGATGGTGACGCTGAATCCGTTCCGCACCGTCCTGGTGCCCGCCTTTGGCGGGCTCGTCCTGGGCTTGTTCGGACTGGCCGTCGCCATGTACCGGCAGCGCCGCGCGGTGGACCCGATCGAGGCCAACGCGCTGTACGGCGGCCGCATGTCGCTCACCGACAGCCTGATCGTCATGGTGCAGACGATCATGTCGAACGGCGTCGGCGCCTCCATCGGGCTGGAGGCCGGCTACACCCAGATCGGCTCGGCCGTCGCCTCCCGCATGGGCCGCATGTTCCGGGTGCGCCGCAGCGACCTGCGCCTGCTGGTCGGCTGCGGCGCCGCCGGCGCGATCGCCGGCGCCTTCAATGCGCCGCTCACCGGCGCGTTCTACGGCTTCGAACTGGTGATCGGCACCTATTCGCTCGCCACTTTCGCGCCGGTCGCGGTCTCCTCCATCGTCGCGGTGTCCGTCGTGCACGCGCTGGGCGGCGGCATCTTCGAGTTGCACGTCCAGGTGCCCAGCCAGGTCGATCCGCTGGACTACATCCCGATCCTCGCGCTCGGCATGGTCTGTGCGCTGGTCGGGGTGGCCATCATGCGCGGCGTCACGCTCACCGAGGAACTGTTCCGCCGCAGCCACGTGCCGGTCTGGCTGCGTCCGGCGATCGGCGGCGTCGCGGTGGGATCGCTGGCGCTGGTCACCCCGGCGGTGCTGTCCTCCGGCCACGGCGACCTGGGAATCGTCATCCAGGCGCCTTACTCGCTCACCCATGTCGGTCTGCTCGTCGTGCTGAAATCCTGCGCGTCAGCCATTTCGATCGGCTCCGGCTTCCGTGGCGGCCTGTTCTTCGCCTCGCTGTTTCTCGGCGCGGTGCTGGGAAAATGCTTCGCCGGCGTGCTCGCCGCGGTCAGCACCGCGCACGCCGTCTCGCCGGTGATCTGCGCCCTGGTGGGCATGAGCGGGCTGGCCGTCGCCATCATCGGCGGCCCGCTGACCATGGGCTTCCTCACGCTGGAAAGCACCGGCAGCCTGCCGCTGACCATCGCCGTGCTCGCCGCCTGCGTGGTTTCGTCCATGACGGTGCGGCGCACCTTCGGCTATTCGTTCGCCACCTGGCGCTTCCATCTGCGCGGCGAGGTCATCCGCAGCGCCGTCGATATCGGCTGGATGCGCAATCTGACAGTCGGCCGCATGATGCGCCGCGAGGTGCGCACGGTGCGCGCCGGCAACCCGCTGGCCGCCTTCAAGCGCGACTTCCCGCTGGGGGCGACGCAACGCGTGGTGGTACTGGACGATGAGGACCGTTACGCCGGTATCGTCTTCCCGCCGGAGGCGCACGCCGACGCGGATGACGACCACACGGTGGCCGACATCCTGCACCACGCCGATACGATGCTGCTGCCGCAGATGACCATCAAGGAAGCGGTGGCGATGTTCGAGAATTCGGAAAGCGACGCCCTGGCGGTGGTGGACGGGCCGGAAACGAAGCACGTGATCGGGCTGCTGACCGAGCAATACGCGCTACGCCGCTACAGCGAGGAATTGGACCGCCGGCGCAAGGAGCTGACCGGGGAGTGATGGGCAGGGCAACAGGCACGGCGCGGTATCCGTTGTGTCGCGCGGCGATCCGGACGGCCGCTGCCTGGCCCTGATGCACCATGTCCCATGAAGCGTCAGGCGGCGGCAGCCAGGAACTTCTCGCCGAACAGCGGATACCGCGCCGTGCATCCCATATGAAGCACCAGTTCCATCGGTCCGCCGAAGCCCTCGAACAGCGCCATCGGCAGTCCGGCATCGCCATCGGTCCAGCGCAGGCCGTTATCCGGTTCGAAAGCGTGAAACCCGTCAGCCAACGCTGGGTCCGCCGCCTCTATGAGACGAAACCGGGCCCCCTGGCGCAGCGCGATGCGCCGCATTGCCACGCCGAGGACTCGTGGATCGCGCGCCAGGCCCAACTCTGCCGGTGCACCGGCGCGCGACACCACACGCACGCAACGCCGCTCGGCCGGCAAGCGGAAAATATGTGCCGCGCCATGGCGGGACGCCGCGTCCACGCGCTCGCCGCCCACCAGCACATGCAAGTCCGGGTCCTCGGTCAGCGTGACGCCGGGACGTGGTCCGGCGCGGTCCAGCGGACGCCGCCAGATGGCATCCAGCTTCGGCCCGCCGGTCAGCACCGGCGCGCAGGGCTCCTGCGGCGGCAGCTCCCAGCCGCTGTTCGCATTCTGAAACAGCCAGCGATTGCCGTCGTCGCGATAGGTTTCCGCCGGCGCGCCGTTGGCCAGCAGCACGTCGTGCGTCGCAAGCTCGATGTGGTAGATGGTTACTTCCTGCGCGCGGTCGTCCCACTCGATCGAGCGGTGATTGACCAGGAATTCGACCGGGATCAGCACGTCGTCGATGTAGAGCGCATGCCCCTTGGTCACGTGCAGGTCGTGATGCGGCACGTTGCCGGCCAGCGCGCCGCGGCGCACGATCACCGGTGTCGCGGCGGTGCGCCGGCCGCGCGTTGACAGCACGCGCCCGGCGCCGATCCAGGCGATGCGCCTCGCCGTGCCGCGCAGCGTCTGCACCGCGTCACCGGCCAAAAGCCGCTCCACCGGTACTTCGCCCGCCGGCGTCGCAATCAAAGTGCCTTTGACGAAGCATGCGACCACCAGGGCATCGGTTCCCTGGGTGGTGATTTGGAGACCGGGCGGCAGCGCGCCGAAATTGAACGTCCAGCTTCCCTGGGAACCGGCAACCGTCGCCGCGTCGCCTGAATAGGTGACCTTTGCGCCGGCGCCGATGCCGGCGATGCGCAGTGTGTCGTTCCCCGAGAACTGCACCAGGCTGGCAGTCCCGGACATCGTGCCGAGGATTGCCGTGCCCGTCGTGCCGAGAAACCGGAGAGTCACGTCGCCCGGTTGGTCCAGGTCGAAGGTGGCACCGGCGGCGATGTCGTAGAGTCCGTCCCCGGCCGCCTGGCCGGTGATGGTCAGAGTGCCGCTCTGCGCGACAAGGTCGCCACGATTGATGACCGAGGCCGCAATCTCGCCGCTGCCGCCTGATGTCACGCCGGCATCGACGACAAGCTGTCCGGTGACGGCCATATTGGCGGTGCCGATCTCGGCGCTGCTGGTGCCGTCAATCGTCAATGTGCCGCCGGCATACAACGCCAGGGTGCCCGCAGTCAGTGCGCCACCCGACGCGAGCGTCACCGCGCCCGTGCCTCCGGCCGCCGCGGCACCGCCGATGACAAGCTGGCCACTGACGGCAAGGTCGCTGCCGCTTCCGTCCACCCCCACCGTCCCGCTGGCGGACTTGTTGACCGCAACATCCATGTTGCCGCCGACGGTGAACGTGCCGCCGATGTCCAGCGTGCCGCCACCGGAATAACCGATCTCCGCGGCGCCGGTCACGTGGACAACCGTCGTCGTGCCGGTCAGTGTCGCCGTGCCCACCGAGCCGGATTGCTCGCCGAGCAGGAACGCCGCCTGCGTGCCCGTGCTGCCGGCAAGCAGCTCCGCGCCGTCATGCACCGTGAGCGCGCCGAAACCCGCGGCGGCGATCAGGACGCCGTTGCTGCCGGCATCGAGGACGGTCGCCGCACCGCCGACATCGGCGCTTGCATGGCCCGCGACATTCTCGTCGACGTAGAGGAACGGGACCGTCGCGGCGAGCGTGGCCGTTGCCTCCAGCGTCGCGCCGTCGGCGACCTGTAGCTCGGCGGTGCCGCCGCTGCCGGCTCCGACCGTGATTTGGCCACTGCTCAGCCATTGGGCCGCATCGAGCAGAACGGTGCCGGTGCCGGCAACCTTGGAAGATGACAGCGCCGCGAGCGCGGCGCCTTCCGAGGTCAGGGTTGCGCCGCTCTCGATGTCGAACGTTCCGGTGCCGCCGACGCCAACGTCCAATCCGCCGGTGACCGTCAGCGTGCCGCCATGTTGGAGGGTCAGTTGCCCGGTACCGCCTTCCCCGATGCCGAGCCCGCCGGTGCCGATGGTGGCGGTGGTGAGGGCTCCCGTCACGTCCACCGTCCCGGTGCCGCCCTCCGCGATGAACAGGCCGCCGGCGACAAGCGTGGCGCCGCCCTCGACCGTCAGGCTGCCGGTGCCGCCCGCGCCGATCTCGATCTGGTTGGCGCCGGCGTTCAGCTCGCTCCCGGCATCCGTGATATCGACCGTTCCGGTGCTGCCGGCGCCGCCGGCCGCGAGAATCGGATGCGACAGGGACGCGGACGTGGACAGCAGGCCGCCGCCTTGCACAGTGAGCGTCCCGTTGGACTGCAAGCCGACCTGCACCTGATTCTGGTCGGTCAGGGTCGCGGCGTTGATGTCGATCGCCGCGCCGCCGGCCCCGGCGGTCGCCCCGATCGCGACGATCCCGGAGACGCTCGCCGTGGCGCCCCCGGACAGATTGAGCGTGCCGCTCGCCCCCGCCGCGCCGGCGAGATCGATTGTGGCGGCCGACAGGCTGGCGCCGCTGTTTGCCGACAGCGAGGCCGCGCCACTGTAGCCGATGCCGATGCCGGCGGCGACCGTGATGGTTCCGCCATTCGCAAGCAGTACACTGTCAACAACTAGGCCCAGCGTCGTGGCGCCGGTGGCGTGCGAGATCAGCTCCGCGCCGGACCCGATGGTAAAGGTTCCGGCCGCGATATCGATGTAACTCGCGCCGTTTTGCGTCCAGGTGCCGGTCAGGAACGCGCTGGCGCCGACCTTGAAGAACGTCGCCGTGGTATCGCCCGAGAACGTATAAGGCCCGGCGCCGCTGTCGATCACCCATTCGGTGACGGTGACAGTGCCGGCGATGGTGCCGCCAAGGCCGGCGAACTCGCCCTCGTCCGCCGCGCCGGGAGGGGTGCTGCCGGCCATCCCGTTGACATACGGCGACCAGTTCGCGGCAACGCCGACATCGCCGCCGGCGGCAGCGATCCATTTGTAATCAAGACCTGCCACGTCGGTACTCCGTACCAAAAGTGCGACGATCTGCACATTGGCAAGCGATGTATATAAAGTGACATAAAAATTGCGATTCGGCGCGGATGGGTCACGGCCTCCGCCAGCTGCCGAGGGCGCGGCGCCGCACCCGTTGCCGCCGCCACGCCCCACTCGCTACCCTGCCGCGCGATGAACTCCTTCCGATTCCTTCACGCCGCCGACCTGCACATCGACAGCCCGCTACGCGGCCTCGAAGCGGACCCCGACGCCCCGGCCGACCGCATCCGCACCGCCACGCGCGCCGCCTACACCAACCTGGTCGATCTCGCGCTGCACGAACAGGTCGCGTTCGTGCTGATCGCCGGCGACCTGTTCGACGGCGAGTGGCAGGACTGGCGCACCGGCCAGTTCTTCGCGCAGGAGACCGCGCGCCTCACCCGCGCCGGTATTCGCGTGTTCTGCATCCGCGGCAACCACGACGCCGCCAGCGTCGTCACCGGCCGCCTCGTGCTGCCCGACGGCGCCCGCATGCTGCGCACCGACCAGCCCGAATCGATCCGCCTCGCCGAGCTCAATGTCGTCATTCACGGCCAGAGCTTCGCGTCGCGCAATGTCCCCGACGATTTCGTGTCCGGCTACCCGTCGCCAGTGGCAGGGCTCCTCAACATCGGCGTGCTGCACACATCCGCCGCGCCGGGGGACCGCGGGCCGCACCCCAAATACGCGCCGTGCACGGTTGGGCAACTCGTTGGACACGGCTACAACTACTGGGCCCTGGGTCACGTGCACGCGCGGGAGGTGCTGGCCGACTCGCCGTGCTGGATCGTATTCCCGGGCAATATACAGGGACGCGATATCGGCGAAACCGGACCGAAAGGCGCCACGCTCGTCACCGTGCAGGACGGCCAGATCGTGGACGTGGCCCATCGCGATCTCGACGTCGTCCGCTGGGCGCTGCTGCCGGTCGATCTCGCCTCCGCCGTCACCGAGGACGACGCCCTCGCCGCGGTCCGCGCCGACCTCGACACCGCGCTCGACGCCGCCGGCGACCGGCTGCTCGCCGTCCGCATCGTGCTGCAAGGCGCCACCGCCGCGCATCCCGCCCTGGTGCGCGACCTCGGCGCCACCCGTGACAAGCTGCACGCCGAGGCGGCCGGTTGTGCCGGTGCCGGGACGATCTGGCTGGAAAGCGTGGAGGTTCGCACCCGCCCGGCACTCGACCTCGCGGCGATGCGCGCACGCTCCGATGCCGTCGGATTGCTGGTGCGCGAACTCGACAACGCCACCTCCGCCCATTTCGCCGCGGAAGTACAGACCTACTGCGCCACTCTGCTCAATCGCGCCCGCCTGCTGCGCGAGACGCTCGGCGACGATCATCCCGCCGTGCAGGCAGCCGGCGGAAGCCTCTCCCCAGACCTGCTGGAAAGCGCCCGCAACCTGCTGCTCGCGCGTCTGGCGGAAGGCTGACCGCATGCGCCTGCTGTCGCTGACACTTGAAAACTACGGCATCTTCCAGGCGCAGCGCATCGCGTTCGATCCGGCGCCAGGCCGCATCAACCTGCTGATCGCCCCCAACGGCGCCGGCAAATCCATCCTGCGCAACGCCTTCTGCGATCTGCTGTTCGGCATCCACGGCCAGACCCCGATGGGGTTCCGTTACGGCTACGGCCGCATGCGCCTGATGGCCGAGGCCCTGGGGCCCGACGGCAAGCCCCTGGTGTTCGGCCGGCGCAAGGGGCAAGGCAACACGCTGATCGGCGCCGACGGCGCCACGCTCGATCCCGGCGCGCTTGCCGCCGTGCTCGGCCACACCGACCGGACTCTCGTCGAACGGCTGTTCGCGCTGGATACCGAACGACTGCGCGAGGGCGGCAAGGAATTGCTCGCGTCCAATGGTTCGGTCGCCGATGCATTGCTCTCGGCGGCAGGCGGATTGCGGCGGGCCCGGCAGGTGCATCAATCGCTGGAGCGAGCGCGCGACGCCCTGGCGCCACTGCGCAGGTCCCAGGGGCGCCCCTTCTACCAACAGTTCGACCGCATGCTCGAGGCCAGGCAGCGCCTGTCCGCCACGCTGCTGAAACCCGACATGCGCGAGAAGCAGGACGTCGAACTCAGGCACCTGGAGACCGAACAGGAGCGCTGCAACAAGCTGGCCCACGCGGCGTCGCAGCGCATTGCGCGGCTCGAACGGATCCGCCGTGTCGTCGGTGTGCTGGCCGAACACGATGCCGCGGTCGCCTGGCTCGACGCGCATCCGGACGCGCCGGACCTGCCGGCCAATGCCGGGGAGCGCTTGGCGAAAGCCCAGGACGAGATGCTGCGCGCGGAACAGTTCTTGGAGCGCGAGCGCCGCAACCGCGAACCGATCGCGGAGCAACTCGCCCGCATCCGGTTCGACGCGGCACTTATCGCGCAGGGCGAGGCGATAGATCAGCTCATCGATCGGGCGGGGGCGGCGCGGCAGGCGGTGTTGGATGTTCCGAAGCGCGAGGCCGAACTTGCACTGACGGCGGACCGCATCACCGGAATTCTGCGGCAGCTCGGTTCGGCGCTGCCGGTGGAACGGGCCGGCGAGGCGGTTCCTCCGCGGGCGGCGGTGCTGCACGCGCGCCGCCTGGCCACCGAGCATGCGAAGCTGCGCGCGGCACTGGCGCAACTGCCGGCGGAACTGGCGCAGGCCGACAAGGACGTGGCGGCGACCGAGGCCGCGCTGGCAGAGCTCCCCCCGGCGCTCGACACACGCGGCCTGACGCGGCTGCTGCGGGAGATCCATGGCGCCGGCGATCCGGACCAGCGCGCGCGGGAGTTGCAGCGGATTCTGGCCGACCGGCGCGCGAAGCTGGCCGACGCCGTGTCGCGCGTGCGCGGCTGGAGCCAGGGGCCGGCCGCGCTCGTTGCGCTGCCGGTTATGCCGGCCGAAACCTATGAGCGGCTGCATGCCGCGTTCACCGCGGCAGAGGCGGCCCGGGCGACCAGCGCGAAGGAGGTTGCCGACCTGCGCAACGCGGCCGGCGCCGACCGGCAACGGCTGCACGACATTGCCGGCGGCCAGCCGATTCCCGACGAAGCAGCGATCGCGGCGGCGCGCGAACACCGCGACATCGGCTGGCGGCTGATCTACCGCCGCGCGTTCACCGCCGATCCGCCTGACGCAGCGGCGGAAAGCGGCTGGGCGGGCGAGCGGTCTCTGCCGATGGCCTATGAGCGCGCTGTGGCGGCGGCCGACGATCTCGCCGATCGCCGCAATCGGGAAGGCGAGCGATTGGCGCAGGCCGCCGAACTGACCCGCCGCATCGCCGCGGCGGACCCGCGGATCGCCACGGCCGAAACAACACAGGCAGCGATCGCCCGGCGGCATGATGCGGCGCGTGACGAGTGGCAGGACGTTTGCGCGGCGCTCGCTTTGCCCGGGGAGGCGTCCATCGCCGAACTGCGCGCACTGCTGACAGGCCGCGATCGGGTGATCGACGCCGATGGCGAGGTTGCCGCCATGTCGCGCGAGCAAGCTGCGCTGGCGCAGCGACATGCCTCGTGGGCGGCCCGGCTGGCCGGCGAACTTGAACGCCCGGCGGAACGTGCCGCGCAAGACCTGCCGGCATTGCTGGCGCTCGCCGATGAACGGATCGAGGTGAACAAGCGCGCCGAGGACTCGCGGACCCGCTTGCACGAACGGCTCGCAGCGCAGCGCAACGGCCGGGACGACAGGGCGGTCCGGTTGCGCGCCGCCGAATCCGATCTCGCGGCGGTGATGCTCGAATGGGCCCAGGTGCGGCAATCGCTGCAGCGCCCCGATACCGAAGACCCCTCCACCACCATCGAATTGCTGGAGCTGCACAACGATCTCGACAACGAGCAACAATCCGGCGCCAGGCTGCGGCATCGGCTGCGCGAGATGCACGCTGAGATCGCCGTGTTCCGCGGCGCGGCGGTGGACCTTGCCGCGCGCCTCGCGCCCGACCTGGCGGCGGACGACGCCTTCGCTGCGGTGCAGGCGCTGCGCCAGCGGCTGAACGACCACCGTGTACTCGCCAAACAGCACGAGACCCTCGCGGGCGCGCTGAAACGTGCCGACACCGCACTGGCACGCCAGCAGAAGCAGCGCGACGATTGCCGCATCGAACTCGGGACCGTGCTGGCGCTGATCGGCGGCGAGTCGGCCGAAGCGGCGCAGGCCCGCGTGGCGCTGGCGACTGAGCATGCCCGGATGGCGGAGGCGGTGCGCCGCGGCGAACGCGACCTGCACGAAAAGGGCGACGGTCATAGCCTGGCGCAGTTGCGCAACGAGGTTGCGTCGATACCGGTGGACGACATTCCCGGCGCGATCGAACTGGCCCAGGGCGAGCGCGACGCGGCGAACCGCGACGCGCAGGCGCTGGCGGCGCGCGTCGCCACGACCCGGGCAGACATGGACCAGCAGGCACAGGCGACCACTGCCACCCAGGCAGCGACCGATCAGCAAGCGGCCGTCGCCGCGCTGCGCCGCATCACGGAGGAGGCGACGCTGATGCATCTCGCCGCGCTGCTGCTGGATGCGTCGCTGACCCAGGTCGAGATGGCTGGCACGTCGGGGATGCTCGCGCGCATTGCCGAGTTGTTCAGCACCATCACCGGCGGGATCTATACACGCCTCGAGGTCGATGATCCGGGCGACGGATCGGCCGGCCTGAAGGCTGTCCCGGGCGAATTTCCCGATGAACGCAAGGCGGTCGCCGACCTGTCGGAGGGCGAGCGCGACCAGCTCTTCCTGGCGCTGCGGCTGGCGGCGATCGAGGATCATGTCGCCTCCGCGCAGCCCTTGCCGTTCGTCTGTGACGACATCCTGCAGAGCTTCGACGACGACCGGGCGATGGCGGCGATGCAGGCGCTGGTGCAGCTCAGCGAAAGCGTGCAGGTGATTCTGCTCAGTCACCACCGGCATTTGGCCGGGCTGTCAGCGCGGCTGGCACCGGAGCGAATTCACCTCTGCGAGATTCAGTCGGCCGTCGCGAGTTGACCACCGGCCGCCGGCCGCTGGTCAACTCGCAATGACACCGAGGCCGCGCAGCGTCGATCTCTCGGGCGCATGGCATTGGTTCGGTGGGCGTCGTGTGCCTGGTGAATGGACCACGTGTGCGGCACCGGCGACCGGCCGAGGATCGGCAATCTCACCGCGGCATGGCAACACTTGCCCGGTCAGCGACCGAACGCCTCGCGATACTCATCGCGCAACCAGCCGGCCAATTGCGTGAGGGCGTCATATCCGGAAGCGGTCTTGTCGGGGTACTCCGTTGGATCGTTCAAGGCATTGTCCAGAACGGCCAGCAGACACTCGAAATCCCAGCTATACAGTCCGATTGGCCGCTTGCCCTGATACTTCCCGATCCGCGCATCGAGACCGAAGGCCTCGGACATCTGCCACGTCAAACGCTTCAGCTCCGAGAGTTCCGCTCCAGCAATCAGCAGCGAGATCCTCTTGTCTCTTGATCCTGGCTTCATCGCCTGGGCCCCCCGGGATGCATCGCATGCGGACGGCTCACGCCCGGCGCACGTTCCACAGCGCGGTGATCGGCGCGCGCACGAACCCGGTTAGTCCTGTCCGATAGGCATACGGAATGAAATACTGGCCAAGCGGAATGAATGGCGGCTCGCGCAACCCCAGCACCTGCATCTGTTTCGCGAAAGATTGCTGCGCCGGCAGATCGGGTGCGGCGAACCAGGCGTCGCGCAGTGCCTCCATCGCCGGGTTGGGCCGCACGCCGGATAACGGGATGTTGCTGCCGGGATTGGATGGCCACAGCCCGGCCCAGCCGACGCAATGGCAGCTCCAGCCGGCGCGCACCGTCGGGTCGGTGCTGCGCGTGCGGGCCGACAGCGTGCCCCAGTCCATCGACTGCGACTCCACGTTCATCCCGAGCTGCTGCATCAGCGCGCCGGTAACCTCGCCCATGGCGCGGTATTCCGGCACTTCCGGTATCATCAGCACGACCTTCTCGCCCTTGTAGCCGGACTCCGCGATCAGCTTCTTGGCCAGTGCCGGGTCGCGCTTGCCGTTGAGGATCTCCATCCCGACATCCGAAGCGAAGGGTGAGCCGGGGGTGAACATCCCCATCCCGGTGCGCGACTGCCCAGGCAGGTCGCCGACCACCGCCGCCATGAAGTCCGGCTGGTTGATCGCCGGCAGCAGGGCGTGGCGCAGCTTCGCGTTGTCGAACGGCGGCGCGGCGTCATTCAGCCAGATGATGCCGAAATTCCCCATCGGATCCACCTGTTCCACAGTGACACCGGCGGTGGATTTCAATTTCGCCACAAGGTCGAGAAGCGGACGTTCGACCCAATCGACCTCGCCGGTCTGCAAAGCGGCGGCGGAGGTTGCCGGATCCGGAATGAACTTCCATTCGACCCGGTCGAAATATGCGTGCTTGCCGCCGGCCCAGGAACTCGGCTTTTCCTGGCGCGGCACGTAGCTCGCATGGCGCGCATAGGCGGCGTGCGCGCCGGAGATGAACTCGTCGGCGAGGAAGCGGAACGGTCCGCTGCCGGTCTGGTCGGCGATCGGCTTGCTGATAGGGGTGTTCGCCAGGCGCTCCGGGCGGATGAAGCAGGTGGTGCCGCCGAGGCCGTACAGCAGGTGCGCATAGGGGCGCTTCAGGCGGATCTCGAACGTCTTGTCGTCCGCCACGCGCATCTCGTCGAGCAATGCGGCCATGCGCTGGCCGAACGGGTCGCGCTTGGCCCAGCGCGCGATCGAGGCAACGCAGTCGGCGGCGCGCACCTTCTCGCTGTCGTGGAACACCAGGCCGTCGCGCAAGGTGATGCGCCAGCGCCGCTTGTCGGCGGAGAGTTCGTGGCCGGCGGCCATTTGTGGCTGTGGCGCGTAGGACTCGTCCAGGCCGTAAAGCTGGTCGCAGGTCATGAACGCGTGTTCCAGGCCGATGATGGAGATCGCCCAGACCGGATCCATGATGATGAGGTTGGAATAAGGAACGTAGCGCAGCACACGCTCCGCGGCGTGGCCGGTCACTGCGGGCAGCGCGGTTGCGGCTGCGCCGAGCAATGGGAGTTTCAGTGCGGTGCGACGAGTGATGCGGCGCGTGCCGATCGGCATTGTGTGTTTCCCCCTGTCCGATCACCGGACGCGGCGAGGTTAGGGCAGGGTGGCCAGGTCAGCAAACCTCTCCCGTTTCGCGGGAGCGGTCGAGACGCGCGATCGGTGAGGGTGATCAGGTCGGCGTGCCGCACCCTCACCCGCGTCGCCGCGCTCCGCGATCTCACTTACGACCTGGGAGACGTCATTCGACGTCCGCGGCGACCCGCAGTTGCACGATGCGATCGGGGTCGCGCACCGTGCCGCTGCCGCCGGCACCGCGTTTGATCGCATCGACATGCTCCATGCCTTCCGTCACCTGGCCCCAGATCGTGTACTGGCCGTCCAGATGCGACGCCGGCTCGAACATGATGAAGAACTGGCTGTTCGCGCTGTTGGGATCCGCGCTGCGGGCCATGCCGCAGGTGCCGCGCTCGAACCTGGCGTCGCGGGTGAACTCGGCCGGAATGTTGTCGAGGTCGCTGCCGCCGGTGCCGGTGCCGGTCGGGTCGCCGCCCTGCGCCATGAAGCCCTCGATCACGCGGTGGAACGGCGTGTCGTCGTAGAAGCCGCGCCGCACCAGGGTCTTGATCCGCTGCACGTGCGCCGGCGCGATGTCAGGCCGCAGCCGTATCACCACCCGGCCCGGGTTGATGTCCAGGTACAGCATGTTCTCAGGGTCGAGTATCGTGTCGCTCATTGCGAACTCCCGCGGAAAATTGTGCCCGTCTCAGCTACGCCGGGACGCTATTTGACGTCCGCCGCGACGCGCATGTGCACGATCCGGTCGGGATCGCTGGTCACCATGCCGTTCGGCCCCGTGCCGCGCTTGATCCTGTCAACATAGTCCATGCCGCGCACCACCTGGCCCCAGATCGTGTACTGCCCATCCAGCGACGGTCCCGGCGCGAACATGATGAAGAACTGGCTGTTGCCGCTGTTCGGATCCGCGCTGCGCGCCATCCCGCAGGTGCCGCGCAGGAAATGCCGCTTGTTGGTGAACTCGGCGGGCAGGTTGGGCAGATTCGAGCCTCCGGTGCCGGTGCCGGTGGGGTCGCCGCCTTGCGCCATGAAGCCCTCGATCACGCGATGGAATGGGGTGTTGTCGTAGAATCCCTGGCGCGTCAGCGTCTTGATCCGCGCGACGGTCTTCGGCGCCAGGTCGGGGAACATTTCAATCACGACCCGGCCGTATTTCAGGTCCATGTACAGCGTATTCCGGGGATTGAGCGCCGGCTGGGCGTGGGCGCCACCGGCCAGGCCGGCGGCGGCCACTGAAACACCGGTGAAGAGCAGGGTGCGTCGGTGCATGGGGAGACTCCAAAAAACGCGTGATGGCCGGTCCGGTTTCAGCCGCGGATGCGCTGCAGCACGCGTTGCAGCGTGAGCGGCGGCACGAAGGAGGCAATATCGCCGCCGAGCATCGCTACCTCCTTGACCAGGCGGGAGGCGATGAATTGGTGCCGCTCGCTGGCCATCAGGAACACGGTCTCGATGTCCGGGGCCATGCGATAGTTCATCCCGGCCATCTGGAATTCGTAGTCGAAATCCGATACCGCGCGCAGGCCGCGCACGATCATGCTGGCGCCGAGCTTGCGGGCGAAGTCGATCAGCAGCGTGTCGAACGGCATGACCTCGATGACCATGCCGTTCTGCGTGGCGATGCCGGCGATTTCCGCCTGCACCAGCTCGACCCGCTCCTCCAGCGTCAGCAGCGGGCTCTTGCCGGTATTGATCGCGACGCCGACCACCAGCTTGTCGAGCAATCGCGCGGCCCGGGCGATCACGTCGAGATGGCCGTTGGTGACGGGATCGAAGGTGCCAGGATACAGCCCGACGCGCCGTTTCTTCACTGCATCCGCCATCGTCGCAAGCACCTCGATCGTTAGGGACGGAAGCGGCCAGGCCGGCACGGCGAGGCGTGACAACGGCGTAGCAACCTCCGGCGGGAGATTGCTACGCCGCTGCGCTCCTCGCAATGCCGGTTTGGCACTAGCCGCCGTCCGGTGGGGCGGAGTCCGGTCCGCCGTTTTCTTCGGTCTCGTCCTCGATCACCGGGAAGACGCTGGTCACGTGTTCGCCGGCGATCACCCGGAACAGGGTCACGCCCATCGCCTGCCGACCGGTGATGCGCACCTGGTCGGCCGGCACGCGGATCAGCCGTCCGGCATCGGTCACCATCATCACGTCATCGCCGGAATGCACCGAGAGGGTCGCCACCACCGCGGTGCCGTTGCGCGGTGCCAGGGCGATGTTGGCAATGCCCTGGCCGCCGCGGCCGCTGACGCGATATTCATAAGCCGACGACCGCTTGCCGAAGCCCATGTCGGTGACGGTGAGCAGCAGCTCCTCCGCCGCTTCCAGTTCCGCGACGCGTTCGGCTGACAGCGCCACTTCCGCCATCTGCTCTTCGCCTTCAAGTCCCACGCTTTCGGGTCCCGTGCTTTCGGGTCCCGTGCTTTCGACTCCGGGCGCGGCTTCCTCGTCGCCGTTGCCGTTGCTGCGGCGCTTCGCATTGGCGATGCGCAGATAGGCGGCGCGCTCCTCGATGCTCGAGTCGACGTGGCGCAGCACGGACAGGCTGATCACCGCGTCCTTGCCCAACAGGCGGATGCCGCGCACGCCGGTTGAATCGCGGCCGGCGAACACGCGCACGGTCTCGTCGGAAAGCTGGAAGCGGATGCAGCGGCCGTTGCGCGTCGCCAGCAACACGTCGTCGCCCTCGCGGCAGGTGGCGACGCCGATGAGATGGTCGCCCTCGTCCAGCTTCATGGCGATCAGGCCGGAGGAGCGCACGTTGCGGAAGTCCGACAGCTTATTGCGGCGCACGTTGCCGAGCGCGGTGCCGAACACCAGATGTAGCGAGTCCCACAGCGTCTCGTCCTGCGGCAGCGGCAGCACGGTGGTGACGGTGTCGGCGCCGAGTTCCGGCAGCAGGTTGACCAGGGCGCGGCCCTTCGCGTTCGGTCCGGCCTCCGGCAGGCGCCAGACCTTCTCGCGAAACACTTTTCCCCCGAGCGAGAAGAACAGCACCCATTGGTGGGTGTGCGCGTGGAAGCTGCGGGTAACGATGTCGTCGCCGCGGGTGCCCGCGCCAGTGCGCCCGCGGCCGCCGCGGTTCTGCGCGCGGAACGTCTCCAACGGCGTGCGTTTGATGAATCCGTCGCGCGTGATGGTGACCACCATCTGGCCCGGCTCGATCAGGTTCTCGTCGAGCTGGTCGGCAACTGCCTCGATGATGTCGGTCCGCCGCGGCGAGGCGAGTTCGGCGCGCGCTTTCGCCAGCTCCGCGCGCATCACCTCCACGCGGCGCGGATGCGAGGCAAGTATCTCCAGCAGATCGCGGATTTCCTCGCCGATCTTGGTAAGATCAGCGTGGATCTTCTCACGCTCCAGCCCGGTCAGGCGTTGCAGCCGGATGTCCAATATGCCGCGCGCCTGTTCATCCGTCAGGCGCACGGTGTCATCCGGGCTGATCACGTTGCCCGGCTCGTCGATCAGCGCCAGCAGCGGGGCGATATCGGTCGCCGGCCAGTCCCGCGCGAGCAGCGCGGCGCGCGCTGCGGGCGCGTCGGGGCTGGCACGGATCAGGCGGATCACCTCGTCGATGTCGGCGACGGCGATGGCGAGGCCCACCAGATTGTGCGCGCGCTTGCGTGCCTCCGACAGTTCGTAGCGGGCACGGCGCTCGATCACTTCCTCGCGGAAGCGGATGAAGCAAAGCAACGCGTCCTTCAGCCCAAGCTGACGCGGCTGCCCGCCATCCAGCGCCAGCATGTTGATGCCGAAAGTGATCTGCAATTGGGTGAAACGGTAGAGCTGGTTCAGCACCACGTCCGGCGTGGCGTCGCGCCGCAGCTCGATCACGACGCGCATGCCGGAGCGGTCGCTTTCGTCGCGCACCGCGGTGATGCCCTCGACCTGCTTTTCGCGCACCAGTTCGCCGATCCGCTCCAGCAGGGTCTTCTTGTTCACCTGGTAGGGGATCTCGGTGATGATGATCGCCTGGCGGTCGCGCGCCATTTCCTCGATTTCGGAACGCGCGCGGATGGTGATCGATTCACGGCCGGTCTCGTAGGCGGAGCGGATGCCGGAGCGGCCGAGAATGCTGGCGCCAGTGGGAAAATCCGGCCCCGGCACGATGCGCATCAACTCGTCGAGCGAGGTGTCCGGCTCGGCCAGCAATGCCAGCGTGGCGTCGATGATCTCGCCCGGATTATGCGGCGGAATGTTGGTCGCCATGCCGACGGCGATGCCGTTGCCGCCGTTCACCAGCAAATTGGGAAAGCTCGCCGGCAGCACCCGCGGCTCATTCTCCTGCTCGTCGTAGTTCGGCTGGAAGTCGACGGTTTCCTTGTCGATGTCGGCCAGCAGCAGCGTGGCGGCCTTGGCGAGGCGCACCTCGGTGTAGCGTTCGGCTGCGGGGTTGTCGCCGTCCACCGAGCCGAAATTGCCCTGCCCGTCGATCAGCGGCACGCGCAGGGAGAACGGCTGCACCATGCGCACCAGGGCGTCGTAGATCGCCAGGTTGCCGTGCGGGTGGTACTTGCCCATCACGTCGCCGACCACGCGGGCGGACTTGCGATACGGCTTGTCCGGCGTGTAGCCGGCCTCGTGCATGCCGAACAGGATGCGGCGATGCACCGGCTTCAGCCCGTCGCGCGCATCCGGCAAGGCGCGCGCCACGATCACGCTCATGGCGTAGTCGAGGTAGGAGCTGCGCATCTCCTCCTCGATCGTCACCGGCTGGGTGTCTTCGGGCGGGCCGGGGGGCGGGGCCGCCGGGTCTTGGGGGGTGTCGCTCAATCGGGGCTCTGTCGGTTCATCGGGCGGCGGCGGGCGGGCCGGATCGGGCGGGGCCGCTGCACTGCGTCATGGGAGGGTAGATAGGCTGATTCGGGTCGCAAGGCGAGGGGGGGCGGCGGTGTGGGGGATGGCAGCGGCCAGGGCGTGCCGCCGTCGCTGCCGCAACGGCACAAATCACGCATGGTAGCCGCGACCCTGGCGCATATCGTCCACCGGCCGCGGAGGGAGCACACTCCGCCAGCTTCCCGTTGGCGCTGGCGCCGCTCGCCGCGCCGGCGATTGACGGCAGCGTCGCCTGGCTGCCGACCGGCCGCGGCCAGCCGCGATGGGTCTATAACCATACGGAGGATTCCCAATGCCCGACACCATGATGCTGAGTACGGTCCGCGCCCGCGTATCCGCCGCCGAGTGGCAGGCCCGGCTGGACTGCGCCGCCCTCTACCGCCTGATGGCGCTGCACGGCTGGACCGACCTGATCTTCAACCACATCACCCTGCGCGTGCCGGGCGAGGGGGAGAAGATCCTGATCAACCCCTATGGCTGGATGTACGAGGAGATCACCGCGTCCTCGCTGGTGACGATCGATGTCGAGGGCAACGAGGTCCTCAACCCGCACGGCCGCGACCTGGGCGTGAACTTCGCGGGCTACGTGATCCACAGCGCGGTGCATGGCGCCCGGCCCGACGTGGGCTGCGTGATCCACACCCATACCCGCGCCGGCATGGCGGTGTCGTCGATGAAATGCGGCTTCCTGCCGATGACGCAGACGGCGATCAACTGCTTCCCGGTGGCCTACCACGACTATGAGGGCCCTGCGGTGGATACCGCCGAACGCGAGCGGCTGGTGGCCGACCTGGGCGACCGCAACTATTTGGTGCTGCGCAACCACGGGTTGCTGGTTTGCGATGCGACAGCGGCCGGTGCGTTCCGCGCGATCCACCAGTTCGAGGCCGCCTGCGCGGCGCAGGTGGACGCCATGTCGTGCGGCAAGGACCTGGTGCTGCCGGCCGACGACATCGTTCAGCGCAGCGTCGAACGCCGCGTGCGTGCGGCCACCCGCGCCACGCCCGTCGCGCTGCACTGGCCGGCGATGCTGCGGATGCTCGACCGCCGCGACCCGAGCTGGCGCGATTGAGTCCAGGAAAATCTCTCCCGCCGCGCGGGAGAGGTCGAGGTGCGAAGCACCGAGGCTGAGGGGCGATCGGGTCGTCCCGCGGCACCCTCACCCTCGGCGCTTGCGCGCCATTCTCGCTTCGCGGGCGAAGGTCTTTTGCATGCTGGCGTTTCCCGCGTGACTGAGGCAGGCTGCGGCGCCGGCCTGGGAGCGGCATCCAGCAACACACGAAAACGGGGGCGGTTCAGGCGATGCATCATCGCGGATTCTGGCGGCTTGCCAACAGCGATCCCTGGTCCTGGGGACCGCGGACAAGGCCCGGCGGCCACGCCGCGCCGCATCGGCCGGAACGTCCCTAGACCATGTTTGCCTACACCGTTCGCCGTGTCCTCACCACCATTCCAGTCATGCTGGCGGTGGCGTTCTTCGTCTTCAGTCTGCTCTACATCGCCCCCGGCGACCCGGCCGCGATCATCGCCGGCGACCAGGCGACGCCCGCGGACGTGGAGCGCATCCGCCTCTCGCTGGGATTGGATCGCCCCTTCCTGGTGCGCTTCGGCGAGTGGCTGTGGCAGATCCTGCACGGCAATCTCGGCACCTCGATCTTCACCAACCTGCCGGTCGCACACATGATCGCGCAGTGCATCGAGCCGACGCTGTCGCTGATGGTGCTGACCATCATCTTTGCCATCGTCATCGCCATCCCGTTGGGTGTGCTGGCCGCCTGGAAGCACGGCTCGTGGATCGATCGTCTGGTGATGATGCTCGCGGTGTTCGGTTTCTCCACTCCAGTATTCGTCGTCGGCTATCTGCTCGCCTATGTATTTGCGCTGCAGCTCGACTGGCTGCCGGTGCAGGGTTTCAACCCGATCGGCCGCGGCCTCTGGCCGTTCCTGCGCGACCTGATCCTGCCCACCGTGGCGCTGGGACTGATCTTCGTGGCGCTGCTGGCCCGCATCACCCGCGCCACCATGCTGGACGTACTGAACCAGGACTACGTGCGCACGGCGAAGGCGAAGGGCGTGGGGCAGCGCGACGTGTTGTTCGTGCACGCGCTGAAGAATGCCGCGGTGCCGATCGTCACCGTGATAGGCAACGGCGTCGCTTTGCTGATCGGCGGCGCGGTGGTGACGGAAAGCGTGTTCGCGATTCCCGGCCTGGGCCGGTTGACCGTGGACGCGATTCTGCGCCGCGACTACCCGGTGATCCAGGGCGTCGTGCTGCTGTTCAGCTTCACCTACGTCCTGGTGAACCTGGCCGTGGACCTGTTGTACACCGTGTTCGACCCGAGGATCCGCTATTGAGCGTACCACCACGCAATTCTCCCCCTCCCCTTGCGGGCTTGGTCCGCGAAGCGGACCAAGGTTGGGCGGAGGTGGCCGCACGAAGGACCCGCTCGACATGAGCATCGCAACCGGCACGGACCATGGTTACGCGGCGGCGCCGGCCCTGCCGGATGTGCTGCCGCCGGCAAAGCGCCGTGGCCGGATCGGCACGTTCGTCCACCGCCACCCGACCATCGTCCTGGGCGGCACGCTGGTCGGCGTGATGATCGGCATCGCGATCTTCGCGCCCTGGCTGGGCACCGTCGATCCGACCGCGCTGGCGCCGGCCCAGCGGCTGCGCCCGCCGTCCGAGGCCTACTGGTTCGGCAGCGACATGCTGGGCCGCGACATCTATTCGCGCGTGATGTACGGCTCGCGCATCTCGCTGATCGTCGGCTTCTCCGTCGCATTCGTCGCGTCGGCGGCGGGCACGCTGGTCGGCGTGGTCTCCGGCTTCATCCGCTCGCTCGACTTCATCATCATGCGGGTGATGGACGGGCTGATGTCGATCCCGCCGCTGCTGCTGGCGATCGCGCTGATGGCGCTGACCCGCGCCTCGGTGCACAACGTGATCATCGCCATCAGCGTCGCCGAGTTCCCGCGCGTCTCCCGGCTGATCCGCGGCATCGTGCTGTCGTTGCGCGAACAACCCTATGTCGAGGCGGCGATCGCCTCCGGCACGCGCGTGCCGATGATTATCTGGCGGCACATCATTCCCAATACGCTGGCGCCGCTGATGGTGAATGCCACCTTCATCTGCGCCTCGGCGATGATCACCGAATCGATCCTGTCGTTCATCGGCGCCGGCACGCCGCCGACCATCCCGAGCTGGGGCAACATCATGGCCGAGGGCCGCGCGCTGTGGGAAGTGAAGCCGTTTGTGGTGTTCTTCCCCGCGGTGTTCCTGTGCATCACGGTGCTGGCGGTGAACCTGCTGGGCGACGGACTGCGCGACGCGCTCGATCCGCGGCTGGCCAAGCGGCTCTGACGCACATGGCGTTGCTGGAAGTCGAGAACCTCCAGACCCATTTCAACACACCGGACGGCGTGGTGCGGGCGGTCGAAGGCGTGTCCCTGCACGTCAATGCCGGCGAGACCCTGGCGGTGGTTGGCGAATCCGGCTGCGGCAAGTCGGTCACCGCGATGTCGATCCTGCGTTTGATCCAGGAGCCCCCGGGCAGGATCAAGGGCAGCATCCGCTTCGACGGCCGCCACCTGCTGAAACTGTCCGAGCCGGAGATGCGCGACATCCGCGGCAACGCCATCTCGATGATCTTCCAGGAGCCGATGACCAGCCTCAATCCGGTGCTCACAGTGGGGCGCCAGATCGGCGAGACAGTGCGGCTGCACCAGGGCATGAATGCGAGAGATGCGGAGCAGAAGGCGATCGACATGCTGACGCTGGTCGGCATTCCGGCACCGGCGCGGCGCGTGCATGAGTATCCGCACCAATTGTCTGGTGGCATGCGCCAGCGCGTAATGATCGCCATGGCGCTGGCCTGCAACCCCAAGCTGCTGATCGCCGACGAACCGACCACGGCGCTGGACGTGACGATCCAGGCGCAGATCCTCGACCTGATGCGCGACCTGAAGACGCGGCTGGGTTCGGCGATCATGCTGATCACGCATGATCTCGGCGTGGTGGCGGAGATGGCGGCGCGGGTCGTGGTGATGTACGCCGGGCGCAAGGTGGAGGAAGCGCCGGTCGGTGAAATCTTCGCCCATCCGCTGCATCCTTACACGCGCGGCCTGCTGGGGTCGGTGCCCATTCTCGGCTCGTCGCTGCGCGACGGCGGGCGCAGCAAGCTGGCGGAAATCCCCGGCCTGGTGCCGAGTCTGCGCGAGAAGATCGTCGGCTGTGCCTTCGCCGGACGGTGTCCGATGGCGACCGCGCTGTGCCGCGAGCGCGCACCGGCGTTTGAAACGAAGGGCCCCGCGCACGCCGCCGCCTGCCACTATGCCGAGCGCGAAACGGTCGCCGCATGATGAGCCGCCATGACGATGGTGCGCTCGTGGCGTCCAACCGTCCCCTGCTCGAGGTCAAGGCCCTGAAGAAGCACTTCCCGATCCGTGGCGGATGGCTCGGCCTGGAGACGGCGAAGGTCCATGCGGTCGATGGCGTCAGCTTCGACATCCACCGCGGCGAGACCCTGTCGCTGGTGGGCGAATCCGGCTGCGGGAAATCGACCGTCGGCAAGGCGATCCTGCGCCTCTACGATGTTACCGCCGGCGAGGTTTACCTGGACGGCGAGCGCATCGACAACATGCCGGCCGGCAAGCTGCGGCCGATCCGCCGGCGCGTGCAGGTGGTGTTCCAGGATCCGTTCTCCAGCCTCAATCCGCGCATGAAGGTGCGCGACATCCTGGCCGAGCCGCTGCGTAATTTCGCCATGGCGCGCAACCGCGCCGAGCTGAACGAGCGGGTTGCCGAGCTGATGGATAAGGTGCGGCTGCCGCGCGACGCGGTCGGCCGCTATCCGCACGAGTTTTCTGGCGGCCAGCGCCAGCGTATCGGCATCGCGCGCGCGCTGGCGCCCGGGGCAGACCTGATCATCTGCGACGAGGCCGTGTCGGCGCTGGATGTTTCGGTGAAGGCGCAGATCATCAACCTGCTGGTCGATCTGCAGGACGAGCTCGGGCTGGCGCTGCTGTTCATCAGCCACGACCTGGCGACGGTGGAGCACCTGACCCACCGCGTGGCGGTGATGTATCTCGGCAAGATCGTCGAACTTGCCGACCGGCGCACGCTGTTCGCGAAGTCGCACCATCCCTACACGCGGGCGCTGCTGTCGGCGGTGCCGGTGCCTGATCCGAACGCGAAACGCCAGCGCATCATCCTGACCGGCGACGTGCCGAGTCCGATCAATCCGCCGAGCGGCTGTCGTTTCCACACGCGCTGTCCGTTCGCATTCGACCGGTGCCGCCTGGAGGAACCGGTGCTGCGTCCGGTCGGCGAGGGCCACGTGTCGGCCTGCCATCTGGATCACGTGCCGGGCGGACAGGTCGTGCCGATGGCGGCTTGACCTGACGCTGTCATTGCGAGGAGCGAAGCGACGAAGCAATCCCCCGCGTGAAGAGCATCCGTCGGTTCAACTCGCAGGGGATTGCTTCGTCGCTTCGCGCCTCGTAATGACAGCCGTTACTTCGCCACGACAAACAACAACGCGATCGCCGCCCAGGCGAGCAGCAGCGCGGACATCGTGTAGGCCGTGTTCCACGCGGTGCTGACGGTCCATGGCGAAACACCGGCCCAACGCGCGGTGGTGATCGCCGAGGCGGACATCGGCGTCATGTTCACGCCCAGGCCCCAGCCCAGCATGCAGGCAAACGCCAGCACTGCCGGCGAGACGCCGAAGCTCGCGGGATCGGGCATCGCCGCGCCGAGCAATGCGACGACCGCGACCGGGTTCAAGCCGATCTGGCCGGTGGCGATCAGCAAAACCGGCACGAGCAATGGCACGGCCAGCGGTGGCAGGTGGGCGATCAGCGGCGCCAGGCCGCTCGCTGGCAGCGCGCCGCCAAGCGCGACGCCCATGAATCCGGAGCCGGCCAGCACGGTCGCCTCGCTGCGGAAGTTCGGCACGCGTTGCAGGAAGCGGCCGGCGCGCCGTTGCAGTGCCGCACCCAGCAACGAACGCGACGCCAGGCGGCGCGATTGCACCATGACCCAGGCGATGCCGACCAGCGGCACCACCAGCGTAACGCAGGTCACCAGCGAAATGCCGAGGCCGATGCTGCCCAGTTCCGCCAGTGCCATGACCGACGCCACCAGCGCGATGATGCGCAGGTGAACGGTCCAGCGCTCGGTCGATTCCGGCCGCGCGCTGCCGCGCGTCGCGGCACGTGACGCGGAGACCCGGTCCTCCAGCCAGCCCAGGGCCGCCATCCCGACCGACACCACGAAAGCGATCGGCAGCAACAGCCGCATCGGCGCGGCCGGCACCGCGGTGGACACCACCGCCGTCATCAGGTTGATCGGATTCCAGCAGTTCATCACGCAGAATCCGCGATAGATCGCCATCAGCATGCGGCGCGACCGCAGCGCCCGCACTTCGGGCGAGCCGCCAGCGGCTTCCAGCGTGTTGGCGCGCATCACCATCGCCGCCAGCAATTCGATGGCGCCATAGGACAGGATGATGCCGAACAAATGCCCGCCGCCGGTCAGCGCGGCATAGCGCCGTCCGGGTGGCTGCGCGACCAGGTGGCGGCCGCAGCGCCGCACCAGCGGCGAGGTCTCCGCCGCGTCGCGCAACGTGGTGAGCGCGAAGAAGAACGCGCCATAGGTGGCGCCGCGCCGCCAGCCGGCGAGGAACAGCGCCATCGGGCCGGCCGCGCGCACCACGCCCAGCATGCCGGCGGCGACCAGTGCCACGAACAGCACCTGTGCGTAGCGCCGCTGGTTGCGATATTCCAGCAGCAGGAACAGCAGCATGGCCATTCCGGCCGCGTCGCCCAGCAGCTTCGCGCGCAGCAACTGGTCGGCCAGCGTCGCCGCCCAGGTGAACATGTAGCACCAGGCACTGGGCGAAGCGCGGAGGGAGCGGATGGCGGGGGGCGACACTGTGGCTTGTCGTCTTCGATTGGGTTTGCATCCTGCCTTGCCGGATCGGGTCTGGACAGAGGCAGGGGCGCCGCGTAACGGTCGCGCCTCGGCCAATCAGTGCAAGGGATCGCCATGCTGTTCGATGTCATCGGAACGACCAATGAGAACGTGTACAAGCTGCTGGTCGCGACGATCGGTCCGCGGCCGATCGCCTGGGTGACCACGCAGGACGTTGATGGCACGCTGAACGCCGCGCCGTTCTCGTTCTTCAATGCGATGTCCGGCAATCCGCCGGTGGTGGCGTTTGGCATCGGTGGCCGTGCGCCGGGCGACGTAAAGGATACCGGCGGCAACATCCGCCGCACCGGGGAGTTCGTCGTGAACCTGGTCAGCTACAAGCTGGCAGAGCAGATGAACGTCACCGCGATCGATTTTCCGAAATCGGTGAACGAACTGGCGGAGGCGGGGCTGGCCACGGCGCCGTCGTTGCACGTGAAGCCGCCGCGCATCGCCGCGGCGCCGGTGTCGATGGAGTGCGAGCGGCTGGTGATCGTCGATGTCGGCATCGACCGCGCGGTGGTGCTGGGCAAGGTGGTGGCGTTCCACGTGCAGGACGACTGCGTGCTGGACAAGGACCGCTGCTACATCGACACGCCGAAGCTGGACCTGATCGGCCGCATGCACGGCGCGGGTTGGTACGCGCGCACCACCGACCGCTTCGAGATGCCGCGCATCAACGTGAACGACTGGCCGCTGCGCAAGGCGGCGGAGTAGCAAACCGCGGCCGCTCTTCGCGGGAGGGTTGGTGTTTCAGCCGAGCTGGACGATGCCGGCGCGCGGTGTCGCCGCGTGCTCCTTCAGCACCGCCTCGGTGGCGGGATCGATCTCCTTGAGCAATACGTCGTAGCCCCACAGATCGGCCAGGTGCTGCAGCACCTGGCGGGCGTCGCGCTCCTCCAGCAGTACCCGGTTGAGCGCGCGATGATGCACGATCAGCCGCCGGTCGCCGGCCAGATTCACGTCCACCACCTGGATGTCGGGGGTGTTCCACGCGACGTCGTACTGGCGTGCCAGGGCGCGCTGGATTTTGCGGTAGCCGCGCTCGTCATGGATCGACTGCACGCGCAGGTTCGCCTCGCCGGCATCGTCCAGCACGTGGAACAGGCCGAACTGGCGGATCAGCCGCGGGCTGAGATACTGCAGGATGAAGCTCTCGTCTCGATAGTTGGCCCAGACCTCGCGCAGCACGGCCATCGGGTCGCGATGGCCGGCGATCGCCGGGAACCATTGCTCGTCTTCCGCGGTCGGCTCGGTGCAGATACGTTCGATGTCCCGCATCATGGCGAAGCCGAGCGCGTACGGGTTGATGCCGCTGTAGCGCGGATCGTCGAAATCCGGCTGGAACACCACGTTGGTGTGGCTGCGCAGGAACTCGACCATCGCGCCGTCGTTGATCAGGCCCTTCTCGTGCAGCCGGTTCATGATGCGGTAGTGGGTATAGGTGGCGCACCCTTCGTTCATCACCTTGGTCTGCATCTGCGGATAGAAATACTGCGCGATGATGCGGACGATGCGCAGGATTTCGCGCTGCCAGGGGGCCAGCCGCAGGGCGACCTTTTCCAGGAAGAACAGGATGTTCTCCTGCGGCAGCTCCAGCAGCGCCTTGCGACGCTCCTCCGCGGTGGGGTCTGGTTTGGCGGTGTCCTTGCCCGGCACCGTGCGCCACAGATCGTTGAACACCTGCTCTTCGTGTACCCGGCGCTCCAGGACACGCTTTTCCTCGGTGCGCAGATCCATGGAGCGGCGCCGCGGGTAGCGGTGCACGCCGTGGCTCATCAGCGCGTGCGCGGCGTCGAGCAGCCGCTCGACCTGCGCCTCGCCGTATTTTTCCTCGCAGTCGGCGATGTAGTGGCGGCCGAATTCCAGGTAGTCCAGGATGCCGTCGGCGTCGGTCCACTGCTTGAAAACATAGTTGTTCTTGAAGAAGTGGTTGTGGCCGAATGCCGCGTGGGCGATCACCAGGGTCTGCATCGTCGCCGTGTTCTCCTCCATGATGTAGGAGATGCACGGGTTGGAGTTGATGACGATCTCGTATGCCAGGCCCTGCATCCCGGTGCGATACAGCGCCTCGTTGCGGGCGAACTGCTTGCCGAACGACCAGTGCTTGTAAAAGATCGGCATGGCGATCGACGAATAGGCATCCAGCATCTGTTCTGAATTGATGACCTCGATCTGGTTCGGATAGGTGTCCAGGCCGAGCTCGCCGTGGGCGATCTCCGCCACGGCATCATGCACGCGCTGGATGGTGCTGAATTCCCAGTCCGCGCCTTCGAACAACGGGTGCTCGGCGCGGATGGCGGGGGCTTTCACCGTATTGCTCATAAAGCGCTTCCTTTCTTCCTCACCCACGAAGCGGGAGAGGGAACTGAACTCATGCCGTCTCCTGTTCCTGGGCCGACTTGCGGGCGAACAATTCGCGGAACACCGGGTAGATGTCGCGGCGATGGCCCACCTTGCGCATCGCCATCGGCGCGCCGGTGCGGCAGATCGCCGTGTAGGTCTGCCAGAGATCGGAATCCCGCCGGATGAAGCCGGGCGGGAAGTGCTCGGAATCGCGGCCGACTTCCAGATAGGCGTAGTACTGGCACACCGGAAGAATAACGTCGGCCAGCAGTGCCGCGGTCTTGTCGTTGTCCGACGCGGTGTTGTCGCCGTCGGACGCCTGCGCGGCGTAGATGTTCCAGGAATCCGGGCTGTAGCGTTCCTCGATCACCCGCTGCATTTCCTCCAGCGCCGTGGACACCACGGTGCCGCCGGTCTCCGGCGAGTGGAAGAACGTGTCCTCGTCCACTTCCTGCGCCTGATGGGTGTGACGAATGAACACCACGTCCACGTTCTTGTAGCGGCGCTTCAGGAAGATGTACAGCAACACGTAGAACCGCTTGGCCAGGTCCTTCATGTGCTCGGTCATCGAGCCGGATACGTCCATCAGGCAGAACATCACCGCCTGCGCCACCGGCTTCGGCTGCGCCTCGAACCGCCGGTAGCGTACGTCGAGCGGATCGATATACGGGATCACGCTGCTGCGGCGGAGCTTGCGCGTCAGCTCCTCCTCCAGTTCCAGCCGACGCGCCTGGTCTTCCCCGTCGGGGCTCAGCGCGGCGATGTCCTCCCGCAGCTTGTCCAGTTCGCCGATCTTCGGGCGGCGCAGCGCGATGCGGCGCGACAGGCTGTTGCGCACCGTGCGGTTCAACGCGAGGTTGGCGGGGGAGCCGGTGACCGAATAGCCGGCGCGGTGCCAGGTCACCGCCTCGGCGCTCACCACGCGCCGCTTGGCGAGATCGGGCAGTTCCAGGTCTTCCAGGAACAGGTCCACGAACTCCTCGCGCGACAGGGCAAAGCGGAAATCGTCCTGGCCTTCGCCGTCCGGGCTGCCCTCCGAGCCGCCGCCGCCACCGCCACCTTGCGGACGGGGGATGGTGTCGCCCTCGATATACTCCTTGTTGCCAGGCAGCAGGTGGTCGCGCATGCCGCCGCTGGCGCTGCGGTGCAGGGACGGCTCGTGCACGCCCTGCGCCGGCAGCGAAACCTCGCCCTCCTGGTCGGCGTCCTTGATGCTGCGGCTGGCCGAGGTTTCGTGCACCGCCTTGCGGATCAGCGATTTGGCCCGCCGCATGAAGCGTTGCCGGTTGGCGAGGTTCTTGCCGCTCGGGTTAAGCCGGCGATCGACGATGTGCATCTATATGTTGCCTGTTGGTGCTCTTGCCGTCACCCTGCCTGCTTGACGCGCATGTACCACTCGACCAGCCGCCGGACCTGCCGCTCGGTATAGCCGCGGGCGGTCATGCGCTCGACGAATTCGGTGTGCTTCTTCTCGCTCTCGCTATCCTTCTTCGAGCCGAAGCTGATCACCGGCAGCAGCTCCTCGACCTGACTGAACATCCGCCGTTCGATCACTTCGCGGATCTTCTCGTAGCTGGTCCAGGATGGGTTCTTGCCGTTGTTATTGGCGCGTGCCCGCAGGCTGAACTTGACGACTTCGTTGCGGAAGTCCTTGGGGTTGGCGATCCCGGCAGGCTTCTCGATCTTGGTCAACTCCTGGTTGAGCAATTCGCGGTTCATCAACTGTCCGGTATCGGCGTCCTTGAAGTCGATATCCTCGATCCAGGCGTCGGCATAGGCGACGTAGCGGTCGAACAGGTTCTGGCCGTAATCCGAATACGACTCCAGATATGCCTTCTGGATTTCATTGCCGATGAACTCGGCGTAACGCGGCGCGAGCTCGCCCTTGATGAACTCCAGGTAACGCTTCTCAGTTTCGGCCGGCATCTGGTCACGGCGGATCGATTGCTCCAGCACATACATCAGGTGCACCGGGTCGGCGGCGATCTCGGTGGTGTCGTGGTTGAAGGTGGCCGCCAGCACCTTGAAGGCGAAGCGGGTGGAGGCGCCGTCCATGCCCTCCTCCACGCCGGCCACGTCCTTGTATTCCTGCAAGGAGCGCGCGCGGGGATCGGTCTCCTTCAGGCTCTCGCCATCATACACCCGCATCTTGGAATAGAGCGTGGAGTTCTCGTGCCGGCGCAGCCGCGACAGCACGGAGAACCGGGCCAGCATCTCCAGCGTCGCGGGCGCGCAGGGCGAGGCGGCCAGTTCGGAGCGCGAGATCAGCTTGTCGTAGATCTTCTGCTCTTCGGTGACGCGAAGGCAGTACGGCACCTTGATGACGTAGATCCGGTCGATGAAGGCTTCGTTGTTGCGGTTGTTCTTGAAGGTCTGCCACTCCGCCTCGTTGGAGTGGGCCATGATGATGCCGGTGAACGGGATGGCGCCAATGTTTTCGGTGCCGATGTAGTTGCACTCCTGCGTCGCCGTCAGCAACGGGTGCAGCATCTTGATCGGCGCCTTGAACATCTCGACAAACTCGAGAAGTCCCTGGTTGGCGCGGTTCAGCCCGCCCGAATAGCTGTAGGCGTCGGGATCGTTCTGCGCGTGCATCTCCAGCTTGCGGATGTCAACCTTGCCGACCAGCGAGGAGATGTCCTGGTTGTTCTCGTCGCCCGGCTCGGTCTTGGCGATGGCGAACTGGCGCAGGCGCGACGGCAGCAGCTTCTGCACGCGGAACTTCGAGATGTCGCCGTGGAACTCGTCGAGCCGCTTGATGCACCACGGACTCATCAGCCCGGTCAGCCGGCGGCGGGGGATGTTGTAGCGATCCTCCAGTAGCGCGCCCATCTTGTCGGCGTCGAACAGCCCGAGCGGGCTCTCGAACACCGGGCTGAGCTGGTCGCCGGCCTTCAGCACGTAGATGGGATGCACCTCCATCAGCGCCTTCAGCCGCTCGGCGAGCGAGGACTTGCCGCCGCCGACCGGACCAAGCAGATACATGATCTGCTTGCGCTCCTCGAGGCCCTGGGCGGCGTGCCGCAGGAAGCCGACGATCCGCTCGATCGTCTCCTCCATGCCGTAGAACTCGCTGAACGCCGGGTAAGCGCGGATGGTGCGGTTCATGAAGATGCGGCCGAGCCGCGCATCCTTGGAGGTGTCCACCATCTCGGGCTCGCCGATCGCCGACAGCAGACGCTCGGTCGCGGTGGCATACATCATCGGGTTGCCGCGGCACGCTTCCAGGTAGTCGGCCAGCGACAACTCGGCTTCGCGGTGTGCCTCGAAGCTTTTGGCGTAACTGGCGAACAGATCATCGACCATTGGCATCTGTCGCTCCATGGCTCAGGATAAATCCACTCAGTGTTCCTGCATTCTCGGAAGATGGGCGTGAGCGTAGCGTATGCGGCCCGCGCCGCGTTAAGTTTTTTTCGCCGAGTCGTGAAATTCGTCGGCGATGACCGGTTGGCGGCATTTTATCCATCGTGGTCTCCTTGCCGGAGGCGGCTCCGGCCATTGCGCAAACAGAGAGTAATCCACCGTGTTCGGATTGTGGCGGATCACCAGGACGTGCAACGGCGTTCGACCGGCGCGCGAAGGTTGTTGTGCGGCTGGGAGCTTTCCTGGACGGCCGGCCGGTCAGCGCCCGTTGCGTCGGGCTGCGAGCCGCCGATCCTCCCCAAGTAAATTTGGCAAACCATGGAAAATCAAGTATTATCGGCATGACGAGCGGTAATTCGTGAATTGCGCCGCATGCCGGCTGGTAGATATTGCTACCGGGCGGCATGGTCGGCAGTCGAGGCGCAGTGCCATATGGCCCTCCGATCGGCTCGGCGGCACCTGGGCGGATGCCCGGTTCGTGACGCCCGTCGTCAAGATTACAGGAGTATTCGTTAACATCCGGCTAAGGCACGTCCGGAAATCGGTGCGCGGGTTGGCGTGGACGACCGCCCGGGGTCAGGCCGGCGGCGGACCGGCCGCGTCAGCCAGGTTTGCCAGCAAGCCGGCCTCCGCGGCCGGGCCAGGCGGCGGCAGCCGGCCTCCGGCAAGCAGCCGCACTGTCTGGCGCATCTGCTCATAGTAGCGCCGGCAGGCCGGGCAGCGGAACAAGTGCCAGCCGGCGTCCAACCGCACCCCCAGCGGCAGTGTCCGCTCCAGGTAGGACGTCACAAGTTCGCTCATCTCGCGGCAGGCCGGCATGCGCAACATCCCGCTTGCGTCGTTCGGGGGTTGCCGTGAGACTCGCCCGGGGAGCCGACGTTACGACGAATCTCACAGGCTCGCAAAGGGAAGGCCAGCGCCTTCATGCCTATCGGTGGCAAGGACCGCGGCGAATTCGATGACCCGGCGTTCCTGGCCAGGCTGCGGCAGGGCGACCAACGCGCCTATCAGCGTCTGATCCGCCGGTTCCATGGCTCGCTGGTGGGCGTTGCCGCCGCGATCATCGGCAGCCATGCGCAGGGCGAGGAGGTGGTGCAGGACGCCTGGCTCGCCGTGTATGCCGGCATTGGCCGGTTCGAGGGCCGCTCCAGCCTGATCACCTGGCTGTTCAGCATCGTGCTGAACCGCGCCCGGACGCGGGCCGGCCGCGAGGCCCGGACGGTCGGGCTGCCGGACCTGGCGGAAAGCGGCGAGCCGGGCGAGCGGGCCGTGCCGCTGTCCGCCTTCCAGCCCGACGGGCACTGGGTGGAAGCGCCCCGCCTGTGGGACGAGGTCAACCCGGAACGCATTGTCGGCGGGCGCCAGCTCTGGGATCACGTGCTGGCGGCGATCGAGCGCCTGCCGGCCGGCCAGCGTGCCGTGCTGATCCTGCGCGACATCGAGCAGCGCGAGGCGGAGGAAGCCTGTGCGCTGCTGGACATCACCGCGGAGAACCAGCGCGTGCTGCTGCACCGGGCGCGCGGACGGCTGCGGGCGACGATCGACTCGCTGGTTGGCGCCGCTCCGGTCGCGGTGGCGCGCGCCGCGCCGGTCCGGCGCGCCGGGCGGGCGACCGGATCGGTCGGGCGGTGCGCCGTCGCGGCGTTCCGGCTGCGGGCCTGGCTGCGTTGTGCTTTGGGCCGCGCGCCGCGCAAAACGGTGGACAGCGAACGAGGGACGATGGTGAATGCGTGACGTGGATACCAGCCGCGGGACAGCGGGCGGACAAGGGGGGCGAGATGGCGACAAAAAAGGACAAACCGGCGCCGGCAGGAAAACCGGCAGCGAGCCGGGGAACGGCGCGGGCAACGGCTGCGCCGGCGGCGCCGACATCGGAATCCGGCAACTCCCGCCGATTGCTGCGGGAGGCGGCGTGGAGCCGGATGTTTGGCCGCACCGAGACGAAGAATCCGTTCGCGCGCTCCCGGTAGGGCGGCGGACAACCGGCGGGGCCGGGCGCGCGCGCTTCGCTGCTCCGGGGTCCGTCGTGAGACAATCGCTCCACGCGACGCAACGCGCCGTTCGTTCGTCATCGCCGCGCGCCTCATCATCCCGCTCCCCTGGTCATCGCGACCCAGGCTCCGACTCCGCGCCGCCAGCGACCGGGCGGGCTGGAGCAGCTTGCGGCGCTGGACTACCACCGTTGGGCACATGAGGGAGATGACGATGGCGGATCTGCTCGAGACGATTGAGGACGGCGTGGCAATCCTGACGCTGAACCGGCCCGAGCGGTTGAACGCGTTCTCGCCCGACATGCTCTCCGGCCTGCGCGAGGCGCTGCCGCGGCTGGCCGCCGACGAGGCGGTGGGCGCGATCGTGGTTACCGGCAGCGGGCGCGGCTTCACCGCCGGCGGCGACGTGAAGACGATGGCGGCGCGCACGCAGGGGCAGAGTTTCGAGCAACGCCTGGAAGGCTACCGCTCGATGCATCAGATACCGCTGCTGATGCGGACGCTGCCGAAGGTCATCATCGGCATGGTGAACGGCCCGGCGGTCGGCGCCGGCTTCGGTCTGGCGCTGGCGTGCGACCTGCGCATCGCCGGGCGGTCCGCACGGTTCGCCACCGGCTTCGCCAATGTCGGCTACTCGGGCGATTTCGGCGGGTCCTGGCTGCTGACGCGGCTGGTCGGCACCGGCAAGGCGCGCGAGCTGTACTTCCTGAACGAGATGCTGGACGCGGAACAGGCGGCGGCGCTGGGGATGGTGAACCGCGTGGTGGACGATGCCGTGCTGCGCGAGGAGACGCTGGCGCTAGCCCGGCGCATTGCCGAGGGGCCGCGCGTGGCGCTGGGCTACATGAAGCGCAACCTGCACGCGGCGGAAACCGAGCCGTTCGGCGCTGTGCTGGACATGGAGGGCATCCACCAGGCGCGGGCCGGACAGACCGAGGACCATCGCGAGGCCGTCGCGGCCTTCGCGGAGAAGCGCACGCCGCGGTTCCGGGGGCGCTAAAACCTCTCCCGCGCCGCTGCGGGAGGTCGGCGCGAAGCGCCGGGTCAGGGCGAAGCATGCCACACGAAGCACCTTTGGTGCGGTGCGTCTCGCGGCACTCGCACCCTCACCCTCACCCTCGTCGCTCCCGCCCTCGTCGCGCCGCGCCTCAACCTCTCCCGCGCGGTGGGAGAGCTGTACTTTGCCAGATGCTCAGCCGCGCGGCGCCGTGCGCGCGCTCGGCCAGAAGCTCCCCCAGTTCCGGCAATTCCTCGTCGCGCCCGGTTTCCGCCGCCACCAGCGCGCCGGGCGCGATCCACCCCATGGCACGCAACCGGTCCATCGCCCGGGACACCAGATCCCGGCCGTATGGCGGATCGACAAACACCAGGCCGCACGCTTCGCCCGCCGGCGCCGCCAGCACATCCATCGCCAGCACCGTGGCGCGATTCTCGGCGCGGCATGCCGCGACATTGCCGCGCAACGCCGCCAGCGCCGCGCGATCCTGCTCCATGAACGTGGCGTGCGCCGCGCCGCGCGACAGCGCCTCCAGCCCGAACGCGCCGGTGCCGGCGAACGCGTCCAGCACCCGCGCGCGCTCCATCGCGTCGCGGCCTCCCCAGGGCGCGTGCAGCAGCATGTCGAACAGCGCCTGTCGCACCCGGTCGGCGGTCGGCCGGGTGGCCTGCCCCGCCGGAGCAATCAGCGCGCGGCCGCGCCAGGCGCCGGCGACGATGCGCATCAGGCCTCGCGCGGCACCGGGTCGCGCGGCACCTGATCGCGCAGCACCCGCGCCGGCACTTCCTCCACCGCGCCGCGCGGCAACGTGCCTAGCTGGAACGGGCCGTAGGCGACCCGGATCAGCCGCGTCACCGGCAGGCCGAGATGCTCCATCACCCGCCGCACCTCGCGATTGCGGCCCTCGCGCAGCGCCACGGTCACCCAGGCGTTGTCGCCCTTCACCGCGTCCAGCCCGGCCTCGATCGGGCCGTAGCGGACGCCCGCCACCGTCACGCCGCGCGCCAGCCGCTCCAGCGCGTGGGCGTCCGGGCGGCCATGCACGCGCACCCGGTAGCGGCGGATCCAGCCGGTGGCGGGCAGCTCCAGCTTGCGGGCCAGCGCGCCGTCGTTGGTCAGCAGCAGCAGCCCCTCGCTGGTGAGGTCCAGCCGCCCGACGCTGACCACGCGCGGCAGGCCGGAGGGCAGCTTGTCGAACACCGTCGGCCGGCCCTCCGGGTCCCGATGCGTCGTCACGAGACCGTCCGGCTTGTGGTAGCGCCACAGGCGGGTGCGTTCCGGCGCGTCCACGACGGCGCCGTTCACCACCACGATCGCGTCCGGCGTGACGAACGTGGCCGGGTGCGTCACCGGCGCGTTGTTCATGCGCACGCGGCCTTCGGCGACCAGCTTCTCGGCGTCGCGCCGGCTGGCGATGCCGGCCCGCGCCAGCCACTTGGCGATCCGTTCGCCGCGCGCTGCATCGCCCATTGGGTCGCTCATCCGCAGGCCGCGATCAGGCCGTCGAAGATGCGGCGATCGCCGGGGTCGATGCCGAACTCCGGGTGCCACTGCACGCCGAGGCAGAACCGGAAGCGCGCATCTTCGATCCCCTCGATCACAGAGTCCCCGGCGACCGCGTTCACCACGGCGAACCGCCCGGGCTCGCGCACCGCTTGATGGTGCGACGAGTTCACCTGCATTGCCGTCGCGCCGACGATCCGGTGCAGCAGCGTTCCCGCCGTCACCGCCACGCTATGCCCCGCTTCATGGCGCGGAGTCCGCTGCGCATGCTGCAACGCGTCCGGGACGGCGTCGGGAATGTGCTGGATCAGCGATCCGCCGAGCACCACCGCCAGTAGTTGCTCGCCGCCGCAGATGCCCAGCACCGGCAGGTTGCGCGCCAGGGCGCCCTCGGTCAGCGCCTGCTCCGCCGCCGTCCGCCCCGGCTTCAGGGTCACCGTGGCGTGCCGGTCCGCGGCGCCGTACAGCGCCGGATCGACGTCGAAGGCGCCACCGGTCACCACCAGCGCGTCGATGCGCTCCAGGTAGTCCGGCGCCAGGGCCGGGTCGTGCGGCAAGGCGACCGGCAGGCCGCCGGCGGCAGCGATCGCCTCGGCGTAGTTCTGCCGCATCGCATACCAGGGGTATTTCGAGTAACCGCCGGATTGCTCGGAATCCAGAGTCACGCCGATGATGGGGCGTCTGGCCATGCGGCGGTTGCTAGACCGCGCGGGCATCACCGGGCAAGAAGCGCGCATGTCGGCGATGGACATCGCACTGGAAGAGGCTCGTGCCGCTGCCGCGCGCGGGGAGATACCGGTCGGCGCCGTGGTGCTGGCGCCGGACGGAACGGTGCTGGCCCGCGCCGGCAACGCGGTGGAGGCGCGGGCGGACGCTTCGGCCCATGCCGAGCTGCTGGCCCTGCGCGCGGCGGCTTCGGCCCGCGGCGAGCCGCGCCTGCCGGACTGCGACCTGGTGGTGACGCTGGAACCCTGCCCGATGTGCGCCCAGGCGATCAGCCTGTTCCGTATCCGCCGGCTGGTGTTCGGCGCCTACGACCCGAAGGGCGGCGGGGTAGAGCATGGCGCGCGGGTGTTCGACGCGCCGTCATGCCACCACCGGCCGGAAATCGTCGGCGGCGTGCGCGAAGCCGAGGCCGCCGCCATGCTCACCGCGTTCTTCGCGGCACGGCGATAGGCCGGTTCCGACCAACCGTCAGTTCGGCCAGAGCTTCACCACCGGCGGATTTTTGGTTGATCCGATTACCGCGTAGAACGCCCAACGCGCGGCATTGCGCACGCCGAACACCGCGGCGTCGCCGACATAGCCGCTGACCCCGGGCTCGAACACCGCCAGGTTGGACGGGTCGAGGTCGCCGTGCTGCACCAGTGCCGCGGCGATCGCCGCATAGGCGCCGTGATACGCGGTGATCAACGTCTGGGTGCTCGTGGCGCTGAAATCCGGGATCGCCGGAATCACCGCATAGGCGTTCGCGTGAACCACGGTCGGGTTGCACAACCCGCCGGAAATGAAGAAGCCGCAGCCGTTCAGCTTGGCGGTGAAGAAATAGTCGCGCAGCGCGCCAAGCTCGGTCACGTAAACCTTGTCGGTCGCCCAGGGCAGCAGATACGCGACCTTGGCGGCGTCGGCGGCACCGCTGCAGGCGACGGTGAGGGATGCGCCTTGATTGGCGTCGATCGTCGCGCTGCCGTCGGCGCCGACGCCGCCTTTCGAAAAGTAGCGCACCTGATAGGTCCCGCCGCCGGCGGCCAGGTCCCAGCCGGAGCCTTTGTCGGCCACATTGGCAACTGTCGGCCGCATCGGCAGGTTCAGGGTCGCCGGTTGCGTCTTGAGCTTGTCGAGCGTCCAGGCCATCGAGGTCTCCAGCGGAACGATGGCCCATCCTAGCCGGCAAGATGTTCCGCTTGCCTAATCACACGTTCGTGTAGTCCGCGCGCTCGGGCGGGGCGCCACCGGCGGTGGCGGCACCCGTCACCCGTGCGCCGCCTGATCGGCCTGCCCCAGCGCGCGCCAGCCGATGTCGTGGCGGCAGAAACCCTCCGGCCAGTCGATCGCCCGCACCGCAGCGTAGGCCGCGTCATGCGCGGCGGCGAGCGTGGCGCCGGTGGCGCACACCGTCAGCACGCGTCCGCCGGCGGCACGCAGCGTGCCGTCCGCGTTGGCCTCGGTGCCGGCATGGAACACCTGCACGCCGGGCAACCCGGCGGCACGGTCGAGGCCACGGATGACGCTGCCGCGCTCCGGCGCGTCGGGGTAGCCGCGCGCCGCCATGACCACGGCAATCGCTGCCGCGTCCGACCAGCGCAGGTCGAAATTCGCCAGCTCGCCGTCGCAGGCGGCCTGCAACGCCGGCAACAGGTCGGATTTCAGCCGCGACAGCAGCACCTGGCACTCGGGGTCGCCGAATCGGACGTTGAACTCGATCAGCTTTACGCCGTCCGCGGTGAGCATCAGCCCGGCGAACAGGATGCCACGGAACGGCGCGCCGCGCCGCGCCATCTCGGCCAGCACGGGCCGCACGACCCGGTCCATCGCCGCTTGCTCCAACGCGGGGGGAAACATCGGTGCCGGCGCATAGGCGCCCATGCCGCCGGTATTGGGGCCGGTATCGCCGTCGCCCACCCGCTTGTGGTCCTGTGCCGAGCCGAGCGGCAGGGCCGTCTCGCCGTCGCATAGGGCGAAGAGCGAGATTTCGTCGCCAGCCAGATATTCCTCGATCACCACCGACTCGCCGGCCTCGCCAAAGGTACGCGCGTCCATCATGGCGTCGATTGCGGCCAGCGCTTCGGCCTCCGTGGCGGCGACCACCACGCCCTTTCCGGCCGCCAGGCCGTCGACCTTCACCACGATCGGCGCGCCGCGGCGGCGGATGAATTCGCGGGCGGCTGCGGCGTCGTCGAACCGCTCCCACTGGGCGGTGGGGATGCCGGCGGCGTCGCAGACCTCCTTGGTGAAGGTCTTGCTGCCTTCGAGCCGCGCCGCGGCGCGCGACGGACCGCAGCAGGCGATGCCCGCGGCCTCCATCGCGTCGGTGATGCCGGCGACCAGCGGTGCTTCCGGACCCGGCACCACGAGATCGGCCGCGTTGTCCTGCGCGAAGGCGACCAGGGCCGGAAAGTCGAGCACACCGATCGGCACGCATTCGGCGACCTGGGCGATGCCCGGGTTGCCGGGCGCGCACCACAGCTTGCTCAGCAAGGGACTGGCCGCGAGCGTCCAGCACAGCGCATGTTCGCGTCCGCCCGATCCGATGACCAACACGCGCATGAGCCGTCTCCACTATCGCGCCCCGTCACCAAGGGCCGCCGGACGCAGGCTGTAGCACAGAGGTTTCCGGCACACGATCCGCGCCCACCTGTCGCCGCGCCGGGATTCCGCTTGACCCGGTGCGCCCGGCCATGCCGACCTTGCACGCGCCGCCGCGGTGCCAATGGCGGAAGGGGAGAGACCGTGCCGCACTCCGAGCCCGAGCCATCGGTCGTGCTTCGCCCGCGCCTCTATTTGGCCGGACCGATGGTCTTCTATCCCGATCCGGCGACGATCTTCGCCGAAATGAAGCGCATCTGCTCTCGGTACGGCCTGGAGGGCGTGGCCCCGCTTGACAACCAGTTGTCCCTGGCCGGAGTGCTGCCAGGCCGCGCGCTGGTGCGTCGCATCGTCGCGGCCGACCTGGAACTGATGCGCGACCTCGATGCCGGCATCTTCTGCCTGGACGGGTTCCGCCGCGGCCCGGAGATGGACCCAGGGACCGCGTTCGAGATCGGCTACATGCACGCGCTGGGCAAACCGCTGGTCGGCTGGACAGCCGATCCGCGCGATTATCCGGCGCGGGTTGCCGGCTACTTCCGCGACGTGTTCCAAACGACGCTGTGGCCGGCGCCGCCCGGCGCCCTCGGCGCCACCTCCGGCAGCCTGCGCGATCCGGACGGCATCCTGGTGCACTCGGAATCCTGTTATCAGAACGCGATGACGGAGATCGGCATCGAACTGAGCGGCGGCCTTGTGTTCGCCGATCGGGACTGGAACCGAGCTTTCGCGGCAGCGGTGCGCCATCTGGCCGGGAGGCAGCACGGCAGCGGATAGGCGCGATCATCGGAGGGAGACATTGGAGAATGCCCTTGCATGCGAACATCGTTGTCGAAAACGCCGACAGCGTGGCCAGGTCGATCCAGCGCCAGCGCGAGCGCACGATCGACAATCTGAAGCGACTCTATGCCGTGACGCTGTCGGTGAGTTTTGCCACCGCGGTCGGCGAGCTGGTCGCCACGCTGCATGACGAGCACTGGGATTACAGGAAACCGGTGGATGGCAGCGGCATCGGTGTGCGCATCACGCTGTTGGTCGTTCTGCTCACGACGGCGGCGATCTTCTTCTTCCAGTCCGACCGGTTCCTGGACATCAAATACGGCATGCCGCGGCCGGACCGCCGAGACGATGCCGCGGCGACGGATGAGCTGCCGTACTGGGGACCGATCGGCCTGTCCATCGACGCACTGACGGTCATCGTGACGGTGCTGCCGTTCCCCCTGATGGCCTATGCGCTGGAACCGCACCTGATGCAGCGCGGCGGCCCCGTGCCGTTCTTCTTGAGCTACCTGCTGCTGCTCTACCTGGCCGTCATCCCGATCTTCCTCGGCTGGGCGGTTGGCGTGTGGAACCGCGTGTGCAACGGTATCGGCTCGTTCCACGGGCTTCGTCCGGGCGGGCGCGAGACCGTGTTGACCGAAGAGCAACGCAGCCAGGTCCTGTCGGTCCATTGGGTCCTGCTGGACAGCGGCACGGCGCTGATTCTGCTCGGGCTGTTCTGGCGGATGGCCGGAAGCGGGGCCGCCAGCCTTTGCCTGCCGAGTGCGCACGTGCATATCGGCCGGTTCACCCTGCTGTTCACGATTGTGGCCCTGTTGAGGAACTTTACCGACGGACTCGCGGTGTGGCCATTCCTCTACCTGAACAAGTGGACCGTTTCCCACCGCGACCTTCCCTGGCATGCGCGCTGGCTGGAGCAGGAGTTCGCCTATCCGTTCCCTTGGAAGTTGAACGAAAGTCTCTGCGTCGCGCTGTTCATTGCCGCAATGGTGGCCGGTTTTTTCGCCCTGCCGCGGTTTTACGCGGTGATGACCGCCTGCCTGGCGTCCTGACCGGATCGCCGCGCCGCGTGAATCGCGACCGGAATCGTGTCGGAACCGGCTGCGGTCTCCCCGGCGGCGGCGTGATCGCCTAGTCTCCCGCCATGAACGACCTGCCCGCCCCCGCCGTTTCCAACCTGCCCGAATACACCGTGTCGGAAATCTCCGGCGCGGTGAAGCGCACGCTGGAGGGCAATTTCGGCCGTGTCCGGGTGCGCGGGGAAATTACCGAACTCAAGCGCTACCCCTCCGGCCACATCTACTTCTCCCTGAAGGACGAGGGCGCCAGGCTCGCCGGCGTGGTGTGGAAGACCGCCGTCTCGCGCCTCGGCATGGTGCCGGAGAACGGCGTCGAGGTGGTCGCCACCGGCCGCGTCTCCGCCTATGGCGAGCGCTCGTCCTACCAGCTCATCGTCGAGCGTATGGAATACGCCGGCGCCGGCGCCCTGCTGGCGCGGATAGAAAGGCTGCGACTCCGCCTCGCCGCCGAGGGCCTGTTCGACGCCGGCCGCAAGCGCCAACTGCCGGTGCTGCCGACCGTGATCGGGGTGGTCACCAGCGAACGCGGCGCGGTGATCCAGGACATCCGCACCACGCTCGCCCGCCGCTTCCCCCGCACGCTGCTGCTGTGGTCCGTGCCGGTGCAGGGCGAGGGCGCCGCCGAGCGCATCGCCGCCGCCATCGCCGGGTTCGACGCGCTGCCGGCGGGCGGCCGGGTGCCGCGCCCCGACGTGCTGATCGTCGCGCGCGGTGGCGGCAGCCTGGAGGACCTGATGGCGTTCAACGAGGAGATCGTCGTCCGTGCCGCCGCGGCCTGCCGCATCCCGCTGATCTCCGCCGTCGGGCATGAGACCGACACCACCCTGATCGACTTCGCCTCCGACCGCCGTGCGCCTACGCCCACCGCCGCGGCGGAAATCGCGGTGCCGGCGCGCGCCGACCTGATAGCCGACCTGGAACACAAGGCGGCCCGCCTGGTCGGCGGCCTGAATCGCCTAACGCAGGATCGCCGCCTTCGCCTGTCCCGCGCCGAACGCGGCCTGCCGGACCTGCCGGCATTGCTCGGCACCGCGCGGCAGCGGCTGGACGATCGCGCCGAGCGGCTGGTGCTGGCGTTGCCCAACCTGGTGGAGAAGCGCCGCACCGCGCTGGTCGCGGTCGAGCGGCGGCTGCCGGACCTGCCGGCGACGATCATGGCGTGCCGCGAGCGGGTGCACGAACGCGGCGTGCGGCTGATCCTGGCGTTGCCCAACCTGGTGGCGACTCGACACTCCGCACTGGACCTGTCGGGCCACAAGCTGGTCGCCTGCCTGCGCCAAACGGTGGCGGGCATCCGCAACCGCGCGAACCGCACGCTGGGCCGGCTGAGCGACGCCCCGCTGCGCGCCGGATTGCGTGAGGCGCGCGCGCGGCTGGAAGGGACCGGGGCACGGCTCGAGTCGGTGTCGCCGCTGGCGGTGCTGCAGCGTGGCTACGCGCTGGTGTCCGACCCCTCCGGGCATCCCCTGACCAGCGCCGCCGCGGTGCAGCCGGGCGCAAGGCTGAAGCTGCGCTTCGCCGATGGCGAGCGGGGCGCGACCGCGGATGGCGGGCGCAAGCCGGACCGGCAGGGGAAGCTGGGATTGTAAGGCGGCGGTGCTGTCCGCCCGCGGCGGATCGTTGCACCGAGCCCCCCGGCAACCTCCCGCGTGACGCGCGGCGCTCTCCGGCGGGCGATTGCGTCGTCGCTCCAATGCTCGCCGCCACAGCGGCCTCGGCGGTTCCAGGCAGCGCGGACATGCTCTATTTGTCGATGATCGCGGCAAGTACGTCCGCGGCGTGCCGGCACTGCGCCGCGCTGACGTTCAGATGGGTGACGGCCCGCACGGTGCGCGCAGCGAAGGCCGATACCAGCACGCCACGTTCCTGCGCGTGCCGCACGATGGACGCGGCGTCGGGCAACGGCTCCGGCAGGTGGAAGATGATGATGTTGCTCAGCGCCGCCGCGAGGTCGATCCGCGCGCGCGTGCCGGCGACGCGTTCGGCCAGGATCCGCGCATTGGCGTGATCCTCTGCCAGCCGCGTCATGTTGTGGTCCAGCGCGTACAGGCCGGCGGCGGCAAGAATGCCCGACTGGCGCATCGCCCCGCCGAACATCCGCCGCGCCCGCACCGCGCGCGCGATGTCCGGCTTGCGCCCGGCGATCAGGCTTCCGACCGGGCAGCCGAGACCCTTGGACAATGCGACCGAGACCATGTCGAACGGCGCGGCGAGCTCGGCCAGGGAGCGTCCGCCGGCGACCGCGGCGTTGAACAGCCGCGCGCCGTCGAGATAGCTCGCCAGCCCGAGCCCGCGCGCCGCGTCGCAGATCTCGACCGCCGCGTTCTGCGGAAACACCACGCCGCCGCCGCGGTTGTGCGTGTTCTCGATTGCCACCAGCGTGGTGGGCGGGAACACGATGTGCCCCTGCGGCTTGCAGGCGGCGCGCAGCTCGGCCGCGGTGAACAGGCCGCCGTGGCCGACCGTGGTGAACTGCACGCCGGAATTGGCGGCGGCCGCACCGGATTCGTGCCACACCACGTGGGCTTCCTCGCCGACGATCACGTCGTCGCCGGGACGAGTCAGCAGCTTCAGGCCGATCTGGTTGGCCATCGTGCCGCTGGGCACGAACAACGCGGCCTCCTTGCCGAGCAATTCGGCCACGCGCTCCTGCAACTGGTTGACGGACGGGTCCTCGCCGTACTGGTCGTCACCGACCGGCGCCTGCGCCATGGCCGCGCGCATCGCGTCCGAGGGCAGCGTCACCGTGTCCGAACGCAGGTCGATGCGGTCCATGGTTGCGGCCTCCGATTGGCGAGGACGTGCATGTGTCATTGCGAGCGGCGCGAAGCAATCCCGGTGGGGTGAGCAGCGTTGCCCGGCCCAACCGGCCATGGCCGTGCGCGGCCATCGACAGGCCAGCGAACCAGCCACGGCGCCCGTGCACTCAATCGGTCCGCGGTGGACGACTGGACAGGCCCCTCCGGCGTCGCGCCAGGCTTGGCGCCGCGGGCAGTCTTGTCTCACGGTCGTCTCAGAATCCCGATTCGTGCGATGATGCCCCCTGTTTCCGCGGCGATCCCGTCAGGCGGCTTTGCCCAGCGGGCTGCGCCCGGCCTTGTCCGCTGGGTTCGGCCCGGCGCCGGCGCCACGGAGCAATGCGTCCAGCACCGCCGGATGCGTGGGGAAGGCCGACGCGAGGAGAGCCGCCTTGGTGTTCGGCGCGGCCCCACGGTGGTTGCGGATCGCCGCCGCGGCATCGTCCGTCGCCGGGCGACGTGGCGGGACCGGTTGCTGCGGGCCAGGGGCGGCGTGCGGCGGCGTGACGGCGGCCCGGGTGGGAAGCGGCGGGGTGGCCTGCGGTTCGGCCGGCCGCGTCGAGGCCGACTCCGCCGCCGCCGGCTGCACCGGCGCGCTGCAAACGACCGCCGCCACCGCGAGCCGCAGTTTTTGCTCCTGCGCCAGCATGCGTTTGGCCGCGCGTGCCTCGCGCATCATGCTGGCGGCCTGGGCGCGGCAGCGCGTCATTTTGGCGAAGTCGTCCTGGCGGAGGCCGGCCTCGCGCAGGTTGTCGGCGGCGTGGGCGCCGCAGAGCACGACCTGCACCGCGAGGCGCCCTTCATAGGCGTCGGCGGGGTTCAGGGCGTTGAAAGCCTCGATGGCGGTGGTCATGCGGCGTTCGTGGTTCTCACGGTTGCGGGCTGGCGTAGGCGGCAGGCTTTTGCCGAGTTCGCAGTAATATTCGTGCCTGGCGGTGGTGGAGAGGACGGGCATGGGTGCGGCTCCGGGCCGGTTAATGGGACAAACGGGTTATACTAACATAGCTAACGGGCATGTTCAAGGGGTTGGGGAGGCGGGCTGGCGATTGTGCCGCGATACGGCGTGCGGTGGAGGAACGCCGCGGCGCCGCGGCGGGTGGGCGCTGGTATTGGCAGTGCGCTGGTGGCGGGCGCTGCGGTCCATTCGACACCGGCCCATTTGCGTTCATTTGCGCTATGATTCTGCTCTCCATCTCCAGCCGTTCGGGTGATACCAACCGCCCGAAAGGCTGCCTCGTCAGGCGGCCAGCCGCGCGACCTCTCTGTCATTGCGAGGGAGCGGAGCGACGAGGCAATCTCCCGCCCGATGAGCCGCGGTCCTGCGTCATCGGGCGGGAGATTGCTTCGTCGCTCCGCTCCTCGCAATGACATGGTGCTCGCAATGACACGGGCGCGTCGGGCGTCACAACGCGGGCGTCAGCGCCGCCAGCGCATTCAGCGCGGGAGGAAAACCGCTATGCGGCGCGGTCTGAATCACCGCTTCGATTACCTCGGTCCGCGTCAGCCCGACATTCAACGCCGATTGTCCGAACTTCGCCACTTGCTCTGGCAGGCGCAGCGCGGTGAACGCTGCCACCGCGACCAATGCCCGCGCCCGCCGGTCAAGCCCGGGACGGAACCAGAGTTCGCCATAGCCATACTGGATCGCCACCGGGTACAGCGCGCCGGTCACCGGATTGTCCGGCGCGGCATAGCCGGACCGGGCCCGGTCGCCGTGCAGCTCGCCCATCAGCGCGCGGCCCCGCGCAGTAAGTTGTTCGAGCGAAACGTCGGCCGGCGGCTCCGGCGGAAACGCCATGCCGCGCGCGGCGAGCACCTCCGCCAACACCTCCAGAGTCTCTTCCGTGGCGGAGAACCCGGCATACAGCCCGGCCTGCACCAGCACCTCGCGAATCGCCCCCGGAGTCAGCCCGATATCGAGCGCCGCGCCGAGCAGCCGCCGCAGCGCGCGCAGACGCGGAAACACCGCCAGGGCGGCGAGCGTGCAGATCATGCGGTCGGCCAGTGCCAGCCCGGGCCGCGACCAGATCGCGCCGAACACGGCCTCGGTCAGCAGGGTGCCGAAGCCTGGCGGCAGATCGGGACCGTCGCCGCGCAGCCGGTCGCGCATCGCTTCTCCCTGGCGGCGCAAGTCGTCTCGGGTCATCGCGCTTTCCTTCGTGATCGGCGTTGGGCGCAGTCTGCCCCGGTTCGCGGCGTTGCCCAAACCCCGGTCTGCTCATCCGCGCGGCGTCGCGGGCCAGCGAGCGAGAACAGCCCGGGCGACACCTCTAATGCCCAGTCCCGATCACCGCCCCCAGGGGGAACGACCGCAGCTCCGATTGTGCGGTCTTGAACACCGCGTCCTGGTCATGGCCCTTGCGTCGCGCCAGCACACCCACCCGCTCCGACACATACTCCCCCAGTGACAATGCGCTGATCACGTCGTCCGAGCTGTGCGGCGCGCGCCCGTCGAATGCCTCGTGCAGCGCATACACGAACACTCCGTTATGGCCGTCGTAGCTGTCCATCGCCTCCTGTACCGAGGAAGACGCCGCCAGCACGTATCGTCCGGTCTCGTGTCCCACATTGGCCAGCGCGTCCGCCGTCACCGCACCCGAATGACAGGTGTCCAGGAACAGCAATGCGTCGCGCGCCCGGATGCGCGACAGCGCGCCGATCAGCGTCGTCTCGTCGATCGCCTGCCGAGCGATGGCGTCCCACGACGTCACGTCCGCCACGTCCTGCGGGATCAGCAGGAACCGTCCATCGCCGTGCAGCACCACGCCGTGGCTGGCCACGTAGAACAGGAACGTGTCGTCCGGCCGTATCTCGCCGGCCAGACGATTGAAGGCCGCCAGGATGCCGGCCTTGGTGGCCTGCGCGTCGGTCAGCAGCGTCACGTTCTCCGAGCGGAACACCTTCGCGCCCGATCGCTTCACCAGTTCGGCGAAGGTGGTCGCGTCCGCCACGGCTTCGTTCAGCGTCAGGCTCGGCGCGGCGAAATGGTCGATGCCGATCGACAGCACGAACAACCGTCCGGTGCCGCCCGCCGCCGCCTCACCGGACAGCTCCAGTGGCGTGGTCTCGGCGAACACCGTGTCGGACTTGTCATAGACCCGCAGTTGCACGCGATCCTCGCCGGGATCGAGCGGCACCTCCATTGCGACCTCCGCCTGACCGTTGGCCAGCCTTGGCGCGGGAGTGCGCCCGACATTGCGCTCGTTCACGAAGGCGTCGATGTCTCCGACGCCCAGCCCGTGGCCGGTCAGCCGCAGCGACATGCGCAGGCTGGTGGCGCCCGGCGGCAGCGGCACCGCGCCGGCCGCCCGCGGATCGATCGGCGTGCAGCCGGACGCGGTGGCGGCGCAGGCCCTGGCGATCTCCACCTCCGGCTGACGCGCCAGGCGGTCGCGCAGGTCGCCGATGTCCTTCAGCCGCGCCTCGGCGGGGCCGGGATCGCCGGCCAGCGCCGCCCGCACCGCCTCCGGCGCATACAGCGCGCGATAGGCCTGGGAGAAGCTGGTCCATTCCGGTGGCTGGTCACTGCCGCGGTTGAGCTGGATGCCGACCAGGTCCTTGCCGCCGCGATCGGCATGGTCGAACAAGCCGTCCGGCGTGAACAACACCCAGCGCACCCCATCGGCATGGGCAAACAACGCGACGCGCGGGGTGATGGTGTTGCCGGTCAGCCCGTACCAGCGCAGCGTGCCGTCCAGCAATGCGGCCACCACGATGCGGCCGTCGGGCGTGACCGTCACCGCCCAGGCCGCCGCCGGCACCGGCACGGCGGCGACCGCGCGCCCGTCGCGGTCGTACAGCCGCAGTTGCGTGTCGGTTCCGAGCAATACGCCGCCGTCGGGCAGCGCCGCGGCGCTGCGGCTGAACTCCGCCTTGTCCAGCGCGAGCGCCACGCCGTTCAGCCGCGGCGCCGAGCTGTCCTTCCACCCGGTCAAACCCGCCGGCAACCGCGCCACCGCCAGGGTCGGGTCCGGCGCGATCACCGCGCTCAATTTGCCGAGGATGGCATCGAACCGCAGCAGCCCGGTGCCGGTGGCGAACTCGACCACCGCCCCCGACCTGGACACCGCCAGGCGTTGCTCGCGCGCCGGGCGCAGGTCGGCCAACGGCGGCGTTGGACGTATCGCTACCGTGCCGTCCGGCGCCAGGCGGCCCCAGCCGGGGTCCTCCGTGGCATAGACCGCCCCGCCGCCCGGCACCGGCCTGATGTCGAGGATCGTGTCGTGCGACGCGTCGATGTCCGTGGCAGGGCCCAGCCCGAAATCATCCCAGCGGCGGATCACGTAGCCGTCCGGCCCGCGCGCATAACCGCCGGCCAGAAGCTGCACGCCGCCGCGCGCGTCGGCCGCCCAGGCGACCGCGAGCAAACCCTCGCCCTTCAGCCCCGACGTGTCGGGCGAAAACACCGGCATCAGGGTGCGCGCCGACAGCACATCGACCCGCAGGTGGCCGTGCCGGTCCGGCGCGTCGTAGGTCACCGCCAGCAGGCTGCCGTCCGGCGACACCGCCAGGCCCCAGGGCCGCAGCCCAGGCGCGGGCTGTTTCTCCAGTTTCCGGCCGTCCGCCTCGTAGGCGCGCACCTTGCCGTCGGCAGCCGCGACGAACAGCCTCCCCTGGCGGTCGAACGCCACGCGCCGCACCGGGCCGGCATAGGCGGGGTCCTCAAGCAACGGTTTGCCGGTATGGGCGTTCCATTCCCGCACGCCGCCGCGTGCCAGACCCGCGGCAAAGCGCGTGCCGTCCGGCGACACGGCCAGATCGTTCACCGGCGAGGGCAGGCCGGGCAGCCGCCCGATCAGGACACCCCTCGCCACGTCGAACAGGTAGATGCTGAACGTGCCGTCCCAGGATCCGCCGGTCGCGCCGGCGGCGAACACTCGCCGGCCGTCCGGCGTCACCGCGACCGCATAGATTTCGCCCTCCTGCCGGGATCCGATCGGCAGGCGCAGCACCTCGCGCAGCTTGCCGTCGGGCAGCGACCACAGGCGCACCGTCTTGTCGTAGCTGCCGGACACCAGGAGCTTGCCGTCAGCGTCCACGGCCAGGCGTGGCACCGCGCCGATATGGCCACCCGCCTCGATGCGGAGAAAGGGTTGCTGCGGCGGGGTTTGCGCCGCGGCCGAGAGCAGGCTGGCGAGAAGGAGGAAAAGCCCGGCAAGGGCAAAGCCGGGGATCCGCACGCTGAGCCGACGCCCGGACGCAGGTGAGCCGGTTGTCATGGGAGAGCCGCGACCCCCGTCATTCCCGCGACAGCGGAGCCCCGTGCGGCATCGGTCCCCGGTTTCGCGGAGATGACGCGGAACGACGCCCCGAGTCATGTGATTCGCCTGTTTCCGGCCTGCGCGACCTCACCCCGCCGTCAACTCGAACCCGGACGCTTGCGCGCTCTGCGTCACCGCGACGCTTTGCGCGAAGTCGTCGCGCCGGGCCGCGTTGCTGCCGGCGAGCGTGCGCACGTCGCCACCGTTGCTGCGCGCCACGGACGACACGATGCTGACGGAGCGGCGTGCTCCCGGCGATTGCAGATCGCTCGCCGCGAGATAGCCGCGTGAACCGTTGGGCGTCTCCACCAGCGCATAGCCATTGCGGCCCCCGGTCACCTGCACCCGTTCGTGCGGGTGCAACCGGGCGATATCGGGAGCGGATGGGTCGGGCCGAATCTTCAGCGCAGCCGACCTGCGCAACACCGCCGGCTGTGGCGCCACTGCCGGCGGCCGGGGCGCCGGTCCCGGTCCCACATTGCTCACGGCCACCTGGAATTGTTGGCCGCGATCCTGGATCTGCCGGCTGATCAACTGCGCCAGTTGCAGGTCGCGCCGCGCGCGGTCGCGGACCTGGTCCATCGCCGCCTCGGCCTGTGCGCGGCCGATGCGGCCGGCGTGGTAGTCGGCGCGGATTGTCTGCGCCTGGCGGAACCGGCAGTCGGTCAACTCGTCGAAGGCAAGTTGGGTCTTGTCGATCTGCGCATTCTCCCGCTCCAGGTCGGAACTGACCCGCTGGTACAGCGCCGCCTGGTCCATCTGCTGCTGCTGCAGTGCCGACCAGTATGCCGTGGTGCCGCCGGCCACGCCGCCGGCCAGGGCGCCCAACGCCGCGCCCCGCCAACTGCCGCTGATCAGGCCGCCGAGCGCCGCCCCGCCCAGAGCGCCGATCGCGGCCCCGGTGACAATCTGCGCCCCAAAGAAGTTCCCGGTGGAATCCAGCGCAACGAGATAGGTGCGGCACGCATCGGTGCCGTCATCCGGGCCGATGCGTTGTGCCTGCGTGGAGAACTGGCCAGGCGCACAGCCGGCCAAAAGGCCGGTGAGGGCCACGGCGGAGACGCAACGCCGAGCCCAACCAGCAAGCCGCGATCTCCGCATGGTGTTCCCCCACCGGTCGTTACCGGGCGACTGCGCGCAATTGTTTACCTACAGAAACCACGATTGTATGCACATTTCCGCGAGGAACTGTAAGCCCAACCCGCGGAATTTTTGTGGCCTGCGGGATTCGACGAACCGGGGCGCCATGCCGGCGAAGACGCCGGTTTATCAGTCCCTTCGGAAGTCGCCGATGCGGGCTCGTGCCGTACGCCGGAAGTTCGATCGCCATGCTCTACACGGACACGCTTGACAGGGACACGTCGCCTCCCCGGCCGCGCGTCCCCAAGGCGCGGCGCCCGGTCCATTCGCCGAGTGTGGCCATTCGGACGCACCCGCCGCGGACGCTCCCGCTATGGAGTCGCCCCTTCCCGGCCGCGCCGGCAATCGGTTTGGGGCGGCCGAGCGAGGTCGGGGATGCTCCGGTCGCATCCGTCATCCGGGCGGCTCCGCCGAAGCGAGGTCGCGCACCTACCGCGATGCGACGGTCCTGCCCGCCGGCACCCTCAACCCCGCGCCGGCCGCCCTTGCCAGGCCTCAACCAGCAGACACAGGATCTCGAACAGCACCGACGCCCCGTTGAAGGCGGTGAGCCCGCCCACGTCGAACGGCGGCGACACCTCCACCAGGTCGCCGCCCACGAAGTCGATGCCGCGCAACGCGCGGAGCAGTCGCAGCGCCTCGAGCGCGGTGATGCCGCCGGCTTCCGGCGTGCCGGTGCCGGGCGCCTGCGACGGGTCCAGGCTGTCGATGTCGAAGGTCAGGTAGGCCGGGCCGCTGCCGACCACGCGCCGCGCCTCCTCCGCGGCGAAGCGCCAGCCGCGGTCGGCGAACTCGTCCATCGGCAGCACCCGCATGCCGCTGCGCTGGCTAAATCCCCACATGTCCGGGTCGTTGGTGGTGCCGCGGATGCCGATCTGGATGACCCGCGCGGGGTCCAGCACCCCTTCCTCCACCGCGCGGCGGAACGGCGCGCCGTGATGGAAACGCGAGCCCATGTAGTCGTCTCCGGTGTCGCAATGCGCGTCGATGTGCACCATGCCGACCGGTCCGGCGCCCCCGACGGCGCCCCCGACGGCGCGCAGGATCGGCAGGCTGATCGAATGGTCGCCGCCCACCGACAGCGGCACCACGCCGGCGCCCACCACCCGCCGGTAGAACACCGCGATCTCCTCCAGCGCGGTTTCCAGCGCGAAGGGTTGTTCCAGCCAGCAATCGCCCAGGTCGCGCACCCGCGCCGAGGCAAACGGCGCGACGCCGGTCGCGGCGTTGATCCGCCGTAGCAGCGCCGATTGCTCGCGCACCGCCCGCGGACCGTGCCGGGCGCCGGAGCGGTTGGTCACCCCGCCGTCGAACGGCACGCCGATCAGGCCGATATCGGTCTCGGCAAGGGCCTGGCTGGGCGGCGCGCGGAAGAAGCTGGCGATGCCGGTATAGCGCGGCTGCGCCTGCGGATCGGCCAGGTCGTGATAGCGGACCGGCGGCTTCAGGTTTTCCATGGGACCCTCCTCGACACGCCGCGCAGTGGTAGGCGTTCGCGGTGGCGCGCCGCAACCGCGGGCGATCGCTTGCGTGGAAGGTCCGGGCTTCGGGATGGCCGCGCGGCCGACGGCCCGGCGTGGCGGCGGTCCGGGGGCGGCAGGCCGGCGTCTCACGGTGCATCGGGTGCTGCCGCCGCGCGGTGCGGGGCTGGGTGCGGCTTCAAAGACCGTGGGCAAATCGATGGATCTCAAGGCGAGACTTGCCGAAATTGAGCAACAGGCACAGCGGCATGCCAGTCGCCTTCAAGCCCTCGACCAGCGGATCGACGACGTACTCCCCGACAACGATGCCGTCGTAGCGAACGGCGACGCCATGCTGCGGCGCAACGGCCAGGCCGGTCTCGCGCAACTCATGGGCCAGGGCGTTCTCGTAAACCTTCTCCAGGAATCCCGCCCCGAGCGTGTTCAGGACCCGGAATGCGCAGCCAATGATGCGCTCCGTCAGAACGTTGGTCCCGGTTTCATCTGCGTGCATCTGTGGCTGAAAATTCTTGCCTTGCGGTACTGCCCATATCTCCGGCCCTGCGGACCGGAGACCGGATTGAACCAGCCAACGGTTACCATCCAACGAAGCAACCCGGCCGGGCACCAGGGACGTCCCCACCCGACCGCGCGCCCACATGGGGGCGCAACCAGGCCCGACCGGCCATGCGAGCAGCCCACTGCGGCCCCGAGACCGCAACATCCAATGACCAGCCGCCGCCGCGCCAGCGCCGAGGGCCAAAACCGCGTCTCGGCCATCACGCACGGGACCGGGCGCCGGTTCGTGGCAGCCGCGCGGCCGGCGCCGGGCACGCACGCTCCCGCGCGGCCAAAGCCTGGCCAGCCCGCCGCGATGCCGGCGCCAGCCCCGCGCCATCCCCGCCAAGATTGACGCCCCCCGGTCCCGCCCCTATAAGCCGCCGCCTGCGACGAACCGCCCGCCCAGGCGCGGCGGCGCGCGCACGCACCGCCCCGACCGGAGAATCGCCTCGTGAAGCGCACCTATCAACCGTCGAAGCTGGTCCGCAAGCGCCGGCACGGATTCCGCGCCCGCATGGCCACCGTCGGCGGCCGCAAGGTCCTGGCCAACCGGCGTGCCAAAGGCCGCAAGCGCCTGTCCGCCTGAGCATTGGGCAGGCCAAACCACCCCGGCCGCGGGCCAGGAGGAGGCCGTGCCCATGCCGACCCGCCCCATGCCGACCACCCCCATGCCGACCACCCCCAGGCCGACCAGCCCTGCGCCAACCACCCCCGGCCGCCTGACCCGCCGCGCCGAGTTCCTGCGCGTCGCCGCCAAGGGCCGCCGCGCGCCGATGCCCGGGCTGGTCCTGCAAGCCCTGCCCCGCGGCGACGCCGCTCCCGTCCGGCTGGGCTTTACCGTGACCAGGAAGGTCGGCAACGCCGTGATCCGCAACCGCACCCGCCGCCGTCTGAAAGAGGCCGCCCGTCTGCTGCTGCGGGACCAGCCGCTCGCCGGCGCCGACCTGGTGCTGGTCGGCCGCGCCGCCACCCGCTCACGCGAGTTTGCCGCCCTCCAGCAAGACCTGCGGCGCGCCCTGGCCAAGGCCGGCGTGCTGTGACGCCGGCGGCGCATCTCGCGGTCGGCGCCGTCCGCGCCTATCAATGGACGATCCGGCCGGTGATCGGCGCCAACTGCCGCTTCTGGCCGAGTTGCAGCGACTATGCGATCGAGGCAGTCCGGGCGCACGGCGCCGTGCGCGGCGGTGCCCTGGCGGCGCGGCGCATCCTGCGCTGCAACCCATGGTGCGACGGCGGCTACGATCCGGTGCCGCCGGCCGCCCAGCGGGCGATGACACGCGGCGACAACACGAGGGTTTGATGGACCAGAAGCGCCTCATGCTGGCAATCGCAGTGTCGATCGCCATCCTGCTCGGCTTCCAGTTCCTGGTCGAGCCGCATCTGCCGCACCCGCCGGCACCGCCGCCCGCACACGTCGCCGGCAATCCGGCCACGCCGGCGAACTCCCCGTTCGCCCCGTCCGAAGGCTCCGCGTCCGCCGGCGCACGGGCGGCCGCGGGGACCGTACCCAAGAACGTCCCGCGGCTGAACATCGCCGCCCCGAAGCTGCGCGGTTCGGTCAGCCTGCTGGGCGCGCGGATCGACGACCTGACGCTGAACGATTATCGCGAAACCCAGGCGCCGAATTCACCGGACGTCCGGTTGCTCGAGCCGCTGTCCCGCGCCGACCCCTATTTCATCCAGTACGGCTGGGCGGATGCGCCGGGAGAGCAAGCGAAGGTGCCCGGCAACGATACCGTCTGGACGGCATCGGACGGCACGCTCGGCGCCGGACACCCGGTCACTCTCTCCTGGAACAACGGCCAGGGCCTGACCTTCCAACTACTGCTCTCGATCGACGACGACTACATGTTCAACGTGACCCAGTCGGTGAACAACGCCACCGGCCAGCCGGTCAAGCTGTTCCCCTGGGCCCGCATCCGCCGCGACTACACGCCGAAGACCGCCGGCTATTACATCCTGTTCGAGGGCTTGCTCGGCGTGGTGAACGGCACCCTGCACGAAACCACCTATGCCAACACCAAGTCCGAGGGAAAGAAGGCGAACGGTGTTGCCTACGACGCCAAGGCGACCGGCGGCTGGGGCGGCATCACCGACAAATACTGGCTGACCGCGCTGATCCCGGACCAGTCGCTGGCGACGAAGCTCACCTACCGCTACATCGGCGAAGGCAGCGGCGAGTACCAGGTGGGCTACATCGCCCGGGACGCCGCCACCGTCGCCCCCGGCGCGACCGCCAGCTTGCCCTGGCACACCTTCGCCGGCGCCAAGGTCGTCCACCTGCTGGACCGCTACGAGGCCGAGTATCGCATCCCCAATTTCGACAAGGCGGTGGATTTCGGCTGGTTCTATTTGATCACCAAGCCGATCTTCTATTGCCTGGACTGGCTGAACGGCATCCTGGGCAATTTCGGCCTGGCCATCATGGCGTTCACGCTGGGCGTCAAGCTGCTGTTTTTCCCGCTCGCCAACTATTCCTACCGCTCGATGAGCAAGATGAAATTGCTCGGGCCGAAGATGACCGCGCTGCGCGAGCGCCTGAAGGACGACCCGTCGAAGATGCAGTCCGAGATGATGGCGATGTACCGCGCCGAGAAGGTGAACCCGGCCTCGGGTTGCCTGCCGATGGTGGTGCAGATCCCGGTGTTCTTCTCGCTCTACAAGGTCATCTTCACCACGATCGAGATGCGCCAGGCGCCGTTCTTCGGCTGGATCCACGACCTGTCGCAGCCGGATCCGACCAACGTGTTCAACCTGTTCGGACTGATCCCGTTCGATCCGGCCACCATCTCGCCCTATCTGCACCTTGGCCTCTGGCCGCTGATCATGGGCGGCACGATGTTCCTGCAGCAGAAGCTGAACCCGCCGCCGCCCGACCCGGTGCAGGCGCGGCTGTTCCAGTTCATGCCGATCATCTTCACCTTCATGCTGGCGCGCTTTCCGGCCGGGCTGGTGATCTACTGGACCTGGAACAATACGCTGTCGGTCGCCCAGCAATGGTTGATCATGCGCCGCACCCGCCTGGCGCGCCCGGGATTGGCACGTACCTGAGCACCTCCCTACAGGTTGGCGGCGATACGGACGCGGCCGATGTCGCGCTGGCCATCGAGGCCGGCCGCGTGCTGTTCGCCGGCGCGTGCCGGTTCGTGCAGGCCGCGCAGGCGCTGGATCATCTGCCGCCGCCGGCCGGGCCGGAGATCGCCTTCGCCGGCCGTTCCAATGTCGGCAAGTCGTCGCTGCTGAATGCGCTGACCGGGCGGCATGCGCTGGCCCGAGTCTCCGCCGCGCCCGGCCGCACCCGGCAGCTCAATTTCTTCGACCTGGCCGGCCGGCTGACGCTGGTCGATATGCCGGGCTACGGCTATGCGCGCGCGCCGCGGGACGTGAAGGCCGATTGGCAGGGGCTGATGTTCGACTTCCTGCGCGGCCGGCCGACATTGCGCCGCGTGATGCTGCTGCTGGACGCGCGCATCGAACTCAAGCCGGCCGATACGGCGGTGCTGGAGTTGCTCGATCGCGCCGCGGTGGCGTTCCAGCTCGTGCTGACCAAGATCGATGCGGTGAAGCCGCCGGCCCTGGCGCGCAAGCGGCAGGAGGCGGAGCGCCTGGCGCGGGCGCACCCCGCGGCGCATCCGGACGTGCTGCCGACCAGCAGCGAGACCGGTGAGGGCATGGCGGAACTACGTGCCGCGCTGGTGGGGCTGGCGTTGTAGCGGTTCTCCGCGACATGGCCCTGCGTTGAACTCCGCCGGTCGCCGCCATAAGCTTGGTCACTCGTGAGGGAAGGAAGCGCGCCGATGCTCGGCATGGCGGGAAAGGTCGCGATCGTCACCGGCGCCGGATCGGTGGGGCCCGGCTGGGGCAACGGCAAGGCGACCGCGACACTGTTGGCCCGCCAGGGCGCGGCGGTGTTCCTGGTCGATATCAACCAGGCGGCGGCCGAGGAAACCCGTGGCATCATCGAATCCGAAGGCGGCGTCTGCGCGGTGCATTGCTGCGACATGACGCAGTCGGCCGCCGTCGCGGCGATGGTGCGGGCCTGCGTGGCGCGGTTCCAGCGGATCGACGTGCTGGTCAACAATGTCGGCGGCTCCGCACCGGGCGATCCGGTGTCGATGACCGAGGAGGTCTGGGACCGCCAGATCGACTCCAACCTGAAGACCGCGTTCCTCGGCTGCAAATACGCCATTCCGGTGATGCTGCTGCAGGGCATGGGCGCGATCGTCAATATTTCGTCGGTTGCCGGACTGCGCAACGACTTTGCGTCCGGCCGCACCCATGTCGGATACAGCGCGGCGAAAGCCGGGGTGATCCAGCTTGCCCGGTCCACCGCGGGTGCCTATGCGAAACAGGGCATCAGGGTGAACACCGTGGTGCCGGGCCTGATGCACACGCCGCTGGTGGCGACGCGGCTGGCGAAAACCGTCGGCAACAACGACCTCGCGGCGCTGATCGAGGCACGCCACAAAGCGGTGCCGATGGGCCGCATGGGCGACGCGTGGGACGTGGCGCATGCCGTGCTGTTCCTCGCGTCCGACGAAGCGCGCTACATCACCGCCACTGAAATCATCGTCGATGGCGGGTTGACCGCCGCGATGCCCTGACCACCAACATGGGAGAAGAGACCGATGGCCAACGAGGGACGCCTGCCGGCGATTCCGCCGGAACAATTGACGCCGGAACAGAAGAAGGTGCTGGACGGGATCCAGTCGGGGCCGCGCGGCGCCGGCGTGCGCGGGCCGTTCCACGCATTGCTGCGCAGCCCGGAGCTGTGCGACCTGGTGCAGCGCGTCGGCGCCTATGTGCGCTACGGCACGTCCCTGCCGGCAAAGCTGAACGAGCTGGCGATCTGCATGGCCGGCCGCAAATGGACCGCGCAATACGAGTTCTACGCGCATCGCCGGCTCGCCATCCAGGCGGGGCTGAAGCAGGAGATCACCGACGCGGTCGCCGCCGGCACCCGGCCGGCGGGCATGGATGCCGACGAGGCCGCGGTCTATGACTTCGTCACCGAACTGCTGCACTCCGGGCAGGTGTCGGACGCGAAATATGAAGGTGCCAAGCGCAGTTTTGGCGAGCGCGGCGTGATGGATCTGGTCGGCGCGGTGGGGTACTACAGCTTGGTGTCGATGGTGCTGAACGTCGCGCAGGTGCCGTTGCCGCCTGGCGAGGCGCCGCCGCTGAAGCCGCTGTAGCGCTCACGCCGTCGCGGACCACGGCCCTGCCACCGGCACCGCCTCGTCCTCGCCGGGCCAGGGCGGCGTGGTCACGCCGATCGCTTGCAGCGGTTCGGCCGAGTCGGAGCGAAATTGGAACGCCGTGCCGACGGGGATGGCAACGGACATCCCCGCCGCGACGTTGATGGTTGTCTGCCGGTCGCCGGCGCGCAGCCACATGCGGCCACTGCCGGCCAGGAAGTACCACAGCTCCGCAACGGTGCGGTGCGTCATCGCGCGCGAGACGGCGAACGGCGGCAGGCTGAACCGCGCCATGCTCGCGCTCGGCATGCGCACCAGCACGCGCACCGCCGAGCCGTCCGGGGCGGGAACTTCCGGCGCGTCGTCAACATGCACGACCGCGAACGTCATGGGCGGGTTCAGTCGTAGGCCAGGTTCAGCGTCTCGGCCACCAGCGCCGGACGGGTGCTGCCCTCGACCTCCATCGTGCTTTCGAAGGTCATCCGCACGCCGCCGTCGATGGCCTCGACGTTCTTCAGCGTCTGGTGCAGCCGCACGCGCGATCCCACCGGCACCGGCGCGGTGAAGCGCACCCGGTTCGAACCATAGTTGATCCCGCGTGAGCGCTGGCGGATCGCGTAAACCTGGTGCGCCAGCCCGGCCAGCAGCGACAAGGTCAGGAAGCCGTGGGCGATGGTCTTGCCGCCGGGCATCTCGCGTTTCGCCCGCTCCACATCCACGTGGATCCATTGGTGGTCGCCGGTCGCGTCGGCGAACTTGTCGATCATCGCCTGGTCCACCGTGACCCAGTCGCTACTGCCGATCCGCTGGCCGATATGCGCCTTCATGTCGGCCGGCTTGTCCACCTCCAGCATCGCCATTCCCCTCCGGTTGCCTGCGCGTCGCGGCGACTATGGCGGCCGGCGCGCCGCTTGTCGCCGTCCGGCCTTTCGTCCTATCACTTGTGTCCTGGAGGAGACCGCCATGGATCACGCCAGGATGTCGCAGCGGCAGGCAGCGTTCCGCGCCGATTTTCGGGCCCGCATCGCCCCCGCCTATTCCGGCTGGGCGCATGTCGCGCTGATCTACGCCCTGGGCCTCGCCGCCATCTGGTACTGCGCGCGGCAGATCGTGCAGCCCGCATGGTATGAGTTCCTGGTGATCCCGCTGGCGTTCTGCATCTCCAACGTCTTCGAGTGGTGGATCCACCGCTACGTGATGCACCGGCCGGTCAGGGGTTTCATGGGCATCTACAAACGCCACACCCTGGCGCATCACCAGTTCTTCACCGATATCGAGCCGAGCTTCGACAGCAGCCGCGACTTCCGCATCGTGTTCTTCCCGCCCTATGCGCTGGTGGCATTCATGGCGCTGTCGCTGCCGCCGGCGGTTATTCTCGGGTTGCTGGGGCTGGCGAATGCCGGCTGGCTGCTGCTGATCACCAACGTGGCGCTGTACCTGAATTACGAACTCTTCCACTATTGCTGTCACGTGAAGGACGACCGCATCGTGCGGCACCTGCCGCTGGTGAATTCGATCCGCCGGCACCACATCGCGCACCACAACACCGCGCTGATGATGGAGCGCAATTTCAACCTGACCTATCCGGTCGCAGACTGGTTCTTCGGCACCTCCGATCTCGCCTGCGGACTGCCGCGGCACGTCTTCAATGGCTACGATTCGCGCTACGTGCGCCGCGACCTGAAGCGGGTGCGCAACTCCTCCGACGATGTGCGCGCGGGCCACGTGCGGGCGGCGGCGGAATGAGCATGCGCGCGCGCATCAAGCAGGGGAAGGCGAGCCTGGTCGGCGGCATTGCCGTCGGGGTTGCGGTGTTAGTGCTATGGGCCGCGGTCGCGCATGAGCTGGGCGCGGACAACGTGCCGGTGCTGATCGCCGGGGCGGTGGCGGCGGCCGGGATTGCGGCATGGATCAGGGTGGCCGATCTGTAGCGACCGCAGAATATGATCTTACAGACATAGTAGCTTCGTGTCATTAGTGCCCCATGGCGTGACGCGTCGAGTTTCATCCTGATTCCGCACCGGAATTCGCGGCGCTGTCTCTGGGGGTCGGAGAGAGTTTCTGGCACAAGCGACGCTGCTGGGTGTCGCCGGCCCTACCCTGGGTCGTCCAACGGTGGACACGCTGAAGGGCAGCAGAATTCCGAACTTGAAAGAGTTGCGCTTCAGGGCCGAGGCGGGCGTCTGGCGAGTCGCCTTCGCATTCGACGGTCAGCGCGTTGCGGTGTTGCTGGTGGCGGGCGACAAGCGTGGGGTTGCACAGGACCGTTTCTATCGCCGGCTGATCGCGGTGGCTGAGCAACGGTTCGCTGCATGGCGGTGAAGGACACGGCTATGGGAATTGCGTTGGAAGACATGATTGCCCGGTTGCCTCCAGAGGAACAGGCAAAGGTCCACGCGCGAGCGCAGGAGTTGATCGCGGAGGAGATGAGCTTGCGCGACCTGCGCAAGGCGATGGGCAAGACCCAGGTGGCACTGGCGAAGAAACTGCATCTCAAGCAGGAGACCATTTCGCAGGCGGAGCAGCGGACTGACATGCTGCTGTCGACGCTCGACTATTATTTGCAGGGTCTGGGAGGGCGGCTTCGGTTGGTTGCCGAGTTCGAAGGACGGGCTCCGGTGACCCTGGCCGGTTTGTCGTCGATCGGTTTTGACCCGCCGGGCATAAGGCGCCGCGCTGCGGCGGTGTCCAGCAAGGCGCGGCCGAAACGGTAGTCCGAGCCAAGTCGGCTCACATACCCGAGGACACCCGTGACATTCCTCTGGGCCTGCGGTTTCGCGTACCGGGCCGCGACCATTCCGGATGTGTGCTGTGCGGTGACAATCCTCCACACAACAGCGCATGCGTCCTGCACGTCGATCACATTATCCCGTGGTCCCGCGGGGGCAAGACGCGGGACGACAAACGGAGTAGTGGTATAATTCGGTGTCCTGGGATAGGAAGGAGCGATAACCTATCGCCAACAAGAGAACGTCCATGACCACCGAGGGGGAATCCTACGACTTCATCGTGACCGGCGCCGGCAGCGCCGGCTGCGTGGTTGCCGCCCGCCTGTCGGAATCCGGCCGCCACCGCGTGCTGCTGCTGGAAGCCGGGCCGCCCGACAGCAATCCCTGGATCCACATCCCGCTCGGCTTCGCCAAGACCTACGTCAACCCGCGGGTGAACTGGAAGTTCGAGAGCGCGCCGCAGCCGCAGCTCGCCAATCGCCGGCTGTACCTGCCGCGCGGCAAGACGCTGGGCGGTTCCAGCTCGATCAACGGCATGGTGTACATGCGCGGCAGCCACGCCGACTACGACGAATGGCGGCAGCGCGGCTGCGAAGGCTGGGACTGGGATTCCGTGCTGCCCTACTTCAAGAAGGCCGAAAACCAGGCGCGCGGCGCCGACGACTTCCATGGCGTCGGCGGCCCGCTCCACGTCTCCGACCAGCCCGGCCGGTTCGAACTGGCGGACGCGGTGCTGGAGGCCAGCGTGCAGGCCGGCATCCCGCGCAATCCGGACTTCAACGGCGCACAGCAGGAAGGCTGCGGCTACTACCAGACAACGAGCAATAACCGGCGGCGCTGGAGCACCGCCAAGGCGTATCTGCAACCGGCGCGGCAACGGCCCAACCTGGTCGTGCGCACCGGCGCCCAGGCGACCCGCGTGCTGTTCGAGAACCAACGCGCGGCCGGCGTCGAATACCACACAAGCGAAGGCCGCCGCACCGCGCGCGCGCGCGCGGAAATCATCGTATCCGGCGGCGCCTACGGCTCGCCGCAACTGCTCTTGCTGTCCGGCCTTGGACCCGCACAGCATTTGCAGGACCTGGGCATCGACGTGGTTCGCGACATGCCGGCCGTGGGATCGAACCTGCACGACCATTTCAACACCTATGTGAGCTGGCGCTGCAGCAAACGGATCACGCTGAACGACCTGGAGAACAGCCCGTTGCGCAAGGTGGCGGCGGGCCTGCGCTACGCCCTGTTCCGCTCCGGCCCGATGGCGAGCAATGGCATCCATGCCGGACTGTTCACCCGCAGCGACAAGCGGCTGGAACGCCCCGACATCCAGATCAACCTGTTCGAATGGAGCACGCTGCAGCGCGACAAGGATCGCGTGGTGCCGCACCCGTTTCCCGGCTTCACGATGAGTCCGGTGCATCTGCGTCCGGACGGGCGCGGCACGGTGCGCCTGGCCAGTCCCGATCCGCTGGCCCCGCCGTCGATCCTGTTCGACTTCCTGCGCACCGACTACGACATGCAGGCGGCGGTGTTCGGCCTCCGCCTCGCGCGCACGATCGCCGCGCAGCCGGCGCTGCGGCCCTATGTGGTGGAGGAACTGGCGCCCGGCCCGGCGGTCGCCGGCGACGCCGCGCTGGCCTTCTATGTGCGCCAAAGCGGCGTGTCCAACCAGCATCCCACCAGTTCCTGCGCCATGGGTCATGGCACCAACACCGTCGTCGATCCGCGGCTGCGCGTGCATGGCATTGCGGGGCTGCGGGTCGCGGACGCCTCGATCATGCCGGTCGCGGTCGGCGGCAACACCAATGCGCCGACCATCATGATCGGCGAGAAATGCGCGGCGATGATCCTGGAAGACGCCGCCGCAATGCCCGCCCGCGCGGCAGCGTGACCGGTCGCCGCAGCCGGCCGCGACTCCCAGGCGTGCCGCCTGTCATTGCGAAGAGCGAAGCGACGCAGCAAGCTCCCGCCTGACGAGCAGTATCGGCTCGTCAGGCGGGAGATTGCTGCGGCCCTGCGGGCCTCGCAATGACAGAGGGACGCGGCGTTCTCGCGGCGGCAAACAAGGGGGAACCATGTCCGCGGAAGAAACCTACGACTACATCGTCACCGGCGCCGGCTCGGCCGGCTGCGTGCTGGCGGCGCGACTCTCCGAGTCCGGCCGCCACCGCGTGCTGCTGCTGGAAGCCGGGGGCAAGGACAGCAATCCCTGGATCCACATCCCGCTCGGCTACGCCAAGACGTTCTGCAATCCGCGGGTCAACTGGATGTTCGATTCCGAGCCGGAACCGAACCTGCACGACCGCGTCATGTACCAGCCGCGCGGCAAGGTGCTGGGCGGCACCAGCTCGATCAACGGCATGATCTACATGCGCGGCAACCACGCCGACTACGACGAGTGGCGCCAGCGCGGCTGCGAAGGCTGGGACTGGGAATCCGTGCTGCCGTATTTCCGCCGCGCGGAGGACAATGAACGCGGCGAAAGCGAATACCACGGCGCCGGCGGCCCACTCCGCGTTTCCGACCAGCCGTATGAGTGGGAGATCGCCAAGGTCCTGCTGCAAGCCTGCATCCAGGCCGGCATCACGCCGAACCCGGACTTCAACGGCGCGCAGCAGGAAGGCTGCGGCTACTACCAGACCACCACCAAGGACCGCCGCCGCTGGAGCACCGCCGCGGCCTATCTGCGTCCCGCGCGCCAGCGTCCCAACCTGGTAATCCGCACCCGCGCCCATGCCACGCGCGTCCTGCTCGAGAACGGCCGTGCCGCCGGCGTGGTGTTCCGCTCGCCGCGCGGGCTGGAGACCGCGCGCGCCAACGCCGAGGTGATCGTGTCAGGCGGCGCCTACGGCTCGCCGCAGCTTCTGCTGCTGTCGGGCATCGGCCCGGCGCAGCACCTGCAGGACATGGGCATCGGCGTGCTGCACGACCTGCCAGGCGTGGGGTCGAACCTGCACGACCATTTCAACACGTATTGCGCCTGGCGCATCTCGCGCTCGATCTCGCTGAACGAACTGCACCATTCGATCCCGCGCCAGATCGTTGCCGGCGTGCAATACGCGCTGTACCGCGGCGGGCCGATGTCCGGCAACGGGCTCTATGTCGGTGCCATGCTGCGCAGCGACAAGCGGCTGGAACGGCCCGACCTGCAACTGAACATCTCCGCCTGGAGCACGATCGACCGCACCCGCGACGGGATCATCTCGCACCCGTTCCCCGGCTTCGCGATCAGTCCCGTGCACCTGCGGCCGGAGGGCCGCGGCACGGTGCGGCTGCGCAGTCCCGATCCCTTCGCTCCGCCGGAAATCCGGTTCAACTTCCTGCGGTCGGACTACGACATGCAGGCCGTCATCACCGGCATGCGCATCGCGCGGCAGATCGCCCGCCAGCACGCCCTGCAGAAGCTGCTGGTGGAAGAGACGCTGCCGGGACCCGCCGTGATCACCGACGAGCAATTGGCCGAGGACGTGCGCCGGCGTGGCGTGTCCAACCTGCACCCGGTCGGCTCCTGCGGCATGGGGCACGGACCGGGCGCCGTGGTCGATCCGCGCCTGCGTGTGCACGGCATCGCGCGGTTGCGCGTGGTGGACGCCTCGATCATGCCGTCAATCATCGCCGGCAACACCAACGCACCGACGATCATGATCGCGGAAAAAGCATCGGCCATGATCTTGGAAGATGCGGCGGCGCAGCCCGCGCGGCGCGCGGCGGCCTGATCCTGGCGTGCAGTGGTCACCCGATACGGGGGTTCACCGCGAAGCCCGCCGCCGGTGCGCGTTCTACGCCACCATCCGTTCGGCCTGCGCAACTTCCGCGGCGCGCGTCCCCCAGGCATCGGCCTCCAACCAGATGATCTTCTCTTCAGAGGCCGCGATCTCCTCGCCGCCGGTCAGCGCGCGCTGAGTGCCCAGTCCGTACCGCCGCTCGATCTTCGACCGTAACTGCCGCGCCGCGAATTGCTCATACGGCACCACGTTCGACGCCGCCGCCAGGCTCTGCCGCGCGGCGTCCAGATCGCCGTCCGCCGCCTCCGCGTGTGCCTGCATCAGGTGCAGCACCTGGCGCTCGCCCGGTTCGAAATCCGCCCGGGCGAGCAGACTGCCCACTGCCTTGCGCGCCTCCGCGGGGTCGCGTAGCGCAAGCTGCACCACGGCGAGCGTCGTCTCGAAATAGCGTCGATGGCTTGGATAAGGGCAGGCCAGCACCAGCCGCCGCAGCCGGTCCGCCAGCGCCGGTGAGGCACCAGCGCGCAGATCGATCATGCAAAGGATGTGCGCCGCGACCCAGTCGTCACGTGTCCCCGGCTGGCTGCCGGCTGGCGCCAGCAGCAAACGCGCTTCGTCGGTCCGCCCAAGTCCGGCCAGAATCGTCGCCCGGCCGTTGCGTGCCACCGCGTTGTCCGGGAACCGCTCCACCGTGCGGTCATAGGCGGCGAGCGCCTCGGGCAACCGGACGGACTTCCAGGCCGAAATCGAAGAAGAAGCGGATGTCGTTGGCGCTCGGCCGGCGGCGCTCCCGTCCCGACTGATACAGCCAGGTCTCGCCATCGACGACAGCCAATGCCTGACCGAGCGGGCCGGACACATGGGCGGTGCCAATCGATTCGCTCACGGCGCCGTATGGTCCTCGATGGCGACCCCGCGCCGGGCGAGGTGCTGACGCGCCATGTCCCATTCCTCACGCGCGTCGGCGTCGGCGAGGGGGCGGTCGAGCGTTGCGCGGGCGAGTATCTGCCAACGCAGCGGGTCGAAAATATGCACCTCGATATAGCGGTCTTCCCGCCGGGTGGCGCCGACCGAAAGCATCAGCCCCGGCAAGGCGCCAGCGGACATGGCCGGTGTCAGCGCCGCTGCCAGATGGGCGACGCCCAGCCTCACCCGGTCGGCCCAGACCGCACGCCAGCCGAGTGCCTCCTGCGCATCCCGCTTGCCCAGGTCGTACCGCTCGTAAAAGTCGAAAGCGTTCTCCCGCAGCACGGACGCCCGCCGTTCGACCGCATCCTCCCGCAACCGCAACGTGATCTCCCCGTACCCGGTCAAGCCCCGCCCGTCGGGGCTGAGCGCAGCATCGATGATGTCCTTCTCGTACCCGGGATGGATCTTGGCATCCACCGCGAGGCGATGGGAATGGTAGATATCCTCGGCCTTGAAACGTAAACCCTGCTCCAGCGCCCGATGGTAACCAAGATAGTGCTCCCCGAGCGACATCTTCGCCAGCATCACGGGCGAGACGTTGATGGTCGCCACCGCGTTCTTGAGCAACTGCTCCAGGGCGTCAACCAGAGCCGACGTGTCGCGGGCGAGGGCGCCGCCTCAACCGCTGCGTCGCCGAGGATTTCGCCATGGCCGACCCGAACGCGCTGACCCAAGCGCCGGCCCGCCGGGCAACCCGCGAGCAGCTTGGCTCGCCGGAGGTGGAGTTGGCTTTCGGCCCAGGGAGTGATCTATCTGGGGACCGCTTGGAAATGCGCTGCGCACAACACTACCTGTCACGCGGCGCGGGCGCTGCCAAAGGCGACCGGCACCATGTTCGGACGATGCAGGGGACATCATGAGCGACCTCTATGATGACGACATCCTTGCCTGGTCGCAGCGACAGGCGGAATTGCTGCGCCGTCTCGCCGCCGGCGAGCGGGTCAACGACCAGGTGGATTGGCGAAACGTCGTCGAGGAGGTCGAGAGCGTGGGCCGCAGCGAACTGCATCGGACCGAGTCACTGCTGATGCAGGCGCTTCGTCACCGGCTCAGGATCATGGCCTGGCCCAACTCGTCGGAGGTGCCACATTGGCAGGAGGAGGCAACGCTGTTTCAAATGGATGCGGCGCGCGCATTTCAGGAATCGATGCGGCAGCGCCTTGACCTGGCACTCATTTGCCGGCGCGCCCGCCACCGCTTCCCGCGGCAGATCGATGGCCAGCCGCCTCTGCCCCTGCCCGAGACCTGCCCGATGATGCTGGACGAACTGCTGACCGAGCCGTGAGCAAGCCGTGCGCGGAGGGTCAGCCATAAGCGAAGAGTAAATGGGTTCCGGTTCGCATCTACCCCACAGCCGCACTATCTTCCATCGGTGCCCGCCAAATCCGCATCCGATCCCGATCTGTTTGTCCCGACCGAGGAACCCGGTCGCAGCACGACCACCGCGCGCCCGCTGGCCGATCGCCTCCGTCCCCGCGCGCTCGGCGAGGTCGTCGGCCAGGACCATCTGCTCGGCCCCGACGGCACGCTCACCCGCATGCTCCAGCGCGGCTCCCTCGCCTCGCTGGTCCTCTGGGGACCGCCCGGCGTCGGCAAGACCACCATCGCCCGCCTGCTCTCCGCCCGCGCCGGCCTGCATTTCGTGCAGCTCTCCGCCGTCTTCTCCGGCGTCGCCGAACTCAAGCGCGTGTTCGAGGAAGCCGCCCGCCGCCGCCGCCTCGGCGAGGGCACCCTGCTGTTCGTGGACGAAATCCATCGCTTCAACCGCGCCCAGCAGGACGGTTTTCTGCCGGTTGTGGAGGACGGCACCATCACCCTGATCGGCGCCACCACCGAAAACCCCTCCTTCGAGCTGAACGGCGCCCTACTCTCCCGCTGCCAGGTCCTGGTGCTGCGCCGGCTCGACGACGCCGCGCTGGAACTCCTGCTCGCCCGCGCCGAAACCGAACTCGGCCGCCCCCTGCCGCTCGACCCGGAGGCGCGCATCGCCCTGCGCGCCATGGCCGACGGCGACGGCCGCTACATCCTCAACATGGCCGAACAGATCGCCGCACTGCCACCCGACACCGCGCCGCTGGACCCCGCCGCGCTGTCCGCATTGCTCGCCCGCCGCGCCGCGCTGTACGACAAGGACCGCGAGGAGCACTACAACCTCATCTCCGCGCTGCACAAATCGCTGCGCGGCTCGGACCCGGATGCGGCGCTGTACTGGTTCGCGCGCATGCTGGCCGGCGGCGAGGACCCCCGCTACATCGCCCGCCGCCTCACCCGCTTCGCCGCCGAGGACATCGGCATGGCCGACCCCAACGCACTGACCCAGGCACTGGCCGGCTGGGAAACCTACGAACGGCTCGGCTCGCCGGAGGGCGAACTGGCGATCGCGCAGGTGGTGGTCTATCTCGGCACCGCACCGAAATCCAACGCGATCTACACCGCGTTCGGCGCGGCGAAGGCGGCGGCCAAGGCGACCGGCTCGCTGATGCCGCCGGCGCATATCCTGAACGCGCCGACCAAGCTGATGAAGGACATCGGCTACGGTGCCGGCTACGCCTACGACCACGCCACGGAAGACGCATTCTCCGGCCAGAATTACTTTCCCGATGGCATGCAGCGGCAGCGCTTCTACCACCCACGCGACCGCGGCTTCGAACGCGAGATCGCCAGGCGGCTGGAATACTGGGACAAGCTGCGCCAGGAGCGGCAGGGGGAGTAGGGCAGGGGACACTGCTACCGCCGCTGTGGGTGGAAAGCGGGCACGCACCCATTACCTACGGAGCACTCCCAGGGCGCACGAGTCCGCTTGGAAAGGAACCGTACCGGAAAACCGACGGTTCCAGCTACACACGACCCCTCCCTGTACAGATCGTGGCAATATGGTCCGAAGCCCGAGCCCGACACCATGATGCCCGCCATCGGTCGAGAGCGGAGGTTTCGTTGCGTCAGATGCTGCTTGTCGGCTGCGATGCCAACAAAAAGCGCCGCCTGATCGAATTCAAAATTCCATCGAACGTAAAGCAAGACATCCTGAATTGACCAAGAGAGATGTGATTCGCACGCCACCTCAGCCCCGTCAAATCGCCCTTTCCCAGGTCGGCATCACGTCCCACGACGAGAAGGAGATGGATGGCAGGGTTGTCGTCACCGAATATCCTGCGGAAGGGGGCAGACGACCCTCCTTCTGCCGAGATGCGCCAGGCCCAATCCACAAGCTGCGAAAATCCATGCTCGAACCGCCTTGACCAGCGTTTCATGGATTTGCCTTTCTCCAGATTGGTAAAAATGCTGTACTCACGTGCGTCTTCAAATTCTATCAATGTACAGGCATTCGACTCGCTATCGCCAGCGGCGACGTCACAAACAAAATCGCCGAACAGATCCAGCTCCCTTGCCCATCGGTCCGCCACTTCGATCGAGCTGTTGGTCAACCCAAGCGTGGCGCAAAGGTGACGCCGCCGCTTGAAGAAGGGGATGATGTGAGCTCGCTCTTTCAGCTCCTCCCCTGCCGCCAGGAGCGTCTCCAGCGCAACGAGATCGGCGGCAAGGACATCGGTATCGAGCCCGGTCGCCTCGAAAGACTTTATTCAGCGGCGCTTTGGCGTTGCGTGTAGAGCTTGCGCAGGCCCTCCACCTGGCTCCGTCGTACCACGTTGACGACGGTGATGGCGCCGTCGCGCTTGCGGACCAGCCAGCTTCGCTAGCGGGGTTTCGCTCGAACCACCCGGGGAGGTAGTGGACAGCCTTTGGACGGCATGAATGACCTTCGCCCGCTCCTGCGACGAAAGCTGGTCAAGGAAAGCCTGTGCGGTAAGGTCCCAGTCTATGGTCATGCCATATTGCTACCATGCGGTGGCCATGCCGCGCCAGCGCGGGCACCTCATGAGCGCGCCATCAGCCATTCATCCGATGTTCGTTCCGGGTCGATCCCGCCTGTTATGCCCAGGCGACCGGGCCACCCCTGTTTTGGGTCGGTGGGTGGCGTTCAAACCGACCCACCCCCGCAGCCTGGTCTGAGACCCGTGGCTTACCACCGCAACGAACCACCGGTCCGTCCCGGTAGCCCCCGCCCGCCACCACCTCCCCGCCCGGCCACACGCCGGCGGCCCGCCCCACCCGCGACCGGCCCGGCACCTCCGTAACCCCCCTTGACAACTTTCCCTATCTGTGCTTTTATTCCCCCCATCAAATGCCCGCCACCGCCGCCCCTCCCGAGCCAACCCCCCACCCCGATCCCGATCGGGCCCCCACCAGCGCGCCCACCCCCCACCGCTTCGCCAATCTGCTCCGCCGCGTGTTCAACTACGGCAAGGAGCTCCTCGTCGCCGTGCGCCTGCGCGCCGTCTGCCCGGAATTCCCCCGCCTCGCCAAACCCTTCGGCACCACCGACCTCCAGCGCATCCTCGCCCGCATCTCCTCTGCCATGGGCCGCGCCGTCTTGCTCGAGGCTGACTTCCTCCGCCAGGCCGGCCTCGGCCACCACGCCGTCCCCCCACCCCTCCGCACTTCCGCCCCGCGCAAGCCACGCGCCGCCCGCCCGGATGCCACGCCCCGCCAGAACCCGCCGCCCGCCCAACCCGCAAGACGGAGCGACGCTTCGCCGTTCCCCACCACCGCGCAGCTCACCGCCGAGCTCCGCCGCCACCCGGTCGGCGTCGTGCTCGCCGGCATTTGCCGCGACCTCGGGATCACCCCGCACCACCCGCTATGGGAGGAAGTGTCGCACGCCATCGTCGCCTGTGGCGGCAGCATCGCCGGGCTCCAGCAGGACGCGGATACGCGGTG